>ENA-UOJB01001901-UOJB01001901.1-human-gut-metagenome-genome-assembly--contig:-C48-NODE-1901-length-15421-cov-6.953664_pt1 | contig 15421 bp, 4 predicted proteins | sample MGYA00242338_ERZ723885 | MGnify/ENA metagenome assembly ERZ723885
CCGCTTTATCGTTCGCCGCAATGTAGCGACTGCACCAGCCATTGTAGGGGAGCGGCGTGCCCCTCCCGGAGCAATACTGGCAGTTTGCACCGGGTATCGAAAAATGGTGTGCACCAATTGCGTCTGTAGCGGCGCTCACTGCGCAGCCGTTGGCGGCTCTGCCGCCTTACGGATGCGGCGTGCCCCTTGCGGGTATTGAGCGCCTTGTACGGGAGTATTCAACGGCAGGAGGGTGCTGGTGCACCGCCGCATTACCCTGATGTGTCATTGCGAGGAGCGAAGCGACGTGGCAATCTCGGGAAGGCGCTTACGTTTTCGCCGGAACTCCCCTGTTATCCGGCATTGTACTGCGAGATTGCCACGTCGGCCTTTGGCCTCCTCGCAATGACAAACCTTTGGTTTTCACCATTTTAACGATAGCCTGTTTATTTCGCAGGTGCAGTGCCGGGCCCGGCTGTCCGCTCCCCGCAGGAAGGCGCGGTGCTGCACCTGAACGGTTTTTCCCACAAAACACAAGATGGGGCTTGACATTTTGCCCGCTGCGGAGTAAACTCTGGTTAGAAATAACTAACTGAAAGAGGGGAAACGCATGGAGAAACAAAGCTTCTGGGACCGCTATGCGCGGCGGTATTCGCACTTCGTGCGCGCGGATCAGGAGGCCTATGCGCAGATGCTCGAGTGGATCCGTCCGGCCGTCCGTGACCGCACCGTGCTGGAGCTGGCAACAGGGACGGGCGTGATCGCGCACGGGATCGTGCACGAGGCGGCCTCCATCGAGGCGACGGACGCCTCTGCCGGGATGATCGACGTGGCACGAAGCCATTCCCACTCCCGCAAGCTGCACTTTTCTGTTCAGGACATGCGCTATCTGCCCTATGCCGACGGCAGCTTCGAGGTCGTCATCGCTGCCAATGTGCTCCACCTGCTGCCGGAGCCAGACAAGGCACTCGACGAGGCTGCGCGCGTGCTCGCGCCGGGTGGTCTGCTCATCGTGCCGACGTTTACGCATGCGGGGGAGGGCAGGCTTGCAAGGCTGCGCCTCTGGCTGATGCGCCGTGCCGGGTTCCCGCTGCGCTGGAAGTGGTCGCCTGCGGAGTTTCTGCAGCATCTGCGCAGACACGGCTGGAAGGTCGTGCAGCACCATGTGCTGCAGGGCACGTTCCCGCTGACGTATGCCGCCTGCGTGCGCCGCTGTGCGGATGCGGAGCATGAAATGCCTGTTACGGAACACGAAACGGCCTGAATTTGTAGTCATGTTATAAGATATCCATATCGGCCCGGACTGCGGAATTCTGCTGCAGACCGGGCCGATTTTTGTGAAGGTGGAAGGAGAAATATGACTTCTGCAGCAAGCTGATTCAGCAATTCGCACAAATCAATCGGTACGATTTTATGGAAAGCTCCAAAATATTTTTTGCGGATTTACAAGCGGATTCAAACGTGGTATAGTTCAAACATAGTTTGTTAAACGTTTAGCAGTGGGAAGTGTTTTCCGACTGCGGCGAAGTATCCTGCTAGATGTCATCAGCAACGAGGCTCTCTCGTCATTGCGTGCAGGGCAAGGAATGCCCGCGCCAAGGCTTCGCACACCGTTTGTCCGGCAGCTCGGCTTTATCAGGCGGTTTGTATGGTAATATCGTACAAAAATGCCTGCGGAAGGAGAGAAAGCGTGCGCTGGCAAAGCTGTTACAAGCTGGAACGGGTCATTCCTGGATCGGAATCCACGCAGGATACCAGCCTGCCCTGTTGGGCGATATTTTTTCACCGCAAATGTTAAACGTTTAGCATTTTCGACGGAACTCGAAAGGACTATAGAATCTGAAAGGAGAGAACATTTCATGCAAAGAGTGAACCACCTGCCCAGACGTGTGATCTCGATCGTGCTGACCATCGTCATGGTCGCGTCCCTGTTCTCCGGCATCCTGCCGGGCCTCGGCGTGACGGCGAAGGCTGCAGCGAACGAAATTGCAAATGACAGTCTGAAGATTTCTGTCGGTGATCTCGGACAGATTTCGACGCTCAACATCGTGAATAACCCCCGTAACCGCAGGAATCAGGAAATCAACTTCGTCCTTCCGAACAACACCAGTCCCCAGAACGGTGTGCAGCATCAGTGGATGGGCGAAATGATCTTCTCCGTCCGCTCCAGCGCGGACGGCAGCTTCCCCGCCGACAACACCGGCTTTGTCGAGGTCGACACGAACAAGACCCTCGCAGCCGGCGGCTCGACCACCGCATCCAACATCGCTTCCGATAACCCCTATATCGAGAAGACCGTTGTCAGCGACAAGAAGGTCGAGGTCAACTTCATCGGCCAGGACCTGAGCTCCACGACGGACCGTACCATGAAGGGCTTCGATGTGAAGTCCACCTATGATATGGACACCGAGGATGGCTCCCTGCTGTGGACCATCACCCTGAAGAACAAGAGTGATGCGTATCTGGAATTCGGCGACGTCGGCCTGCCGATGCCGTGGAACAACAAGTACACGAACCAGAACAGCGTCTACTCCGAGCGCGTCACGGCCCATACCTTTGCAGGCGCGGACAGCGGCTATGCCTATGCGATCCTCTGCAGCGGCGAGGGCAACTACATCCTCTTCACGCCGGTCGCCACCTCCGGCGCCCGCATCGAGTATGTGGACAACTGGATCGGCAGCAACAACGGCGTCAGCGACAACCGTACCGGCAGCACGTTCTCCAACTGGACGGGCGACTCCGGCGGATGGCAGCCGGGCCTGAGCGTTTACTACATCCACTCCAGGGATATCCACAAGACCGGCCGCAGCTACTTTGAAGATGCGACCAGCCTCATCCTCGAGCCGGGTGAGAGCCAGACCTACCAGTTCAAGTTCTCCGCTGTCCGCGCGGGCGACAACACCCCGCAGGAAAGCGCCGAGAGCCCGAACAACGCCTCCGACTCCATCGAGCAGCGCGAGACGAACATGCGCTCTATCCTCTATCAGAACGGCCTCATCGACGCCATCGCGGTTCCGGGCTTCCAGACGGCTTTGAACATGGACACGCGCCTCGACCTGCACTATGATGACAGCCTCATCAAGGTCGACTCCGTCGACATCCAGTGCGTGCACGAGAACGATCCGTTCGACGAAGCGCATACGCCGGAGCACCGTTCCGGTATGGTCAACAACAGCCGTACCGGCCGCGGCCTGCATGACGGCAACGAGGGCTATGAGGAATCCGTGAGCTTCGTCGAGACGAAGACCGTTGACGGCGAGCAGCACCACATCTACGACCTGCACTTCGGCTGCATCGGCAACAACAGCGTTCGCGTCGAGTACAAGCTGAAGGTCGGCGACGAATGGGTCAGCAAGTTCACGCAGTTCGAGTTCAACGTTCTGACCGAGCTGGATCAGGCATCTGACATGCATGCCGACTTCATGGTCAATGAGACGCAGGACAAGAACCCTGACAGCGCGACCTACGGCATCTACAGCGACTGGTACTTTGCCAGCGGCAGAGATTCCAACCAGCGCAACCACTGGGGCGATGACTGGAGCCATGACAACATCAACTTCATCGCCATGAAGAACTATCTGAACCCGGATGCCGAGCAGGTCAAGTCCATCGAGACCTACCTGATCGACTTCATGTGGAACACCTACATGAAGAACACCCAGGATAACTTCATCGTTGCGAACTACCTGTCCGCTTCCGGCGCCTACAGCACCTCCAGCGGCCCGTACACCCGTACGTTCTCCGAAGTGATGGAGGCCACCGGCTTCTTCAACATGTACCGCATCGTCAAGGCTTATCCGGACCTCATCGAGTACCGTGAGCCCGCAGCGTGGTATCTGGAAAAGGCCTACGGCATCTACTCCAACCGCGTCGGCACCGGAGCCATCGGCTTCTACGGCGAGCAGCAGATCCCCGACATGATCGAGGCGCTCTATGCCGAGGGGATGGACGAGGAGGCCTTTAACCTGCAGGAGCGGTTTGCATGGTACAAGGCGAACAATTGCATTAACGCCACCTATCCGTACGGCTCCGAGTTTGCCTACGACAACACCGGTGAAGAGGGCGCCTTCGCCGCCATCCAGGCCCTGACGAAGTACTGGCCGGACAGCGACGCCGCCAAGAACGCCTACAGTGCCATGAGCATGGCCAACCACAAGACCCGCGCGATGCGCGGCATCCAGCCCACCTGGTACCAGTACGCCGACCCGGTCTTCATCGGCGGCGAGAGCTGGTGGAACTTCCAGTACACCGCCTCCCTTGCAGGCTCCATCATGGACGATTGGATGCGCTACGAGGAGCTCGAGGACGGCGATACCACCGCATGGGCTGCCCGCGTGAACTACGCGGCCAAGATCTCCAACTTCAACGCCATCAACATGGGCCAGATCTCCGATAAGTACGTCGGCAACGTTTCCTGGCGCTACAACATGTATAAGGGCGGCTACGGCGCGATGAACGTCAACGACGGCGGCACCCGCGTCATGAACAACGGCTGGCAGGACTTCTCCGGCGAAAGCGACGAGGGCCTGTACGGCTCCCTGCTGCGCATCAGCGCAGACGTCGTGAACGATCCGATCTTCGGCCTGTATGGCTACGGCGCGAACGTCACCGCAGACGAGACCTCCTACACGGTCGTCCCGACTGACGGCTTCGGCAAGCGCGTCAACGTCCTCGACCAGAAGATCTACGTCGAAACGACGCAGGACACCATCACCAGCGCAAAGTTCGCTATGGACGGCAGCTCCATCGAGCTGAACGTCAAGGGCTACACCGCTGCAAGCCATGTTTCCCACATCGCTCTGAGCGGCGCCGGCCTGAAGGACGGCTTCTATGCCATCAACGTCAACGGCGAAAAGGTCAGCCAGGTCTATGTAAAGAACAATGAGGCCAACGCAACCATCACCATGCCCGCCGGTGAGACCAATGTCGTGACCATCACGGCCGATCCGAACGGTGAGAATGCCGCTCCGCAGGCCGCCATCAAGGTCTCCAGCGACGATCTGCAGGCCATCGTGACCTACACCCTGACGGCCGTTGCCTCCGACGACGGCTATCCCGGCGACAGCCTGACCTATCTGTGGGCCTTTGAGAGCCTCGCAGGCGAGGGCGCAAGCGCGTTCCTGAGCAGCGACGCCGCTCCGACAACGCAGTTCAACGTCAGCGAGGCGGGCGAGTATGTCATCTCCCTGACCGTCAGCGACGGTGAGAAGTCCACGAAGGTCGAAAAGACTCTCGTTGTCGGCGAAGCGCCCGAGCGTCTGGCCCCGACGATCAATTCCGCGACCGGCACGCCCGTTGTCGGAAATCCGACCGTTGCCGATCTCAAGGCCGAAGCCACGGTCGACCCGCTGTATCAGGGCATCCCGCGCTTCCACTGGGAGCTGGTCAGTCAGCCCGAGGGCGGCAATGCCATGATCGGCAATCCGAACGAGAAGGAAGCCAAGCTCCGCGTCGACAAGGGCGGCGAGTATGTTGTCCGCCTGACTGTCACCGACGAGGACAAGACCTCCTCCACGGAAGTCACCGTCACCATGACGGATGCCGCCGACGGCATCCAGCGCGTGAAGACCGTCATCACGCAGGTCGGCGTCGCACCGACGCTGCCGAACGGCGTGGTCGCTGTCCGTGACGACGGCACCTACTCCGGCGGCGCAGTCGATTGGGACGAGATCTCCGAAGACAAGTATGCACAGGCCGGTGAGTTCGAGGCCTACGGCACGCTCCGTACCCAGACGACCCGCGTGGCCGTCAAGGTCATCGTCGTGAAGGGCGACCGCAAGAATGTTGCTCTGTTCGCGACCCCGACCGCCATCATCAACACTCCGTCCGATCTCGGCGGCGTTGCCGGCCTGAACGACGGCTTCGACCCGAGCAGCTCCCGTGATACGAGCCACGGCGTCTGGCACAACTGGCAGGGCGCGCAGGGCGACGCAGCATGGGTCATGTACACCTGGGATGTGCCCGTCACCATCGACGGCGCGGATGCCTACTACTTTACCGACGGCAACTTCGCTCCGAAGGATGCCAAGCTCGAGTATCTGGCAGAAGATGGCAAGTGGTACGAGGTCCCGAATGTCAGCGGCCTCGGCATTGAGCTGAACCGGTACAACACCACGAGCTTTGATCCCATCACCACCACGAAGCTCCGCATGACCATGAACCCGAAGACGCTCGGTATCGGCGTCATCGAGTGGAAGGTCTACGGCTACGGTGAGTTCGTCGATCGCTCCGCACTGAAGAACGCCATCGCAACTGCGAACGGCATCAACACGAACCTCTTTGTCGAAGGCAGCAAGTATCTGCTGGATCTGGCCATTGCGAAGGCACAGGCCGTTCTGAGCGATACGGCCGCTACGCAGGAGCAGGTCGATGCCGCAGCGGCGGAGTTGAATGCGGTCATTGCCGGTCTCGAAAGCGCGGACGGCAACCTCGCCTACTCCGCTGCCGTTACCACGAGCTTCTGCTCCAGCTGGGAGTCCCTGTCCGCCGTGAACGACGGCATCGTCCGTTCCAACTCCTACAACCCGTCCAAGCCGCGCTACGGCACCTGGGGCAACACGTCTTCCTATGAGACCGTGACCTACACCTGGGGCAGCGAGGTCATCATCGACTCCACCGATCTCTATCTGTGGTACGACGGCACCGAGGGCGAATACACCAGCGGCGGCATTCTGGTGCCGAAGTCCGTGGAATTCGAGTACCTCGATGCGGAAGGCAACTGGAAGTCCGTTCCCAACGCCGAGGGTCTCGGCCGCGAGATGGACAAGTTCAACAAGACCACGTTCGATCCCTTTACCACCACCGCCCTCCGTGTGAAGCTGAACAAGCAGGCCAACGACTATAACGGCGTCGGCATCATGGAGTGGAAGGTTTATGGCAAGGTCGCCGGCGGCGACACCCTCCCGACTGCGGTGAAGGTCGTCATCGCCCGCATCGATGCCATCGGCGAAGTCACGCTCGACAGCAAGGACGCCATCGAGGCCGCCCGCGCTGCGTATGACAAGCTGACTGACGAGCAGAAGAAGCTCGTTCCGAACTATGAGACCCTGACGAAGGCCGAGGAAACCTATGCTGCGCTGGCTGACGCCGCTGCCGTGAAGGAAGTCGAAGACCTCATCGATGCCATCGGCACGGTGGACGAAAACAGCAAGGACGCCATCGACGCTGCCCGCGCTGCCTATGACGCACTGCCCACGCGCCTGCAGCCCGAGGTCAGCAACTACGACAAGCTCGTCAAGGCCGAGAAGGATTACACCGATTTGCTGACGGCCGTCGAGGCTGCGAAGAAGGCCGCCGAGGATGCCCGCAAGGCATTCGAGAACGCCAAGGCTGCGCAGGAGAAGGCCGAAGCCGCGAGGGCTGCCGCCGAGGCTGCGCAGAAGGCCGCCGAGGAGGCCGCACAGGCTTCCGGCGAAAACAGCGAGGCCGCCAAGAAGGCACAGGCTGCTGCCGAAGAGGCGCAGGCGAAGGCCGAGGCCGCCCAGGCTGCTGCCGAAGAAGCACAGGCCGGTGCCGAGGCAGCGCAGAAGGCTGCCGAGGACGCCGCTGCCGCTGCCGCCGCGAACAACGCGCTTGCCGCCGAGGCTGCCGCAAAGGCCGCCGAGGAGGCTGCCAAGTCCGCTGAGGAGGCCGGAAAGGCCGCTGCTTCCGCCGAAGCGGCTGCGAAGTCTGCTGCCGACGCCGCCGAGGCCATGCTGAAGGCCCAGAAGGCGCAGAAGGCTGCCGAGGATGCCGAGAAGGCCGCCGAGGAAGCTGAGAAGAAGGCCGAAGAGGCCCGGAAGAAGGCCGAGGAGGCCGCTGCCTCCGCCGCTGAGGACCGCGAAGCCGCCGAGAAGGCCGCTGAGGAAGCCAAGGCTGCGCAGAAGGCCACCGAGGAGGCCCGCAAGTCCGCCGAGGACGCCAAGTCCGCCGCGGAGCTGGCTATGCAGGCTGCCGAGCAGTCCAACAAGGAAGCCGCCGCATCCGCTGCGCAGGCTGCCGAGTACGCAAAGAAGATGGCTGAGGCCTACGAGGAGATCGTCCGCATCAAGGCCGAGCTCGTCGAGTACCTCGCTAAGGCACAGGCCGAGGCCGAGCGCGCCGAGGCTGAGCGCAAGGCCGCCGAAGAGGCCCAGAGAAAGGCCGAGGAGGCCGCCCTGGCCGCTGCCAAGTATGCCGCCGCTTACGAGCTGGCTCAGCTCCAGCAGAACGGCGAGGGCCTGACCGGCCACGCGAAGGAAGCGTATGACAAGGCCCTTGCCGACGCCGCTGCCGCCATTGAGGCTGCAAAGACGCCCGCCGAGGTCGACGCCGCTCTGGCTGCCGCCCGCGAGGCTCTGAACAACGCCCTCTGCCCGAGCGCCGCATTCACGGATGTCGAGGAGAACGTCTGGTATCATGAAGGCATCGACTTCATGGTGAGAAACGGCTACATGAACGGCGTTGCCGCCGACACGTTCGACGTTGATGGCAGCCTGACGCGCGCCCAGCTCGTCACGATCCTCTACCGCATCGCCGGTGAGCCCGAGACCAGCGCCGCCATCCCGTTTGCGGATGTCGCCGACGGCCAGTGGTACACGAAGGCCATTGTCTGGGCCGCCGAGAACGGCATCGTCAAGGGCGTGAACGAGACGACGTTCGCCCCGAACGATCCCATCACCCGCGAGCAGATCGCCGTCATCCTCTACCGCTATGCGCACGAGGAGAACACCGAGGACGGCAAGCTCACGAGCTTCCCCGACGCAAAGGACATCTCCGGCTACGCGCTGGAGGCCATGAACTGGGCGGTCGCCAGAGGCCTCATCAACGGCTCCGACGGCAAGCTGCTGCCGCAGGACACCGCGACCCGTGCACAGATCGCCGTGATCCTTGCCCGGTATCTGAACGCCTGATCCTTCCCCCCTGCTCCCCATGCGGCCGAAGCCGCATGGGGAGCCCCCCAGCATTTCCCGGCAATTGGACCCAGACAAACAATATGCTCGAAAATCGAACTTGGGAGGAACAATAAACCATGAAGCATGTGAAACAGCTGCTTTCTGCACTGCTTGTGCTGGCTGTTGTACTCTCGCTGCTCCCGGCTGGCGTTCTGAAGGCATCTGCCGCAGAAGCACCCGCAGCGCTGGACATCGGCTATCCCACATTCAAGAACACAGAGCTTCTCGACGAGGTCTATGACCTGTCGAAGCTCGGTGTGTCCTATTCCGAAAAGGACATCATGATGGCGATCTATAAGCAGGATCTTGCCAATGGCGGCGACTCCTTCTATATGGACCGCATCCTCGCCCGTGAGGGCGTCTGCAACGGCAACGCCGGTTCGAACGGCAACGCCGACGGCAACACCTTCCTGACCCGCGGCCGCGCGCTGTATATGTACACGAGCAGCCCGTCCGTCATCGGCTTCGGCGGCAACACGGCTTATCATCAGCCGCTTGGCCGGGGCGATCTGGTCCGCGTTCTCTTCTCGAACGCCGACGGCAGCCTGACCACGAAGGAAGACACCAGCAAACGCGTCAATGCGCCGAGTAACTGGTCCAGCACCTACTCTGTCGGCAGCAACCTGACGCTGGATGTCGTGAAGTTCATCCATCAGGAGAACGTCGCCGTCACGACGATGACGCTGACCAACAAATCCGCAGAGGATCAGGCAATTACGGTGGCAGCGGACTCCATCTTTGCGACGGAGCCCGGCAAGGTCACGGTCAATGGTGCAGAGCAGACAGAGCTGACCGGCACCTGCTCTTCCCCTGCAGGCCTTAGTCCCATCTATGCCCGCATGACCGGCGACGGTTGCGAGGCCGCTGCGGCCGACGACTATTGCTGGCTGTCCCGCGATGTCACCGTCCCCGCGGGCGGCAGTGTGGAGCTCAAGGTCGTCATCGCCTTTACGACGGAAGAGATCCCGGAGTCCACCGAGCAGTACCTCCGCTTCGCAGGCCTCGGAAACCTTGAGGCTGTCCGTGCGCAGAAGGCGGAATACAACCTCTACTGGGCGGAGAACCTGCCCTACATCGACGTGCCGAAGAAGGCCGTCCAGAAGGCGATCGACTATCGCTGGTGGCTGGAGCGCTTCAACTCGCTCGATGCCAATATCCCCGGCTATGACTATCAGTACCCCGTCACCATCGAGGGCGTCCTCGGCTACAACAACGCGATTATCCTGACGCAGCCGATGCACCTGCAGGATACGAAGTGGCTCCGTTCTCCGTATCTGGCCTATGGCCAGCTGCTGTCCGCGGGCAACTCCTCGCAGAGCAGCGCCTTCCTCGATAACCCCGGCAACCGCAACAACTGGAACAACCACTATGGTCAGTATCTGGCTGAGGCCGGCTATGAGGCGTTCAACGTCATCGGCGGCGGCGCGGAGCTCGCAGAGAACCTCGCGTACTACTTCGGCCATGACGCCACCGGTCAGCTCGACCACTACGGCAATCACATCGAGGGCCGCGACCTCATCGCTTACCGCAACAACTACATGACCGGCAACGACGCCGATACCATCTCCATGCATGCTCCCGGCACCGGCACCTGGAAGGCACACGGCGAAAACGCCTACGTCTGGGCCGCTGCCGACGCCGCCGCGAAGCTCTATGAGCAGCTGGGCAACACCGAGCAGGCCAAGTATTACCGCGATCTGGCCGACAAGATCAAGGCCGACGTCCTCGAGCTCATGTGGTGCGAGGAGTGCCAGAAGTTCGAGACCTATGCCGTCCGTCCGACCGGCACACAGCATAACGCTAACCAGCCCAACCTCGTCAAGTACACCGAGTCCAACAACTACAACTACTTTGCCGTGGGCCTCGTCCCCGACGGCGCCGCTTCCGTCACGAAGTACAAGGAAGCCCTCAAGGCCTTCTCCAACGGCAAGGAGTTCCCGATCTTCCCGTTCTACACCGCCAACCAGGTCCACAACCAGGAGGTCAGCGGTTCGAACAACTTCTCGAACATCAACTTCACCGTGCAGCTCCGTCTGTATGAGTCCGCTCTGCGTACCTATGACAAGGAGCAGACCTATATCACCGACGACATGCTCGCCATGATGGCCGAGTGGATGGCATGGAACGTCTACCCCGATGCAGGCGACATCCGCTATCCGAACAACAACGAGTTCCACAACATCGACGGCAGAACCTATGAGAACTACTATCGTTCCTGGATCTACCACAACATCCTCGGCAACTACACCTACCTCTTCATCGAGGACATGGCCGGTATCCAGCCGCGTTCCGATGAGAAGATCGAGCTGAGCCCGATCGACTTCTCCTATGACCACTTCATGGTCAACAACGTCCGCTATCACGGACATGACCTGACGGTCGTGTGGGATAAGCCGGACGACGGCAAGACCTGGTACAACGAGTGCCCCGAGGGCTACTCCCTGTACATCGACGGCACGCTGGCCTTCACCCTGAAGGATCTGGCCCATGTCGTCTATGACTCCGCCACGAAGGAAATCTCCTTCCCCGACGGCGCTGTCGAGATCGTCACCAATAACGGCGGCGCTGCCATCCCCACCGCGATGAACACCGCCATCACCGAGGAGAAGGTCCTCAACATGCTGGAGAAGTCCGGCGTGCACGGCATGACGAACCTCGCCGAGGGCGCGGAGGTCACCGCCACCTTCACCCCGGACAAGGCCCGCGCCGCGTCCTGGGCAGAAAAGCACCGCGCTGACGGCAGCGACTCCACGTCCAAGGCCGTCAATGAGACAGCTCCCGATCCGCAGGCAGTTGTGGACGGCACGACCGTCGATATGCCGTTCTGGGGCAACTACGGCAGCGTGAACGAGCGCGACAGCCTGACGCTGAAGCTCTCCTCCAAGCAGACCGTGGACATGGCGACGCTGTACTTCTACAACGACCGCCAGACGAACGGCTACTCCGAGCCCTCCAAGTTCGCAGTCGAGTACTGGGACGGCGAGGCCTGGCAGGCCGTCCGGCAGCAGACCCGTACCCCGTCCGCCCCGCGCGCGAACTACAACGCCGTGTACTTCGCACCGGTCGAGACGGATCAGTTCCGCTTCACCTTCACCAACAAGGACAAGGGCTTCACTGCCGTGACCGAGATCCAGCTCTTCAACGAGGGCGGCGACCGCGATCATCCCGCGCAGAACACGGCTCCGTCCGTCAAGCTCGCGGAAGACACCTCCATGACCGGCAACCTCTACACTACCCTGAAGGCGACCTGCACCGACGACGGCCTGCCCTATGACAAGGACATGAGCTACGTCTGGGAGCTTGTCTCCGCTCCGGAGGGCGCCGAGGTTATCCTGAGCAGCGCCAACAAGCCCACCACGACCATCTCCGGCTCCGTGGAAGGCGAGTACACCGTTCGCTTCACCGTCAGTGACGGCGAGCTGAGCGCGACTGCCGAGCTGACCGTCACCCTGAAGCAGGGCGCAGCGGGCGGCCTCGGCGAGGACGTTGCTCCGTCCGCCGCTTCCGTGGAAAGTGACTATACCTCCAGCTGGGAGAACCTGAACGGCATCAACAACCCGAGCTTCGAGCCGACCAGCTCCAACGTGGGCACCGGCAAGGGCTGGGGCAACTGGCGTCAGAGCGCCGGCTCCGAGCACTATGTCGGCTATACCTGGGATGAGGCCGTTACCATCGGCGGCGCCGATATCTACTGGTATGACGACGGCGGCGGAACGCGAATTCCGTCCAAGCTGCGTATGCAGTACCTCGATGCCAGCGGTACCTGGCAGGATGTCAACATCACGACCCCGTTCGAGAGCAGCATTGCAAAGAACAAGTACAACCGCATTGAATTCGACCGCGTTACCACCACCCGCCTGCGCCTGTATGTGACCGTCCGTTCCGGCGCGGAAGCAAACGGCATCTACCGTTTCAAGGTCTATTCCTCCGTTGACGTCGCTTCCCTGAACGAGGTCTTCCTCGCCACGAAGCCCGGCGTCATGCCCACGCTGCCCTCCAACGTCACGGCAGTCACCTCGGACGGCGCGCTCATCAGCGTCCCCGTCACCTGGGAGACCCTGACGGCTGACATGATCGCCACCGACGGCGAGGTCAAGCTCCGCGGCGTGAACAACTCCACCGGCAAGATGACCACCTGCACGATCTATGTCCGCAGCGACATGGACAAGGCCACCATCACGAGCGTCGAGCCCGTTGAGGTCACCACGACGCAGGGCATCGTCCCGGCGCTGCCGAAAACCGTGAAGGTCGGCTACAACAACGGCGCGTTCGACAACCAGACCGTCAAGGTCACCTGGCCCGCCATCACGGCTGCCGAGCTGGCCAATGTCGGCGACGTGAACTTCGAGGGCGAGGTCGAAGGCACCGCCACGAAGGCCATGCTGACGATCCACGTGCTCAAGGCCCCGGACGACCCCGCTGTTGCTGCGGTCAAGGAGCTCATCGACGCCATCGGCGAGGTAACGCTCGAGAGCGGCGACGCCATCGACGCTGCCCGCACCGCCTATGACAAGCTGCCCGAGGCCAAGAAGGCGCTTGTCGACAACTACGAGAAGCTGACTGCGGCAGAGGAAGCTTACACCGCCCTGGTCGACGCCGCTGCCGCAAAGGCTGTGGACGACCTGATCGATGCCATCGGCGAAGTTACTGCCGACAGCGGCGACGCGATCAAGGCTGCCCGCGCCGCCTATGACGCCCTGACCGACACGCAGAAGGAACTGGTCAAGAACTATGAAAAGCTGCTCGCTGCCGAGGAGCTGTATGAGGAACTGACGGCATCGGCTGCGGCAATCGCCCAGAAGGCCGCTGAGGAAGCCAAGCAGGCCCAGGAAGAGGCCGAGGCCGCTCAGAAGGCTGCCGAGGAAGCCGTTGAGGCCGCCAAGGCCGCGCAGGAGGCCGCTGAGGCCGCCGCTGCGAAGGCTGCCGAGGACAACACCGCTGCCGAGGAGGCCCGCAAGGCTGCCGAGGCTGCGCAGGCTGCTGCCGAGGCCGCACAGACCAAGGCGGAAGAAGCCCAGAAGAAGGCCGAAGAGGCCAAGGCAGGCGCTGACGCTGCCCAGAAGGCTGCCGAGGAGAACAACGCCGCCGCTGCTGCCGAGGCTGCCAAGGCTGTCTCCGAGGCCGTGAAGGCTGCGGAAGAGGCAGGCCGCTCCGCGCAGAGCGCCGCACAGGCTGCTCAGAGCGCTGCGCAGGCTGCCGACAGCATGCTGAAGGCACAGGAAGCCCAGGCTGCCGCCGAGGCTGCGCAGGCTGCTGCCGAAGCCGCCAAGGCAAGAGCCGAAGAGGCTCAGAAGAAGGCCGAGGAGGCCGCTGCTTCCAGCGCCGAGGACAAGAAAGCTGCCGAGCGCGCCAAGGTTGAGGCCGAGGCCGCGAAGAAGGCTGCCGAGGATGCCCAGAAGGCCGCAGAGGAAGCAAAGGCCGCTGCCGAGCTGGCGCTCGAGGCTGCGAAGAAGTCCGAGGTCGAGGCTGCTGCCTCTGCCGCCGAGGCTGCCGAGTATGCCCGCCAGATGGCCGAGACCTATCAGAAGGTCGTTGAGATCAAGGCTGAGCTCATCGATTATCTGGCCGAGGCCCAGGCTGCTGCCGAAAAGGCAGAGGCCGAGCGCAAGGCCGCCGAGTAAGCCCGCAAGGCTGCCGAGGAAGCTGCGCTTGCCGCTTCCAAGTATGCCGCCTCCTTCGAGCTGGCACAGCTCCTGCATGAGAGCGAGACCCTGACCGGCCACGCCCGTGAGGACTATGCCAAGGTCATCGAGGACGCCAAGGCTGCCATCGAAGCCGCCAAGACGCCCGAGGAGGTTACCGCAGTTCTGAACGCTGCCCGCGAGGCTCTCAAGACCGCAGGCTGCCCGAGCACGAACTTCACCGACGTGGAGGAGAACGGCTGGTATCACACCGGCGTCGACTTCATGGTGAAGAACGGCTTCATGAACGGCGTCGCGGACGATGCGTTCGACGTCGACGGCAACCTGACCCGCGCCCAGCTCGTGACGATCCTCTATCGCATCGCGGGCGAGCCGGAGAGCACGGCCACGAACCCGTTTGCCGACGTGGCGGACGGTCAGTGGTACACGAACGCTGTCATCTGGGCAGCGGAGAACGGCATCGTCAAGGGCGTGAACACCACGACGTTCGCCCCGAACGACCAGATCACCCGTGAGCAGATCGCGACGATCCTCTTCCGCTATGCCAAGGCGGAGAAGGTCGAGGGCAAGCTCGCCGGTTTCCCGGATGCTGAGAAGGTCTCCGATTACGCCGCCGACGCCATGGCGTGGGCAGTGGAGCAGGGCCTCATCAACGGTATCTCCGAGAGCGACGGCAAGACCTACCTCGCCCCGCAGGAGACCGCGACCCGCGCGCAGATCGCCGTCATCCTGATGCGCTATCTGACCGCCGAGAACTGATCCCATAAAAATTTCCCCTGTCCGCTGATGCGGGCAGGGGAGGAGCCGCCCACCCGGGCGGCTCCTTTTTGACTTTTGCGGCGCGCTGTCGATCGTACCCTTATTGTAGGGGAGCGGCATGCCGCTCCC
>ENA-UOJB01001916-UOJB01001916.1-human-gut-metagenome-genome-assembly--contig:-C48-NODE-1916-length-15267-cov-6.589206_pt1 | contig 15267 bp, 7 predicted proteins | sample MGYA00242338_ERZ723885 | MGnify/ENA metagenome assembly ERZ723885
GAGATCTACACCGACCCCGAGGCCTTCAACGACGTGGTGGCCGCCCTGGAGGGCAAGGGCTACACCTTCCTGGAGGCCGACGTGCAGATGGTCCCCCAGAACTATGTCAAGCTCACCGACGAAGAGGACATCAAGAACATGGAGAAGCTCATCGACGCCCTGGAGGACAACGACGATGTGCAGAACGTGTACCACAACTGGGAGCAGGACTAAACCGGAATAAACAGCGGCAGGGGAGACCCTGCCGCTCATGATGCGGGTATGATGGAATTGGTAGACATGCGAGATTTAGGTTCTCGTGCTTTCCGCGTGTGGGTTCGAGTCCCTTCAGGCGCACCAAAGCCCCCACGGCGGCTATTGTTGTATGGCCGCCGTGGGGGCTTCTTTTTTGCCATGCATCCACCGGCCGATCGGGCGCGATCGCCGCGCTTTCAGCTGCGCTGCGCCGAGCGCAAGCTCGTCGCGCGTCAGGCCGGAATAGCGCAGAATGAGCTCGTTTTTGTGCTGGCCCTTCACAGCGGCCTGCTGCTCGACCGGCACGGCGTAAGCGCCCTGCTGCAGCATCCGCCGGACGAGCACATCCATGCAGTCGACCCCGTCAAAGGCCGCGACCAGATTCATGCCCGCAGCACCGCCGCTGATGTGTACCACAGGCCCGAACTGCGCACGCAGGCAGTCCGTCAGATCATCACGGCGGGCTCTGTATTTCTTTTTCATGCGGCGGGTGTGCCGCTCGAGCTCCCCATCGCGCAAAAACGCCGCCAGTGCAAGCTGATCGAGCGAATTGGTGTGGTGGTCAGACAGGCGCTTTTGCGTGCACAACGAGGCGACCAGCTGCCGCGGCGCCACGATGTAGCCCAGCCGCACGGACGGAAAGAGCACCTTGCTGAACGTCCCGACGGAGAGCACACACTCCGGTGCAAGCTCGAAGAGCGAGGACGTCGGTGGAGCTTCATAGTTGAACTCGCTCTCAAAATTGTCCTCCAGGAGATACGCCCCGGTGCGTTTGGCGAACGCGACCAGCTCCATGCGGCGCGTCATGGGCATGATCGCGCCGGTGGGAAACTGCCGCGCAGGCGAACAGATGATGAGCGTGGGTTTGCGCCCGACCGGAAACCGCGCGGGATCTCCTATGTGCAGAAAATATGCGAAACCTTTTGCCATGAACACCGTCTTTTCCAGTAAAGGAAGGTGGTTATTTATGAAAAAAGCAAGACTGCTCCCCGCACTGATCCTGGCCCTGCTGTTCCTCCTCCCCGCCGGCTGCGGCAAACAGGCCACGACCGTATCTCCGTCAACACCGACGCCCGCTGAAACCGTGACCGCATCCGGAACTGCCGGAACGCTGCGCGTGCAGGTGCCGGACAGCTGGAAGTATGAAGTCTGCCCCGAAGGGACGCTCGACGACTCGGAAGCCTGCTTCGGCGTGAAGATCTGGCCGGACAGCGGCTCGGACAGCTGCGTGCAGCTCTATTGGTCGGACAGCTTCGGCGTGTGCGGCACAGGGCTGAAGGAAGAGACCCTGACGCTCGCCGGAGACAGCGTCTCCGCCGGGTATTATGACGGCGACAAAAACTGGACGTTTCTCAGCTTTCAGGGCAAAAACCACGGCATCGTCGCCTGGGCCGATCCGAACGCCGACTGGTTCGCGGACAAGGGCGACCAGCTGCTGGCCGTACTCGATACGGTCGAATGGGAACCGGCAGCATAAATAAGGTCATAAAAAAATACGCCCCGCAGCAGAAGCTCTGCTGCGGGGCGATTCTTGTAATATGTTATTTCGCCTTATTTCACCGCGGCCGCGCCTACCTCGGGCCGTACGGGAATGCCGGAGTCACTCACTGTCTCAATATTCGAAACCGTCTATGCAGTTCATTTCATCCAGCGTGTATTGGTCAACACTCCACTCCACAATCAAACCATCTACTTCCCACCACGTGGAATTATCCTGCCGGAAAACCTCGACGGCAAGTCGAGCGTCACCTTCATTTTTAAATACACCGAGGTTCCGGCTATATTCAAATTCATATTCCGCATCGTGAATGTAGACATTGGCCAGATAAACGAGCACCGCATGCTCTTCCACTTCGTGCGCAAAAACGACAAATCCGTTGGGATAATCACAAAAACCGGGAATGCTGCGATACTTTTCGATTGCTGCTGCCACCCGCTCCGCCGACGAAAAGCAGCCGAGCATCGCGCAATCCCCGTAGTGGAAGCGGCCATCCGCCAGCGTTTCCGCCCCGTGCATGTGCACCAATTCATAAATTTTCATCTGTCGTTTTCTCCATGACTTCTGTGATCTCCGCAAGCAGAATTTCTGCGCGGCACTGCCATGATAGCAGGCGTACGAAAACCTGTCAACACGCCAGTGCAGCGGTCGATAAAGGCTCCATAAGGCATATATCTCACGTATTTGCAAAAACACCTCGCAGCGGCAAGTGCTGCTGTGAGGTGTCTCTTTGTTATTTTGCCTCAGCGGGAATAGCGGCGGATGCCGCTTCCTCGGCCGCTTCGGCCTCGGGCTGCGCGGCGGCAAAGCCCTGCGCAAGGCCGTGCTCGCGGATGTACTTGCGGTTTTTGTACACGCCGACGGTCACGACCACGACCGCGATGCCGAGATAGCCGCAATAGCCATAGCCGTACTTGATGATGTTCGTGAGGCCGGCCATGGAGATGGACATGGACAAAATGATGATGAACGCGGACACGATGGCGCTGCGCACCGGCGCGGACTGGATGCCGCGGAACATCGGCAGCTTCTCAAAGCGGGCGACGAAGCCAAAGATCGTCGTCACGCCCGTGGAGATGAGGCAGAGCATGAGGCAGACACCATAGACCGCGGTGAGCGCGCGGATGCCCATCGAATTGCAGACGGTGAGCGTGGGGATGGTCGTGCCGCCGTCCACGGCGGTGTAGACGCCGCGCCAGCAGATGAGCATGAACACGGAGAGCACGAGCGCAACGGCGTTCATGGCAAAGGAGATCCACATGGCCTTGGCACAGCCCTGCTTGCTGCGCATGGTCGTGCCGCAGGCGATCATGGTCGGGAGCGTGACGCACTGGAAGCCGGCATAGGTGAAGGCGTTAAAGATGGCCTTGGGGACGTTGGCAAAGCCGGTCGTTCGGAAGTCCGCGGAAAGCACCGTGAACAGCGGCGACTCGCTCTTGAAAATGCCGATGGCGTAGATGGTGATGGCGGTGACGAGGATGGCGATGCCCATATAGGTGGACGCCGCGCGGACGATGCCGGCGCCGAAAATGGTCAGGAGCAAGACGAGGCAGCCGACAGCCACAACGCCGAGATAATAGTTCACGCCGAAATAGCTCCGCAGCGCGGAGGCCGCGCCTGAAATGGCGGCCGCGACGGCCATGAGCACCATGATGTAAAAGAAGATCTCAAACAGCCACTCGATCTTGTCAAAGGGGTGGTAGAGCGTCTCGAACAGCTGCTTATAGCTCGTCAGGCCGCGGGAATTGTACATGATCATGGCTTCGCGCATCGTGAGCGTGAGCAGCAGCATGGCCACGATGGCCGACACGATGCCGGCCCAGCCGAGGCCGACGTAATACGTGTTGGCCTGGTTGCCGGTCGCAAAGCCGCCGCCGGCGTGCGCGGAAAACAGCACCGCACCGACCGAGAAGGCGGCAAAAAACGGGGTCTTGGGTATGGTTCTGGTCTTGGTTTGGGTTTTCATGATTCGTTCCTCCTGCAAAATGATCTGATGGTTTGGCAGGAAAAAAGAAAACCCTCCGTCTTTCCTGCCCTCTGGCAGAAGAGACGAAAGGCCGAAAACCCTCCGCGGTACCACTCTTCTTCGCCCCCGATCCGGGGACGCACTCACTCGGGATACCATCATATCCCTGCACAATAACGGGCGCACCCGTCTGCACCTACTCATCGTTCAGCGCAGCCGCTGTTCAGCCAGTTCGGCAGGTCTGTACGCTTTGTGCCTCGCACCACCCGGCACTTCTCTGAAAGGACGTTCCTGCTTACTACTCTGTGTCTTCGCGTTTGATGGCTTGATGATAACACCCGTATCCGGCGCGCGTCAAGGCACGCATTCACCGAAAAAAGTTGAAAAATTCGAAGGAAATTTGTCGGATCCATGCATCCAGCTGCCGCGCAAAAAGCCGGCCGTTTCCGAAGAAACGGCCGGCTCGTGCTCAGGTTTTGGTATGTGCGTTACCGGGTGCGGCTCACTTGGCGAAGTAGTTATACAGGAAGCGCACCATATGCGCACGTGTGCAGTTCATCAGCGGGCTGAAGGTCGTGCTGCTCGTGCCGTTCGTAACGCCCTCGGCCGCAGCCCACGCCACGGCATCGGCATAGTAAGCCGTTGCCGGGACGTCGGCAAACGTCGTCTTGTTCTCCACAGCCGGAGCGCCGACATAGCGGTACAGGAACGTGACGCACTGCGCACGGTTCGCAGTCAGGTTGGGACTGAAGTGATGGTCATCCGTGCCGTTCGTGATGCCCTCGCCCACGGCCCAGAGCACCGCCTGATAGTAGTAGGCATCCTCCGAGACGTCCACGAACGGATTGTTCATCGACTTGGGCGTCGGCTTGCCGGCGGCGTTCCACAGGAACATGACCGCCTGCGCGCGGGTGCAGCTCATATCGGGCGAGAAATGATCCTTGCTCGTGCCGTTCGTGACACCCGCATCTGCGGCCCACTGGACGGCGTCGTAGTACCAGGCGTCCTCCGCCACATCGACAAAGACGATGGCGGGCTTGTCCTTCGTGAACGCTGCCGTGATGATCTCGCTGGCCGTGCAGCCGTCCTTGACGGCGATGGCCTTGACCGTTGCGGACTCCGTGAGCGTGAACGCGCCGGTGTAGAGCGTGCTGTCGGCCGTCGGGTCGCTGCCGTCGAGCGTGTAGTAGATGCGCGCGCCCTCGGTCGCACAGGTGATGGTGACCGTCTGTTTGCCGGTGAAGGTGCCGCCGTTCGGGTCGATGACCGGAGCGGCCGCAGACTGCAGCACGGGGATCGTCGGCGCATTGCCCTGGCGGACGATGCCGTCGAGCACCCAGCTGTCGATCGTGAGCTTGGCTTCGCGCACCACGATGTCAAAGTCGGAAATGCCCTGGGCAAGTGCCGTGCGCAATTCCTTATCCTCGCACTGGTTGTCGTTGAGCAGGTCGCGGAAGGCCTCACTGCGGAGCTCCGCCGCGGTCATGCCGGCGGTCTCCTTGACAACGCCGGTGTTGCCGAGCATGGTCACGTTCTCACCGACCGCCTTGGGCTCGGCGATGACCGAGTTGCCGGAGCGCTGCTCCTGCTCCTTGTTGAAGTAGCCGTAGATGATCGTGCCGATGGCGGTGTTGCGGCCGGTGATGCCGCCGATATCGCCGGTGGCGTTCTTGGACACCAGCTTCACGTCGGCGTAGTTGTTGCCGGCCACACCGGCCTGCATGCCGGCGATGCCGCCGATGGTGGCGGAGTTGACACCGGCCTCGGCATAGATGCTGCCGCGGGCATAGTTGTTGGCGACGATGGCAAAGCCGTCCTGGCCGACAATGCCGCCGGCGAGCGCCGTGCCGCCGGTCGAGATCGACGTAATGTCGACCTGCGCGCCGCAGTTGAGGATCATGCTGTTGTAGCAGTAGGCCGTGATGCCGCCGTTCTGGCTCCAGTCAACGGACTTGTTGTAGATCGTACCGGAGACGGTGCAGTTGTTGATGACGGCTCCGGCGCCGGTCTCGCTGTTGTCGGTGACACCGGCGATGATGCCGGCATAGGTACGCACGGCATCCAGACGCGCGATGTAGATCTCCGCATCCGCCACGGCGAGATTGCGCACGACTGCGCCGTCAATGCAGGCGAACAGGCCGGCGGAAACATAGTCCGCAGGCGTTTCCTGCGTGCCGATCTTCATGCCGCGGATGCAGTGGTTCTGCCCGTCGAAGATACCGGCAAAGTAGTGGCCGCCCGCGCTGCCGACCGGCATCCACTGGGCGTCGCCGAGGTCGATATCGGCCGTGAGCACGATGTACTCACCGTCGAAGTGCTCATCGGCGTTGACCGCCGCGGCAAAGGCGCGCAGCTGCGCCGCCGTTGCGATCTGATATGGATCGTTCTGCGTGCCGGTGCCGCCCGCGAAGATGGAGGACGGATCGGCAGGATCATAGGTGCTCGTATCGCCGAGCAGCGCCTTGTTGACGGCGACGGACAGCGCCGCTTTGAGCGTCTGGTCATCGCTCGTACCGTCGGAGGCGTTCTTCACGGTCTGGTCTTTGAGCAGCGCCGCGAGAATGCTCTCGCTGTTGGCAGCGTCAAAGTCGGCCGGGGCGACGACCTCGGCGGAGACGATCTTCTTGTCGGCCACTGTGATGCGCACGATGACCTTCTTGTTCGCGTCGCGGCCGTAGTAGGTGCCGTCCTTGTAATCGTAGTTGATGCTCGGATCCGGGCGCTCGACCGGGACATAGGTGATGTTTGCGTTGTCGGTGCCGAACACGACGGCGCCGTCCTGAAGCGTCCAGGTGCGCAGCGCGGCGGGCAGGTCGTCCTCCGAGATCGGGAACGCGCCGAAGTTGCCGTTGAGCTTGTCGGCGAGTGCCTGCGCGGTCATGTCCGCTGCCGGGAGCGCCTCGACGTTGCTGACGAACGAGCCGCTCATGAATTCGCCGTCCTCATTGTAGCCGGACGGGACCTGGCTGCCGAACGCGACCGGCGGGTCGAATGTCTGATCCTTGATGGTCAGCTGCGCGCCGTCGCTGAAGTAGGAGTCGTAGCTCTCGCTGATGGCGGTGGCCATACCGGCGATGGCGCCGACATAGCGCGTCCAGCTGCGGGAGGTGCAGTTGCTGGTGGTGTAGCAGTTAGCGATGGTACCGGCCTGGCAGCCTGCGATGCCGCCGAGGTAGGTCACGCCGCCGTCGTCCACGTTCTCGCGGTCGGTCTCACCGGAGATATCGCCGAACGTGTAGCAGTTAACGATCATGCCGTAGGCGTTCATGGCAGTGATGCCGCCGGCCTCGGCGTTGGCCGTCTTGCAGAAGGCATCGAGCGTGACGTCGGTCCAGGAGTTGAGGATGTAGCTGCGCTGGCTGTAGCCGATCAGGCCGCCGGTAAAGCTGTTGTTTTTGTACTCGCCGTCTTCGGTGCGCACGGTGATGTCACCGGTCGCCCAGCAGTTGTTGATGATGGCAAGGTCGCAGCAGCCGGCCAGCGCGCCGCCGATGGCGGACTCCTTATCGGCCATGAGGTGGATGCTGACGTTCTCCATGCCGAGGTTTTCCACAACGGAGCCGTTCATGAGCGCTGCGAACAGGCCGAAGTACACGCGCTGCTCCGCACTGACCGGGGCGGTCTTGCTGCCGATGGCCATGTTGGAGATCTTGTGGCCCTGGCCGTCGAAGCTGCCGCGGAAGGCCTGCGTGCCGTTGGCCAGGTGGCCGATCGGCGTCCAGGCTTCGCCTGCGAGGTCGATGTCCGCGCCGAGGACGATGTATTTGCCGGAGTAATCCGTCTTGGCAAACGAAGCCGCAAACGCCTTGAGCTGGTCAGGGTTCTGGATGACCCAGGGGTCGGCCTCCGTGCCGGAGCCGCTCTCGAAGAAGTCGAGCACCGGCGCGTCGGGCTGGACAAAGACGTCCGCGCCGAGCACGGTCTTGCCGTCGCGCGCTTCCCAGCCGTACCACGCGGCGGGACGCATGGCAATGAGCATGTCGGTCGTGAAGTCGATGTCGTCGCTCGTGAGGAACTTGTCCGTGGCGGCGAGGCCCTCGGCCGTCAGGCCGTGGTTCATGGTGTCGACAAAGGCGGCGCTGGAGGTGTCCACACCGGCGACGTTGTTCGTGTCGCCGCTGACGAGATCGCCGATGGCGGTCGCGCTGCCGGACGTGCCGTTGACAGACACGGTAGCCTTGCTGTTATAGTAGCAGTCGGTCACGATGCCGTTGTAGCTGCGGCCCGTGGACATCTGGCCGATAAGGCTGCCCACGGCCGGTTCATCCGGCGTGATGGCCATCGTCAGTGCAACATTGCCGGCTGCGTAGCAGTTGTGGAACAGACCGGTCGCCTGGCCGACGAGACCGCCGACGGAGGCGCTTACCTTGGAAGAGGTCGTATAGCCCGAAATGGCCGTCACGTCGCCGAGGGCGGCGCAGTTGGCGATCATACTGCCGTTGGAGTTCGTGGCAACGAGGCCGCCGGCCGAGCACAGGCCTTCGGTGGATTTGACCTGCACGGTCACATCCGTCCAGGAGTTGGTGAGGTAAGCATCGAGGTAGAGCGATGCGGTCAGGCCGCCGCCATACGCCCACTGCTTGCCCTCCGTGCTGACGATGCCGCCCACGACGGAGCAGTGATCGATGCGCGCATTCTTGCCCATGCCGAGGTTACCGCCGACGAGACCGCCGACGAACGGACGTTCATAGTCAGCGGTGATTTTGCCGTACACTGCAACGTTGGTCAGGTTCAGGTTCGAGAGCGTGGCGCCGTTTGCCAGCACGTCGAAGAAGCCGACGCTTTTCTGCTCGAGCGGCGCGAGCTCGGTGCCGATGCGCACGCCGGAGACGGTGTGGTTGCGGCCGTCAAAGTTACCGGCGAAGTAGTGGATGGGCGTCCACGCACCGTTGAGGGTGATGTCCGCGTCGAGCGCGACATACTGGCCCGCGTAGTCGACCGCGTTGTCGCCGGTGGTGGAGGCGGCAAATGCGCGCAGCTGCGCCTCCGTCTTGATGACGAAGGGATCGGCCTTGGTGCCGGTGCCGGAGGCAAAGATGCTCTCGGCCTTCACGCCGAGCAGGACTTTGCCGTCGGCAGCGCCCCAGCTCTGCCAGACCGCCGGACGCATGGCCGCAAGGCCCGCGGCCGTGTAGCCGGAGAACTTGCCGCTGTTGATGAGGTATTCATCCGTCGCGGCGAGGCCCTCGGTGGAGATGCCCTGGTTCATAACGGCGGCAAAGGCGTCGTTCGTAACGTCGTCCTGCGCCGTGATCTTGTTGTAGTTGATGCCGCTGTACCAGCTGTCAGGCGTCTTGCCGACCGCGATGAGGTCCTTGCTCTCGCCGTTGACGGTGAGCACCGCCTTGCTGCTGTAGTGGCTGTCCACGACGGCACTGCCGCTCTGCTCGCCGATGAGCATGCCGGCATAGGCGTCATAGTCGCTGCTGGCATTCGTCAGAGTGACGCTGCCGGCCGCGTAGCAGTTTTCCGTCAGGAACGGGGCCGAGGCCAGCAGGCCGCCCGCTCTGGTGCGGTTATACTGCAGGCTGTTGCCGCTGGCGGTGACATCGCCGAGCGCGGCACAGTTGCCGACGAAGCTGCTGCTACCGAACGTGCCAACAAGGCCGGCCGCGTTGGCAACATACTTGCTGCTGGTGGCCGCGACGTCGATATCCGTGTAGCAGTTGGTAACGTAGTTGGTGCCGCCGAGTCTGGCAGCGAGGCCGCCCGCGTACACGTGCATGCCGGAGGACGCGGAAATGGTACCGCCCGTGACCGAGCAGTTGTCGATGCGGACGTCGGCGCCCATGGTCTGGCCGCCGGCGATCAGGCCGCCGGCATAGACGGTATCATCCAGGCTGCTGCCCGTGCGCACGACGTTGACCGAAACGTCCGTCAGCTTGAGGTTGCTGACCGACGCGCCGTTTGCCAGCGTCTCGAAGAAACCGGCGCTGGTGCGATCCGACGGCTGCGCGCTCGTGCCGATGGTCATGCCGGAAACGGTGTGGCCGTCGCCGTCAAAGCTGCCGCCGAACTTGGCGATCGGCGTCCACGGCTCATCCGAGAGCGCGATATCGGCATCGAGCCGGATGTACAGGTTCGTGGTGCTGAGCTTGCCGTTCTGGGTGGCCTCAGCGAAACCGCGCAGCTGCGCCTCAGTCTCGATGCGGTAGGGGTCAGCCTGCGTGCCCTCGCCGCCGGCGAAGAAGTCGCTCGGATCGACAGGCTGATTGCTGCCCTCACCGGTCGGCAGCAGGCGGCCGTTTTCGACCTGCCAGCTGTTCCAGCCGTTTTCACTCATGCTCAGCAGGCTGTTCATCGTAACGCCGTTGCCCAGCAGGCCGACGGCCTTGCTGGAGAAATACGCCTGCGCATCGGCAAGCTTTTCCTCCGTGAGCGCGTCGGCAAGATTCGTCTCCAGCACGCCGGAGGTGAGCTCCGCCGACGTCAGACCGGCGCACTCTTCCTGGTCGCTGACCGAGTAGCTGAGCGTGGAATAGCCGACCGCGACCGGCTCTGCCACCGCTTCATCGTTATAATAGGTCTGCGCCGCGTCGGCGTTGAACCAGCAGCGGTAAGCGGCCGTGCAATACGCCGGCGCGCCGGCGATGCCGCCGATGGGGACATCGGAACCGTCGCCCGCATCGGACATGGCGTCCATGTGCAGGGTCACGTCGGAGTAGCAGGCGTAGATCGCGCCGCAGCTGTAGCCGACAATGCCGCCTGCGCCGTACATCATGGAGCCTTCGCAGTAGTTGCCGATCGTGCCGAACGCCGCGCAGTTGATGACCGCGGAATCGTTGCTCGTCCAGCCGACGATCCCGCCCGCGCCGGTATCGCTGCCCTTGGCCACGATCTGCACGTCCGCCCAGGTGTTGCACACCAGGCTCTTGCCGCCGTTATTGCCGACGACACCGCCGACGTAGGTGTAGTTGTTGTCACCGGCCGCATCGCTGATGATCGTGCCGCTGACCCAGCAGCCGTCGATCACGCTGCTGTCGCCGGTGCCGGCCGCCAGAATGGCGACTGCAGGGTCTTCATCCGTGGTCTTGTTGTTGATGAACGCATCCTTGACGCCCAGGTTGCGGATCGCACCGCCCTTGCCGACAAGGCCGAAGAGGCTGGCATACTCATACGCGGCGGGCTCGGCTTTCGTGCCGATGGTCAGGCCGGCGATCGTGTGGTTGTCGCCGTTGAAGATGCCGTTGAAGCTGCCGCTGTCGCCGCCGATCGGCGTCCAGCTCTCGCCGGTGAGGTCGAGATCGGCGTCGAGCGTAACATACTGGCTCGCGTAGGTCTCACCACCGTTGACCGAGGCCGCGAACGCCTTGATCTGGTCGACCGTGCGGATCAGATACGGGTCAGACTTCGCGCCGGTGCCGGCGGCAAAGATGCCGGTGTCCGGCTGCTCCGGCTCGGTGACGAGCGCCTTGCTCAGCGCGTCGTTGACCGCGGCTTTGACGCCGTTGCTGCTCATGGTCGCGCCGGAAACACCGTCGATCTCGGTGCCGTTGGCCTTGACGATATCGTCAAAGAGCGAGGCGACATTCATAGTTTCCCAATAGCTCTGCTTTTCCTGGCTGACGAGTTCCACCTTGGCGATCTTGCCGTCGGTGATGGTCACTTTGACCTTGATCTCGCCATTTTTGAAGCCCTTTCCGGTGCCCTCATAGACACCGTCCTTGTAGCTCGTGCCCTCCTGGGCATACACTGCGGTCAGATCGCCGCTCGCGCCGGTGTCCGCGGCATAGGCCGGGAGCGCGCAGCCGACGAGCATGACCACCAGCAGCACCAGGGACAGGAGCCGTTTGGTGATTGCCTTGTTCATGGGTTGGTCATTACCTCCTGAAAAAATATGATATGTATATTGTTTGTGCATTCAGCGGATCTGTGTGCGGCCTCACCTTCCCTTTCCGCCGGTCGGTCCCGGCATATCATGCATGCAGTTGATTGTACAAAAGCGTCACGATCTGCGCGCGAATGCAGGGGGCCGCGGGCGAAAAGCAGTTGTTGCCCGTGCCCGTCGTGATCTTATTGGCGGCGGCCCAGCGCACTGCGGCCGCGTAATACGCATTTGCCGGAACGTCCGTGAACGTCTGATCCGCGGCGACCTCCGGGCTGCCGGCGGCGCGCCACATCATCGTCACCGCCTGTGCGCGCGTCACGATGCCGTTCGGGGAGAAGGTCGTGCCGCTCGTGCCGTTGGTGATCTTGCGTTCGACCGCCCAGCACAGGGCTTTGTAGTAGTAAGCATCCGCCGACACGTCCGTAAACGGGACGGTCAGGGAACTCGGTTCCGGTTTGCCGGCGGCGTTCCAGAGGAAGGTCACGCTCTGCGCGCGCGTGCACGTCGCGTTCGGGGCAAAGCAGGTGCTGCTGACGCCGTTCGTGATGCCGCAGCGCTTGGCCCAATAGACGGCTTCGGTGTAATAGGCGTCATCCGGCACGTCGTCGAACGGCGTGACCGGCATCAGCGCGCCGCAGCGGACGCAGACGCCGTTTTGATAGCTGTGGCCGAGCGAATCGCCGGCCGCGACCGTCAGCGTCTCACTGACGGCATCGCAGCGGTCGCACTGCACGTAATACTGCGCAGGCTCGGTGCAGGTCGCTTCCTGCGCGCAGGCGGCGGAAGCCTTGTCATGAAATGCATGGCCGAGCGGGGCGAGCGTGTCACGATAGGTGCCGCCGCAGACGGTGCAGGCATATTCCACCCATCCGGGCTCCGTGCAGGTCGCCGCCCGACGGGCGGACTCCACATACTGGTGCTCATGGGCCGACTGCAGCTGTGTGGTGTACCACAGGCCGCTGGTCTCGCCGCGATAGAGCGTCAGCGGGGTCTCCGTGCTGCGCACGCAGCGGAAATACTGCTTATCCGCGCAGAACTGCAGGCTGCGCGCCATGAAGCGTGCATTTTGAATGACAACGCGGCCATCCTTCCAGCTGATGAGCCAGCGGGCATAGCTGCTGCTGCCGTCCACGTCGGAATTGAGCTGGTCGCTGTTCGAGCGGCAGGCCAGATACAGCGATGACATTGCGCCGCCGAGCCGGATGGTATACTGTTCCGTCCCGGGCACGCGCGTGATCTGCACGGTATACGTGCCGAAAACGCCGGAGACATTTCCGTCCGCGTCCACGGTGATGCCGGTATTGGCAAGCGGCACGGCAGCAGCGGTGCTGCCAAGCGCCGCCCCGTAAACGGTGCCGTCACAGTGCAGGACGCTGTCACCGCCGCGCAGGACATACGTCCCGCTCCAGTCATCCGTGTCCGCCGTGACAGTGGAGAACGCAGGCGTCCGCCCATCCGGCGTGGCAAAGTATTGATAGAGCGCGTAGAGCGTTGTCTCCGCACCTGTGACATCATAGCGCTCACCCGCGCGGAGCACCTGCGCGCTCACGGCCGGGGTCTCGACCGGCTCGGTCGTCCAGCCGACGAAGTGATAATCCTGTGCGTCAGCCGTGGGCGTGCCCGTCGGCTGCGGGAGTGTGATCGGATCGCCGATATAACCGGCGACATCCGGCTGCGTCACGCCGTCCGGCACGGAGAAGTGCACGGCCGCCGGCGTCTTGGCAGCAAAGTGGATCGTCACCTTGCAGTCCTGCCGCAGTGCGGAAATGCGGAAGGTATTGCCGTTCTGCAGCACGGTCGCCGCGCCCTCGGGCGTGACGGTGTAGCCGGAGGCATAATAGCCGGTGTTGGCATTGGCCGTGACGGTCATGCCCCGCTGCGTCACGGAGCCGTGCTCCGGCGTGTCGGTGTCCGCCGTCAGTGCGTAGCGGTCGAGCAGCGCCCAGCCGGAGTTGACATCCTGCAGCGCATCGACATTGCCGTGGCCGGGATAGGTATCATCCGCGGAGACGACGATCGGGAATGCGGCGCGGCCGCGCTGCGCCTCCTCCAGCGTCGTCATCTGATAGTTGGCGGACATGCCGTTGGCCTGGCAGATCTGCGGCGAGCAGTCCCATGCGCCGCAGGCCGTCTTCATGTCCGTGATCGCCTCGGCGACGGTGCTGCCGCCGAGCAGGCTGTCAAAGAACACAGCCTCAAACGTATAGTCGCCGACAAATGTGACCGACTGGCTGTAACCATAAACGGCGCCGAGGCCGCGGTCCATGAGCGGCTTTTCCAGGCCGTCGGTCGCCATGCCGAGGCAGATCGCCATCCAGAGCAGGCCGTTGTTGGCCTGCGCGTCGGCGTCCATGTGGTCGGCAATGACCGTGCCGTCCACGAGGAAATATTTCATGCTGCCGCTCGTGCTGCTGTAAACGGCGTGCCCGCCGTCATAATCCGCCTTGGTCAGGCCGTCGCCCGTCTGCAGGCAGAGGTAAGACGTCGTGGCGCCGGAGGTGTAGTCCTCGCCGTTTTCGTAATCTGTCGAGCCGTGCGAGTCGAAGAAGACAACGCCGCCGTCCGTGATCGCGTCCGCAACGGCGTCGATCGTCGCCGCATCACCTTTATAGTAGTGATAGGTACCCTCGGACGCCTGCGCCACGCGCTGGGCCTCCTTCTGGTACTGCTCGGTGAAGCTGCGGTCAACGCCGTAGTACGGCTGGAACAGGTACACATCGCGCCCGTGCTGCGTGCCGCGCGCGGCGTAGGAGCGCGTCTGCACATCGGGCGTATCGTCAGCCGTGGGCTCCGCCGCCGCCGCGATCTGCTCCAGACGCGGAGAATAGGCACAGGCGATGCCCTGCTCCGTCATCCAGTTGATCCGTTCGCCGCTCGTCTCGACCGAGCCGGGCACGACCGCGTCCTGCGCGTTGAGATAGTCGCAGATGGCCTGTGTGCGCCCGTCTGCGGATGCATCCCGCCGCGCCGCCGTCTGCTCCACGTCCTCGAGCGCGTTGAACAGCGCGTCCGCAGCGGCATAATCCGCCGCCGTGAGCGCCGCGTCCGCGCCGTCGTCGGCCGCAAACGCCGTCACCGTCAGCGACAGCAAAACGGCGACCGCAAGGAGCACCGACAGCATTCGTTTGAATAATTGCTGCATGAATGTTTCCTCCAAATGATTCGTTGCGAAGTTTAAGTTAGATTCATCTAATTTAAATTAGAGCAATCTAACTCTTGCGGAAAAGAAAAGCGCGCTCCGGCGTATCTGCACCGACCGGGCGTGCATGATCCCGACTAGTTCTTCGATGTTAGATACGTCAAACTGCCACAAAAAAAAGAAAAGTGCGCCACAAAAGCAGACACATATCCACGCACTTGGCATTATACAATGGCGCTCACAGCGTGTCAAGAAAATTCTCGGCGATCTGCCGCATTCGTCCAGCGCAGAAACACGCCGCACCCGCGATCGGGTACGGCGTGCAAAATGCGGTGGTGCGGGTCACTTGACCTCGTCGTCCAGCCAGTCGGCCAGCTTGGCCTCGTCCAGGTTCAGGCCCTTGGTCAGGAACGCGACCATTTCGTTGAAATTGAGCTTCTTCATGCGCTCAAAGTTCGACTCGCCCTTCTTCTCGGGGTCGATCAGGCGGCCTTCGATATAGCCGCACTCATAGCACATATTCAGCGCATACTTCCGATGGGTATCCAGCGTCATTTCATGACCGCAGCGGGGACATTTCATCACACATTCTCCTCTCCATA
>ENA-UOJB01001924-UOJB01001924.1-human-gut-metagenome-genome-assembly--contig:-C48-NODE-1924-length-15227-cov-6.880701_pt1 | contig 15227 bp, 10 predicted proteins | sample MGYA00242338_ERZ723885 | MGnify/ENA metagenome assembly ERZ723885
GCCGCCGCTGGCGTTGACCGACGCCACGCCGCGCTGCGGGCGCACCATGTAATTGCCCATGCCGCCGCGACGCCCGCCACCGCCGCCCGAGACGCCCAGAATGTCCTCGAACGAGAAATTCTGCTGGTTGACGTTGTTGAACAGGCCGATGAATGAAATACGGCTGTCACCGCTGAACACGTTGGCATTGCCGCCGGCGATGTATTTGAACTTGTCTTCGGTCTCGGTGTCGGCGTCGTAGCCGAATCCGGCGTAGAGCTTGCCGAACTGGCCCTGCCGCATGCCCGGACGGGTGACGATATTGAGCGCCTTGTAGCCCTCGCCGTCGTCCATGCCTGAAAATTCGGCCGCGTCGGAGAGTTTGTTGTAGACCTCCACGCGGTCGACGGCCTCGGCCGGAAGCGACTTGATGGCCGTGGTGACATCCTCGCCGAAGAACTCCTTGCCGTCGACGAAGACCTTCTTGACCGTCTCGCCCTGCGCCTCGACCGTGCCGTCGGTGACGGTGATGCCGGGCATCTTCTTCAGCAGCCCTTCGACATCGGCGTCGGCCACGACCTTGAACGCTCCGGCATTGTAGCTCACCGTGTCGCCCTTCTGCGAGGTGCGCAGCGCCTTGGCCTCCTTGACGACCGTTTCGATCTGCACGCCCGGCTTGAGTTTCAGCAGTCCGAGGCTGACCTTCGAAGCCGAGACCCGGAAGGTCGTGTCGAGGTTGTTATAGCCCAGGAAAGCCACCGAAAGCGAATATTCGCCGTAGGCGAGCGACGGAATAGACACCGCGCCCTTGAAGGCCGAGGTGAAATACTGTTTCTTCTCCGGGGTTTTCACAGGCGTGAGCGTCAGCACCGCTCCGACGACGCTCTCCCCGGTGTCGGCGTCGACGACCGTGGCTGTGACGCCGCCCCTCTGGGCGAATGCCGCGGCGGCGAAAAGCGTCAGCAGGGTAGTCAGTAGTGTTCGTTTCATATCTTCTGTTTGTGTGTATCTCTTTTTCGGCGGCGAACCGGCTGAAAACGCGCGTCCGTTCCGCCCGCCCCATGAATCGGGCTTCTCAAGCCCGGGCGCAGAACCGGCCCGATAGCGTTTTCCGTTTCATCCGCCCGTAAGTCGGGCTTCTCAAGTCCGGGCGCAGAACCGGCCCGATAGCGTTTTCCGTCCCATCCGCCCGTAAATCGGGCTTCTTAAGCCCGGGCGGCGTTGAAAACGGGCGTAAAGTTAATTCTTTTTGTGCTTGTTTTGCGCCCCGCACGGGGCGAATCGGCAAAAAAAGGGCGTCAGTCGACCAAACCGACGCCCCGGCCGTAACAAGCCTCAAGAGACCTAACCTCACTCCTTTCCCTTCTTGTCCTTCTTCGGACAGGGCTTGTCACAGCACTCCTTGCCGCCTCCGCGACGGTCGCCTTTTTTCATCATCTGGGAACCATGACCGCGCTGGCCGGGCTGCGGAGCCTGCATCTGCGACCACTGCACGAACTGTTCGGTCGTCAGGATCGACTTCATCTTTTCGGCCTCGGCCTTGCGCGCCTCCCGCATCTTCTCGCGCATGGCCTGCATCTCCTTGATCTGCTGGAAATTCAGGTTGTAAACCTCCTTGGCCTGCGCATCGGTGAGCTTCAGCTCCTTCTGCATGCGTTCGGTCATGCGCTGCGCCATCTGTTCCACGGTCGGACGCTCCTTGGGAGCGGCGGCCGGCTTGGCCTCCTGTGCGAAAGCGCCCGTTCCCGCCATCAGGCAGAGGGCTGCGGCAACTGCAAAAATCCTCTTTTTCATAATTTTTCGAATTTGGTTGTGCATCACTTTTTTGTTTTCCGGCAATCCGGTTTCCCGGAGTTCCTGATGCAAAGGTAACGCCAAAACGAAAACCCGGAGCCAGGCCCCGGGTAAAACGGCAGAACGGCGGGGTCAACCGCCTATTCGACAGGGTGAAGCGACCGCAGCCACGCCTTGAATTCGGGAACGCGGGCTTTGGAAATGACGATTCGCTCGGGCGTTTCGACGGTGAGGTGCAGCGTGAGACGGCTCCCGAACCACACGGCGATCTCCTTCACGGCCTGCCGCGCGACGATGAACTGGCGGTTGGCCCGGAAGAATTCGGACTCGGGAAGCAGTCCCTGCAACGCTTCGAGGGTCTTGTCCAGCGGGTAGGCCGCGCCGTCGAAACCGTAGGCCGTGACCTTCTCGTTCGACGTGTAGCAGTAGGCGATCCTGCTGCGGTGCAGCGGGATGATTTTGTCGCGCACGTGCACCAGGAAAACCTCCTCGCGGCGGCTGGCGGCCAGCGTGCGGACCCGCGAGCCGTAATCGCTGCGCTCGACCGACGTGAGGCGGTGCAGCTTGGCCAGTGCACGGCCGACGTCCGAAGCGTTGAGCGGCTTGAGCAGGTAGTCGATGCTGTTGACCTTGAAAGCTTCGAGTGCATACTGGTCGTAGGCCGTCGTGAAGATCACCGGGGCTGCGATCTCCACGGCGTCGAAGATGCGGAACGAATCGCCGTCGGCCAGGTGGATGTCCATGAACAGCAGGTCGGGGTGGGGATTCGAACGGAGCCATTCGACGCTCTCCTCGACGCTCTCGAGCGTCGCCACGATCTCCACGTCGGGAGCCGTCTGCCGCAGAATCGCCGCGAGGTTGCGCGCGGCGGCGGTTTCGTCTTCGATAATCAGGGCTTTCATCATACGGAGGGATTTTGCAGCGGCATGCGCACGGAGAAGGTGGCGCCGTCGTCGGCGATTTCGATGTCGCTGCCCGTGATCAGATTCCAGCGGTTGCGCAGGTTCTCCAGCCCGATGCCGGTCGAAGGTTCGGGTTCGAGTTTGGGAACCTTGGGATTCGACACCACGAGCAGCCCCTCTTCGGTGCGGACCGAGATGTGGAACGGCTTGGTGCGGGTGATCGAATTGTGCTTGACGGCATTGTCGATCAGCGGTTGCAGCGAGAAGGCCGGGAGTTTCCACCCGAGGTATTTCTCGTCGACGTCGATGTCGAAAAAGAGCTTGTCGGCGTAGCGTATCTTGAAAAGGTAGCTGTAAGCCTCCAGGAATTTCAGCTCCTCGTCGAGGGTCATCAGCATGCTCTGGCCGTTCTGGATGATGTAGCGGAACGTGTACGAAAGCTGGTCGATGTAGGTCAGGGCCTTCTGGTCGTGCTTCTCGCGCACGAGCATCGCCAGCGAGTTGAGCGAGTTGAAGAAGAAATGGGGGTTGATCTGCCCGACGAGCATGTTGTAACGCGTGGTGAGGTTTTCGTTCTTGAGCCGCTCGTTCTCGACGACGACGGCCTGCCGCTGGGAAATCAGCACGTAGATGCGCCCGTAGAGCATCGACGCCACCACGGCGAACGAGCATTTGAGCAGCAGCATGTAGTCGAACATCCGCCCGCTCATAAAGTTCAGCCCGATGCGCCCCGTGTGCCACTCCGTGACGGGAGCCACGCAGTAGAGCGCAGCCGCCGCGACGCAGCACCACAGGCAGCGGCGCACGAAGCGCGACATGGAGTAGTTGCGCCTGACGGAGGTGAGGATCGAGAGCATGACGAACGACACGACGAGGTAGTAGAACAGTTGCAGGAGCAGTTCCGTCATCTTCGAAGGCCCGTTGTAAAGTTTGCTGTAATCGAACTCCGCGCCGTTGCGCGTGCGGATTTCCGCCAGCATCGGATGCGCCTTCTCGGAGCGCGGCGGCATCAGGTCCGCGACGATCCGGTCGCCGGGCGCGATCTCCAGCCACCGCATGCGCCGCGTGGGCACGTAGACGCTGTCGCCGTTCTCGTAAACCAGATACCCGTAGCCGTCGGGGTGGACCGAAAGCACGCCCTCGTCGGGCCGTTCGACGGCTCTCTGGTCGGAAGGGCGGGGCTGGCTGTCGCTGTTCAGGTCCACGAGCATCAGCAGCACGTAGGAGAAATTGACCACCAGGCTGATCGCCACGGCAACCAACAGGTTGAGCACCAGATCGGCGTATTTCGATTGCAGTTTCATATAGGGTAGTTATCGCTCTAACTAAAAATTACCGGATTTCGCTTCGGACGGTCGTAGCCGCCGCCTACGGCGGCTCGGGTCTTTTCCGGGGAGGATCCGGAGCGGGACAGGCCTGCGAACGCGGTTTCCGGCCGCGTCCTGCCGTGCCGCACGGAACCCGGTCACTCTTCCGGCTCGCCGTACCAGGAGGCGTACAGCATATAGTCGTGGGCCGTGCGGCGGATGATCTCCTCGCGCTGCTCCGCAGTCACCTCCTTGACCTTTTTGGCCGGGACGCCCGCATAGACCGAGTTGGGTTCCAGCTGCGCGTTCGAGAGCACCAGCGCGTTGGCCGCGATGATGCACCCCGAGGGGATGCGGGCGTTGTCCAGAAGGGTGGCGCCCATGCCGATCAGGCAGTTGTCGCCGATCACCGCGCCGTGGATGATGGCGTTGTGGCCCACCGAGACGTCGTTGCCGATGATCGTCTGCGAAGGGTGCTTCGCCTTGTCGTAGATGGTGTGGAGCACCACGCCGTCCTGGATGTTCGTGCGGTCGCCGATGACGATCCGGTTCACGTCGCCCCGCAGCACGGCGTTGTACCAAATCGAGCAGTCGCGGCCGATGGTCACGTCGCCCAGAATGACGGCCGTTTCGGCCAGAAAGGTGTTCTCTCCGATCACAGGCTCATGCCCGCGGACTTTTCGTATAAGCGCCATATCTGAATTTCTGATTTTTAATTCTTAATTTCTCTTGGCTTCCTGCCACAGCTCCTCCATCGCGCCGAGCGACATGTCGTGAAGCGTATGTCCTTTTGCCGCAGCACGTTCCTCCATGTAATTGAAGCGTTGGATGAACTTCTTGTTCGTGCGTTCCAGCGCCGATTCGGGGTCCACGCCGTAGAGGCGGCAGGCGTTGACGAGCGCGAACAGCAGGTCGCCGAATTCGCCTTCGAGGTCGGTCTTGCTGCCCGATTTCATCTCGGCTTCTACTTCGCCCAGCTCCTCGCGGACCTTGTCCCAGACATCCTCCTTCTGCTCCCAGTCGAAACCCGCCCCGGCGGCCTTTTCGCCCATGCGGTAGGCCTTGACCATCGCCGGGAGCGAGCGCGGAACACCGCCCAGCGTGCCGCTCCGGCGGTTCTTCTTGCGGAGTTTCAGCGCCTCCCAGTTCTCCTTGACCTGGTCGGGCGTGTTGGCGTGAATGTCGCCGTAGACGTGAGGGTGGCGGTAGATCAGCTTGTCGCACAGCGCGTCGGCCACGTCGCCGAAATCGAACGCGCCCTCTTCCTCGCCCAGTTTCGAATAGAACACCACGTGCAGCAGCAGGTCGCCCAACTCCTCCTTGATGCCCTCCATATTGTGGTCGGTGATGGCATCGGCCAGTTCGTAAGTCTCCTCGATGGTGTTGCTGCGCAGCGAGTCGAATGTCTGCTCGCGGTCCCAGGGGCACTCGCGGCGCAGGGTGTTCATCACCTCCAAAAGACGGGCCGTGGCCTTCAGACGTTTATCTTCCATGTCGCAAATTATTTTTTCACACCGGGCGCAGAAGCGGAATCTGTCCGTGATTCGCCGCCGTCCGCCCGCTAAAACCGTGGTTTTACTCCGGCAAAGGTAGCACATTCGGCGGAAAAAAAGTAACTTTGCGGGAAACAAAATCCTCACGTCGCATGAAATTACGACTTCTGATCCTCTTGACAACAGCCCTTTGCGGCCTGTGCACCGCCGCGGCGCAACCCGCCCCGGAAAAGACGACGCCCCGCGAAGGGATCTTCACGTTCGGTCCCGGAACGACAATCTCCGCCGACCGCGAACTGGCCCCTCTGGCCGAATACGCCGCCGAATACCTCGGGTGCGGGGTCCGCAACGGCATGGCGGGGGAAGGCTCCGTCGTGCTGACGCTCGACGCCCCGGACGGGGAGCCGTCGGAGGCTTACACCCTCGACATCGCGCCCGACCACATCCAGATCGGAAGTTCCACCTGCGGCGGGGTTTTCAACGGACTGCAACAACTGTTCCGGCTGCTGCCGCCCGAAGTCTACGCCCGCAGGGGGATCGCCCCGGGAACCGGCATCGCCTGCGTCAGGATCGAGGACAAGCCGCGGTTCGGCTATCGGGGGATGATGCTCGACGTGGCGCGGACGTGGATCGGAATGGATGAAGTGAAACGTTATATAGACCTGTTTTCCTACCACAATATCAACAAATTGCATCTTCATCTTTCGGACGACGAGGGGTGGCGCATCGAGATCCTTTCGCACCCTGAGTTGACCGAGATCGGCGGCTTCCGCGGCGGCGACTCGCCCGTGAGGCCCGTATACGGCAAGTGGTCAGAGAAATACGGAGGTTACTTCAAGCAAAGCGAGATGCGCGAGCTGATCCGTTACGCCGCCCTGCGGAATATCGAGATCATTCCCGAAATCGACCTGCCGGGCCACAGCCGCAACATCGCGTCGGTGCATCCCGAAATCCGCTGCAACTATCCGCCCGACACCGTGTCGACCAACGGTTACGACTACCGTTCGGCATGGTGCGTGGCCCGGGAGGAGAATTACGCGCTGCTGGGCGACATTCTGGGCGAACTGTGCGAGCTGTTCCCCTCGGAGTACATCCACGTGGGCGGCGACGAGGTCGACATGTCGCAGTGGGAGCGGTGTCCCGACTGCCGGGCGCTGATGAAACGGGAGGGGATGACCGACCCGCACCGGCTGGAGGACCTCTTCATGGAGCGCATGGCCGCAATCCTCCGTTCGCACGGCAAACGGCCCGCCGTGTGGAACGAGGCCGTGCGCACGGGAGCCTTCGCCCGGGAGTGCCGCGTGCACGGCTGGGAGAGCGTCAAGGCCTGTCTCGACGCCACGGCGAAGGGTTACCGCACCGTCGTGATGCCGGGCCAGTACTTCTATTTCGACATGCGCCAGTCGCCCCGCGAGGACGGGCACGACTGGGCGGCGATCTTCGACGCCAAAAAGGTCTACGGCTTCGGCTTCACGGAGTTCAGCCCCGAACAGATGCGCAACGTCGAGGGGTTGCAGGGGGCGTTTTTCAGCGAAGCCTACGTCTCGCACGAGCCGGAAAAGCCCGACTACCTCGACTATATGCTCTTTCCGCGCGTCTGCGCCCTCGCACGCATCGCCTGGAGCGGCAACGCCGAAGGGTGGGACGCCTATTACGAGGAGTTGAAAGGAAAACATTACGACCGGATGGCGGCCATGGGCATCCGGTTCCGGCTCTTCCCGCCGAAGGTCGGCTACGGCGACGGCGCGTTCACCGCTTCGGCGGACGACGGCTCCGCGATTTACTACCTTATGGACGGCTCTCCGGAAGAACACCCTTACACGGCTCCGGTCCGCACCGGGAAACCGCATCTCTACCGCTTCTATTCGCGCTACGGCACCGCCCGCAGCCCCTACGTGGCCGACAAGTCCCGCTGGCGGACCATTACGCCCGCCGTGGCGATCACGACCTCGATGGGCGAGAGCGCGAAGTTCCCCTATGCCAACGCCGAGACCTACAAGGGCCTTTCGCGTACGCGCCGCGCCTGCCGGCAGCAGGATTGGATACGCTACACGTTCAGCGAGCCGGTGAGGTGCCGCGAAATGTATTTGCAGACGGGAAACCGCCAGCTGCCGAAGACGATCGTGACGACGGGTTACGCCGAAGTGTCGTACGACGGCGCGACGTTCGAGCGGGCGGGAGAGTTGGAGATGGGAAGCATCACGCTGCGCCCCGGGCGTCCGGTGAAGGCCGTGCGGATCGTCTCGACGTGCGACGACAACGGCACGCCCTACGTCACGATCCAGCCGCCGCAGGTGAAACCGGTGCTGTAAGCGTCAGTTCCGGGCCGCGGTTTTGAAGGCGAAGCGGAAAAAGAGGTATTGCGCGAGGTAGTAGGTGATCATAACGATCCAGGTCCGGGCCGGAACCGGCCCGATGAAGCGGTTCCAAGCGATCACCGCGTCGGAAAAGACGAACAGCAGGGCCGCACACCTGAATCCGGCGGCGCATGCCCCGTCGTACTGGAGCGCGCTATAAAGCATTGCGGCGATGACCAGCCCGTAGACGGCGACGCCGATGCGTTCGGCCGGAAACGGGGCCTCGGGGACGATGGCGGCGAAAAGGAAGATGAGCAGCGGGACGGTGACGACCAGCGAAACCGCACGGAGCCTGCGCCGCGCCCGGGGCAGGAACCAGCACACATAGGCGACATGCGCCAGCGCGAAGAAGGCCATCTGGGGAATGAACAGCCCCCTGGCGCCCACGGCATCCCCGGCGGCGGAAAACAGGAAGGCGAACCCGAACGGGAGCAGTTCCCGGCGCCGCGACAGGAAGGTCGCCAGGGACAGCAGCAGGACGGGCCAGGCGACCTTACAGGGAAGCGCGGCGGCTTTGGTAAAGAACAGCACGGCTCCCGCAACGAAGAACAGGGTCGTCCACGCAAATATTCTGGAAAATCGTCGCATCGGCGTATTTTAAGGAAGACCGCCCGGCGCCGATGGGGCCGGGCGGTCTTTCGGTTGCTGAAATTTCGTCAGGCCCGGACCTGCGCGCCGCATTTCTGCTCGAACTGCCGGGTGAGGTTCGCCATCACACGCTCGATGGTCCGCTCGTCCAGCGTGCGGGTCTTGTCCTCCAGAATGAAGCTCAAAGCGTAGGATTTCTTGCCCTCGGGAAGCTTGTCGCCCTCGTAGACATCGAACAGCGAGACGCTTTTCAGCAGCTTGCGCTCGGCGGCGAAGGCTGCGTCGCGCAGCGAGGAGAAGGTCACGGACTTGTCCACCAGCAGCGCCAGATCGCGTCTGACCTCGGGGAATTTCGACAGCTCCCCGGCGGCGATCTTCAGCTTCTTCGTGGATTTCGCAAGGGCCTCGAAATTCATCTCCAGATAGTACACATCCTGCTTGACATCGGTACGGCGGCGGATTGCGGCGGCCACGGAGCCGATCTGCAACAACTGTTTGCCATTGAGCGACAGCGTGAGGCCCTCGCTGAAAAGATCGCTTTCGAGCGTCTCGGCCTTCAGCGCGTAGATGTCGACGCCGAAGCGGCGGAGCAGTTTTTCGGCGACTGCGCGCAGGGTGAAGAACGAAGCCTTCACGGGCTTCGCATTCCACGACTGCGGCGTCGAGACGCCCGTGACGGCGATGGCGAGGCGGTACTCCTCGGAGTAGGCCGCCAGGCGGGTTTCGTCCGTGCGCTTCGACTCGTCGTAGAAATAGCAGTTGCCGAACTCGTAGAGGCAGAGATCGCCGTTGCGGCGGTTGGCGTTCAGACCGACGGCCTCCAGCATGTTGAACAGCAGCGTCTGGCGCATCACGTTCAGGTCGGCGCTCAACGGGTTGAGAATACGCACGCAACGCTCGGCGGGACAGGAGGTCAGGCCCTCGTAATAGGCGGCTTTCGTCAGCGAGTTGGACATGATCTCGGTAAACCCGTTGGCCGTGAGGAAATCGGCCGCGAGGTTCATCAGACGGTTGCGGTCGGGTTTCGGCGCATAGGAGAGCGTCGAACGGACCTGCGTGGGGATTTCGACGTTGTTGTAGCCGTAGATGCGCAGGATGTCCTCCACGAGGTCGGCTTCGCGCTGCACGTCGACACGGTAGGGCGGCACGGCGACCGTCAGCACGCCGTCTTTCTCGGCGAGGATCTTCACCTCCAGCGCCGCGATGATCGTGCGGACGACCGTTTCGGGAATCTCCTTGCCGATCAGCGCGTTGACCCTTGCCAACGAGATGTCGAAGACGAAATCCCCGATCGGCTCCGGATAGATGTCCGTGATGCCGCTGGAGATCGTACCCCCGGCCAGCTCCTTCATCAGCAGGGCGGCGCGCTTGGCGGCGTAGACCTGCATGTTGGGGTCGATGCCGCGCTCGAAGCGGAACGAAGAGTCGGTATTCAGGCCGAAACGCTTGGCCGTCTTGCGCACCCACACGGGGTTGAAATAGGCGCTCTCGATAAATACGTCGGTCGTGGTGTCGCTCACGCCCGAGTCCAGTCCGCCGAAGACGCCGGCGATGCACATGGGACGCTCGGCCGAGCAGATCATCAGGTCCTTGTCCGTGAGTTTGCGCTCCACGCCGTCCAGCGTCACGAAGGGCGTGCCCTCGGCGCAGGTGCGGACCACGACTTCGCGGCCCTCGATCTTCGCGGCGTCGAAGGCGTGCAGGGGCTGGCCCAGCTCGAACAGCACGAAATTGGTGATGTCGACCAGATTGTTCTTGGGATTGATGCCCGCGGCGCGCAGGCAGTTCTGCATCCACTCGGGCGACGGACCGATCTTGCAGCCCGTGACCGTAACGCCGGCATAGCGGGGCGCGGCCTCGGGATTTTCGACGCGGACCGCCACCTCCAGGTCGTGATTGTCGGGAGCGAAAGCCGAAACATCGGGCAGTTTCACTTCGGCATTTTCGCCGCGGCTCTTCAGGTAAGCGGCCAGATCGCGCGCCACGCCGATGTGCGAAGCGGCGTCCACACGGTTGGGCGTGAGTCCGATCTCGATCAGGTAGTCGTCCTCGACATGCAGGTATTCCCTGGCCTCCATGCCCACGGGGGCGTCGGCCGGAAGCTCCATGATGCCGTCGTGCGAAGACCCGATGCCCAGCTCGTCTTCGGCGCAGAGCATTCCGAGCGACTCCACGCCGCGGATCTTCGAACGTTTGATCTTGAACTCCTCGTCGCCGCCGTCGGGGTAGAGCACCGCGCCGACCGTGGCGCAGAGGACTTTCAATCCGGCCCGGCAGTTCGCGGCGCCGCAGACGATCTGCAACGGCTCGGCGGCTCCCACGTCCACCGCGGTGACGTGCAGGTGGTCCGAGTCGGGGTGATCGGCACAGGTCACAACCTCGCCGACGACAACGCCCCGAAGGCCGCCTTTCACGGTTTCGATCTTCTCGAAGCCTTCGACTTCGAGGCCGATGTCCGTCAGGATTTCAGCGATCTTTTCGGCCGGAAGATCGGTCGCGATATAACGTTTGAGCCAGTTATACGAAATATTCATATCGTTAAGTTTTGAATTTGCGGATAATCATGCAAAAATATAAATTTTTCCGCAAAGTACGGTAAAAAATCCTTACATATATAGGTGTCGAAAATAATTCGTAAAAAATTTGCATTTTACGAACCGACCGCATATATTTGCAGAAACAAAGCTGAAAGATGATCCGCAATTTCAACATACAGGCATGGTGGTGGCGCTCGTTGACTCTCGTGAACAATGAGTGCGGAACCGCGCGTGTATAGTTGAACCCGAAAAATACACAAGCCCGTTGTTTACGAAAAGTAAGCAGCGGGCTTTTTCTTTTGCACATTTCAAATTCAAAAACCGATACCCATTATGGAAACGAAAAAATTCTGCCTCACCGAAAAACAGATGCCCACGCAATGGTACAACATCGTGGCCGACATGCCCAACAAACCGCTCCCGCCGCTGCACCCCGGAACGAAAAAGCCCGTCACGAAGGAGCAGATGTCGGCGATCTTCGCCGAGGAACTGATCGACCAGGAGATGTCGACCGAGCGTTACATCGACATTCCCGAGGAGGTGCAGGAGATTTACAGGATATGGCGCCCGACGCCGCTCGTGCGCGCAACGGGGCTGGAAAAGGCCCTCGGAACGCCCGCGAAGATCTTTTTCAAGAACGAAAGCGTGTCGCCCGCGGGTTCGCACAAGCCCAACACCGCCGTGCCGCAGGCCTACTACAACTACAAACAGGGCATCAAGCACCTGACCACCGAGACCGGCGCCGGACAGTGGGGCGCGTCGATCGCCTTCGCGGCCAAGCACTTCGGCATCGACCTCCAGGTATTCATGGTCAAGGTCAGCTACGACCAGAAGCCCTACCGCCGCCTGATGATGAACACGTGGGGCGCGGAGTGCGTGGCGTCGCCCTCGACGCTGACCGAATCGGGCCGTGCGGCGCTGGAGCGCGATCCGCACTGTTCGGGAAGCCTCGGACTGGCCATTTCCGAGGCCGTGGAGATGGCTTTGCGCCGTCCGGAAGACACGCGTTACTGCCTGGGAAGCGTGCTGAATCACGTGGTTCTGCACCAGACGGTCATCGGCCAGGAGGCCGTGACGCAGATGGAGATGGCCGACGCCGAGCCGGACATGGTGATCGGATGTTTCGGAGGCGGCAGCAACTTCGCGGGCATCGGCTTCCCGTTCCTGCGGAAGAATTTCGCCGAGGGGAAGAAGATACGCGTGATCGCCGTGGAGCCTGAAGGATGCCCGAAACTCACCCGCGGCGAATTCCAGTACGACTTCGGCGACGTGGCGGGATTCACGCCCCTGATCCCGATGTACACGCTGGGCCACGATTTTCAGCCGTCGGACATTCACGCCGGGGGATTGCGCTACCACGGAGCCGGCTCGATCGTCAGCCAGCTGATGAAGGACGGGCTGATCGAGGCGCAGTCGATGCCGCAGGTCGAGACCCTCGCCGCAGGCGTTCTGTTCGCCCAGACCGAAGGCATCATCCCGGCTCCGGAGTCGACGCACGCCATCGCCGCGACGATCCGCGAAGCGCTGAAAGCCAAGGAGGAAGGCGTGTCGAAAACCATCCTGTTCAACCTCTCGGGCAACGGCGTGATCGACCTCTACGCCTACGAGCAGTATCTGGCCGGAGCGTTGAAGGACTTCTCGCCGAGCGATGAGGAGATCCGCAAGACGATCAACCAGTTGGAGCATCTTATCTGAAGCTGCGCTCAAAATAGGAGAAGCGAGACTTTCGGGTCTCGCTTTTTGTTTTGCGCCGGAAGTGCAGAACGGGGTGGGAGACCAGAGGGACATTCCATCGCCCCCTAAAACCCGCTTCTTAAGCGGGGCGGTGCAGAACGGGGCGGGAGACCAGAGGGACATTCCATCGCCCCCTAAAACCCGCTTCTTAAGCGGGGCGGGAACCGAGCCAAAGGAAGAACATGCCGACGAGGATAAAGGCCAGGTCGACGGCCTTCGAGCGCAGGTTGCGCTCGCGGAACAGCACCGCGCCGCAGAGAAACGACACCACGACCGAGCCGCGGCGGACCATCGAGACCACGGAGATCATGGCGTCCGGATCGCGCAGGGCGAACAGGTAGGCGAAGTCGGCCAGCGAAAGGAACACCGAGATCAGCGGAATGGCCCAGCTCCAATGAAACGGGGTGGTGGCGTGCCGCCGGGGCCACCAGAGGATGCCGACCACGACGGACATCATCCCGAGCTGGTAGAGGTTATACCAGCTCTGCACGAAAACCGGGTCGAGGCGCGCCATGATATATTTGTCGTACAGCCCGCTGACGGCGCCCGTCACGGCCGCCAGGGCGATGAACAGAATCCAGAGGTTATGGGTGAAGACGACCCCTTCGCGGCGGCTCGAACGGCTCAGCAGGAAGAGCGACACGAGGGCCAGCGCAACGCCGGTCCACTGGTAGGCGTTGAGACGCTCGCCGAAGATCACGAACGCCCCGACAAGCACCATAACGGGGCGCGTGGCGTTGATCGGCCCGACGATGGTGATCGGAAGGTGCTTCATGCCGAAGTAACCGAAAATCCACGAAGTGAGCACGATGGCCGATTTCAGAACGACCAGGGCGTGGGCCTCCCACGTGCCGGGAGCCGTCGCCAGCAGGGTATGGTCGAACCATCCGAGGCCGAACTCCGCCGAAAGAATCGCGGGCAGGAAGAACAGCGTCGAAAAGAGCGTGTTGAGCAACAGCACGGGCAGCACGGCGTTGCCGGTGAGGGCCTTTTTCTTGGCCGCATCGTAGAAGCCGAGCAGCGCCGCCGAGGTGAATGCCAAAGTGAGCCACATAGCGATGAGGAAAGGCGGCCGGAGCCGCCTTTATCTATTTGATTTCGTCGCTGTAAACGGCGCCGGGAAGATCGTGGAGGTTGTAGCGCGAAGCCATCGACATGCCGTAGGCCCCGGCCGACTTGATGGTCAGCAGGTCGCCCCGGTGCGTGCGGCGCAGGGTGACGTTCTCGTCGAAAACGTCCGTCGATTCGCAGGCCGTGCCGACAACCGTGTATTTCTCGCGCACCTCGTCGTCCTTGGCCGTGATGTTCTCGATGTTGTGGTACGAACCGTACATCGCCGGGCGGACCAGCTCGGTCATCGAAGCGTCGACGATAACCAGCTTGCGGCCCGTGGCGGTGGTCTTGTTGAACAGCACCGTCGTGATCAGCTCGCCGCATTCGGCGACGATCGAACGCCCGAACTCGAAGTGCACCTCGCGGTCGCCGATGCGCAGGTGGTTGTGGACGATCGAGAACAGCGACGCGAAGTTGGGGATCGGCTCGTTCTCGGGAACGTCGTAGTTGACGCCCAGGCCGCCGCCCACGTCGACGAAACGGAACTTGCAGCCCAGTTTTTCGAGGTTCTCGACGATGACGTTGACCTTGTTGCACATGTTCTCGAAGACATGCAGCTCGCGGATCTGCGATCCGATGTGCAGGTGCAGTCCGATGATGTTGACGTTTTTGAGCGACCGGATCTCCGCGGCGTGCTCAAGCACTTCCTCGTAGGAGATGCCGAACTTACTGTCCGCCTGGCCCGTGTCGATGCAATGGTTGGTCTTGGGGTCGATGTCGGGGTTGATGCGCAGCGCGATGTCGGTCACCTTGCCCGCCTCGGCCGAAAGGGCGTCGACCAGCTCCAGCTCCTGAATCGACTCGCAGTTGATGGCCAGAATGTTCTGCTCGATGGCGTATTTCAGCTCCTTGTCGCGTTTGCCCACGCCCGCATAGACGATGCCCTTGGGGTCGAATCCGGCCTCGACGGCCTTGCGCAGCTCGTTGCCCGAGGCGCAGTCGATGCCCAGCCCGTATTCGCGGATGACCGCCAGCAGATGGTCGTCGTAGTTGGCCTTGATGGCGTAGTGGACCTTGTAGCCGTATTTCTTCGACTCGTAGACGACGCTTTCGAGGGTCTGGCGCAACAGCGCCATGTCATAGAGGTAGAACGGGGTCTCATAGCCCCGGAGCTTGGATGCGATTTGTCTGCTTAACATCTTTAACCTAACTTGTTGAAGTCGCAAATATAAGCAATTTGTGCCATTCCGGCAAACGGAAGCCCTCCGATATATTCAAAAATTTATGTATATTTGCCGAAGATTTTACCCTTATATATGAAAAACATCCGAAATTTCTGCATCATAGCCCACATCGACCACGGCAAATCGACACTCGCAGACCGTCTGCTGGAGAAGACCAACACGCTCAACCAGCGCGAAATGCAGTCGCAGGTGCTCGACGACATGGACCTCGAACGCGAAAAGGGAATCACCATCAAGAG
>ENA-UOJB01001930-UOJB01001930.1-human-gut-metagenome-genome-assembly--contig:-C48-NODE-1930-length-15176-cov-6.086833_pt1 | contig 15176 bp, 9 predicted proteins | sample MGYA00242338_ERZ723885 | MGnify/ENA metagenome assembly ERZ723885
GTGCCAGTTCGTAGACGCTGGCAAGGGCCTGGCGGTCGGCGGCAGTCATGGTGATGGAATAGGGACGTTCCCCTTGATAGTTGACTTTGATATTCTTGTCCTTGTTCAGATAAAGGAACCCCATGACGTTTCCGTCTTCTCCCAGTTTGAAGTCTGCCTTTTCAATCTTTTCACCGAGGTCAGTGGTTTCGTAGCTGTCTTTGGCGGCGGGTGTTTCGGCAAAGCTACCATCGGGAGCAGTGACTTTGACGGCCACATGGTGGATATTATGGGCTCCGCAATAAATGGAAGTCATGCTCATGACTCCGTTTTCGTCTACCTGGAAGCGAAGGAAAGAGCGATGCAGATTTTTTTCTATCACTTGGGAAGGATGAAGGTAATTGCCGATATTCTGGTATTCGGCATCTTTTTCAAAGGTGTATTTCCCTTTGATTGCATCGAAATCCTTTTGCTTGGCTTGAAGCATACTGTCCAGATAGACCAGGCTCTTTTCCTGCTCTTTCAGTTCCACTTCCTGCATCAGGCCGATGCCTGCACGGCGAGTTTCAAACGCTTTGGGATAGAGCATCTTGATGCTGTCAATCAGAATCTTCGCTTCATTGTAGTTGCCGAGTTCAAACGCTTCGCGGGCAGCTTGTAGTTTTTCACCGGCCTTCTTCTCCACATCTTCGCAAGAGAAGAGTGTACAGCATAGGCATGCAAGGAGTATTACTTTTTTCATATTTGTTGTTCTTGGAGTTAGAGTCCACAAAAATAGAAATAATATCTTTATCTTTGCAGCATTTTAATGTGCAAATGTGCTAATAGACCATTAACACATTTGCGTATTCATTACATTAGCGCATTATTTATGATAGATTTGACGGCAGAAGAACTGAAGCAATATTTTAGTGATGATATATTCAAGCGGATATCCGAAACGGCTGATGAATTGGGATTGGAATGTTACGTAGTCGGTGGATATGTACGTGATATTTTCCTGCAACGTCCTTCCAAGGATATTGATGTGGTGGTGGTAGGCAGTGGCATTGCCATGGCCGAGGCGCTGGGTAAGCGTCTGGGGCGTGGGGCGCATGTTTCCGTCTTCAAGAATTTCGGTACGGCACAATTGAAGTACTATGGTACGGAAGTTGAGTTTGTGGGTGCAAGAAAAGAATCGTATACACACGATTCCCGCAAGCCTATTGTAGAGGACGGTACATTGGAGGATGACCAGAACCGCCGTGATTTTACCATCAATGCACTGGCTGTTTGCCTGAACCGGGTGCGTTATGGCGAGTTGGTCGACCCCTTTGGCGGTATTGGAGACTTGAAGGAAAAGACCATCCGGACTCCCCTCGACCCTGATATAACTTTCAGTGATGACCCTTTGCGCATGATGCGCTGTGTCCGTTTTGCCACCCAGCTGGGATTCTATATTGACGATGAGACATTCGATTCTCTGGAGCGTAATCGCGAACGCATCTCCATCATCTCCAAAGAACGCATTGCAGACGAACTGAACAAAATCATCTTGTCACCTATTCCGTCTAAGGGATTCATTGAGCTGGACCGCTGTGGTCTGCTGGAACTGATATTCCCGGAACTTGTTAGGCTGCAAGGCGTGGAGACGCGCAATGGACGCGCCCATAAGGACAATTTCTACCATACGCTCGAAGTACTCGACAACATCAGCAAGAAGACCGACAACCTTTGGCTACGCTGGGCAGCTCTTCTGCATGATATAGCCAAGCCTGCCACCAAGCGTTGGGAACCCCGTGCGGGCTGGACGTTCCATAACCATAATTTCATTGGCGAGAAGATGATACCCGATATTTTCCGCAAGATGAAGCTCCCTATGAATGAGAAGATGAAATATGTGCAGAAAATGGTGAGCCTGCACATGCGTCCCATTGTGATAGCGGATGATGTAGTGACCGACTCGGCAGTGCGTCGTCTCTTGTTTGAGGCAGGTGATGATATAGACGACCTGATGACACTGTGCGAAGCCGACATTACTTCCAAGAATATGGAGCGTAAGAAACGCTTCCTTAATAATTTTCAGTTGGTACGCCAGAAGCTGAAGGATTTGGAGGAACGCGACCGTATCCGTAATTTCCAGCCTCCGGTCAGTGGTGAAGAAATCATGAAGACTTTCGGCCTTTCTCCTTGCCAGCAGGTAGGTGCCTTGAAGAGTGCCATTAAGGATGCCATTTTGGACGGCATCATTCCCAATGAATACGAAGCCGCCCGTGCATTTATGTTGCAACGGGCGGAGAAGATGGGGCTTAAGGAGTTATGAGTTATAAGTTGCATGTTATGTACCATGCGTTATAACTCATAACTTATAACTCTTCTTTTTCTACTTGGAACTTGCGGCTTACTTTCATCAGGTTGATGGTGTAGGTCACTACGTTCTGGGCTTCTTGTATCATAGTCAGGTATACCATGCTGACTTTGATGCTGCCGCTCTGGCTTTGGATGCGTTGCAGCTCTTCGCGTTTCAGATGAGACAACTGTCCGTTGAGGTCGTTGGCTTTGCGAATCTCTGTTTCCAGTTCATCATAATTGTTCGTTTCCAGCTTGTGGCGGCATACTTGTAACAGATAGCAGATGTCTTCGGCTACGTCTGTAAATTCTCCTTTCTGAATGGCATCCAGCGGATTGAAGTTATTGTCTATGTGCTCTAAGCAAGGTTCGCAAAGACGGCCTACGCTGTACACCAGTTCGCTGGCAAAGTCGTTGCCTTGATAGTAATAGAGTCCTTTTTCCAATACGGTATTGTTGTCGAGACGGCACATGGCAAGTGTTCCGGTACGCTTCATCTGCTTGATGAGTTGTTTTTCGAATTTTACTGAGCCCATGGCACGACGCAGTCCGCGTAGATTCTCGTGTAGGAAGGAAGTGACGGTACGTTCAAAATTCTCTTCTGTGAATTCCATAATCTTCACCAGTTCTTCACGGGTATGCTTGCGGAGCAATTCGATGACTTCATTGTTGTCCGTACTCTTCATCAACTGTTTCAGGGTCTCGTTGCCTTTTTCTTTCTCCTTGCGCTTTTTGTACATCACTTGGCTACGAATCAGCATGAAAACTGCCAGACCAATCAGTGCCAGGATGGCAACCGTACCACCGAAATGGATAATCAGTGCTACGAAGAAACAGATGGTGAACGCTGCTCCGGCAGTGATGAACCAACCGCCGATAACGCTGAGCACACCCGTAATGCGGAATACCGCCGAATCACGTCCCCAGGCACGGTCGGCAAGCGATGTACCCATGGCTACCATAAAGGTGACGTAAGTGGTGGAAAGGGGAAGTTTCAAGGAAGTTCCCAAGGCGATGAGCAGACCAGCCAATACGAGATTGACGGAGGCGCGAACCAAGTCAAAAGCGGCGCCGTCGGCTATGATGGCTTCATCCTTCTGGAAGCGTGTGTTCATCCACCGCTTGCTGCTTTCGGGCATCGTTTTGGATATTCCGTTAGCCAGGGTCATGCTGAAGCGTACCAGCGTGCGGGCTATCGGGGTACTTCCGAAGTTCTCTTCACCGTCATCCTGGCGGGCAAGGTCCACGGAAGTCTTGATGACATTGTGGGCTTTCTTGGATGTGCAGAGTGCATAGACCATGATAGCGCCTGCACCGATAAGGAAATACCACGGGGTTTTGGCTGCACCGAGGAGTGAGGACATCAGGAATCCGTCGGGGCCGGCGGCCGTACCATTGGCTGTATAGTCAATAAATGAGGAATATCCTGCGAGGGGGACACCGATAAAGTTCACCAAGTCATTGCCGGCAAAGGCAAGAGCGAGGGCGAAAGTACCCATCAGAACCACTACTTTGAAGACATTTATCTTGCACCAATGCAGTATCTGCATCAGTATGGTGAAGAATACAAAGAAACCGGTTATCAGCAATGCGGTATTGTCGTGTATCCATTGCTTGTTTTCAGGGGTCATGAATGAGCTGTCTTTCAGCCCCTTTATCAGCATGAAGTAGATGATGCTGGTGGCAGCTATACCACCGAATAGCGCGATGCTGTATTTCATGTTCTGCTTGTAGATGAAGGTCAACACGATACGTGCCAGCCACTGTACCAGCATACCGAAGAAGAAGGCAATGGCTACGGATACAAAAATGGCCATGATGACAGAGAGTGCCTTGTCTGTATTGATGAGGTCGCCCAGTCCCAATGTATCGCTGTTATAGACCTTGATGAGCGCCAGTGCGAACGTACCTCCCAACAGTTCGAACACCATGGATACAGTGGTGGAGGTAGGCATTCCCATAGTGTTGAAGACATCTAATAGCACGACGTCTGTCAACATGACGGCAAGCAGAATGCACATGATTTCGGCAAAGTAGAAGTGCTCCGGTTGATAGATGCCGTGTCGTGCAATGTCCATCATGCCATTGCTGAGTGCCGCACCGATGAAGACGCCAATGCCTGCAATGAACAGTATGGTTTTGAAAGATGCTGCCTTTGCTCCGACAGCCGACTGAAGAAAATTGACCGCATCATTACTGACACCTACCACGAGGTCGAAAATCGCGAGTACGAACAGAAAGATGACGATACCCAGATAAATTGTTTCCATAGACATGTATTTTATTTCCGGCTGCAAAGGAAAGAGTTTGGTGTTGCAGAGAAATGTCATACATGTTACAGAAATGTTACAAAGCGATTGACGATTGATAATTGACGATTGATAATTATCGTTAATCGCTAATCCTTAATCCCTTGTTTCAAGTATTCGTAAAAGCTATATTGCGACCGTACCTTCTCCTTTTGCGGTCGTGACGACTTCCAGCGGTTTCGCAACCGGTCGTCCACGAAGCAGGCTTTCCGTTTGTCCGACAGTTGTATGGATAGCATATCGATGAGCTCTTGCTTCAAGTCCGGGTCCAGAATGGGGGTGACGGCTTCGATACGGCGGTACAAGTTACGCCGCATCCAGTCCGGCGAGCCGAGGAAGAGCTTGGGTGCGCCGCCGTTGCCGAAGTACCACACACGGGCATGTTCCAGAAAGGTATCCACGATGCGTGTCACGCGGATGTTGTGGCTGTACTCCTGCCCGGGGATGAGGCAGCAGATGCCGCGGACAATGAGGTCTATCTCTACACCGGCTTGCGAGGCTTCGTAGAGGCGGTCTATCATGGCGGGGTCTTGCAGGGCATTCATTTTTAGGATAATCCGTCCTTGCTTGCCTTGCCGGGTCAGTTCTATTTCGTGATTGATGAGGCGGTTCAGTTCAGGAATCAGGTTGAAGCGGGCCACAAGCAGGCGGTGGAACACCGGATTTTCCTTTCCCTGCAGAGTACGGAACAAGTTGTGCAGGTCGTTTACAATCACCGGGTTGCAGGTGAATAGTCCGCTGTCTGCATAGAGGGTGGCGGTCTTTTCGTTGAAGTTGCCGGTGCTGATGTAGGCGTAGCTTGTCAGTTTGCGCCCTTCCTTGTCGCGGCGTAGCACGAGGGCTACTTTGGCATGTACCTTTAGTCCTGGTATGCTGAAAATGATGTTGATGCCGGCGGCTTTCATCATCTCGGCGGTGGCGAGGTTGTTTTCTTCGTCGAAGCGGGCTTTCAGTTCCACAAAGACGGTGACTTTCTTTCCGTTCTGTGCGGCGGCTATTAGGGTGTTGATGACGGTGGAGTTCTCTGCCACGCGATACTGGGTCACCATGATTTCACGCACGGTGGGTTCGTGGACGGCTTCATATAGAAAATGGATGAAGTGGTCGAAGGAGTGGTAGGGATAATGCAGCAGCAGGTCCTTCTTCTCCACATAGCGGAAGATGGATTCGCGTTCGTCCAGGCAGGTCAGCTTCATGGGCTGGGGTTTCTTGATGGGACGTACGCTTTGGTTGGGATTAGGCAGATGCCGCAAATCCTCCATGTTGAGGTGCTTGTCTCCCGGCACCAGCTCCCGGCGGTCTATGCGGTAGGCATCTACCAGAAAGTCGAGGAAGTCCTGGGGCATGGCGCGGTCGTATACAAAACGGCACACGGCGCCTATCTTGCGTTTCTTTACCTTCTTCTTCACCTGCTCGATGATTTCGGAGGTATTGGCGGCATCGTCTATCAGAATATCCGCATCGCGTGAAATCTTGATGCAATAACTGCTGTCCACTTCATAACCGGGGAAGATGGTATCCAGATTGGCCTTGATGATGTCTTCAATGAACATCAGATAATAGTCTTTCCCCACCTTGGGCAGCTGGATGAAGCGCGGCACTTTGCTGTACGGCAGTTTCATCACGAAATACTGGATGCGGTTTGGAGAACTGGCGGGAGCTCCTTTCAGATGAAGCCGTACGGCTAGATAGAGACGGTTGTCGCGCAGGAATGAAATCACCTTGTCCTTGCTTACGGGCACCGGGGCCAGATAGGGGAATATCTCTTCGCGGAAGAAGCTGCGCACAAAATCGCGGTTAAACGGTTCTACGTTGCGGCTTTGATAGAATATGATGTGATGTTTCCGCAGGGCGGGCAGTATCTTCTGTTCGTAGATGCGGATACGTTCCTCCAGTTGGCGATTGACTTCTTGGTTGATTTCATCTACCAGTTCGGCGGCAGACTGCATAGTCTCTTCATCGCTTTGCGAGGCTCCGGTGGCTATGGCCTTATGGTCGGCTACGCGTATCTTGTAGAATTCTTCCAGATTGGAAGAGTATATAGAAATAAAGTTGATGCGTTCGTATAGCGGCAATGTCTCGTCTTCCGCTTCCAGCAGTACGCGGTAGTTGAAGGAAAGCCAGCTGATGTCACGTTTGAAATATCTGTTGTCCATGGTGTTAAGGTGTTAATGTGGCATATTAGCACATTACCACATTGTATTCTTCCCAAATATAATTACCTTTGTCTTAATAAACAAAGGAAAGATGACAAAAGTTGGTTTATTATCGGATACGCATGGCTACTGGGATGAAAAGTACCTGCAATATTTTGAGGGCTGTGACGAAATATGGCATGCCGGTGACATCGGTTCGCTGGAAGTGGCACAGAAGCTGGCGGCTTTCCGTCCCTTCCGTGCCGTGTATGGCAATATTGACGGGCAGGAGATACGGCAGCTCTATCCGCAGATTCTCCGTTTCACGGTGGATGGGGCGGAGGTGCTGATGAAGCATATCGGCGGTTATCCCGGCAACTACGACCCTTCCATCAAGGGCAGCATTCTGGTGCGTCCCCCAAAGCTGTTCATCAGCGGGCACTCGCATATACTGAAGGTGAAGTATGACAAGACGTTGGATGTACTCCACATCAATCCGGGCGCTGCGGGCATTCAAGGTTTCCATAAGGTGCGTACGATGGTACGCTTTGCGGTTGATGGGGGAACGTTTAAAGATTTGGAGGTGATAGAACTTGCTGACCGATGATGTAGTTTGTTTATTTTCAATGGATTGTATTTACCGATTGCTTGCGCTATAGTGTAAAAGCCGTTACATGCTAATGTAAAGGTTGTTACGCTATTGGGTAAAGGCCGTTACACTATTTGGTAAAGGTCGTTACACGCTGAGGTAAAGACCGTTTCATCAAGGGGTGACGGCCGTTACGCACTGAAGTAAGCAAAACAATGTACCGGAGTAAGCAAAGCAATGAAGTAAAAAGATGAAACCAAGCCTTCACTTAATCGAATTTTTCCATTATCTTTGTACCCGAATAGCAAGTAGAGCCGTGGGGCATCGTCCTCCTTCTTATTTTATTCTCCATTTTGAAGTATCACCGAAAAAGAACTGAAATATGAAAGGAATTATTCTTGCAGGTGGCAGTGCCACTCGTCTCTATCCGTTGTCCAAGGCTATCTCCAAGCAGATAATGCCCGTCTACGACAAGCCGATGATATACTACCCGCTCTCTACACTGATGTTGGCGGGAATTCGCGAAGTGCTTATTATCTCTACTCCACGTGACTTACCCATGTTCCGCGAGCTGCTGGGAACCGGTGAAGAACTCGGTATGTCCTTTTCCTATAAGATACAAGAGAATCCCAACGGACTGGCACAAGCCTTTGTGCTGGGTGCAGAGTTCTTGGACGGCGGACCGGGCTGCCTTATTCTGGGCGACAACATGTTCTACGGTCAAGGCTTCTCCGCCATGCTGAAGCGTGCCGCTTCCATAGACAAGGGTGCCTGCATCTTTGGTTATTACGTCAAGGACCCCCGTGCCTACGGTGTAGTGGAGTTTGATGCCAACGGCAAAGCCGTCTCGCTGGAAGAAAAGCCTGCCAATCCTAAAAGCAACTATGCCGTCCCCGGACTGTACTTCTACGACTCCACCGTGACAGAGAAAGCCGCCTCCTTGAAGCCCTCTGCTCGCGGCGAATACGAAATTACCGACCTCAACCGTCTCTATCTGGACGAGGGCACGCTGAAAGTGGAGCTCTTCGGCCGTGGCTTTGCCTGGCTCGACACCGGCAATTGCGACAGCCTGCTGGAAGCCAGCAATTTTGTCGCCACCATCCAGAACCGTCAAGGCTTCCGCGTGAGCTGTATCGAAGAGATTGCCTGGCGCAAGGGCTGGATAGATGTAGACCAGCTGTATCGCTTGGGTGAACAGCTTGGCAAGACCGAATATGGCAAATACCTGATGGAACTGGCTGAATCGAAGCGATGAACTCTTTGTTCCCCAAAAAGAGAAGGAGAATAGTTCTCCTATAAAGGCCCGCTGACTTTAATTTTTAATTTATAATTTTTAATTCTCATGAAGACTTATCTCGTAACCGGTGCCGCCGGTTTTATCGGCGCCAACTATATTAAATATATCCTGGCAAAACATAATGATATTAAAGTGGTGATACTGGATGCCTTGACCTACGCAGGCAATCTGGGCACCATTGCCAATGACATTGACGATGAACGTTGCTTTTTTGTAAAAGGTGACATCTGCGACCGCGTGCTTGCCGACGAACTGTTTGCCAAGTATAAGTTCGATTACGTAGTGAATTTTGCTGCCGAGAGCCACGTAGACCGTAGCATAGAGAATCCCCAGCTTTTCCTGATGACCAACATCCTGGGTACACAAAACTTGCTCGATGCCGCCCGCCGTGCCTGGGTCACGGGTAAGGACGAGTCCGGTTATCCCACTTGGCGCAAAGGCGTTCGTTACCATCAAGTGTCTACCGACGAAGTTTACGGCTCACTTGGTGCCGAAGGCTACTTCACAGAGCAAACCCCGCTCTGCCCGCACAGCCCTTACAGCGCCAGCAAGACGAGTGCCGATATGGTAGTGATGGCCTATCACGATACCTATAAGATGCCCGTCACTATCACCCGCTGTTCCAACAACTACGGTCCTTATCACTTCCCCGAAAAGCTGATTCCGCTTATCATCAAGAATATTCTCGAAGGCAAGAACCTCCCCGTCTATGGCGACGGCAGTAACGTGCGTGACTGGCTCTACGTGGAAGACCACTGCAAAGCTATCGACCTGGTTGTCCGCGAGGGTGTGGAAGGCGAAGTCTACAACGTAGGCGGTCACAACGAAAAGACCAATCTTGAAATCGTGAAGCTGACTATTGCCACCGTCCGCCGCTTGATGGAGGAAGAACCCCGTTACCGTGCAGTGCTGAAGAAACAAGTAAAAGCCGCCGACGGCACGATTGACATCAGCTGGATAAACGAAGACCTTATCACCTTCGTCAAAGACCGCCTAGGTCACGACCAGCGTTATGCCATCGACCCCACAAAGATTACCAATGCCCTGGGCTGGTATCCGGAGACGAAGTTCGAGGTCGGCATCGTCAAGACCATTGAATGGTACCTGAACAACCAGCCGTGGGTGGAAGAAGTGACCAGCGGTGATTATCAGAAGTATTACGAACAGATGTATGGAGGTAGAGGTTAAGGTTTAGGGATTAGGGTCTAACCGCTAATCCTTAACCTCTAACCTCTCAATTCAGCGCCACCGCTAACAGTAATCCTAAGAACAGCATATTGCGCGACGTCTCGCCCAGTATGCTGTTCAGCTTTTTACCGCTACCTATCTGTATCATTTTGCGCCACGTCAGTGCGTGCATATAGAGATAGACGCAGGGAGCCCAGATAAATTCCAGCGGAGTCAGCTTGCCCGTGTAGACAAACCAGAAGCAGAGCAGCACGGCGGCGATGCCCAGTGCCAGATACATATTCTCACCGAACTTCTTGCCGTAGCGTACCACCAGCGTACACTTGCCGCTCACGGCATCCTGCTCGCGGTCGCGATAGTTGTTCACCATCAGCAAGGTGTCTATGGCGAGGCCACTGACGAGCGACAGCACCACCACATCCATATTCAGCGTATAGGCCTGCACGTAGTAGGTGCCGCATACGGGCACGAAGCCGAAGAACACCAGCACCAGTACGTCGCCCCAGCCCCGATAGGAGAGCAGCGTGGTATAGAGGAAAGCAAACAGTATGCACACCACGCCCAGCACCACCAGTTCCCAGCCTCCGTGGGGCAGCTGCCCCCAGACGGTGAACAGCACTGCCAGCCCTGCCAGGCACGACAGTGTCAGTGCGATGCCGATGCCGGTTTTCATGGCTGCCGGCGTAATCCAACCTTCGGCGCAGGCGCGCTGTGGCCCCAGCCGGTCTTCCCGACGGTCGGTCCCTTTCTGGAAGTCGAAGAGGTCGTTGATAAAGTTGGCGGCAATCTGCATGCCGCAGGCAAAGAGGGCGCACAGCAGGGCGGGTGCGGTCTTGAACTGTCCGTCGCTGAAGGTAAGGGCACTGCCCAGCAATACCGGGATGATGGCTCCCGTCAACGTCTTGGGGCGGGCGGCGAGAAACCATGCGTAGGGTGAATTCTGTTTAATCTCGTTCATCGTAGTTCCAATTTAGTTCGGCATCTGACAGCAAAAATACTGAAAATCCCTATATTTGTACCCACTTATGATGAAGAAGTTAGTCTACATATCCATTCTTTCTCTGCTGCTCTTGTCTTCCTGCCGTTCCAAGCGGATGATTACCGTGTCGTTGCCGCAGCCAGTCATGCAGGCAGACAGCACGCAGCTTGGCGATACTATCGGGTTGCCTGCCCGCCTTTCGCCGATGTTCACCTTTGACCAGTCTGATTTGCGTAATGTCCGCCGCCAGCCGGCGAAGGGCGAGGTAAAGAAACAGCAGATAAAGAAAACGGCACCGGTACAAAAGGTAATTGTGCAGCGAGGTACAAGAATCACATCGAAAACCACCCACGTAGGCTCGGCCTATAAGGGCGTCAGCCGCATTAAGACGTACGACTTCACGCATCGCGACGTGCCTGCCGCCTTCGAGGGCTTCCGCATCGCCTTTGTCTCCGACCTGCACTACAAAAGCCTGCTGAAGGAGGAGGGATTGAAGGACCTGGTCCGCCTGCTCATAGACCAGAAGGCCGACGTGCTGCTGATTGGCGGTGACTTTCACGAAGGCTGCCAGTACGTGCCGCCCGTCATGGCTGCCCTGGCGCAAGTGAAGACGCCGTTGGGCACCTATGCCGTGCTTGGCAACAATGACTACGAGGCTTGCTATGACGACATCGTGCGCGAAATGAGGCATTATGGCATGCATCTGCTGGAGCATAAGGTGGACACCCTGCGGCGTGGCGGTGAGCGGATTCTTGTGGCGGGCGTGCGCAATCCTTTCGACTTGGGCAAGAACGGCACATCGCCCACACTCGGCCTTTCGCCCGACGATTTCGTAATCCTGCTGACGCATACGCCAGACTATGCCGAGGACGTCCCGGTGACAAACTCCGATCTCATCCTGGCCGGACACACGCATGGCGGGCAGGTGACGCTGTTCGGGCTTTATGCACCGATAGTCCCCTCGCACTACGGGCAGCGGTTCCTCTCCGGGCTGAAGTACAACTCAAAGAACATCCCGATGATTGTCACCAACGGCATCGGCACTTCGCAGAAAGCCATCCGCATGTTTGCTCCCGCAGAGGTGGTGATGATTGTGCTGCACCGGCTGACGGACTGATTTATTCTTCGGGCATCAGCACCACTCCCAGTTTCTTCTTGCCATCCATCTTTACCACCATCGGCTGGTGGAAATGTACATGCCGCAGGTACTTCGTCTCGTGTACGGCAGGCTGTGCATTCAGGAATTCCTGGTTGTATACGCCGTCATTCATAAAGGCGTTGATGGTAAAGTATCCCACTCCAAAGGAGGTCAGGTTCTGGAAGAAGTGGGTTCCCTGGCTGGGGTCTACCCGGTAGTTGGTCAGTCCGGCTTCCACTATCACGCGGGCAGCGCTGATGTGCGGCCACTTCACGGGGATGCCGAGCCAGGTGTCACTGCTACCCCAGCGTCCGGGACCTACAAGGACATAGTTGCGGCCTTCGTCCAGGAACTGCTGGTTCAGCTTCTCTATCTCCCAGGCAATCTCCTGGTTGTGGGAGGCACTATAGTCGTCTGTCTTCACATAGATAATGTCATGTATCTCGTTCATGATGCCATGTCCCAATGAGTTGTTGGAACGGAGCAGTACCTGGTCGTCCGGAATGGCGGTAAGGTCTTCATCCAGCATCTCCTTGGTGTCGACTATCGGGCGGATTTGCAGCAGGTAGAAGGTGCCGGTTTTGTCCTTCTCGCGGCTCATGGTGGCGGCAAACTCTATCTCTACGGGACGGCGCATCTCCTGCTCTCCGTATTTCAAAGCCAGTTGCAGGATGCGTGGCAGGGGGAATACGTCGTGTTGCAGGATGTTGGCAAAGGTGATGACTTTGCGTCCGCCGGGATAAAGCCCGTCGCGGATAATCTGGTCGTAAGGGTCGTAGGTGGAGGCTATGTAGTTCAGTGCTCCGTCCTTTTCCGCTTCTTTGACGTGCAGTTTCAGCAGGTTGAAGCCGTCGTCGATGGAGAAGTCGTGACCGGCATTGCGCAGGTCGAGGGCATAGAAGCGGGTCTGAGTCTCTTTGAGGGCAATCTCCATTTCGCTGGTTTGCAGCACCTGGTTGGGGTGATAGGGCGAGAAGCGGAGCGTCATGCCACCGTCCACGATGTATTTACCTAAACCGAGCGCCAGATTGACGATACCTTCTTCTGCCTTCTCGTCGCCGATGGGGTAGTAGTTGAGCGAACGTGCCACACCGGACATGCTGGGGTAGTAGCGGTCACCATACTGGTTGCCCACTACCTCTTGCAGGATGACAGCCATCTTTTCCTGGTCGATAACGTTGCTCGTTGCCTGCATGTATGCCTTCGAGTCGCGGAAGTAGACCGAAGCATATACTCCCTTGATGGCATCGCTCAGCATGCGCAGCATCTCGTACTTGTCGTCCAGATAGGGAATCATATAGGTGTTGTAGATACCGGCGAAGGGTTGGTAGTGCGAGTCTTCCAACAACGAGGACGAACGGATGGCAAGCGGCGACTTCACCACGTCGAAGAAGGTGAAGAAGTCCTCCACCAGGCGGTCGGGCAGCTTTGCTTTGAGGAAGTAGCGCAGGATGACGTCATCGTCGGCATCGGACAAGGCTATCTGATACAGATTGTTGGTATCCATAAACTCGTCGAACACATCGGTACAGAGCACGATGGTCTTGGGGATGGCGACACGGGCATTCTCAAACTCTTCGAACTCGGGGTGATGCTTCACCAGGTTGTCGATGAAAGCCAGTCCGCGCCCCTTGCCTCCCAGCGAACCGTCGCCAATACGGGCAAAGTTGGAGTATCGGTCAAAGCGGTCGCGCCTGAAGACTGCCACTACTCCCTGGTTTTTCATCTTGCGGTATTTCACGATAGCCTCGAAGATAATTTTACGGTGGGCATCCACGTCTTGCAAGCTATTCCAGGTGATGGGCCGCAGGAACTCTGCCACGGGAAACATGGCACGTGAGTAGAGCCAGCGGCTGACGTGGTTGCGGCTGATGTGGTAAAGGAATGATTCTGCCGGAACAGCAAAAAGAATGTTCTGCAGCTCTTTGAGATTCTTTACGCGGGCAATCTCTTCCAGCGTGTCCGGGTTGCGGAAGATAAAGTCGCCGAAGCCGAAATTGTCTGATACAATACGGCGCAGGTCCACATCCATCTTTTTGGAATTCTTGTCGATGAAGGCGGCATCGTATTTGGCTGCATACGCTGCGTTGTCCGATTCGCTGGACTGTATGATAAGGGGTACAAACGGGTCTTCCTTGCGGATGGCGGCACAGAGCTTGATACCGGCCAGTCCGTCCTTCTCGCCCCGTTCTACGCGGGGGAAGCGTACGTCGGTGATGACACCTAATATATTATTCTTATATTTTTGGTAGATGCCAAAGGCTTCTTCATAGGTACGTGCCAGTACAATTTTGGGACGTCCCCTCATGCGCAGTGTGCGCTGGTGGGCATTCAGTGCTTCAGTAGAGAATTCCTGGCTCTGCTTCAATACGAATTTATACAGATTGGGCAGGATGGAGGAGTAAAAGCGGATGCCGTCTTCCACCAGCAGGATGAGCTGCACACCCACTTCGTTGACGTCGTGCTCCAGGTTCATCTTGTCCTCTATCAGCTTGATGATGGAAACCAGCAAGTCGGTGTTTCCCAGCCAGCAGAACACATACTCAAAGGGACTGAGGTCTTCATTGGCAATACGCTTGGTGATGCCGTGGCTGAAAGGGGTAAGTATCACCATCGGAATCTGTTCATACAGGTTTTTGATGTATCGTGCCACGTCGAAGCTGTCGTTGTCTCCCGTGCCCGGCATGCAGATGATGAGGTCGAAAGAGATGGAGGACAGCTGTGTCAGCGCCTCCTCGCAAGTGGAAACCTGCGTGAAACGGGGAGGGTAGCGCAAGGAGAGCGAAGTGTATTCATTGAATATCTTTTCGTCGATGCGGCCGTCATCTTCCAGCATGAAAGCATCGTAAGGATTGGCTATCAGAAGGACGTTGAAAATGCGCCGTGTCATGAGGTTGGCAAACTGTGTGTCCTTGAAATAGAGCTGGTTTAATTTGAACTTACTGAGCATGGCTTCTCATGATTTGTTGGTTTCGGAAGGCAAAAGTAATAGAAATCGAACCTATTCGGATAGTTTTTCGACCGTTTTTTTTATATTTATGCGTAATATTGCATCCGAAAAACAATATATGACCTATGTCTGCTCCATATCCGTTTCCATATAAATCCGTTGCATGTACATTTCTGCTGTTATGGGTGTTCGTTTTTTTGTCCGCTGACTTGTTTGCTGGTTCATTCCGCACCTTGGGTATCAAGGAGGGATTGGGCAGTCGGCAAGTATTCCAGATAAACAAG
>ENA-UOJB01001936-UOJB01001936.1-human-gut-metagenome-genome-assembly--contig:-C48-NODE-1936-length-15154-cov-7.875753_pt1 | contig 15154 bp, 17 predicted proteins | sample MGYA00242338_ERZ723885 | MGnify/ENA metagenome assembly ERZ723885
GTGATATATCCAACGATAGTTACAGTGCTATCGTTGATGAACGTGCTTCCTTTAATCGTATCGGGGTAGATTGTTGTTAGGTCAACTATTGCCGAAGAAGAGGTTGCATTAATGCTACCGGTATACTGAATTCTACGCCCAATCATAGTTGGAATAAAAGTGCGGAGATTACTGGAAATAATCTGGGAGTTTACTTTTTCATTAGTTGCCACAACGCTCCCAATCGCTCCTTTTAGAACACACGTCATAAGGGTTCCAATGCGGTTAGATCCTTTAGCGGTGGGGTGGATGTTATCGTCCATCATGCAGCCATTAGCAAGTTGCGTGTATACAACGCTGTCGATGAAAACCGGTGTGGCAAAGTTACCGTTCAGATTAAGCGCTGCAATTCGCTTTTGCTTAGCCCCATAGGATAGAATATCTTGTTTCGATGCGTTTAAACCGATTCCGATAACGGCATAGGGAAAAGCGCTGTTGATCTTGGCAACCAGCGATTCTATTGCAGCGGTGATGGAGTTTGATCCGTCGTTTGTTCCTCCGACAATTCCGACATATTTCACATATTCGGGGTTCTTAATTTCAGAAATAGCCTTGTCTACTTGAACAAAGAAATTTTTTTCCTTAGTAGTGTTGAAGGTGGCACCGCCCACACAGTAATTATGCAATTCAGTCGCTTGGAGCTTATTCGCGGTAATTTCGCACCACACGGGGCCTTGCGATATAGTGTCCACTCCGTAGCTGTCTCCGAATGCCAACATTACATTCGTAGTGCGATCCGTTTTTTCTTGTGCAATTGCAGCGGCATTTGCGTTAATTGCAGCGGCATTTGTGCTAATTGCAGCGGCATTTGTGCTAATTGCAGCTGCATTTGCGTTAATTGCAGCGGCATTTGCGTTAATGCGATCGTCGAAGGCCCTCACTTCTGCCCGATACGCCTCCACCTGCGCGTTGAAGTTTCCGGTAAGCGCCCAATAGGCAGTATCAGCAATGCCGATGCTCGTGGGAACATACTGCATTGAGGTATAGCTATTGCCCTGATAGGTTACGATGGTCAGCGGTTCGTACTCGCGCGTATCGCTCCACTCAAGGGGGTTCGCGAACACGGGCACATAGCGTGCGCCGACGTACTGACGGACGCCTTTGGCGGGTGCGTCGGTGGGCGTGTCCGCCATAGCCGCGATGCGCTGGGCCAACACCTGCATTTGCTCGTCTGTGAGGTTTCCTGGATTTGTCATTTTATCTCCTAACGTACGATCTCCGGCATCTGATTAACTGTCTCGGTATTATCCGGCTCCGTATCCCATCTCAGAATGAGACGCCCATAAGTGTCTTCGGAATATACATGACCCGTGTCGAAGACGATATCATCCCACGACTGGGGAACATACGCCACGAAATAGCCTTCTAAGTTCAGACCGAAGTAAACTTGCTTCGCTACTTGCGTGAAGACGTAATCGAGGTTTTCCGAAACCCATTCCCTCACCTGAGCCTCATAGTAGTCGTTGAAGCCCGATTCTTGGAACTTTTCGAACTCCGCTTGCAACTTGTCCAGCGCGTCGAGCACGGCCTGGTAGTTGTCCGCCGTGTTCTCGCTGAAGCAAATTGTCTTCCACAGGTATTCGCAAATCGCCTTAATGCGCTCCTCTTGCGAGTACACATCCCAGTAGAATTTCGGAATTACTGGAGTGTAGTCGGTGAAGGCCCACCACCTCGGGGCGAACTTTACGAAATCGCCCGCATTGCATTGTCCCATCGCGCACCTCCTTAAAATGCGTCCATGTCCACCGTGAGCAAACAGGTGAACAGCTCGTCTAACTCTTCCAATATCATAACATCCACGGTTTTGAAACGGTTCTGAATTTGCTCCCACTTGTCCAGCACGTCGCCCTCGGTAATATTCTCGAATTCACGATCATTTCCGGAGCTGGCATAATCGGAATTCCCCGATAGCATTGTCTCGGGAAACTCGCTGTGAATGTCTCGGGATTTTCCGTAAGTGTTGGAGGTTTGGAGGGGGTCTAACCCTTGCTCTTCCAACTTGTACAGTTTTTTGTACTTCGGCATGATCTCGTTCATCTTCCGCATAAACTGCTGTTTCCAGCGGCCCGGGGGGAGGATTCCGATTTCCCGGTAGAAGAAACGTGCCTCGATCATAGGACAAAGACGTTTGTACTGCTCCACACTGTAGTAATCCCACGTCCAGCTTTGCTCTTCCCAATCCACCCAACCCGCCTCGATCAGCTCGCCAAGTTGAATAGTCACCACGCTATGGAAGTCGCGCGGCCATTCCAACGGCGTCAAACTAGTTTCCTGCGAGTAATCCATCGTCGCCCATCCTCTCCAATTTGTGCGAATAGTCGTAGTTGGCGCTCTCCCACTCGCTCGCCCAGTACACGCGCACGTCGAGTCCGAAACGCTCGTTGAGTTTTTCAAGTCCCTGACGTCGAGCCAAAAGCGGGTTGAAGCGGTTAATCTCGGCGGGAGATTGAAGACTCGTCACCTCGTCCTCGATCATTCGCTCGCTCTTCTGGGTGAGCGCGTCGATACCCAGAAGGGTATAGACCTGCGTCCATATGTTGCCCTGAGCTGTTTGAAGCGACTCTCCGATAAACGGCACATTGAGATTGAGCACCGTAATGGATTCGGCGAGAGTCTTCAGGCGCTTAGTTCCCAAGATAGCGGGCTCGCCCCCGTAGAGCTGTTTGAAAATGTTGATTCCGTCAAGCTCCTCGACGCCGTTATCGTCCACGGCCAGCGCCACGGGCTTGTGTTGCTGCAGCAAGTTGATGTCGAAAGTTCGATCACAGAGCGCCAGACGGCGTGCAAAAATCGATAGCTTCCATAGCAGGGGCGTCCTCATTAGGTTGTCGTAGAGCACCACTCCGTTTCCCCAGTCGCAACCGAAGTTAGGGCGTCCGCACTGACCCATGGCCCGCCATGAGCGCGGCAGGTCGTACTTGTTCGGTGCTCCTTGTTGAATTGCTTGGAGCGAGTACCACGTATCGCCCCGCCTCGCGATAGTGGCTACTCCGTTGGTCATGAGCGTCCATTCCAAATAGCGGGCGTCGCAGGTGTCGGGAAGACCCTCCCAGCGAAAGCGCGAGAGCGCCAGTCCCATGAGCCAGTCCTCGTAGATGAGCGCCAGCTCTTGATTGTAGGCCGCGCTCTGCCAATAGCGCGCGTCGTTCTTCCCGTGCTTCTTTCGTCTCATTTCAGTTCTCCCATATGTCGGTTGCACCGATTATAGCAGGTTCGCGCCAGACGGTCGTACCCTCGATCAGAATGGAGCGGATGAGGCTCGCCGCGCCCTGGGTGCACGCGCGGGGGATGATCCATACATCGTCGCATTGCCAATAAGTGAAATCGCGCATGACCTGCCAACTGGTGAAATCCCAGTACTGCCCTAAAGCGTAGCCGTATCGCGCGAAATGGGACGCCGCTGCCATAATCGAACCGGTGTCCTGGGTCTGCACCTCGAAGACCCATCCCAAGGGGCGCGAGGACGCGGTAGCGGCGTTGGCGAATGCTCCGCCTTCCAGAGGCGCGCCCAAAGCCGCCTGTTTGATGCCGTTCTCGATAGCGGAGAGGGCCGTGGAGCGCGAGCGTCCGGCGTTGGCGACGTTGGTATTGTACCCGCGTCGCATATTCGCCTTGTTGACCTCGGCGCTGCGGTTGTTCTGCGTTGTCTGGCTCGTTGTCTCGGTGTTGAGGTTCGTTCTCTCTGCCCGCTGCTTTCGGCTGGTGTTGCGAAGGTTGAGATAGTTGCCCTCGCTATTTCGAACGCTGTTGGATTGCTTTATCGCGCTTGTGATTTCCTCGCGCGTGGTGATGGCAATTCCCACATTGGCGGTGTTCGCCTGCAACGATGTATATTGATTGAAGGCGTATTGGAAATTGCTCGCGGCGGTGTTCAAGGCCCCCGCGAAGTCCATACTCACCGCTTGCGCGATTCCCTGGCCCGCACCCATACCAAGCGCCAACTGACCCGACTGAACGGCGGCGTTCACGTTGTTCACATTGCTGACAGCTGCAACCTCGTTCTGCGCGCCGGTGATGGTCTGGCTGAGCAGGTTGGCGTTGTTGGTGAGGATGTTGTTTACCGCGATGGTATTTTTCAGCACGAGATTCTCCATGTCCTGCGACTCCGCGAGCACAGCAAGGGCCGCTGAAACCGAGGTGGCAAGGTTGGCAATGGACAGGTCAACGGAATCGATACCGTTGTCAAGCACCGTCTTAGCGCTCGCCGTCGCGCTCGTGTAGGCGTTCTGCAACGCCGTGTTGGCCTGGGCGCGATCGAAGTGCGTGGCGTAGTCGTTGACCGTCCCGGCGTCGAGGTAGACGGCGAAACTGGGAATTTCCAAGCTTCGCAGCGTTTTCAGGGCGTCGCCAGCCCACGGCATCGATATACTGCTCAGCGCCGCAAACGCCAGGGACGCCGACGCTCCGCCCAGATGCACGTAGGTATCCACATTGATAAACGGCCCTGCGAGGTTGAGCCGTGCGGCTACCGATATATTTCCCTCCGTCTCCTCCACCTTCACCTCGATATCGCCCGCGTCGGTGTGCGCCATGATGCGCGCATAGGGGTAGGTGTAGAGCTTCGCCATATCGTCGCATTTCGCGGGGTAGCCGAAATCCGACTTGCTCCACGCCGCTACCTCGAAGTCTGTCCACGGGTTGGCAAAGACGCGCCGTACCGATGTGCCCGCGAACGTGTAGGGCTCGCCTGTCTCCACCAGCTCAACGGGAGCGAACCATACCGCCCGGATGGTCTGGAATGCCTGGGGAACCTCCTTTTTCATAGCGGTTAGCAGCGGGGCCAAATTTGCAGGGGCCACGGAGAGGGACAGCAATGACGGCGTATCGTCGAGGTAGAGAGGTTCAGCGGGAACGCGCCACGTTCCGGCCGCTTTGGTGCCCCATATCCCCCAACTGGTCGCGCTCATGGTGATAACGGCCAACACCTCCCCGTTGAATATGTGCGATTTCACCGAAGGGGTGCGCGCGAACGTGCCGAACGTCACATCGGGGGCGGTTAGCATTGCCTGGTTCGCATAGGGGTTCTTGAGATAGTCGGTGGCGGTGACGCTCGCCATGGGGGCGTGGCCCCGCGCCAGCATCATGCCCGACACGTCCACGGAGTTGATATAGGTGCTCCATACGTCGAGCTGCACATGGCAGAGCGTCGTATTTGGCGCGAGTTCCTCCACCGCCTCGCAGAAGTATAGAAAGCGGTTTCGCGCGGGCGCGGCGTAGCTCACCGGGTTATCCGGAGTCGACATCACCGGATAATCGAGCACGAGGTAATTGCACTGGGTAGCCGCGTTGAACGGCACGGGCACTTTCACGGTTCCGTCGGGCTGCACTTGGAACATAGTCGGCTCGTCCACCTTGCAACCCTCCAAGCCGTCGAAATAGGCGTTCCGCGCTTCATCAGACTTCCAGTTAACTACGTTGTTGTAATCGGCGTCCCAGTTGACCGTGCATAGCTTTATTCGCGCGTTGTCCTCCCAACGCGAATAGTCGAAGTTGTTCCGGTACTGCCAAACATCGATGTTGGATAGATGGGGAAATGCCGTGTCCCCCAAATGGGGAAAATCTCGCTCCATATATACCTCCTCGCCTTGAAAAAAAGAGGGCACCTTATCGAGTGCCCTCATGATAGCAGATCGCGAATGCGGCTTACTGCGCCGTGGTGGCCGTCTCCGTGCCATGGGAGTCGGTAGTTTCGCTCGCACCCTTGCCCGTCCGCTTTGCCTTGACGCTGGGCTTTACGGGGTCGGTCGCGGCGGTTGTCGGCGCGGTGATCGTCACCGCATGGCTCGCCGTGTACTTGTTCGTGGCCGCGCTCGGGTTGATATACGCACTCGTGGCCGTCACCGTCACAACCGCGCCCGTCGGCATATCTTTTGCAATATGGAGTACCGCGAACTTATCGACGTAGGTTTTCATGGGGTCGATATCGATGGGCAAGCCGGGGGTGTCGCCATTGGGTTTGGCGGTTACCGCCGACACTTCGAACAGCGCCGCATCGGGTTCCACGGCGACGCCGTACCCGGCGGAGGACATGGTGCCCATCAGATTCACGGTCAGCTGAACATCGGTGCCCGCCTCGGCGGTGTCCGCGCCCGTCACTGCGATACCGGTTACCGACTGCGTGACCGTCGGAATGGTCGTACCCGTATCTCCAACCGTGAACAGGATAGCCGGTACGAACGGGGACGCGCTCACGATCTCCCAGTGATGCAGGTAGTAGTTCGTCGCCAACGTCTCCGCGTTGTAGAACGAGGTGTTCTCATAGAGGGTGTCCTGCAAAATGAAGAAATCCTGGGTGGTCAGCATCGCCACGGTATTCGGGATGGGGAACTCGTCCACGATGATCTGGCGCACGTTGACCTCGGCCAGCTCAACATGGAAGATGCTGGAAAGCACTTCGACGGACAGGGTCGCGGCGACGGCGGGGGTCACGAGGAGTACCAGCTCCGAGGGCTTCGCGAACACGGGCACGGAGACGCTCGCCGCATTGTAACGGGCGCTAGGGAACTGGAGCATTCCCACCAGCGTTCGGACGGCGGTGAGGAACTCCTTGCCGGATGCCTCATCGCTCGGAACCTTGGAAAGCGGGTACTTGAAAAAGCCGTAGGCGTCCTCGTAGGTTGCCAGCGTGTTCATGGCGATGCGGTACTCGTCGTAATTATCCGAGTTAACCGGCGCTTGCATGATTCCCGCAACAAGGTGGTTCAGGCCGTAATCATCCAGAAACGCATTCTTCAATTCCGGCGGCACTAGCGAAATAGGATATTTGTCCTGGCGGTTCTGCGTGTGATACGCCACATCGCCCTCGGGTCGGTGCAAGCGTAGCAGGGATTCAACATCGTCCTTGTAGGCGTGGGCCTTGACCCAGTTGAGCGCGATTTCCTGTGCAGTGGTGCCGTAATTCAACTTTGCGCGCTTGAAGACAACCAGCGGGCTTGTCCATTCGAGATTTCGCGCATAGGTGTAGGCGATGCGGTTTACCAGCACATCCATGAACTGATTCAGGTACGCGTTGTTTCCGGGCTTGAAGAGCGCACGCCATGTCGCCTCCAAGCCGTTCACTGTCGGGTTCGGAATGCGCTGCTGGTAGTCGTTGCCCGCACCCAGCCAGATTTTCTCAGCGAGCACGGAATTAGTGAGTGCCATTCTTCATACCTCCTTAGATATTGAGCTCGTCGGCCAGATCATCCCAGTCGCGGGCTGTGATGTCGTCAATGTCATCGTCTTCGGTCTCGGGGCCGCGTATCCCCTCCCCCTCGTCCGCGCCGTTGTCGCTCGCAATGCCCTGGATGGCGTCCAGACGGCGCATAACGGCATCGTTATGAGCGGCGAGCTGGGCGCTCAAATCCTCGATGCGCCCCACGATATCGCGGAACTCGCCGATGCGGCGATCTGCCTCGCCCTCATCGATGCCGCGCACGCGCTCGATATCGTCGCGCAGCTCCTCGTTTTCATCGTCCATGGGTTTTTCCTTTCGTTGCCGGGTATATACCTGCTGCGCATTATAGCACGTCGAAAAAAGCGCCCACCCGCCGACATGATAGCGGCGAGGGGCGTCGGATAGGAGTGCCACAGCATCGGGGGCGCGCCTGAAAGCCGTACCCTGGGGCCGCCCGCGCGGGACGCTCTTCACGTCGGGTATCCGCGTTCGGGCTACTCGGCGACCGTCCCGCCGCGCCCTGGCGCGCCCATTATCTCACCGAAGGCCGTAAAGCGCAAGGCAGTCGGCCAGCGCTTGACGGGTGCCGTCCGAATCGCAGCGAACAAGCCCATACTGGTAGACTTCCAGAAGATAACGCATGGCCGACTCGTTTCGCCTGGCGAAAAGCGCGTTGAACTCGCCGTCATCGTTTGTGAGAGCGTAGAGCGGGCTTGCGTCCCTGGGAAGTTTCGCGGTAACGTACAAATAACCCTCGCGCTCGTCGCTCCACACGGCGAGGCGATGCCCGCGCCCCTTTATGGCGAACTCGAATTTGGCGCGCGAGGGCTTGCGTCCCACGAAAAGCCCTGTGGCGTCCTGGAAAACGTTGTCCATGGCACCGCCCGCGTCCTCTGCGAGCGACGCGAGCGCACCCGCCACCGTTTCCGTTCTGCGACGTCGGGTGTACTCGGTCGGCTCCACGTAATCGAGTAGCAAACGTTTGCCCAATTCTGGAATCTCGTACCATGTTTTTCCGAACTCGGGCGGTTTTCGTATTCCCATGATCGCGAAATAGGGGTTTCGCATCGATAGCGCATTCGCCAACAGATACACGCGCGGCTCGTGCTTGCGCGGCACGCCCGGCACCTCTCTACTCACCGAATCGATCATCTGTGTCAGTACATAGTACTCATTGGGGAGGTATCGTTGAAAGCGGTTCATAGCACGATCTATGATAGCCTCATCGAGCATTATCCTGTACACGTCCGCGAAAGTGCGCTGTTTGAATTGCTGCATCTGCGAGAGCGCGCCGAAGTACCCTATAACTTGCCAATCGGGTTTCTCCCCTTCCGGCACCTTCTCTGCAATCCATGCGGCAGAGGCGTCAGTTTTGAATATATGCCCCGGAAATTCCACGTCCGGCCCCTGTTGCAGCTTGTCGAAGTAACCGCTCGCCACAGGCGCGAGGTCGGTTTTGAAGCGCACCAGTTGGACGAATCGCGAACCGTCCTTGAGAAAATCGCGCACGAACTGGCGACGAAGCCCGTAGGTCTTCCCCGCATCGCGCGAGGCGCAAACCATGGTCATATATGCGTCTTTTGAAAATGTGTCGCCCCAGTCATAGAATTTACTCTCTGTCAATATAAGCACCTCCCTCGTCATGTCCCATAAATTTAACGGAATCATCGATATCGCGGCCGATCTCCCGCAAGTACTGCAGATTTTGCGCGTTTGAAATTTTCGACGTATCGCCGATGACGCGGGCCGACGGATAGAGCGCAATCGAGGCGGGCGCATCGACGTGCGCCGTCTCCCCGCGCCAGTCGGTCACGTCGCGCCGCACCCGGTCGGCGGGATGCGGGTGCGTTCGTTCCAAATGATAGCACAGACCATAATCGACCACGGAATTGTACCCCAGAAGCGAAGAAGCCACTTCCTCGAAGCACATACCAGCCTCGTCCATATCGCGCGCCCAATCCTCGGCGTTGTAACGATCAGAGGGACGAGACAGCCCCGCACATATGATATGGTACGCGCCGCACACGTCTCTGTCCATGCGCGCCTTGTTCCATGCCTCCCAGTGCAGGGGGTAGCGATTAGAACCGCCGCAATCCTCTACATCGAACTCGCCGACGCCTGAAAGCTCGCTCGCCAAATGGGGGAAGTTGCGGCGCACGCGCTCGCTCCCGTGATCGATAGCCGCACGAGCCGCGCGGTGCAGGGGCGCGAGCGCTTCCAAGATATCGTCATCCGTCACATCGGCGTCACACGCGAGCTTTATGGAATCGGTGTCCCCGCCGCATGCCCTCGCACGGCATCCCAACGCCTCATAGAGCAATTCGAGCGCTATAACGAGGTGCATTCTAGAGCCGCCCACGATGCGACTTCCGAAGTTGTACAGAACTTTCACCGCCTTGGGCTTAAGATCGTCGTAGGTTTCGAGACTGGCGACAGTCGCACGGTCTACCTCCAAAGTTCCGTCGGCGAGGCACTTATAGGACGGCTTCATTATGTCCTGTGCCTGTGTGCCGTAAATGCCGTTGAACATTCCCTTGACCGTCGAATTGTAATAGGCTTTTAGAAATGCAGACGAGGCGACACCCGTCCGCACGTCCTCGGCGATGGCTTCGGGCACCGTCGCCCCTATGGGGCGCTCGTAGGGCACTCCCTCCTCGTAGTGATTTACAATTTCCTTCATTGCGTTCTTGGTCGCGTAGAGCACATGGGTTTGCAGTACGAGGTAATCGGGCGCCTTTACGAAGTTTTGGGAATACTCTCCGCAAATAACGGCCATATCATCCCAGACATACGCGCGCGAGAGGTTCCATAGCTCTGCCTCTGTTAAATGAAGAGTCGCGCTATCCGCACTGATGAGCTTCGAGAACGCGAAGCGCGCCCCCGTGGCCGAGTCCATCCATCCGCTTTGTCGGGTCGCCTCCTCGGCAACAGCGCCGGAGGGCGTCATGAAATCGACCTCGCCGACTTTCGAGGTAAATTTCCCCTGAGGTATAAGCGCGATTCCCTCGCGCTCGAAGACGGTTTCGGGGCGGAGACGGATGTTCTCGAAGCGAATACGAGCATGGAGCGCGAACGGCAACGGGCACCAATAGTTTCTCAACACCTCGTCACGACTCGTCGCCAATATGCGCTCGGCCACCCGCTGCAACGGCTGCACCGTTTTCGGGACACGGAAGTTTCTCGGCATGTATCGCCCGGAAATGAAAAGGTGGTGCATACTCGTCACGTCCAGGCTCGCCACATTTTTCTGCACCGTCGCGGCGAGATTTGCGGCTGTGAACGTCAGCCCCCCTCTGAAACAAGCCTTTCGCAATGCGTACAGATAGAAATTCGGGGCCCATTCGCGTATGCACGTCATTTTGAAGGCATCGAAAAGCGAATGACGATGGCCATTGGAGAACGTCACGCTCTCGCGCCCTATGGTGCGCTGTGCCATCTGGCGCACCAGCGACGTTTTAGTGAGCACCGTGCATCCCAGCATATCGGCGTCGAGCCACTCGTTCGCCTCGATGAGCCAGCGGAGATATGCGGGGATAACCTGCACATCTCGCGCCGCATAGTGCAGCTCGTCGGCAGTCAATGGGGTTTCTGGTGTGCGAATTAGATTGTAATCCCAGTCGCCGAGCGCCTTTGCAAGTCCGCAGGTGCGCCCCATCGCGGCGAGTCCGCCCATTTCAAGATAATAGGTGTCCCATAATCGTAGACATATATCGCCCTCGTAGCACAAATCGAGCGTATAGACATGGGTCGATGACTGCGCATTCACCGCGATTTCGTAGTCTCGCGCCAGATCGTGCATGAGCGGTTGCAAATCGAACATGAGGTTGTAGGCGCACACCACGGGCACGACGCCCGCCGAATATCCCCATTGCATGAGGTCGCCCAGCCATTCCAGCACATCTCCCGCATAGCGGTAATAGCGGATATCATCGCAGGTATCGACCTCGTAGGAGCTTATATCGACGTCGCGCACATCGTTGCAGATATACAGGCAGGGGAACGCGACGGAGCGCGCCCCATCTTGGAGCGTGGCCGTCTCCGTGTCATATATGCCCGCTATCTTGAATGGAAGTTCACGCGACATTGTAGACGGGCACCGTGTAGGCTAGAAAATCGTTGGGGTAATTTCCGTCGGCCTCCACGCCCTCTCCCATGGCCAGCTGAAGCGGGTTGGACATATCGGCCGTATCGGCGATGCTCCCGGCCTCCGAAAGCCCTTTGGCGCGTCTTAAAGCCTCTTTGTTCTGTCGCATTACATCGTTGAAGATCGCTTGCAAGTCATCGGTTCCGTAATAGCTCATAATGCTGGCATATCGGTCGCGCCCGCGGCCCGCCCATGCGTGCTTGGTCGCGTTCCAAAACAGCTGCACGTTCTCCATTGGAAGAGAGCCCGCACCGGCGCTTCCGGCCTTCATATTGGCTCGGAACATGACGTTTCGCCGCTGAACTGCATTTGCGCGAGCTCCTACCGTGTAACGGTCGAGGTTCCGAGCGGCGCCCTGGGCTTGTAACACCTTCGCCTCAGTCGGCTTCTTCCCCTGATAGCTTTCGGATATCTGGCGCATGATCTCGGCACGGTACGCCCTCACCTGGCGCGTGTTCTTTACCTTGCCTACCTTTATATCGCGGTCAAGTCTCTCCAGCGAGCGCTTCGCACGTCGGCGAGCATTGTAAATCTCGTCAGTTCTCGCTTCCTTCGCTGCATCGCGTCCCGCGCGCTGCCTTCTCGCCATGACTTCCTCCTTATCGAAAAAAACGCCCCCGCCTTCTGGCGAGGGCGCACCTCATCGAGTGGCGTGTCCCATTTTTAGAACTGGGGCACCAAGTTCTTAATGGTGTTTCCGTTCGGGAGATCCTTGGCAATGAATGCGCAATGAATGCAACCGTCGGGAAGCGAGTTCTTGCCGAAGTCGGCAAACATGGCCGCGATTTCGCGAACGGATGACGCCACGCCCTCGGACTGGCTCATGAGGACAGTGCCGTCCTTGAGCACCAGATATGTATCAGTGCAAGGAGTGTTCGGCAAGCGCGGATCACGGGACTTGCGAATGCCCGGCTTCGTGACGCAGTCCACGATATCGAGGATTTCGCCCTCGTGACCGTTCAGCGAATCGGCGCTGTTGAGCGTCTTCAAGGTCGCAAGTTTGCCCTCGTTAGTGGACAGATCGAAGGTGTTCACGTCCCCTTGGATGGAGTTGCACGCGCTCGCAGCGGGCGCAAGTTCGACGCAGTCAGCAACGTAGGCGGTTAGTTCCTGGGTCATTTTCAAATTCCTTTCAGGTTATGCGGTGATCTCCGCATGAATCATAAAATCTTCGAGTGGCATTGAGTAGTAATGTGTTTCGGTTTCGACATGATTGATCGTGATCGTATCATCTCCTAGTTCGCGTCGTAGCTTGCGCGTGGCCCTCTCGGGAGTGTAGCGACCTGGCAGTTCCTCGTACACGTCAAAGAACTCGCCGTCCTTGAGCATCTGCCCGGAACATCGCGAGAGGGCAATGGTTCGCCCGATGCGCCGTCTGTAGTCGATTTGAGACAGTTCCATTCGAGTTTGTCACCTCCTTTTTTCGACGTAATGAAGTCTAGCTGTTTAACTCAAACTCTGCAACAGTATTTTCTAACTTTTTTGTTTCAGTAAATCGTTAACACGCTTCTGCACAGCATCATAGGCACTTCCTAGATTGCTTTTGCGGGTTTCGCCATTGCCCCACTTACCGGCTATGACCTCGCGGGCCACTTTATCGACTCCCGTCCATTTGCCAGTTAGATCGTGGTTGACGATAAGCTGGACAATGTTGGCAAAGCCCCCCAGCTTCTTTCTGCGCTCCTCGCCATTTCCCCACTTACCGGCTATTACCTCGCGCGCGACAGCATCGACATGAGCGATATTAGAGGCAACTTTCAGCGTGTATCTTGAATAATTGAGATCGACACGCCCGTTTATTCCAGGCACGTTTCCATTTTCCGAATACTGCCACAACTGCCAGGCGCTTGTGTCCGGCTGAGTTGAAGACCAACGCGCTACCCATTTGACATAACCGTTGACATTGGACAAGTTCTCACACCACCATGCTTGGCTGGCATAGATGCCGGGCACAAATCCAGCGGCTTTGACGCGCGAGCAGAATATAACGGCATGGGAGGCGCTTACCGCTTCCGTCCCCGGCTCCTCCGTATCGAAGAAAAGCGGATAGGCCATTGCATCGCGATATGGCGCGCACAGTCTTATAGCATGCTCGGCCTCGCTCATTGCCTGGGTCGAGTCCTTGGCGTAACTGTACAGATAGCAGCCGAAGGGAATACCCAGCCGCACGCATTCATTAGCATTGCGTTTGAATTGCTCGTCATCCTGGTTCTCGAAATTCGATCCATAGCCGCAGCGGATAATGGCATGGTACCCTGCTGACTTCACGCGCTCCCAGTCAATGAAACCATTGTGATAGGAAACGTCAATTACCTTCTGCATCTCCGCCATCCTCATCATTCTGCTCGCGTTTGTCGAATATATGCAAGAAAGAACTGTCCGCCAAATCGGGGTTCAGAAGAACGACATTCTCTAAAATACTTCCCACCTCGGTAACGCAAATCCAAACGAAGGCAAGCGAGAAACAAGCATCGCCGTAATAATAGGGCAGCTCGCAGTAGTTCAAAAGCGCCTGAATGATGAGGCACACCCCCAGCACCACCAGATAGGCGAATTTGTGCACCAATCCCTCGCGCATCTTCGTACTGGAAAATCCCCCGCGCAACGTGTGCCCGATAGTTCCGACTATATAGTCGATGATAACCAGCAGCAAAAGCAAAACCATCGGCTCGAATGTCATAGCACACATCCTTTCATGACAATGGCGCACACCACGCCGACAACGCACAGCAGCCCCATGAAGACCCAGACAACGCAGCCGCCGTCTTTCATAGCCTGTCCCTTCTCTTCGGCTTTATCTGACGATTTAAGTCTATCATGCTCCCGGTACAAATGCGGTAGAGCATTTCCTCTCGCCTGTAAACATTGTTCAGCGATTCGAGGAGCCACCCTATCTGCCAGCAGAGCAGGGCGACGGAGAGGATGAGCAGAAGCAAGCAGACTTCTAGCAGGTAGATTGATTCGATCATTGCAAACTCACTTTAACTTCGAAATGGTTTCCACAGCACGGGCACATGATAGTTAACACTTCCGAAACAGGCTCATATGGCGTTTCATCAGTTATAACATCGCCTGATACTGCTTTAGGGTGCACGTACTTGCGCATAGGACACACCCATATGGCCTTTCCGCGCCTAATGGCGCGCTGCATGGTCGAACGGTCGCAACCCGCATAGGCTGCAGCCCGCGCCTGTGAGGGAAACACCTTGTTGCCGAGAATGACGCGATTAGACATGGACAGTCCTCCTGTAAACGGGTTTTCGGACGTAATCGCAGATATTTAAGAACGGCACTTTCTCGCAAAAGCTGGGAGTGTGGGAGTATAGGGAGATAGTTCCGTCTGCCTCGCGCTCGAATTTGTAATAGTACCCGGCATTGATCGCGTCCGTATTTTCAGCCAGTAGCAAGTACTCCACATCATCGCTTGTCATGATCTCCATTGCATGGGCATAGGCCCTGAAGGTGTCGAAATGTTCATGTCGCCACTCGAAGGTTACCCCAATTTGATATTTCAATCTCTCTACATTGCTTCGATGAATTTCGAACCAGCTGCCCATTTTTTCCTCCTATCGCTTACAACTTTTTGCAACATTTTTTGTTGCAAAACAGAGCATAACCGATTACAATAGGTTATGTCAAGAAGGCAAAAAACAGATAGGAGTTTTCAAATGACACTTGAGGATCTTATTTGCATGAAGCGCGCCAACTCGAAGATGATCGTAACTGAAATGAATGTCGAAACGTTAGAACAGAAGCTTATTTTCGAGGGATACGAGATGGATATCTGCGATCAGACAGAAGAGTTTGATGAATTC
>ENA-UOJB01001939-UOJB01001939.1-human-gut-metagenome-genome-assembly--contig:-C48-NODE-1939-length-15130-cov-4.324842_pt1 | contig 15130 bp, 8 predicted proteins | sample MGYA00242338_ERZ723885 | MGnify/ENA metagenome assembly ERZ723885
AGCGGCTTACCTATCTGCTGACACTATCCACTTACCGATGTGCTGACCTCACCCATACGTTTTCCGCAAGCATAAGTGCAAACTTTGTTCTGACAACATTAAGTGAACCGGAAATCACCGTTTTTCTTATCATTCCCGAATTCTGTGATCCCGCAAGAAAAAAATCGTTTAATATGCCGTTGCTGGCTGCTATTTCTTTTCTATCTCTCATATTCTTTAAACTTAAACTTAAATGGGCTGTTCTCAATGATTCTTATAAATGCTTCTCCCGGCTTCAATTTGCTGACTTCCCACGCTTCAACCACATGGCCTTCCCTCCGCTCGGTTGAGGGCAAACTGCCGGCTAATGTAGTCTCGCTCAGATAGTTCAATCCGAACGCATCCCTCACGTACTCCGTTGTCAGCCAATCGTTTGACCGGAATGCCATAACAGAGCTGAACCCTGCTGCAATACTGAGCCCCTTATCTTTGCCGTAGACATCATAAAGCTGCGCCATACTTTGCAGTCCGGCAGCAACTTTTAAGCCCATGCTCCTACCAAAGTTTACGGCATCATCAATATGAGTCAAGTTGGGCAGAAGTTTAAACTCATCAATTATAACGTATACATTTCCTCGTTCTTTTTTTTCCTGTCGGCCGAGTGCCTCTTTAAGTGCAAGGTCAAGCAAGAGACTGTATACCTGCGATAACGCTTCACCAATCGCCATATCATATTCGATGAAAAGCGTTCTCCTTCCTTTTTTGCGCACGAACTCACGTATTGAAAAATCACCTGCCTCACCGAACACACCAAAGAAGCTGTCCTTTATCATTACTATTGCTTCTGAAAGCACACCCAATGCCTGATTGTTTTTTCCGTCGCCAAGGTACAGATTCACGTTTGACAGATCCGAATATTTTTGAACCATCTGCTTGTAATCATCAGCAAGCGATCTCTCGAACCAATCTACTAAATCCATATTGCATATTTGCTCATTTGTGCCACCGCCATCTCTTTTCTCGCGCATCATATAAAGCATCACAGCAGCAACAAGACCGCGTCCTGCATTTGAAAAAAAGGGTTGACTTGATGACTCATATTTTTTAAACAAACACCTGCACAAATCATTGATGTTCACAACAATGCTGTCATCATCTTCTCCATCCACCGCAGCCTCACAGAACACGTTCCAACGTTCGCTTATGCTGCGGAATTGCTTTGAATTACCGATTACTTTGTCGCCCGAACTATAAAAGTTTTCGTAAAAATCACCTTTTGTATCAAACACAATCATAACATCGTTGTCGGTCATACGTGCTTTAATCTGGCTGACAAGCTGATTTATCGTGTTTGTTTTACCGCTTCCTGTCCCACCGATGCACAGCAGGCCGCGGGACAGGATCTCCTCGCTGAGCGAAAAGCCGGTTTTCCCATCAGGAGTCACAAATTGAAATTCATCCTGTAAATTATAAAGCGGCACGTTTTCCGCGGCACGACTTCCGTATAGTGTTTCAGTAATAATTGGCATATTAACACCTCATTAAACTATAGATTCAGCATCAGCGGTCGTGTCCTCCGTCGTTGTCACGTTCGGTTTTGTCCGTCTGCATCTCTTGAGCCGAGTCGCGCTCGCGCTGGCCCTTATCCGGCCCCGTTTCTTCAGTGTTATCCTCAGAGTTTGATTGGTTATTATTTTTATTTTCGTTAAGTTCCTGTTTGGATACTCTTATTCTGTCCAGAAAAGATTGCCTGTCCGAATTTGCCATATTTGTTTTTCTCCTATTCTTCATTTTCTCTATAGATGAGCAGCGCAGTGCCGACAGACACCGCGCTGTCATTTTCACATGTCCTTACTTATTGCTGAGACCCTGCTGTTGTCACAGGCACAGCGAGTTCTGATGTGTTTGTTGTCTACCTGGATGTATTTTCGGTCGGCGCGGACCCCTGTGCACTTGTATACTGCTTTCGCACCCATTCGTTATACTGTTCTTTCACACTTCTATCCGGCGGCTCTACCAATTCCGCTTCTGTCGGTAATGTTGTTGCCGGCGGCTGCGTCGGAATCGGAGCTTCACTTGTCGGCTCGACAGTCGGTTGTGCCGTTGCCGGCGGCTGCGTCGGAATCGGCTCCTCATCTTCTGCAAAGAAATAATTATACAAATAAATCCCCGCAAACGAAAGAATAAGCACGACCAAAGCCAGGATTATAATTAACCGTATATTGCTCGATTTAGAGTCCATATACTGGCTCTCCGACTCTTCAAACTCTTTTTTCAGTTCATTTTCAATTTGCTTGAGTTTCTTTTTCTTGTCCTCACTCAACTTGCACTTTTTAAGCATTCTTATGCAGTCCCTCTTGGCCTGCACATCTTTGCATTCATCCCAATCGGAATCACCAGACCGCTCATTGTCACCGTTGAGACTCACCTCAATTTTTCTAATCAAGTCCAGAGCAATGCCAAGCTTAATTTTAAACGGCGAAGATTCTCCTGAATTGCCGTCTGTTTTTTTTCGGCACAGGAGCTTCTCCTTCAACTTCCGCCACCAATCCGGTCCTCTGGTCACGAATTTTGCTTCCTGCGTGCTGTTCTTTTTTCCGGAAATTCCGGCAGGGTATCCTTCCGTCAAACACTTGATTTTATAATCATCTCCCTCTTCCGGTTTAAGATATCTCAAGTAAAGAAGTTCCTCTCGAATATCAGCAAGAGTTTTGCTTCTGCTCGCCATTATCGATACCAGTCCGTTTTCTATAATGAGTTTGACCGCATCATAGACGGTTTGATCTTCATAGATATCATATTTTCCCGAGACAAACTGAGCCGCATGCATCAAGTCCTTGACACTGCAATCAACACAACCTTGCTCCGATATATTTTTACGCAGGCGGTCAATACACTCACCCTGCCAATTGACCTGTTTGCCTTTTTCGCAATACCATTCAATAAATGCCTTGAAGCCTGTCATGCTTTTGAGAACGCTTTCCTTTTGTTTATCAGCTTCCTTTCTTTTTTCGCAGTCGGCTTCAAGCCGTTTAATGTCCCCTTCGCAGAAGAAATTCTCAACGCATTTGCAGCAGTTAACGATTTTTTCAAATCGCTCTGTTTCGATTCCGTTTGCTATCCGTTCGATTGCTTCACAAACGTTTTTTGAATACTTTTCGTGAATGTCTTCATCAATCGTTGCTTCCCGGCGTTCTTTCATTTCTTCAAGCAACTTTTTCAAGGTTGCTGTCGGATCTGACTCGCCTCTGCTGCGGTCTGCGTTAAGATCTCCGGCGTCGTGGGAATCGGAAGTATCTTTTTCGTCCTGTGGCTCCTCTTTCGCTCTGACATTATCATTCCTGTCTTTTCTCGGCTCCGAAGGTTGCTTTCCTTTTCTTTTCGACCCTCTATTTTTACCTTGCTTTGATCCCGTGCAGGCTCCGTCTCGCCCTGCTCCTACGTTTTCGTTTTTTTCATTGCTGCCCGCATGAACGTCGATTGAAGAACCGGAAGTTCCAAGGAGCGCAGTTTCAAGTTTCGCTTTAATATCTTCAAGATATTTTTCTGATGCCTCTCCGTTTTCAGCTTCAAGCGCTTGCATGCGGCACTCAATGGCTGCATTTGATAGAAATTCTCTGATGCGAGAATGCGTATCACCGGTTTTCAGCTTCTCATAAAAATCATGTGTCTCGTTTAGGATGTCCTTGGGCTCCTTACCTTTTAATTCGGTCGCTCTTTCTATTAATGTTTTTGACGTTGCTCCATCAAGAGTTACGCCGTTATCCTTCAATGCTGACAGAAGGATTGAATGTTTATCTAAACTTTTTTTCAGTTTATCTAAACTTTCTTTCAGTTGTGACGGAGTTTCGCATTGCAAAAAGTCGCTCTCAAAGGATGTTAATACACCACCAAGGTTGCTAATTCTTTCTCTAAACGAGTCTGCTACAAGCTTGACGATTGTTTCATCGTCCTTATTGTTTGTTATCATTTCACTATATTCACAAAAAAGCTTCCAATTGTTCTGGCAGCGGGAGTCCGCCAACTCACATAATTGTTCATAAGCTGCATATGCATATGTGCTTGGAAAAGTGCGTCCACTGTATTTACTCTCAAAATCTTCATAGACTTTACTGCGAAAGCTTCCGTCACCGTCATGACAGTAATCGTAAATCAACTTCAACAACGAACTCAGTTTTTCCTCTCCTGGTGTTGACAGTTTAAAGTCAACAAAGAACTCATTATCTTCGTTTTTTGCCTTATTCCCTTGTTTAAAAACAACTCCTCTTTTTTTATCTTTCGGATCGGATTCATTTACAGAAAAGCTGAATAATTCCCATAGTCCGTATGGCACATGCTTAAGAATCTCAACCACCGAACTTCTGAATGTGGCTATAAGGTCATATTCAGATGGGACAACTAACTCAAACATCCCTTTATATGATATTATCGTGCGTATTATTTTCCAAATTATATCCGTATTCGGCACAGCTGCCTTTTCTTCACTAATGCACATTTCATAGCTGCTGTACCATCCCTTGGAAATACAGCTCTTATTTCGAAGTTGTTGAATGTCAAACGCCGTTGCAAATCTTATTTTTTTGATAAAGTCAGCAACATTGACTTTTTCCAAGCCCCTGCCCGCAAAATCATGCATCGACATTTGTGAAATGCAATACGTATGAATATATTTGGCAGTGTCGCTCGTCGTCTCAGCGTGTGCCAACAGCAATCTACCGCTACCGTCAAAAACCACCACTTCACAAGGCAGACCGTTATTACTTAGTTTGATGTCCAGTACATCTTTTTCTTCTCCATCATAGCCTATTGTTTGATACCCTTCGTTTGCCTGCCAATATACTGTTTCGTTAATTTTCATTTTGTTGTGCCTTTCTATTAAATATTACACAGATAATGCTTTTTATCCGCTTCCGAAGACAGCGTAGTTTCTTCCGTATTCCTGCCGGAGTTTAACCCTAACCGGTCTAACAATCCTACAAACCACCCCGCTTTTCGATTAATTTCGACCTTCATCCTACCTTCCATCGCTATCATCCATAGAAGCGGAAGCATTGTGTTAAATGGATTTATTGTTCCACGCTCGCCTGGTTTGTGTCCGTAGTTTGAGGTTGCAAAAATACAAGCTCTCCCTTCCGCTATGCGGCCCACCTCATTGATCAAATCTTTACCTCCAAAATGCATCAGTTTATCTTTAATATGGCTCGATTGACCTGTTATAACCGCTGCATTCAGAACAGACCTCCCATTTATAACGCCATAGCCATTGTCATAATTCCTACTATACTCTTCAGTGTATCTTCTCCAATCGGCAAGCACTTTGGAGGGTTCCTGAGTTACAACCCCCATGCGATCCTCCTTCGGATATACATCGATTTTTCCCCAAATCAAGGCTACCCCTTTCAGCTTATACTCCGAGCTTCTTCTTAAATCCACCTCCCCAAACGAATTAGTAATCGCATCTATTCCAGTAAATCTGACGTCCCCCGTCTCGTCATTCTTATATCCAAGTGCTTTTTTAACTTGTTCGCCTTGTTCATTAGCCTGCGCAGTTTCACGGATCAAGGTTGAAGCATCAATGCAAATCCAAAGATAATCAACAAACTTATATTTTGTTGTATATGTGTTTAAAATTTCATTTGCTTCAGCTTGTTGCTTCTCACGTGTCGCAAGAGTTCTAAAAAGCTCTCCAGCAATATCTATTGCTGAGATAAGTACTCCCGCTCTGCCTATCTTCACGAGGAACGAGCAGGCAATCCCATTTTTTGTAATTGTTTCAGTTGCTTCAACCTTTCGATTCGTACGATACATATATAATGGAAGCTTTTTGTCATCGTCCTCTTTATCGTCCTCTTTATCGTCCTCTTTGGTGATTAGCCATTTCTTTGTTAGCTTCTCATTGTTATCAAAAGAAACGGTTATGTCCTTTCCATGATCAAGTCTCTTTAATGCGTGTATAGCTGCACAAAGGGTCGTTGTTTTCGATACTCGCGGTCCACCAAGCAATGCCATTACTATCTCCGGATAACAACCGGAATATCGTGATACCTGACCATTTTCTTTACATTCAGGACAATATCGTTCCGATGAACTAAGTTGTTTTCCCCCGATGCTAACAGACCCTGTCACAGCATCATTATCTGGTGATGGTATTAACTCCACTTTTCCAAAGCGCGAATTAATAATTTCTTTTATTTTTTTTGCGAGAGACTCTTTTTCATTCTGCGTAAAACCGGCTTCTGGAGCTTTTACTATTTCTTCAATTTTTTTGTAAATTTCATGTGCTTCTGTGTTTTCATCGTCGGCCAAGCCTTGTAATTCAAATCCTTTTTCTGTGTAGCTGCGAAGTTGCTTTGTTGATTTCAAGATTTTAATTTTTTCCACTTGACTCTTGAAAATTTTTTGATTTTCTTCACTCAAAGTGCCCTTTGCAGCTTCCGTCACATACGAGATTATAACCTCGCTAACATCAAACAGCAGATCATCACAGTCTCCGCGCCAACCGCAATTGGGGCAAAAGGAATAATATCTGCCTGTTCCGGCAACTTTCTTGCTGTAATCTATCGCTCTGATTTCGGTCATCGTGTTGTTAGTCTTTCTCATTTTCTTAACCCGTTTGTTTTTACCTTTCAAAATAATTATCCCTTTGTTTTTATAGTTCAATAGGTTTTCATGAGCCCCGTTCAGCGCTCGGTTATCATTTTTATTGTGTCGCTGTAAACTATTTTCCATATCATGTTCACTTTTTGGGGCAAAATGGTGAATTTACCGTCTTTGCCGGTTATGCAAAGTGGAACTGCGACATTAACAGTTTTTCCGTCACGCCTCCCTGTGAAATGTATCTCCACATCACCTTCAGTAAGTTCTAATCCTTCCGACTTTATTGTTACAGTTGTACGCTTTCCAAAGCACACGCCCTTCTTTTTAATTGTCGGACGTCTGGGCTTTTTCCCGATAAAAATTTTTCCGACTTCTGTCCGTCCTTCATCAGTGTCATATGCATAACGATATAAACCGGGATTGCGTCTTAATATTCCATTAACTCCAGCGTCAATTTGCAATTCGTGAATTTCGCCGGCTATGTAAGGTTCAATTATACCGGTCGATATGTTCACTGACTGGCTATTAGAGTTAATCAGTCGAATCGATTCGAACCTGATAGTTGTTTTCTTAATTCCGGGTTCGGTATAACTTGCCTTATAGCACAAACTGCCTAAGCGTTCTTGATTACTGAACTCTATCTTAATCATTCCTCTTCCCCCTGCTGCGCGCTTTCATCCATGTTTTCCGTCTGTACATTTCCCAACGCTCCACGTTGGTTAACCACCAGCAATCGTCCTCCGAACATAAAGCCGGGCGCCAAACCACAAATCTGAATCCTGTGTTTACGGTCCTGTCCGTTATTATTGAGCTCCTGTGTTCGCTCACCGGAACTGAGCAGATAGTCTTGCTGCGTATTACTGCCGTCAGCAGCACGGTTCTGTATTTCACCCCAGATCCTATCCTGCTCATTCATTTCAAACCTGCTTCTCGCTTCGCATGTCTCCAGGAGTTTATCGCAGTCCAGCCCCTGCCAGTTTAGTTTATCAGTATGCGAACCGACGTTCCCATCCTCAAAGCAAATCGGTCTTAATATATCTCTGCAGGCGCAAAGATCGTTTCGCATATTTCCTGCGTCCTCAACTAAAGCCTTAAACTTACTTCCAAAAAACTCGATAAACTTTTCTTTCATGCCTTTATCAAGGCGTTCTTTCCATGTCTCAGCATATCTTCTTGCGTCTTCAGGGTATCTGTCTTCCTTCCGGTCGGCCAATTCAGCCTTTTCTTTTAGATGTTCAATCAGTTTGGCAATGTTTTCGTTTTCGAACATGTTAAGGGGAAACTCTCCGAAAAACGGTTCCTCCCGTGAACACAATTCTTTTTTGAAAAACTCTTGGGCAGCTTTAAGAATATTCTCCCTGAAAATTTCGCAGATCGGATGACCTTCTTTATCCGTTCCGTATACGGTGTGTATATCTGCATTCCGCGATAATTTTGAATATTGCGGAAGGAGTTCAAGTTTACACGGCGCAACAGAGAGGAATGTTTCCGTCAATTCGTTCATTTTCTCTTCAGCGTTTTCCTTGCAGGCTTGCAGCTGAGCATCGAACTTCCTGCACTGATCCTGATTTGCTCTATCAACGACCGTTACGCCGAGAATACTGTTGATCAGCCCGCACACAGACCCTACACGAGAGGATTCCTGCGCGCTGTATACTTTTCCGTATTTAACGCGAATGTATTCAACTCCTCCTGCTTTATTAAACACATGCAAAGTTAAAAGCAGAATTAGTTCAAATGCAGCTGTCTTGTTGGAATCCGTCAGTTTCCACACGCGGCTAACGCCTTTCGGAACATTTTTCGGCAAACAGTCATCTGTATCAAGCCCTTCTGCCTGTTCAATGCAAATCTCGACACGGCAATAGTCTCTGTTTTGTTTTTGTTCATTTCTGTTATTAATATGTTCGACTATTGGCTTGATTTTCGGAATATCATCTGCTTTTTCAAGCAAAAGCAAAAGCACTGTAACAAGTCTGTTGGGTGATGGCGTACCAAGGACTCTTTCCCTTTCGGCTGCAACTCCTTTCAAAGCTTCATCTATGGATGTAAATATGGATGTAAAATCAAGCGTACATGCGACTTGTGTCCTGCCGTTCAGAAACATGTCCTTAAGCAACGGATCTTCCATGATTTTGCTGCCGTAATGAGCAATAACAACATCACATTTTGTGTTCACCGGACTGATCCCCGTGATGTTGCTTGTTGCACCTTCTTTGATTTTCTGCAAAATATTCTCAGAAATTGGCATTACGTTCTCCTTTGCTGCATAAGCCGGCAAGCGGAGTGAGCCTCCGCCCGCCGGTTTGTTCGGTGTGTTACCTTATGTACCGTGAATTACAATGCGATGGGATCCTGTATATCATTGGTGTAGAACGTGCGAAGCTTGTCGCAAAGGCCTTCCTCGATTCTTTCAGCTTCAATGCTGAATTCAACCGATGCCATCGGGTATCTCAAGCCAGCTTCAGCTTCATCTTTGCTGCTGCGATCCCTGAACTCTTGAGCCATATTACTTCCGCGCTCCTGATCAGCACCCCATACTTCATCGATATTTCTTCTCGCTTCTATCTGCCTCCTGATGCTGTTGTAATCAGCTTCCGGAAGTTCAGAGAAAGCCACAAACGTGAAATACTCTTTGCATTCTTTGTAAAGCGTGCTGTTCGGCTCACGATCGCCGTAGCCGATCTTGGTCAAAACACTCCAATTCGTGCCATCCTTCTTAATTTCCACCCTGTCTCTAACAAATCGAATCAACACAGGTCTATCCTCCGTTGTTCCGTCATTCTTAACAACAGTTTCATGTGCGCGCAGCGCTTGCGCGAAAGTGGTTCTTCGTGCCTCCATGCGCTGCAACGCTTGAAGCTTCTCGTGCTTTGCATCGATTGCGTCCTTAAGCTTTTCAACGTACGGAATAGTCTCCTTCACCGCGTGCCACAGATGGAACATCTGGCGCAAGGTGTGCCAAGCGTAATCGTAGTAGAAGTTGTCGGGCAGGTTTGCATCTGCGCCTGCAATCGGCTGATCACCGGTCTGGCACAAATCAACACGACTGATAACGCTGCTCCGCTCCTCCGACTGTTTCTGCTCCAACTGTTTTAAACAGCATTCAATGTTAAGCTCGTCAGGGTTGTCCGGGAGGTTGTTCGAAATATAGTCTTCGAACTCCGATGTCATCCACCTCTCCGTGACGGATCCGACATCCTGAGTTTTGTTAAGCCTAAAGATCGATTTGATCTGCATATGTTGATTGGGATAATTCGGAGAATCCATAACCATGCCGAGAGCAACAGCAGCATCATAGTCCGCCTTTGCCTCTCTAAGATTCTGTTGTTCTCTGTGTTGATCTCCTCCGAAAACAAGGTTTGGAAGATTGACCCAATTGTGAACTCCTTGTCCGCACTGTTCAATATGAAGCCCGATAGAAGTCCCAACTTTTTGCTCATACGCACTCTCGCAGTTCTTAGTTGTGTTGAACGCGAAAGCCGGGATACCGTGATGCATGGAAACCATTATGAATTCATCGTCCGACTTTGATTCATACACGGTCACTCCCTGTCTCATAGTCTGCGCATATTCCTTTAACTCTCTAAACAAATGTTCGCATTTCTCCTTCGGAGCCATGATGTACTTCTGTTTGAACACCCTGTCCCCAATGTTATCAGACAACTGCGCTAATGCCGTGCCCTTTGCAAGCAGCGTATCGTATATGTACCTTGCTGCCTGCTTGAGGGCATCAGTGGGGAGCTTTTCTCCGCCCGGATTATCGGGATCGTCCATGACAGCCTTTGCATTCGCATCCGCAGAGAAGAACTTAACAAGAATTTCTTCAATGTTCGCGTTGATCATTTCCTTGAACTCCTCTTTTATAAAGTTTCTGATCATATTTGCCGAGTCAAAACTCGTTCCACTTGACGTTGAATTCTCTGCAAGGTTGGCAAAGCTCTTAAGCGCATCTCCAGACAGAATCGTTTCCACAAAATCGTTTGCGATTTGTTTCTGTTGCTCCTCGTTATATATATCTTCGTAAATGAACTTCCTCAATGCCTGTGCTTGTTCGTAGGTATTCCTATCTTCAGTAAGATTTATAGGGGTGAAGCAGAGCACCTTATTAAAGTTTCTGTTATACACCTCAACATCGGTCATGATCTTGCTTTCGGCCTCAAGCAAATCCCTGAACGTTTCTAATACGATCTTCGCCGTTTCCCAAACGGTGTTGTTTAGTTTGATAAGATGATCGTGGGCGGCCTTCAGCAATGTTGCGGTGTCTTCCCAACCTCTGCCTTTTGTCCTCGCATAATTCCCATACTTATAACCCCTCCTATCAGTAATACCCTCATCGTCCAGAAGTTTCGCTGCTTTAAGAGCAAGATCTATAACATAAAAAATGCTATGTTTATTTATCTTTCTATTTGCCTCTTCCTCAATTTTTCCAAGCAGTCCTTCCGTGGTTTTACTTCTGTCAATCTTCTTTTTTGCTTTTATCCCGCAATTTTCAAGAAACGCCGTTACATCTTGATCCGTAGGGCGCTCATTCCATTTTCTCGTTATTTGTTCATACACCTTAAAAACAAGTGCACTTGTGAGCAATTCGACAGGTATTTTGACTGATGCAAAACCCATCGCACTGAATTTATAACTCGCGTAGCGAGGATACCTGTCCACCGGTGTCAGCGACGGAATTTTGTGTCCGACATAAACAAAAACATTGGACAGCATTGAATCAAAAACGGTCTCCTGAGGACCAAGAGGATTAGAGGGGTCTCCGTCATTTATTGATGTCATGAAACCAAGGATTGACTGGGCAACTGTCTCTCTCGCTATCGCCGCCCTTTGCATCTGATCGGGATCGCTGTAAAGCGGATTGCTTCCATCTACCAAAAAGCACACATCAAAGATGCCGTTCTCGAATTCGACATCCCGACCTCCGTACCTCATTTTTATCCTCTCGTGCCGGTCATTAAGCCGCATAAGATAGTCAACTTCCTTCATTGCAGCGTAATGATTCACCTGCGGCGGTGTATGGAAAGTAGCACTATCTGCAGTATCACCTCTTCCCTCGCAAGCATCCGGACTAAAGATGAAGCCAACAAATCTGGTTTTGTCGTAGAAAGTACTAAATTCTCTTCTCATTACGTCTCTTGTCATGTACGCAAGATCAATGATCGTGCCGCTGCCCGTACCACCTGCAACACTGCAAAGGAAGAACACCTTGATACCTGTTCCGGGTTGTCTGGGCATAGACCCAACCTTTCGTTTGATTGCATCCATGAAATTCGTTCCACCGCTTGATGCGAGCCTTACTCTGCCGGGCTGACGCCATGCTCCGGCACCGTTTTCTTGGAAACCGGGATGACTGCCGGGAGCAGTTCCACCCGTTTCCTCGAACAGCCTTGAATCCACCCATTCTTCCTTGTCAGGGGTTATTTGGTGCGGGTCAATGGTTTCATGCGTTCCGCTTGAAGGCACCGTAACAGTTTCATCTTGCCTAAACTGTCCCGATCTGATCAGACCATTAATTTCATTCTCCGCACAATCCACGACAAGATAACCGACCTTATCGCGATATGCGGGATCGACCGTTCGTTCGATCAACTCTTTAACGCACTGCAAAGCCTTGTGTCCCGTTCCGCCGGAACTGATAAAAAGGTAGATCTCGTTTTGAATCAGCGGTTTCTTCGCCGTCTCAAGCAAGCCGTTTCCTTTTGCATAGTTGAGCCTGTCAAGATCGGCCTTTATCTTAGCCCGCCTTGCCTCATCCGTCTTCATGTTGACATAATTTTTGTCTCTGTCAAGTATCATATTTATTCTCCTTTAATAAAATATCTTATTATCTTCCTATGAATTTGAATTCATAATCCGCGTCGAGGACGCATTCTTCCGTGCAGTTATCATTGACCTTGAAGCTTTCCCCTTCAAGTTCACAATCCGCGAGATTGCCGAAACGGACTTTGTAGCGCCAATTCTTTCTTGTTATGTTGAGCTCATCGTCGATCGTGTCCATGAACGATTCAACATAGATCTTTACCTTTTTGAGGATGCGCTTATCACCTGTTGAAATATTGTTAAATCCTGCCTTGGCGAACAGATCGTACGCCGTGAATGAGCGCCCGCGCACACGCCAGGATGAAAGGCTTTCGCGCACACCGTCGCACTTCAGATAAAACTCGCCGTGAATCTTGTTGAAAGTCAGATACGAGACCGCAATTGCTGCCGCGACAATTGCAAGGATCGCAGCCGCAATGATGATCAGCATGGGGATATAATTCTTTGTTACGGTAACGTTATAAACGATAACGTGGTTGCCGCCGAACTTATCGGTGATCGTGTTGGTGACAACACATTTGCCTTTGCGGTTGGCATGGATGACGGCCTTGCCGTCCTGCTCGGTTACGGAAGCAATATCGCTGTTGCTGCTTGCAACAACATGCTCACTGCCGACGTCTATCCAGTCGGTGTAGAAATCGGCTGCAATGTCAATTGTCTTGTCCTTTCCTACAATGATTGAAATGCTCTGTTCTTTATCGGAAACGGTTTTTGAAACGAACTCGATTTCCGTCTCGGAAGAGACCTTTTCGTTTGAATCGGAAACATACTCCTCATCCATCACGGCGGTGATCTTGTATTTGCCGGGCAAACCGACAGAGAAGGTTCCGTCGTATTTGCCGGTTGCGGAGTTAAACTGCAATCCGGAGAACTCGACGCTGCGGGTATGCGCTTCTGTCTCACCGGTTATCTTCAATCCGATAAGGTTAAGCAGGCTGCCGTCGGGAGATTCCGCATTGCCGTCCACAATGCGGTTTGCCGTTACGGATATGCTTCCTTCGTTTGGTTTGCCCGTGATATTTGCTGCTTCAACGGAGACGGAATACTCTTCCGTTATCTCAATCTCCTTATAATAAGCAATGTAATCAACGTTTTGGGGCAGTTGGATTGTGTATTCGCCGAGAGCGGGGGCATACATTGTTACATAGGCGCTTCTGTCTTTTTGCGTAATTGTGAAGGTATTATCCTCATAATCGACCGCAGGGTCATAGTACTCCTCGGTCTCGGTCAATGTGACCTGTTCATTGTTGTAAAACAGCGAGACACTGTCGATATCCCGGATATCGTCCGAAGTTGCAAAGATGTTAACGATCACGATTTCGCGCTTGTCAACATTTATCACGCCTTCGTATTTATCGATCTTAACTCCGATTTTTTCGGAAATGATATCCATCAGGAACCTTTGAAGATCCTCATTGATTGCTGTTGCAATGAGGTAGTTCGCTTTGCTGAACGAAGTTTGAGTCTTGTCGCTGTTGGGTCGCTGGGCGATGCCCTCCGTACGCTGCGTTGTGTTTGCCATGCTGTAAATTGTTTTTTTCGCAACGTCGTCTATGCTTTGCCTTGAATTAAGGCCGAGAACCATAACTTCGATGTCGTATTCGCTCATTGCTTTTATTGCTTCGTCCGGCCGGTTCAAAACCGAGTTCGCATCTTTTCCGTCGGGCTTGCCGTCAGTGAACATGAAAACCATGTTCTTGCAATCAGATTTTGTTACCGGAAGAGCGGAGTAAGCAGCTCGGAGCGCGGGACCGTAGTAAGTTGCGCCCGTGTTCCTTTTTTCGAACTTAATTCCTTCAATTTTCCGTAGAATATCGGCACGATTTGATTGGTCACTGATGTCGGTCAAGTCGGAAATTTTCGTTGCTTTATCGGAAAATGCGTATACGCCGACATTTATGTCAGGCAAGTCATAGCCGAAACTCTCGGCGATACTCATCGTTTCGGATAGGTATTCAACAAAATTCTTAGCTGCCGCAACTGATATTCTGTTTTTGTCGTTTCGATTCATCGAACCGGTGTTGTCGAGCAAAAGAACTATGTTTACCTCACTCGGAGAGGCCGAATCTTCTGCCGCAACGGGTAAAAAGCACGAAAGCGCGAGTATGAAAAGCATCACGCAAGAGATAATCCGTTGTGCGGCTGTTCGTCTTTTGGGATTGTTGTACATGTTTTTACTCCTTTGGAATAACAAATTATTATATTAACCTTACAGCATCATGCGCTGCATCGGTCAACATCATTAGGGGTCGTTGGGGGGGATCCTCAAGGTTGGTAAGCATTGACGCTCACTTTATCGCTCGTTCTAAAAAGAACTGTCAAATAATCAATCGTTTCCGAAGTTATTGCTATGTTTGCATGCCACTTCGGCAATGTTTATACTAAATTGACACCATTATTATACACGATGCACAAAATTTGTCAATGTGGCAAGATATGGCTTCTTTCAATATATTATCGCATTCCATTCAGACCATGTTTCGCTTTGTGTCTCAGCTTATCGGCATGCTCTCCTTTGTTCAAATATATGTTGCGCTCTTGCATAGCGCATGGTATAATTGATTATATAAAGATATTTAATCCAGTAAAATTGTCGATTTTAAAGCGAAGTGTGAACAATATGACATAATTATTTTGTTGGATGTCCGGACATAACAACAATAAACACCTTCCTCGGCTCATCCGCAGAAGCGTATGTATTAAATAACAAAATTTCATTCATACCACCTTAAAG
>ENA-UOJB01001950-UOJB01001950.1-human-gut-metagenome-genome-assembly--contig:-C48-NODE-1950-length-15062-cov-9.446059_pt1 | contig 15062 bp, 16 predicted proteins | sample MGYA00242338_ERZ723885 | MGnify/ENA metagenome assembly ERZ723885
CCTTTCCAAACCGCAAACTGAATTTGCGGTTTGGGTTTTTTCATGCAAATCTGCAGCAACCTCTCAGTCTCGGCTGCGCCGAGCCAGCATCCCTACCCCTTTTGTCCCTTCGGGACATTTCCCCCTGATAGGGGGAATCGGCCCCTGGGAGGGGAGCCTTGGGGCGGGGTCAGACGACGGTGTCGTATTCCCCGGCGCCGCCGGACTGGAAGTAGCGGTGCAGGTCGAAGGGGGAGAAGACGCCGCGGTCGGTGACAATGCCGGAGATGAGGTGCGGCGGCGTCATGTCGAACGCGGGGTAGTAGCCCTTGACGCCCGCAGCAGCCGTGCGCACGCCCATGGCCTGCAGGGTGAAATCGGGGTCGCGCATCTCGATCCGGACGGTGTCCTTCGTCTCGTGGCCGATATCCGGCGCGCCGGTGACGAAGGTCGGGATGCCGAAATGGTTGGCGCAGATGGCGATCTGCAGTGTGCCGACCTTGTTGACGACATAGCCGTCGAGGCAGATGGCGTCCGCCGCGCAGGTGAACAGATCCACGTGCTCGCGCTCCATGACGAATGCGGGCATGTTGTCGGTGATGACGGTCACGTCGAAGCCCATGTCACGGCAGACCGTGGCGGTGAGGCGCGCGCCCTGGAAATACGGCCGCGTCTCCGGGCAGAACAGGCGGAAGTCCTTGCCCGCCAGCTTCGCCTCCTTCAGCATCATGCCGACGATCGTCTCGCCGAAGCACTGCGTCATGACCGTACCGCCCGCGGGGATGAGCGGTACGAGATATTTTGCGATCTCGTTGACCTTGCTGTAGCGGCGGTTGTTGGCGTTCACCGCGTGCTCGCGGATGGCCAGGTCGACTGGCCGCCCCTCGCGGAGCGCCAGCTTCGCCGCCTCCAGACAGCCGTCGCAGACGAGCTTCATGCGCTTGGCCGTGGTCGGCCGGGCGTTCGAGATCGTCTCGTCCGCTGCGGCGAGGAAGGCGAGCTGCTCCGCCTCCGTTTTTTCGCGGCATTCATAGGCCGCCAGCGCCATGCCCATGGCGGCTGCGGTGTACGGCCCGGCGCTCTGCGTGACCATGTCGCGGATCGCCTGCGCGACCTCGCCGTGCGTCCGGCAGGTGACGAATTCGGTCTTCGCCGGATACACGCGGCGGTCCAGGATCCGCACCTCGCCCGCGTCGTACCAGGCGACATTCTCATACTGCAGCAGGAAAGCAAGGCCCTCGTCGGCCCGGAAAGTCGTTGTCATACGTCCATCTCCTCTACGATCTTTGTCAGATACCGGCTGAAGCGGCCGGCGACGGCGGCACCGGTCTCGTTGACCTCCTCGCCGGTGACGGCGGCGCCGGTCATGCCGGCGGCCAGGTTGGTGATGACCGAGATGCCGAGCAGCGGCAGACCGCAATGCGCCGCGGTCAGCGCCTCCGTCACGGTCGACATGCCGACGGCGTCGCCGCCGAGCGCGCGGATGGCGCGGATCTCCGCCGGAGTCTCAAACTGCGGGCCGGGCATGAAGAAATAGACGCCCTCCTGTACGCGGATGCCGAGCTCGTCGGCGCAGGTCTTTGCCAGCGCGCGCAGCTCCGGCGTGTACATCCGGGTGACGTCAAAAAACCGTGGGCCGAATTCGTCGATGTTCCGGCCGCGCAGAGGGCTTGCGCCGTTGAGCTTGATCTGGTCGGAGATCAGCATGAAATCGCCGGGGCGGTAGCGCTCGTTCACGCCGCCGGCCGCGTTCGTCACGATCAGCGCCCGGACACCCAGCAGCTTCAGAAGCCGCACCGGCTGCGTCAGCTGCTCGAAGTCATAGCCCTCATAGCTGTGGAACCGGCCCGACAGGCACACGAGCCGCTTGCCCGCGAGCGTCCCGAAGATGAGCTTGCCCGCGTGGCCGGGCGCGGTGGAGGTGAGGAAGTTGGGGATCTCGTGGTAGTCGATCTCTACCGGGTCCTGCAGCTGTCCGGCAAACGGCCCGAGCGACGAGCCGAGGATCACCGCGATCTGCGGCTCGAACGGCATGCGCGCGCGGACATAGTCGGCGCTCTGCTGATAAAATGCAAACGGTTCGTTCATAAAATTTCCACCTTTTTTGATGATACTCTCATCATACCGCACGGCGGCGGGAAGGTCAACGGCCGCGGAAAAACTTCCCCACCGCGTTGACTTTCTCCGGCCGGAATGCTATGCTTGTACCAATACAGTTCATACAGTCAGGAGGAGCGGCCGTGATCACCATCAACTACCGGGACCCGCGCCCGATCTATGAGCAGATCCAGACGGAGCTGCGCCGTCTCATGCTGACCGGCGTGCTGCCGCCGGGGAGTCGGCTGCCGTCCGTGCGCGAGCTGGCGGGACAGCTCGCCATCAACCCCAACACCATCCAGCGGGCCTATCGCGAGCTGGAGGCGGACGGCTATATCCTGTCCGTGGCCGGCAAGGGCTCGTTCGTCGCGCAGGTCGACCAGCTGGCCGAGCAGCAGAAAAAGCAGGCCGTGGACGCCTTCCGCGCCGCGGTGCAGAAGCTGCGCCAGCTGGGGCTTACACAGGCGCAGCTCGCGCAGCTGCTCACAGAGGAGGAACCAACGCCATGATCGAGCTTTCCCATGTCACAAAGACCTTCGGCGGCAAAAAAGCGCTGGACGAGCTGTCGCTCCGCGTGCCGCAGGGGGCGGTCTACGGCCTGATCGGCTCGAACGGCGCGGGCAAATCCACGGCCATCCGGCACCTGACCGGCATCTACCGGCCGGACGCAGGGACGGTCACGATCGGCGGTCTGCCGGTCTATGAAAACCCGGAGATCAAAAGCCGCATCGGCTATATCCCGGACGATCTGGGCGTGCTCGGCGGCGGGACGATCCGCGAGCTTGCGGCCTTTTACCGCGCGATGTACCCGCGCTTCGACGCGGCCCGCTTTGACGCGCTGCGCGAGGTCTTCCGTCTGGACGAGCGCACGCCGCTGCGCCGCTTTTCCAAGGGCATGCAGAAGCACGCGGCCTTCTGGCTGACGCTTTGCATCCGGCCGGACTATCTCGTGCTCGACGAGCCGGTCGACGGGCTCGACCCGGTCATGCGGCGTCAGATCTGGAGTCTCGTGGTGGAGGATGTGGCGGGCTATGGCATGACGGTGCTCGTGTCGTCGCACAACCTGCGTGAGCTGGAGGATATCTGCGACCACGTCGGCATGATGCACGCGGGGCGGATGCTGCTGGAGCGGTCACTGGCCGAGCTGCAGGAGAATATCGTCAAGGTCCAGCTCGTGACGGACCAGCCGCTGCCGGAGGACCTTGCGGTTTTGCACGCGAGCACGCTTGGCCGCGTGCAGACGCTCATCATCCGCGGCGAGCCCGCGCAGACGGCGGAACGTCTGGCCGGGACGAAGCCGCTGCTGTGCGACCTGCTGCCGCTGAGTCTGGAGGAAATTTTCATGTACGAGCTGGGAGGGAGCGGATATGACGTCAAAAAACTCATGCTTTGACCGTGCGATCTTCCGCCGCTCCCTGCGGCGGACCGCGCCGGTCTGGGGGCTGTTCTGCCTGTATGAGCTGCTGCTGCCGCTGCGGCTGTACAGCTACTGCCGCGGCGTGTCGGTGTGCACGGAGGACTTTTTTGTGCAGGCGGAGCGGACGATCCTCGAAAACGCGGTGACCGGCGCGTCGATCGTGCCGTTTGTCTACGGCGGCCTGCTCGCCTGGGCGCTGTTTTCCTGGCTGTTCCGGACGAACAGCGCGTATTTCTATGCAGCCCTGCCGGTCAGACGGCGGACGCTGTTTCTGACCAACTACCTGACGGGGCTGCTGCTGTGCGCCGCGCCGGCGCTGGTGTCGTCGCTGCTGTTATGGGCGGTCGGCGCAGGCTTCGGCGTGTCGGCCTTTTTGTCCGCGATGCAGGTGTTCGCGGCGACGGCGATGGGTTTTTTGCTGTTTTTCTCGTTTGCGTCGCTGGTGTGCATGGTCGTCGGGCAGATGGCGGCTGCGCCGCTCGTCTACGGGATGCTGAATTCTGCCGCCTACGTGCTCGAGTCGATCGTGCAGCATCTGATGCAGACCTTTGTCTACGGCATGCCCGCGAGCCAGACGACCGCGGCCGAACGCGCCGCGGCCTACGCCTCGCCGGTCTTCGGCCTGCTGCGCGGCGGCTTCCGCGTGGCGACCGAATGGGTCGACGCGGGCGCGGTGGGCTATGAGACGGACCCGCATCTGGTGGGCTGGGGCTATCTCGGCATTCTGGCGGGCGTGGGCGTGGTCTTCGCCGTCTGCGCGTATTTGCTGCTGCAGCACCGGGAGATGGAGCGCAGCGGCGACGTGATCGCCGTGCGCCAGCTGCGCCCGGCGGCGCTGTATGGGTTTACGATCGGCTGCGCGCTGGTCATCGGCGTGCTGCTGGTCGAGCTGCTCTCGGGCAACGCGGCGGATAATTTCTGGTACGTGCTGCTGTTTCTGACGATTGGCGCGTTCGTGGGCTATTTTACCGGAAAAATGCTCCTGCAGAAGACCGTTTTTGTCTTCCGCAGCGGCTGGGGCGGGTTTGCGGCCTGCTGTCTGGTGCTGGCGGTGGTGTTCGGCGCGGCGAAGTTCGACCTGTTCGGCTATTCGCGGTATCTGCCGCAGCGCAGCCGGATCGCGGCGGCCGGGCTGACGAGAAACGAGTATCAGGGCCTCTACACCTCGCGCGATCCCGCGTTCATTGACCGCGTCCTGGCCCTGCACACTGCCGCCGTGGAGGAAAAGCCGCGGCAGGAGCAGCGGAAGACGGACTACCAGCGCGGGACCGACCAGACGCAGGGCTTCTACATCAGCTACCGGCTGACGGACGGGCGGCTCCTGCAGCGCTACTACAGCGTGGTCTACAACGAGGCGGACGCGCTGGCGTCCGGCAGCCTCATCTCGCAGTTCTCCTCCGTCTACAACAGCCCCGACTGCGTGCGCATCCGCACGGGCTTCGATACGCCGCGCACGGAGGCGAACGTGCTCTCGTGCTATGTGTATTCCAACGCGTCGGACGCGGATCTGGAGCTGACAGGCGCGCATGCGTGGGAGCTCTATGCGGCCTGTCTGGCGGATATCAATGCGGGGCGCCTCGGCGCGGAGGACGTCAGCGGCGTCGGGACGAAGGACGACGCGGATTACACACCGCTCTACCTGATGTTCATCGTCACGACCAACACCCCGGGTGAGACGGTGAACCTCTACGTCGATTCCATCCCGCTGGGCGCGGACGAGACCGTCCGCGTCCTGGAGCAGGCGGGCGCGGAGATCTATTGGAAGACGAGCTGACGAACGGAACAAAAACTCCGCCCGCGGGCCCTTTGGCCCGCGGGCGGTTTGTCAGTCGAGTACGACGCCCTTTTTCCTGCCGTTTTTCTTTCTCGGATACTCCCGGATCCGGGTGACAAAATCCAGATTGACGATCTCCAGTTCGCCCGTCTTCTTCTCTATGACCATACCGCCGTCATCAATTTCTTTTATCACTCCCTGTACGCTGCCGTCATTTGAAGTGATCGTATAAATGATGCACTCTTCTCCGATAAACCGTTTTGCCAGTTCTTTCATTTCACGGTTCTCCTTGTTCTGCTTTTTTTGATTCAAAATGTGTCTGACTGCCGCCAGTTTCCTTCTTCTTGTGATCCAAGGGATGATCACAAGAAGGAACACGGCAAGCAAAATGAGGTAAGTATTGCCGTTCATTTGCATGTTTCCTTATGGCGCATGATAAAAGCAAGGACCAATTCACCGGCTCCGATGATCAGCCACACAATGCCGATCGTGGTATTTTTCACCCAAAAGAACCAAAGCAGCGACACCAAAAGCCAGGTGACCGCCAAAATAAAACAACCGGTACTGCTGAGCTTCATGACAAGTTCCCCCCTTTGAAAGAAATTACGAGATTTTGCTTCCGACCTTGGAATAGCGCATGGCCTCCTTGCAGTACGCCGACAAATTGACGATCCAGACGAGGCAGACCGTGAGCGAGGGCAGGAATCCAATATCGAATACAAGCGCACAGACCGCAAGCACGATCGCCAGAACTGTGCAGACCGCATTCGTTGCGGAGTAGGCTTTGAACGCGCACTTGCCGATCATCAGTTTCTCGGCTTCGTCGCAGTCCTCCAGCCACTTCTTTTGAAATCGCATATCGTAGACGGACGCTTTCTTTTCGGGATTGGTCTGCTTGGTGGTGTCCACGCACTTTTGCTGAATAATCGTCGCCTCAGCCATTATGCCGAAAAAAGCAACAACGCCGATAAAAAAGATGATTGTGCTGTTCTTACTGTCAAATGTTGCAAAGCCACCGGAATAGGATGCGGCAATAAGAAAATAGGAGACGATAAGGGCTACGCTTGTAGTCCAAATCACAGCAGACAGCTTTCTGTCAACCGTATCCGAGATGTCCTCATCCTCGCCATCCCACGCAGCAACCAGTTTCTTTGCACTCCGATAAATTGGGATGCAGACCACCGGCACGATGACCGCCAACGCCAGCATCAGCCACGGAGCGATGTGCGTTCCGAAGAACGCTCCCGCTTCTTTCATCATGCCAACCAGTTGATCCAACCCGCCTTTTGCTGCACTGTGACCGGAATAATAACCGACCATGCCGCCGACAATCGTACATACGACCGCAAAAAGCAAAAATTTAGGCAGAGCTTTTCGATTTGCCTGTTTGATTTCGTCATTTTTCATTTTCAGTTTCCTCCTGTAAATAGAAGACTTCTTCTACCGTAACGCCGCAGACCTTTGCAATCGTCAGAGCAAGGGTGACAGACGGCGAATAATCGCCCCGTTCAATCAGGCTGATCGTTTGCCGTGATACGCCGCATAAGCGTCCCATTTCCTGCTGATTGACATTTAGTGCAGCTCTGCGCTCCTTCAAACGATTTCGCAGTATCATACAGCACCTCCCTTGCCTGACAATCTTTCTTGTCTAAATGACAACTATCATTGTCATAACACAGGATACCACAGGAATTCTTTCCTGTCAATAGAACGCATGGAAAAGTTACGGATAAAGTCGCCATGCCTGCCTGTTTGCGGCAGGAACACGATCAGAGAAAAACAACCCCCGGATGATGCGTTGCATCATCCGGGGTCTTGCTTGTGTTCAGGCCCTCAGGCGGGGCGGGGGAGTCTTACTTGGCTTCCTCGACGGTGTAGGCAGACGGAGCTGCGGGGACGCCGCGCTTCCACTCGATCAGGTTCACAACGTAGAACGTGATGACGGAGACAAGGCTGCCGAAGACGACCGGCATCATGAACCACAGCGTACCGCCGTTGGACAGGAGCTGCCAGACGACGAAGGCGATGGTGCCGGTGAAGATGGAGATCATGCCGGAGTTCTTCGTGGCCTTCGGAACGGCAAGGCCGAGGCCGTAGGCCGCGAACGGGCCTGCGCAGCGGATGCCGAATGCGAAGGTGTTCATGGCGACGAGGGAGACACCGAACATGGAGATGCCCATGGCGATGAGCGCCGCGATGACGTTGCAGAGACGGGTGTAGAAGATGACCTGCTTGTCCTCGAGCTTCTTCTTGCCGCCGAAGCCGGGATAGATATCGTTGATAATCATCGTGGACATGCACAGCAGGTTGGAGTCTGCCGAGGACATGGTCGCGCAGATGATCGCGGCGGAGATGAGGCCGGTGATGATGCCGGGCGCGTAGGCGCCGGTGACGACCATCATGGCGTTGGAGCCGTTCTCAGCAAGGCCGGGCAGCTGGTCCTTCAGAGCGAAGGCAGCGAGGCCGAGGAGGGTCGGGAAGATGGACATGGCAGCCATCAGGATGGCGCAGAGGAAGGACGCGCGGACTGCAGTCTTCTCGTCCTTGCAGGTCTCGAAACGGGAGACCATCTCGGGGCCGCAGAGGAAGGTGCAGAAGTAGTTGAAGAAGTAGCCGATGATGGAGGCCCAGCCGATCTGGGTCATGTTCAGCTTTTCGCCGGGCAGAGCTGCGGAGATGGCCTGCCAGCCGCCCGCGTACTTCAGGACGATCGGGGTGGCGATCGCCAGGCCGACGAGAATGATGCCGAACTGGATGAGGTCGGAGACCTGGTCCGCGATCATGCCGCCGAAGGTGGTATAGAAGATGGTGACAAAGCCGGCCAGCAGCAGGCAGACGTTCAGGGGGATCGACGGGATCAGAGCGTTGATGACCGCGCCGGAAGCGCCGATCTGGGAAGACGTCAGGCAGAACAGCGACAGAACGCTGAGCACCGCCGTGAAGTTGCTGGAGAGCTTGCCGAAGCGGCGGCCGACGACCTCGGGGATCGTGACAGCCATGGTCTTGCGGATCTTGGGAGCAAAATAAGCCAGGGGGATCATCGCCAGGGACGCCGCCAGGACGTACCAGATCGCGCTGATGCCCCATGCGCCGAAGGCCTTCTGGGCCAGGCCCGTGGTGGAGCCGCCACCGATGTTGTTGGCGGACAGGGAGAACGCGACCATGAACAGGCCCATTCTGCGGCCTGCAACGAGATAGTCAGCGCTGCCCTTGATGTTGATCTTGCCGACGACATAGCCGATGATCATCATGCCGACCATGTACGCAAGGACAATGATCAATGCACCAGTTTGAATTTCCATATAGTTCCTCCTCGATTTCTTTCCTGAACGATGAATTCACAATTCGTTCATATTGCGTATTTTATCCGACAATGCCGTACTTTGTAAATTGACGATTTCCACAAGGAAAATTGCCCGCTTTCTTGCAATATAGACAAACAGTGAGAAATGCTCAAAAAATTTCTGATTCTTCTTGGAACTGGATATTTTCGTTGTCCCGTGCTGCGTCGCGGAAGACCGACAGCAGCTTTTCCGCGTATGCGCCGAGCAGGGGATAGAGGCAGCTCGTGCCCGCAAGCGTGATCCGGCACGGCGGCAGGCTCGTCAGCACGTCGTAGAGCGCGTCGAGATTCCGCCCGTAGCCTGCCGGCAGGGAAAATACGCGCGCAAAGCAGTCGTGCGCCGCGGCGCGGGAGACCAGCTCCCGGCAGTCGATCGTAAAGCTCAGCGGTTCCATACGACCGTCCCTCCGTCGACGGTGAGCTCCGTAAAGCTCGCGTAGTGGTCAGACGTGTAGAAATACAGCCCGTCGTTCGAGAAGATCAGCCGCTCTGCCCCGCGGGAATCTGCGCCGTCGGTGTTGATATCGCACTCGGTATAGCTCCGGCCGGTCTGCTCGGGCAGCAGCCCCTCACGGTTGCCGAAGCGGTCGCCGCCGATGGCGGCCCCTTCCTGATAGACCTCGACGCTGCCGCCCTCCCAGCCGAGCGCGCGGGCCTCGTCCTTCGTGATATAGTTCTCCGGCAGATGGCCGTAGGTATCGAGATACAAAACGACATGGTCGACATCATAATAATAGGTATGCTCGCCGACGGTGTCCGTGGTCTCGGAGACCTCGTCCGCCGGGGCCGCTTCGTCCTGCGGCGCTTCCGCAGGAGTTTCCGCAGGGCTTTCCGCGGTGACGAACTGGTCGCCGGATTCCGGGGCCTCGGTCTCATCCGACAGGGCGGCGTCCGCAAGCTCCTGCAAAGTTGTAGTTGAGACACCCACTACCTGCACCATATCGCGCACTGTGCAGCCGCCCAGCACCAGCAGCGTCAGCGCCAGCAAAAGCGCCAGTATCCGTTTCTTCATGATCATTCTCCTTTCAGTTCGCGCGCGATGGCCTGCATCAGTGCCCCCGGCAGCTTTTCCACGCGCCGGTCATAGGTCACGAAGCCGTTGACCTCGTCCTCTACGTCGCTCAGCTGCGTGTAGACGTCGGCGGCCAGCCCGGCCTTCCGCGCCGGGATGATCTGCGTCTCATAGAGCTTCCGCACGGCCTCGCCCAGCGCCTCGGGCGTCTGATAGCCCTTGTAGCCGAAGTTCTTTTCGTTCCACGTGTGGCCCGCGACGGGCAGATTGTACCCGCCAAACTCCGAGAGGACGACGGCCCGGCCCTTCTTATCCGGTTTGAAGCGGTAGGGCTTAAAGTACACGTGCAAGCTCCTGACGTCGCTCACGCCCTGGTCGTGCCAGCCGCTGGCGTGGTCGATGAGGCGCGTGGGGTCGAGCTTGCGGACAAGACGCGTGATCTGCTTCGCGTCGAACTGCCCCCAGCCCTCGTTGAACGGCACCCAGAGCACGATGCACGGGCAGTTCTGCAGCTGCCGGATCATCTCCTCCAGCTCCCGCCGGAAGCTGTCGCGGCCGTCCGGGTCGGTGCGGGCGAAGAGGCGGTAATGGCTGTCCCTGAGGTGGATGCCGGTGATGAGCGGGGCGGAGATGGTCAGCAGGTTATATCGCCCGCCGCCGGAGGGCATATCCTGCCAGACGAGCATGCCCAGCCGGTCGCAGTGATAGTACCAGCGCATGGGCTCGATCTTGATGTGCTTGCGCAGCATGTTGAAGCCGAGGCGCTTCATGAGCTGAATATCATAGATCAGCGCCTCGTCCGACGGCGCGGTATAAAGTCCGTCCGGCCAGTAGCCCTGGTCAAGGACGCCGTGGTGGAAATACGGCTCGCCGTTCAGCAGCAGGCAGGGATGCCCCGCCGCGTCCTGCCCCGTGCCGACGGTGCGCATGGCAAAGTAGCTTTTGACGGTGTCATCACCCAGTGTGACGGTCACGTCGTAGAGCTCCGGCGTCTCCGGCGTCCACAGATGCAGCTGCTCCGGCGCGATGACGGCACTGCCGCAGCCGTCCGCGTCCGTCCCGCCTTCGGCGACGGGCTCGCCCTGATAGGTGACGGAGACCTTCGCGCCCTGCGGCGCGGCGGAGAAGACCTGCCAGCGGATGCGCCCCTCCGGCAGCTCCGGCGTAAAGAGCAGAGACTCAATGTACCGCTCCGGCACCAGCTCCGCCCACACGGTCTGCCAGATGCCGCTTTGCGGCGTGTACCAGATGCCGCCGTGCTTCGTCTTCTGCTTGCCGCGGGCAAGGGGAACGGTGTCCGTGTCGTCGCGCACGGCGACGGTCAGGGTGTTCTCGCCCTCCCGCAGCAGCTTCGTGATGTCAAGGGTAAAGGCGGTGTAGCCGCCTGTGTGCGTTCCCGCGAGCAGACCGTTGACGTACACCCACGCCCGCTGGTCCACTGCCCCGAAGTGCAGCAGCGTCCGCATGCCCGCCCGTTTTTTGAGCGGCAGCGGCCGCCGGTACCAGAGCACCTGCCCCGGCCGGAGCGTCTTCCCCACGCCGGACAGCGGCGCTTCCGGCGAGAAGGGGACGAGGATCTGCCCGTCCCACGCGCCGGGGCAGGCGTCGGAGGCCGTAATGGCATAGTCCCACAGGCCGTTGAGGTTATAAAAGCTCTCCCGCACGAGCTGCGGGCGGGGATATTCCTGCAGCACCTGCTGCTTGTCCAGCGTTTCGCCCCAGCGTGTCAGCATGCCGCACCCTCCTTTTTCCAAAGCGCCAGCACCGGCGGCAGGATCAGCAGCAGTACCACGGCCGCCGCCAGGAAAATGGACGGCGTCGGCACTGTCTTCACCACGCCGAGGTCCACATACGTCGAGTCGCTGCCGCGGATGACGGCCGCGCCGATCGCGGGCCCGAGGATCATCGGCAGCAATACGCCGAAGATCATCCGGATGCCCTGGAAATGCCCGGCCTTGCCGGCGGGCGTATGGTCACGGATGACGCCGGAGAGGATGGCCGTCACCAGCATGTAGCCCGACATCATCACGCACCCGGTCACGATCACGGCCGGCATCGACCGCGCGAAGAACATGCCGACGAGGCCCGCGAACATCACGCCCGCCGCCGGCAGCACGCACGTTAACGCCCCGAGCCGGTCGATCACCCGGCCGGACAGCACGCTCACCACCGACGCGAAGATCAGCACGATCCCGAGCACGAGTGCATAGCCGTCAAAGTGCAGATAGTTCTGCATATAAATAATGAGATACGGGAAGAAGACCTGTACCGCTACAGAGAACAGGCAGAAGGCCGCGAAGGAGAGGTACAGCGCCGGATTCTCCTTCACCACCGACGGCCGCAGGCCGTAGACGAGCGTCGGCAGATACGGCTCCTTCCTGGGCTCCAGCTTCGGCTCCGGGATGAGGAAGACGGACACGAGACCCGTCAGCACCACCAGCCCGCCGAAGATCCCGAAGAACTTCTGCCATTCGCCGCGCTGCGTCATGCCGTCAAACAGCCCGAAGATGACGAGCATGGAGATGAGCGGCAGGATGGCCAGCACGGATTCGGCCTTGCCCCGGGCCTCGTTCGGCACGGTGTCGGTGATCCAGGCGTTGAAGGCCGCGTCGTTGGCGGTCGAGCCGAAGAAGGTCATCACGCAGTCGAGCACCACGATCATGACCGCGGCTGCCGCCGTGGCCGCGGCCGCGGGGAACAGCTTCGCCGCGTTCTCGACCGTCACCAGTCCGAACGCCGCCGTGGAAAGTCCCCACAGCAGATACCCGCCGCAGATGAACAGCTTCCGCTTGCCCACCCGGTCAGACAGCGCGCCCATCAGAAGCGTCGTGAGCGTGGCAGCCGCCGCGCTCCAGCCGACCATGGCGGAGATGTAGCCGGGATCGGTGGAGATGGTGTTGTAGAGGTAGACGTTAAAATACATATTTTCGATCGTCCAGGCAAACTGGCCGACCAGGCCGATAAGAACGAGCGTCAGCCACACGCGCGGGGAAAGCTTTTTCATATCCGATTCCCTCCGGTCATTCAGATTCTGCGCTGCCGCAGTATTTGGAGTCAAGCGCGATATGGTCTTCGATGCAGAATTCGCCTGTCCACGCGTTCGCCGTTACGCAGATCACGGACCGGCCGTCCGGCGTTTTTCCGGCGCTCGCGCAGCAGTTCATGGCCTCGGCGGTGTAGCCGGTCTTGGCGGCCGTGATCTCCGCCCCGCCGAGACTGTATTCGTGGTGGACGCGGTAGAGGAATTTATTCGTCATGGCCAGCCCGTCCGGATGCTGCTCCGTCCGGCTCGCGCGGTAGTTTTCCGCGCTGAGGACCTCGGCGCAGACCTCGTTCTGCAAAGCCGCCTGCAGGATCAGCGCGATCTCCCGCACGGTCGAGTAGTGGTCCTCGTCGTGCAGGCCGCTGGTGTTCATGAAGTGGGTGCTGGTAAGCCCCAGCGCGGCGGCCTTTTCGTTCATCATGGTCACGAACGCTTCCTCGCTCCCGGCGACGGCCTGCGCCAGCGCCTCCGTCGCCTCCGCGCCGGAGGGGACGACCGCGCCGTAGAGCAGATCCCGCATCGAGACCGTCTCGCCGTCGACAAACCCGGCCATAGACGCCCCGGCCAGATAGATGGGGTCGATGATGGCCTGCGTCATGGTGAACGTCGCGTCCAGATCCGGGAGATTTTCCGCCGCCACCAGCAGCGTCATGACCTTCGTCATGGACGCGGGATAGATCTTCGCGTCCGGGGCCTTCTCTGCCAGTACGGTCCCGCTCTGCACGTCGACCAGCACCGCGGAGGAGGAATAGAGCTCCAGATCGAGCACCCGCGTCGCCTCGGTCGACTGCGCGAGCGTCAGCGCGGGCGCCTCCGGCTCCGGTTCCGGCTCGGGCGCAGGCTCGGGCTCCGGTTCCGGCTCGGGTTCCGGTGTGGGTTCGGGTTCAGCGGGCGTCTGCGGCTCCGCAGGCGTCTCGGCGGTCTCGGGCGCGGTGATGGGGGTATCGAGATAGGGCTTTATGAGCTGCCGGTGCGCGTAAAACGCCGCCCCGGCCAGAAGCGCGGCCGAAAGCGTCACGAGCAGCACGATGCGCAGCACGCGGCGGCGCCGGGCCAGCCGCCGGTCACGCAGCCGCCGGAACGCCGGGGCGTCCTCGGGAGAAAACCCGGATTCAGGTTCGTGGTTCATCATAAGGTCTCCTGCGATTTCAAATATCTTTTCTATTTTACCACATTTTTTCCGCTGCGAAAAGAGGCAAAGCGCCGCTCTACCGGCGGTAGAGTCCGGGTCCGGTTTTTTAGATAGCATTTTGCGGCCGGGTGCGGTATAATAATCAACATAAAAATCAAATTCAAACCGGAGGTTCTTATGGACAAACGCTTTCAAATCGTAACGGATTCCTCCTGCGATCTGCCGCAGGCGATGGCGGACGAGCTGGATCTTGCCGTCCTGCCCCTGCATGTACATATCGGAGAAGAGACCTATGCCAACTATCTGGACGGCCGTGAGATCGGCTTCCATGACTTTTTTAACCGCATCGCCTCCGGGGAGAAGGCCACGACCAGCGCCGTGAACGTTGAGGAATTCAAGGTCGTCATGGAGCAGAAGCTGCAGGAGGGGCTGGATATCCTCTTCATCGGCTTCTCCTCCGGCCTCAGCACGACCTATCAGTCCGGCGCGATCGCCTGCCAGGAGCTGCAGGAAAAATACCCCGAGCGCCGCCTCATCGCCATTGACTCGCTCTGCGCGTCCATTGGCGAGGGCCTGCTCGTCTACCTCGCGGCCAAAAAGCAGCAGTCCGGCGCGTCTATGGACGAGGTCGCGGACTTCGTCCGCGAGACCATCCCGCATCTTTGCCACTGGTTCACGGTCAACGACCTGATGTTCCTCAAGCGCGGCGGCCGCGTCGACGCGGCGACGGCCCTCGTCGGCACCGTCCTGCAGATCAAGCCCGTCATGCACATGGACGACGCCGGTACGCTCAAAAACGTCACCAAGGCCCGGGGCCGCAAGGCCGCGCTCAAGGCCCTCGCCCAGCGCCTGGCCGACACCGCGACCGACCCCGCCGACCAGACCGTCTTCATCTGCCACGGCGACTGCCTGGACGATGCGGAGTACACCGCCGAGCAGATCCGCGCGCTGGTCCCGGTCAAGGATATCATCATCAACTACGTCGGCCCCGTCATCGGCGCCCACACCGGCCCCGGCGTCATCTCCATCTTCTTCGTCGGCACACACAGATAAAAGCCCGCCCGAAGGCTCCCCTCTCAGGGGCCGATTCCCCCTATCAGGGGGAAATGTCCCGCAGGGACAAAAGGGGTAGGGATGCTGGCTCGGCGCAGCCGAGACTGAGAGGTTGCTGCAGATCTGCAGGGATAGACCCAAACCGCAAATTCAGTTCGCGGTTTGGAAAGGAAGAAACGAGCACAGAGGATAAGAAGCCTTGCTTGCAAGGA
>ENA-UOJB01001967-UOJB01001967.1-human-gut-metagenome-genome-assembly--contig:-C48-NODE-1967-length-14977-cov-4.391033_pt1 | contig 14977 bp, 8 predicted proteins | sample MGYA00242338_ERZ723885 | MGnify/ENA metagenome assembly ERZ723885
AACCTAAACGAGGTTCGATTTCTGAGATTTTTTGTATCTTTACCATGTGTTTTTAGTTTAGATTACCCCCGTTTTGGCCGTCAAACCGTTTTTTGGGGGAATGCTTAAAGAGACAAAAAGGCAACCAACTCGCAATGAATTAGTTGCCTTAAATTTCCTTATTTTAGGAATATCCCCAATTAAAGACCTATTCAAATAAGAAAAGCTATACGGAGGTTGTGTCAACGTTTTGACGCAACCTCCGCATTTTAATCATCCTGCGGCAATTTACCAATTCCCCATTGCTTATTAGGCTTATCACCCAAATGCAATTCAAGAACACCACCGTTAGCAAAATCTTCATGATAGAACCAACACCTATCCCAGGGTTTTCCATCAAACGTAGCCCGTTGGATATACATATTTTTGTCGGAATTGCCCGTAGTTACAATTTGGAAAGTCTTTCCCGGATAGTACCTATTGTCAAGATGTATGGTCACTTTATCAAATATAGGAGAGGTTATCTCATAATAAGGCTTTACAGCGCAGCCTCCGTCCACTTCAAACAGTCCCATCGCCATTAAAACGCCCAAAGCTCCCATCTGCCCTTGGTCTTCATCATCACGATACCCACCATACGGGGTAACATCAGCATAAGCCGCTTTGACCTTACGCACCCATTTTTGTGTCAGCCATGGTGCCCGAGCATGATTGAAAAGATGAGCCATGCCCGTGCCTGGTTGGTTACCGTAATCAGTCCAATTACCAGATTTGGTATCTTTTGAACGGAAAAAACCATAAGGCTCACTCTTGACAAAGTTCTCATTCAAACGCTCGGCATATTTCTTATGACCACCATAAAGTGCTATTAAACCTTGCATATCGTGGGGAACATAATGAGAATATATAGCCGAATTGCTTTCACAAAAACCACCTTTCTCCGTCAACTCAAGTGGATCGAAATCAGGTAACCATTCTCCATCCGTCCCTTTAGGTTGCATGAATCCTGATGCTTTATTCCAAAGGTTCTTATAATTTTTTGAGCGTTCAAAGAACAATTCATAATCAGCTTGCTTGCCCATTGCCTTGGCCATTTGGGCAAGACACCAGTCTTGATATGCGTACTCCAAGGTCATAGATGCACCTGTAGTATGCATACCTACCACATTCGCACGTCCATCAGGCACATATCCCATTTTAATATAATATTCCATTCCACCTGAATGAGCATCCTTACTATGTTCGTAACCGGCATGGTCACGAATACCTCCAGGAAATGCATTCTTGCGTAGCCCTTCATAGGCCAAATCAGCATCATAATTACGAATACCTTTGTTATAAGCAGTTGCAAAGAAAGACACAGCAGGATCGCCTATCATTACATAGGTATAATTCCCCCCCGAAGGTCCGCGAGGAATAAGTCCCCCATTACGATACATATCCAACATTGTATTGCAAAAATCATCCATCAGATGCGGATAAGCCATAGACCAAAGAATATCAAGCGACCAATGGCTCCCCCACCACGCATCAAAATTATGATGATTGTAGAGAGGTTTACCACTTGCAGACAAAGGAATACGGCAAATACGGGGAAAGTCGGACGTTTGGTCAAGATAACACCCATCAACATCACTCACTACCCTACGTCCCAATAATGCGTGCCAAAGATCTGTATAGAACTTTATCTGTTGCTCACGGCTACCGCCCTCCACTTCTATCTTACCAAGCCAAGTATTCCACTCATCAAACGAAGCATGTTTTACCTCTTCAAAATTCCATGATTCCAGTTCCGCATAAAGATTCTTACGAGCCTGCTCTACACTAACGTATGAAATGGCAACCTTCAGTAGTACTTTTTCATTGGCCTTGGTACGAAACTTCACAGCCAATCCCACATTCTTTCCTGAAATTCGCTCAGGTTTGGTATTAGGCACTATTTTCCCTTCACGCCAAGTCACTATCTGCTCCACCGGCTTGCTCAACTGTGCATAAAAATAGACAGGTGTATCCTTAGGACGACGCCCTGTACGCTCCATTATTTCCCAACCAGCTATTTCCGTATCACTAATCTTCCAGACTTCCGAATAAGCGGTAGGACCGTGAGCCAAAAAAGCGCCAGTATCAAAAAGGACATAGCTCGAATCGCTTTGGGGGAACGTATAACGATGGAAGCCTACCCGTATTGTCGACGTTAATTCAGCAGTCACATCATAATTTGTAAGTTTCACCTTATGAAACCCAGGTTTGGCAATCTCACCCTCATGAGTAAATTCAGACTGATAGGAGTCCATGCCCAAATGCCCTTTAAATGGACCAACCGTAGGCATTACAGCAACACCGGACATCTGCCAATTATGAATATGGCTAAAACATCGTATATACTTAGAGCCATACATATAACCCGATCCCCATGAATGTTCCGTATCTGTATCAGGACTCAGACTGACCATACCAAATGGGCGACAAGCAGAACTAAAAAAGAACCAACGAGAACGATGGCTGTCCACGAATGGATTTACCAGTTCTACATACTTCCAATTTGTTTCGGGCTCATTAGAATAAACCTTTAACGACATTAACAATGATGACAGAAATACTAAAGCCAATAAACACTTCTTCTTATCACATTTCATCATACTGGATTTTAAAAATTAAATCTTTATAATTTCTGCTTCCTATAGTTGCGAACATTTCGGTTATCACCTGTATGAAGCACGAAGAGAGAAACGAAGCACCGACTGGGCATTCACAAGATACCGCTGACATCGCACACGAGTACGGGTTTTTACTGATTTATCTCCATCTGTATAAATCTCAGCTATATAAGACTTTCCTTGCGGCAAAAAATCGAGACTAATCTCCTGTTCGCGAGCATCATTATTGGTTATGGCACCAACAAACCACTCTTCACCTTTGCGGCGAGCTATGGTAACGAATTCGCCTATCTTACCTTGAAGCACCTGCGTATCATCCCAAGTAGTATAAACATCATCAAAGAATTTCAATTCAGGTTCATCTTGTGAATCAGAGGGTTTATCATACCAATACATATACTGAAGAGGGCTGTAATAGATTACAGAAAGAGCCAACTGATGAGCAGGAGTTGTTTGAATAGTACGAGAACGAGGTACCCCATAACTATCTTTATCCGTATGCAAACGCCCGAAGTCCTGACGATAATAACAGATAGTATAGTCTGCGGCACCTGCAACAAAACGCGTAAAGGGAAGAATGGTATTATGAGTCGCATCAGGGAATTCTTCATTTCCTCGAATACCTTCTTGGGTCATCAGATTGGGATAAGTACGACTAAAACCCGTTGGACGATATTCATCATGAATGTCCACCATAAGGCCATATTGCGCACATTTCTTCACCGCTTCGTGCATCCACCTTGTCCATATTTGAGAGCCGACCTGTACAAAACCGAACTTAATACCCGCTATACCCCATGATTTGTAAAGAGGAAGTATCTCGTCCAGTTGTTGTTGAAGAGCACGTTGATTTACATAAAGGATAACACCTATTCCTTTCGACTTGGCATAACTAATCACTTCTTGCAGATTAAGCGCATCAATCTGCTCATTGCGCCGTGGGTCGAGCGTTACGGTAGTAGCATCAGAAGACTTGTCATATTCAAAACCATACCAACCTGCATCAAAATGAATATACTGCAAGCGGCGCTTCACTGCAAAATCCACTAAAGCCTTACCACCTTCAGTGGTAAGTGTAACTTCCCGCATTACCTTCCCCGGTTTAATCCAGGATGTATCAGCGATTTTACAATCAGGATTCAGATTAAGCAACAAGTCATTGTTAGCGAGAATATCTCCTGGCCGGGAAGCGCACATCACAATTCTCCAAGGCGTATGATATGGAGCTATATCCTCCACTATTCCATACATTGAAGTAAGCAAAGTATAAGGTTTCTCATCCGAAAGTTTAAATTTGGTACGCACATAATCCACGACCTGAGCCTCGGCAAGACAAGCATATTGGCCTTCTGGCAATTGAAGCATCAACGGACGATCCGACTCATTTTCCCACCCTTCGAGTGGCAAAAGATTATAAGGGGTCTGTGCCCGTTCGGTATGCCAAGCAAGAGTGCCTTTAGGAAGTGTAAATTGGGTAAACTCATTTTCAATCTTCAAATATTCACCTCCTACAAAACGATAACGGAATGCAACGCCTTCGTTATAAGCTCGCACATCCAGCACCATTCTCTTCCGCGAACCAGTTTTAGCCAACTCTATCTCGCAAGCATTATATAATTCCTTCACAACGGCACGTTCACCGTAGACAGGTTTCCAATTCTTATCTATCCGGCTGTTACGCGAAGTGACTATTCGGATTCCATCATACCAATTTTCGTTCCATTCGATTCCTAACCGAGAAGGTTCTATCACCTCTTTCTGTTGATAGAAAAGCGAATAGCTCAATTGTCCGTCATCGCTCACCGTAAACTCATATTCGCCGTCGGGCGATGTAACCTTCACCGCTTCTGCCATAACAGAAAACGCAACCAACATACCCCAAAACGTCAGTGTTAATCTCTTCTTCATATCAATTCTAATTACAATATTGTTATTTTGTTTAGCTCCACACCTATCCGTCACACACATTTATAAATGACTCTCGGAAACGATACTTTCAACACCGACAGCCTTTATGTCTCCAAAATCGAGCAACAACGAAATATGCCTGTCACGTGTACCAAATAATGTTCCATTATTGGAACGTGCGTCTTTCACAGCAAACCAATAAGTATTACCATCCACTTTCACCGCATCCTTCTCATAAAAAGTCCAAAATTCAGGAGCACTCTGTACGCTATAGCTCAACCGAAGCCATCCATCTTTAACCTCTTCGGGTTTATGGCTGAATGTCACTTTTATATAAGGGAATTCTGAAGGATTATAGTGTATCCGGTTTTTCTGCATTGAGATACCTTTGTTCACCAATAAGAATTCATTGCCGACAGGCTCTAAATCAGGTGCTGCAATTTGCCACCCTTTCCAGCCATATTTAAGTTGTTCTGAAATTTGCCCTTCAAGAGGAACCGGTTCGTTTTTTCCTAAGTAAAAGAGTAATGTTCCAAAACCCGGATTATCACACGTCCATCCTATGCCTTCAGGGCGAATACGCTTTAGCACCTTTTCCGTATAAGGCATTGCAATTCCCCTTCGTTCCACATAATGATTATATGCAATTTCAAAAACAGCCCTGAATTTGCCCAATTCTGCTTCTCCCATATTTTGCCAGTTACAATATTTACCTGTAGCATCTTTCCAAACTTCAAAAGGAACATACGTATAGCGAAAGTTAATTTTTGAAATTTATTCATATCTTTTCATAATACGATTATCTAAAGCCGCATAAAGATTATCCCCTTGTTTCCAAGCGCATTCTGCCAATTCAGCCAAAACACCTACTCCAAGCATACAGTGAGCTTGATCACGTCCCGATTCTTGCAATTGGCCAGTTTCTGCAATGTAATTAGGCAAACTTCCATTATCCCGACTATTATAAAAGAAGTCTACAGCCTGATTGTAAAGAGGTTCATCATTACAGAAAATACCAATTGCCATCACCATTTTGTTAACCGATCCTCCCCAATTACCATTTGCATAAGGTTTGGCTTGAACAAAAGTGGTAAGTACTGGAAGAAATACATTACGGAACATACCTTCTATACTCTTTGTATCAGCTTCGCTCCAACCTTTCACATATTGATTATCTTGATAAGTGTAACGCATTATTTCAGCTGCATTTATAAGCATGAATCCCTGAAGACCTGCACAAAGAGGATCATCAGGTCCATATATTTTCTGTAATGTGGATGCATATCCTCGAAGAATTTCCATAGCTTTATCGGCATGACGTACATCACCGGTAATGTTCCACATCAGAGCATTATAATAAGCCGCATTACAATCGCTTTCACAAGGAGCTTTGGTGTATCCATATTTTCCGGCACGACTGATATTCTCAAACGGCCCCTTCATTTCATACTCAAAGGATGCACCCGGCACTTTTCTCAATAAATCATACGAACCCATAGCCGGATAGGAATTCTCTTTCACAAGTCGAGTAATACGTTTTAAATCGTCTTGAGAATGAAGCAAACCGGGATGAATAAAGTTTCGGGCAGCAGCAGAAAATATCGAACATAGCATCACTAAAACGCTTGCACATTTAAGTAGTTTTTCATATATATCCATAACAAATACTCTTTTAAGATTAAAAGAACAAAGAGCTTGCACAATTTATTGCAAATAACAAACTGGCAAGCCCTATTAATTTATAGTTTCAATTTACTATTATTCCCATCCAGGGTTGTTTCCCAATTCTTGTCCGTTAGATAGGGTATTCAGCCAATTCACCGGAATAGGACGAAGACTATATTTGGCATTGGTGGCTGCACTTAATTGAGTTTGGATTAAACCACCTGTAATATGGGTTACGTCCCAGTTATACTCTAAAACTCTTTCGGCCAACTTACCAGTTCGAGTCAAATCATTCCAACGAGGTGCTTCACCAAATAATTCAAGTGCTCTTTCATCCAATACGTCATCAATAGTGACTGTACCTTCATATTTAGCCAAACCTTGTTCCTTCGCATTATGCATTGCACGCTCACGAACCGCATTGATACAAAGCAAAGCATTCACATTGTCTTTTTTCATTACAGCTGCTTCGGCTGCAATCAAGTAAGTTTCAGCCAATCGAAACAACACGATGTCACGACTTCCATACTGGCTACCACCACTTTCGCCATAAAGAGTACCTGCATCCTTGAACTTATATACCGGCAACCAAGCACGAGTGGTTGAACTATTGCCTTGCAAACCGGTAATAAAGTAATCATCTTCAGAGCAATCTTTGTAAGAACCGGAAGGATAATTATAAATAAACTTCATCGGAGAAGCAGCATTTGCCGCATCTTGCTCAGCTTTTGAATACACTCTAAAGCCTTCTTCTGTAGGTACAGGAAAATGAATCACCGTATCGGCAACACCTGTACTTGAAGACCCTAGCTGAGTAGTATTCATAAAGGCATTACGTCCATAAGTACGTCCATCCACCGAAGTAGCAGGATCTCCATTAAGCGGACTCATAAAAGTAACTTCCGCACGACGGTCTTTTTTCCAATCGAAAGAGGTATAAAGATACTTTGAGGGCATCACATCTCCGTAGTCATTGGCGTAGAAATTTGATTTGGCCAAACCTTCCCAACCTTCACGGTAAGAGAATAGATAATAAGTACTCTGTTGATTATTATTATTATTTGTACTATTGTTATAGTTTACAGCAAAAATAACCTCATCATTAGCCTCATTAGACTGACGGTGAACCATAGCATAGTCTTCAAGTAAACTATGCCCCGTCTTTTCAATTACATACATCGCATCATCATATGCATTTTTAAAGTCATTCACATCTGCATAGTCCTGATATCCACGAGTCAAATAAACCAAAGCACGCAAATGGCGAGCTGCTGCTTTTGAAGCACGTCCAAAATCGGAAGCTCCTTGTTTTTCGGGCAATGAAGAAGATAACACATCTTGCAAGTCTTTCAGAATCTGAGTATAAAATTCCGCGCCACTGTTCAGTTTAGAAGTTGTTGCTGTTGATTGAGCTTCTTCCAGTACCAAAGGAGCTTGCCCCCAATTCTTCACAATTTCAAACAAATAAAGCGCACGAAGAAATTTGACTTCTGCCACCCTCAAGTCACGTTGATTCGGATCAATTCCTTCAATAGGGTCTTCTGTTTTAAGAGTCACATTTGTAGCACGGCCGATAGCAGCATTTACATCTTTTAATGCTACATAAAGTTTAGACCACTGCTCATATACAGTTCCGTTTGATTTATCATAAGTCACTACATACTGATTCAAGTCGCTAGTAACAGTACCGTTAGGCTGTGTGCCAATATCAGTACCCAATTGAGTAAGTTTATGGTAACTATAATTATTATATACAGACTTCAAAGAGGCATACGCACCATTAACTAATGATTCATAACCTTTGGCTGTTTTGTAATAGTCTTCAGCTGACTGACTAGTCCAATTTTCTTCTTCAAGAAAAGACGAACAACTTGCGAAAGTAGCTACGGAAATAAGCAATAAGCCCTTTTTAATTATATTCTTAGTTTTCATTTTATTCTTTCTTTAATTTCGATTTGTTAAAAAGAAACATTCACTCCAAACATCACATTGCGTGTCATAAGGTCTGTGCTAGATACATTTGTAGGTAACTGTTCGGGAACAATAACATTATCAGCACAAATAATCATCGGATTTTGAACCGTACAATACAATCTCAAATTGGTCAAGAATGATTTAGAAATCAATTTCTTATCAAATGTATATCCCAAACTAACATGAGTTATTTTAAAGAAATCTGATGATGACATTGTATGTGAAACGTCCGACTTCTGATTTCCCCACGAACCTGCTTTGCTACGATAAGTTCCCATATTACCGGGTTGAGCCGATTCATTAGTAGGATTCTCTGGGGTCCAATAATCTTTCACCATATTATTTAAGTTCATATTATTGTTCTCAAGTGCATAAGACACATAGAATTGATTACGCATACGACCGCCCAATTGGAAAGAAGTACCTACCGATAAATCAAAATTCTTATAATTAAAAGTATTAACCATACCACCGGTCCAATCCGGGGTGCGCTTACCATCAATTACGCGGTCAGCATCATCTATTTTACCATTTTTATCTAGATCCAGTACTTTATATTGGCCAGGTTTACATCCATATTTAGCAGCCTCTTCTGCTTCGTCCAACTGCCATACGCCAATAGTCATCAAATTATAGTTGATGTCAATAGGTTGTCCTACCACCCAAAGATTGCTATAATCACCCTTCATTCCTTCGAATGACTTACCTCTTGAAGTCAGATCTTCTATATATTGCAGCTTTTCAATCTTATTATTATTATAAGCTATATTGAATGAAGTTCTCCATGAAAAGTCTTCTGTACGGATATTTTCCGTATTCAATACAAATTCAAAACCTTTATTACGAACAGAACCAACATTAGCCTTTACTGAAGAATAACCAAGAGTAATGGGAAGAGTTTTGTTCATAATCAAATCTTCTGTCAAACGGTTATAGTACTCAAAAGAACCTGATATACGGTTGTTCAAGAAACCAAAATCAACACCGATATTATATTCTGTTGTTCTCTCCCAACCTAATTCCATATTACGCAAATTGTTAGGCACGTAGCCAATTACATCATTCGTTCCAAAAGAATAGTACTGAGCGCCACTGATAGAACCTTGTGTCTGATAAGCACCTACATTATCATTACCAGACTGACCGAAACTTACACGCAATTTCAAGTTATTCAGCCAATCAATATCTTTCATAAATTCTTCTTCAGTGATTCTCCAAGCCAATGCACCAGCGAAGAAACCTCCCCATTTATGTCCTTCAGCCAATTTGGAAGAACCGTCATAACGCATACTTGCAGTCACATAATACTTGCCTTTATAATTGTAGTTCAAACGTGCCAAATACGACATCAATGATGTTTTAGTGTACTTAGATTGAGTCTTATTCGTTTTTGCACCATTTTGCAAAGCATACCATAAAGAATTATAAGAAAGACCGGCACCGTCACCACGCATAAATTCATTCTGATATTCGGTCATTGAATAAACACCTGTCAAATCAAAATGATGGTCCTTCATCAAATCAAAATTATAAGTAACCATATTATCCCAAACCCAATTCAAAATGGTAGTTTTCTCATACCATGCAGTAGCTTGTGAACCTTGATTACGCTTAGTATAAGCACCTGCATACATACCATAGTCAATAAATTGAAGATCGGGAGAAAATGTAGAGCGTAACGCCAAATTCTTAATAGGATTAAACTCTACAAATAAATTACTCAGAACATCATATTTCTTATATCTCCATGATTGGTTTTTCTGAGTTACAAAAGGATTGAACTGTCCACTACCATATTTGAATTCCTGCTCACCTGTCACAAGATTAGTAGGATGATAAGTAGGACGTAAACGATAAATAGTCTGCAAACCATCTTCATTACCAGTTTCTTGGTCAGAAAAAGTTCCATAAAGGCTTACCCCGAACTTAAAGTAATCATTAGGCGTTACGTCAACGGCAGCACGCAGATTATATCGCTTATAAAACTGAGGTTGAAGACAACCATCTTCATTATGATAACCCGCAGACGCCACATAGGATGATTTCTCTGTTCCTCCAGAAACTGAAAGTGTATGACTGTTCATCCACGCAGTAGAAGTAAGAGCATCAAACCAATCCATATAATTATTATTTTCAATAGCAACCAATTCTGATGCTGAAAATATTTTATCATCCGAAACATATTCTCCGTTACCTTTAGTAGCTCGAGAGTATTCCCGTGCAAGTTGGACATATTGCTGTCCATCCATCATATCGGGAGCATTCATATAATTTTTAAATCCAACGGAACCATCATAACTGACTTTAGGAGCTCCGGCTTTTCCTCTTTTGGTAGTCACGATTACAACTCCATTCGTAGCTCTGGAACCATAAATAGCTGTAGAAGAGGCATCCTTCAATATATCAATCTTTTCAATGTCATCAGGATTGATGTTTTCCAATTCAGCACCAGGAACACCATCAATTACAATCAATGGTTTGGTACTACCACTAACTGTATTCAAACCACGAATCAAGATATTATACCCACTACCAGGCTTATTAGATGAGCGTTGAATATTGACACCAGGCACTACGCCTTGCATAGCACCAGCTGCACTGGAGATACCAGCAGCCGTCAATTCTTTTGTAGAAACAGAAGCTACGGCACCCGTCAAATCAGATTTCTTAACTGCGCCATAACCCACTACAACAACTTCATCAAGCATTTCTGTATCTTCTTTCAACACTATCTCATTTAATTTTTTATCTGAAGCTGATAATTCCACAGATTTATAACCTAAATAAGAAACAACTAAAATAGCTTTAGATGAAGAAACGCTCAATGAAAAGTTTCCATCAATATCAGTAATTGTTCCATTGGTAGTACCTTTTTCTATAATACTTGCACCAATAATCGGTTCACCAGTAGAGTCAAGAATCCTACCTTTAACTACACTCGTCTGCATAACAGCCTGAACATCGTTCGCTTCGGCAAATGCCATCTGCGGACTCCCCGCCAACAAAGCTGATACCATTGCCGCTGAGAATAAAATTCTTCTCGATGAGAACTTTAGAAATTCATTCTTCATAAATTTATAAATTTAAAATTAACACTATATTATTATCAATACCTAATTAGATACATTGCTTCAAGTATTCGCGTACCTCTTTACGGCTGATGAAAAGATGGTTCTCCACCGTGCGGCGCGAAATATTCAATTCTTCCGAAATATCTGTGACAGACTTGTCTTCAAAACGGTTCATGACATAAATCTTACGACGCTGCGACGGAAGAAGTTCTATCCGGCGCTTCTCGCAAGCCAATAAATCATCGGCTACCACACAAGACTCCACCTCATTATGACTAACCTCCGCCCTATCATACATATAAGAGGTAATCTCTTGTTTCTTATAATAGCGACGCAAATAGTCGTTCACCAAATTACGCGAAATGGTATAAATGAAAAACTTGACAGTATCGGGACGGAGCATTCGTTTATAGTCCATCAGACGGACAAATACATCTTGGGAAAGATCTTCCGCCTCTTCCTTATTATTCACTTTATTATATATATACAGGTAAACCGAAAAATGATAACGCTCATAAGAATCAGCTATCAATTGGGGGGATGTCATCATGCAGTTTTCCATAATAAATTAGATTACGATTCATGTTTTCCGTTCGATTGAACAATGCAAAAATAACTTATATTTCAATAAAAACAACACTTCTGAAGGGCATACAAATCTCAACTAATACGGTTAGACTAAAAACAAAGAAAGTCGCTAATATATAGCGACTTAAGAATATGAGACTCACAGTATCAATTAATAATTTGAGACTATTCGTTGTTCCCTCCTATGCTTCGGATATATTCATTCGGAGTAATTCCCGTAGCTTTCTTGAAATAACGGAAGAAAGAAGCGCGGGAACTGAAGCCACAAAGTTCGGCAAGAGCACTCAGCGTATATTTGGAATACTCTTCCGTATTGACTAAACGTTTAAACTCGGCAATGCGGTAATCGTTGATATAATCATAATAATTGCGTTCCAAGTATTGATTGAAAAGATAAGAAAGTGTATGGGCAGACGTATCAATGGCAGCAGCCAAATCGGCTATCTTCAAATCAGAATGCTTATAAAGCTTGTCTTTATGCATGATTTTTTCCAGCTTGTCCGTCAGTCGCCTGCACTCTTCCGAGCTGACCTTTACGCTTTTATACTTTTCTTCGGATACCGATTTTGTCTCCACCGCAACAGATTGTTCTTCTTTCACGACCTGTACCTGCTCAGGGGCTTGTCTTTTTCCACGCCCGAAGAAATAATAGCCTCCACCGGCCAACAGTACTGCTACAACAATCCCCCAAGCAAGCCAACCACTGAAAACAGAAGCGATTTCCACCTTCAGCAGAGTTTCCGAATCCGGTTCCCCCATACGGCGCACCTTAAACACATAAGAACCGGAAGGCAAATCATAATAGGTCACTTCCGAACGCCCTGTAATTGCTATCCAACCGTCATCCCTACCCTCCAACTGGTATTCATAGGACATAAAAGCAGGAGAAGTATAGGAAAAGTCGGAAAAACAGAAAGTGACATTTTTCTCCGAAGGCTCCAACCCGATTCTCGAAATACCACTTCCAACGGTGACCATCGGATAAGTAGACGGCTTGCCATTGATATGCACATCAGTTACCTTGACCGGATAAAAATCATGCTTCTTCTGATTCATGTGAGCAACATCCAAAGAGACCAATCCTTTAGAATTTCCAAACCAGAGATTCCCTTCCGCGTCACAAACCGGCGGGCATAGGGTAAAAATGGAACTCGGAATACCGTCTACAAAGTTATAAGGGATAAAATTGTCATTCTTGTCATAATGGAATAAGCCGTCACTCGTCCCCATCCACAGCCATTTTTTACGATCTTCTATAATGAACATCCCGTCTCGCCCCTCCAAAGGAGTACCGGGATGCAAACGCCGGAAGCTGTTCATAGACAAATCGGATATGAACAGAGAGCCTTTGTCCGGAAAAAAATAAAGATTATGCCCGGAGTCCTCATAAACGACCCTGATTTTCTCCTTATGGATAAATCCCTCAGGAAATATATCCGTACGAAGCTTTTCAGAAGAAGGGTCCCAGATACATACGCCATTTTCCGTACAAATCCATCCTTTACGGGTAGAGTCAAAATAGATTTCGTAGACATTGCCTTCAGGAAGCCTGGAATTGGAACTGGTATAGTGAGCCACCTGCCTGCCGTCTTTATAACAATAAACGCCTTGAGAAGTTCCTATCCATAAATTTCCTTCCGCATCCTGCTTGATACAGAAGATATGTCCTTTTACAAAAGGTTGCTGTTCACCGTCAGGTGCAAAGTCACGTATGGTCAACCTTTCCGGATTGAAGATGTACATTCCTCCGCCGTAAGTTCCTACATAATATTCTCCTTCATAAAATAAAATACAGAATATCATGCCGGAGCGCATTTCGGGCGACTGGAAACTTTTGAAACGATTCCTTTTCTCATCAATATAGAATAAGCCGTCACGCGAACCTACCAGCTTTTCATGCCCATTGATGGCAAGGGCACGGATAGGCATGTCTCTGGAATTGAAATAAGGAGGGAAAGCATAAGTAGTAAACAAATCACTCTGATATAAAGTATAATCAAGTCCCAACTGGTAGAACCCTATCCAAATCATTCCGTTCCGGTCTACCAAAAGCGAATAAACGGAATTGGAACGCAAGCTTTCATTGTCACCCGTCTCATGCCGCATGGTACGGACCACCTTCCGCCGGTCTGTGGCTATGAAATGCACTCCATTGCCATCCGTTCCTACATACAACATATTTTTGCCGTCGCTGGAAAGGGAAGAGATGATGTTGCACCCCACCTCCACAAAATGCTCAAATTCTCCGGAACGGGTGTCAAAGGAAATAATCCCTTGGTCCATAGTACCCAGATAAATGGTAGAACCGATACGGGTGATATTGTTAAAAGCACACACATGCTTGCCGTCTTTTACATTATGATAGGCTTTCACTTTTCTGTCGGACAATCGTAACGAATACAGTCCCTTCTCGGTTGCCATCCATAGCATGCCCTGCTCATCCAATGAAAGTCCGGTTACAACATTCGAAGCAGAAAGGGCATTTTTATCCAGTAATATTTGCTCCAAATTTCCTTTCTTGTATAAAAAGAGCCCTTTCGCACTACCGATATAGAGTGTCCCTTTTCCATCATGAAGCAAAGAGTGGACTGCACAATTTATCATATCGGGGACAATAAGTTCCAAAGCATCCAATTCTTTGTTCAAACGCCACAATCCCATGCCATTCCCCATCCACAATTGGTTATCTTCCATTTCGGCAATAACATTGACACGTTTCAATTTCTCATTGGAACCGGTTATCGGATAGTGTTTGATATGGCTTCCGTCAAAACGCTCCAAAGAATTACCCGTACCTATCCAGACAAATCCCAAAGAGTCTTTATAAATGGCATTGACCAGCAAATCAGACAGTCCGTCGGATACCGACAAGCCACGCAAGGTATATGTACTTGGATAGGCCCATGCACAGAACATTAACAAGTGAAAAAGAAAAATGTATTTTATTATGTTTTTCATTACACTGTAGTCTTTACTCTATGGTGCAAATATAACGAAAAACATCAACTGTATAGCTACCTCAAGCTTAAAAATAGAGGGAATGATATAACTATCTTCCCAAATATTCCAATCCTTTTGTAGCCTTAGCTTTGTATGTCTGTCCCTTTATTGTAATAGTACAATCGGCAGAGGCTT
>ENA-UOJB01001973-UOJB01001973.1-human-gut-metagenome-genome-assembly--contig:-C48-NODE-1973-length-14916-cov-8.862863_pt1 | contig 14916 bp, 14 predicted proteins | sample MGYA00242338_ERZ723885 | MGnify/ENA metagenome assembly ERZ723885
AAGATTTTTGCGTCCGTATGTTCATTTTTGAATTTTTATCCATATATTCGTGGTGCATAGCGCCCCTATGCCCGTTTTTTGCCCGAACATTAAAATTATTTGAGATAAATGGAAATTAAGAAATCACCCAAAGCGGACCTCCGGAACAAGCGGGGTCTTTTGCTCGAAATCGGTCTGGTCATTTCGCTTTGCCTCGTGATCGGGGCTTTCGCCTACACCCCGAAGGAGCGCACGATTGAAAAGATGGATTTGCAGGCTGCCATCGTCGAGGAGGAGATCGTCGAGATCACCCGCCAGGACCAGAAGCCTCCCGAGCCTCCCAAGCGTGTAGAGGTGAAGGTTATCGCCGACCTGTTGCAGGTCGTTACCAACGACACGAAGATCACCACCGAAGTGGACTTCGCCGAGTTCGACGAGAATACCGAGGTGATCCAGCAGGTCGAGGTGGCCGAAGAGACCATCGAGGACGACCAGCCGTTCCTGATCGCCGAGACCATGCCTTCGTTCCAGGGCGGAGACCTCAATACCTTCCGCAACTGGGTGCAGCAGAACGTGAAGTTCCCGCAGATCGCCCTCGAAAACGGTATCCAGGGTCGTGTGGTTCTCTCGTTCGTGATCGAGAAGGACGGTCGTCTGACCAATATCCAGGTGCTTCAGACGCCCGACCGTTCGCTCTCCGAGGAGGCCATTCGCGTACTGAACAAGTCTCCGAAGTGGAGCCCCGGCAAACAGCGTAACCAGGTGGTTCGTGTGAAGTATACCCTGCCGGTAGACTTCCGCGTACAGAACTAAAGTCCGGGACGGGAATATCCGCCCGGCCGTTTGCCGGCGGATGAAAGGGCCGTGTGTCGAACGAATCGCCGAATGGAGCCCCGGGAAACGGCGGAATCAGACGGTGCATGTCAGATACGCCCTGCCGGTCGAGTTCCGCATGCAAAATTAAGGCGTTACGGCTGAACTTTTTGAGGGTATCCTGCTTTCGGGCGGATACCCTTATTTGTAGCATCGTGTTTGCAGCACGTTGTCCGACCCGGCGGAAGCCGGAGTTGAAACCGGAAATAAAATAGAATTGTTTTGGAAGAAAATAAATTGAATCCCCAGCCTGTCGCCGCGGCCGATTGCCGCGAACGCGCCGTGCTGGTCGCCGTCATCCGCGACAACCAGGACCCGCGCCAGACCGAGGAGTTTCTCGATGAACTGGAGTTTCTGGCCGAGACGGCCGACATCTGTTCGGTGAAACGTTTCACCCAGCGGCTGCCGCAGCCTTCGTCGCGCATCTACGTCGGTCCCGGCAAACTGGAGGAGATCGCCGCGTATTGCCGGGAGCATGAAATCGACGTGGTGATCTTCGACGACGAACTGACTCCCTCGCAGACGCGCAACATCGAAAAGGAGATGCCCTGCCGTCTGCTGGACCGCACGCGTCTGATCCTCGACATCTTCATGTCGCGTGCCCGGACGGCTTACGCCAAGACGCAGGTGCAGCTGGCCAATTACGAATACATGCTGCCCCGGCTGTCGGGCCTATGGACCCACCTCGAACGCCAGAGGGGCGGCACGGGAACCCGCGGCGGCGCCGGAGAGCGCGAAATCGAGACCGACCGCCGCATCATCCGCAACCGCATCGCCAAACTGAAGGAGGACCTCAAGAAGATCGACCGCCAGATGGCCGTGCAGCGTTCGAACCGCGGCGCAATGGTCCGCGTGGCGTTGGTCGGCTATACCAACGTGGGTAAATCGACGCTGATGAACCTGATTTCGAAAAGCGAGGTTTTCGCCGAGAACAAGCTCTTCGCCACGCTCGACACCACGGTCCGCAAGGTGGTTTTCGACAATCTGCCCTTCCTGCTTTCGGACACGGTGGGCTTTATCCGCAAACTGCCCACGGAACTGATCGAGTCGTTCAAATCGACGCTGGACGAGGTGCGTGAAGCCGACCTGCTGGTTCATGTGGTGGACATCTCGCACCCGCAGTTCGAGGAGCAGATCGCCGTGGTGAAGCAGACCCTGCAGGAGATCGGCGCGGGCGACAAACCCGTCTATCTGGTTTTCAACAAGGTCGACGCCTATACTTATATCGAGAAGGAGGAGGACGACCTGACGCCTGCCACGCGCGAGAACCTCTCGCTGGAGGAGCTTAAAAAGAGCTGGATCGCACGGGCCAACACGCCCTGCATCTTCCTCTCGGCGCTGGCGAAGACCAACCTGGAAAAATTCCGCTCGGATCTGTACGGCATGGTGCGCGAGATTCACGCCGGGCGTTATCCGTTCAACAATTTCCTCTACTGACAACCAACCAAACCCACTCAACCATGACGTTGCATATCCTCTCCCAGCAGAACACCGTTCTCAACAAATTCATCGCAGAAATCCGCGACAAGCGGATTCAGCGGGATTCGATGCGTTTCCGCCGCAACATGGAGCGCATCGGCGAGATCACGGCCTACGAAATATCGAAAGCGTTCAGCTACAAACCGTGCGTTGTCGAGACGCCGCTGGGTGAAGCCACCGTCGAGATGATCGACGAGCAGATCGTGGTGGCGACGATTCTCCGTGCGGGACTTCCCTATCATCAGGGGTTTCTAAACTACTTCGACGACGCCCAGAACGCCTTCGTCTCGGCCTATCGCAAGAGCACCAAGGACGGCAAGTTCACCGTGAAGGTCGAGTACATCTCGTGCGGAAGCCTCGAAGGCAAGACATTGCTGCTGGTCGATCCGATGCTGGCCACCGGATCGTCGCTCGTGCTGACCTACAACGCCTTGTGCGAGAAGGGCGGTACGCCGGCCCATACCCATGTCGCCGCGGTCGTCGCCAGCGAGCAGGGGCTTGACTATGCCATGAAGAACATGCCGCGGCAGACCACCACGATCTGGACGGCTGTCGTCGACGAGGAGCTGACTTCGCGCTCCTACATCGTTCCCGGCATCGGAGATGCGGGAGATCTGGCCTACGGCGAAAAAATATAGTTTTTCGGTTTTATGCGGCTATTTCCGCACATCCCTTGCGCGTGACGATTGAGGCGTACTTTGGCGCTGCCCATCCGTCCCGTGCGGCGCGATGCCCGAAACCACCCTGTCTGAAATCAAAAAATAGGAATAAGTAATGCGCCGAAAATTCGCTTTCCTCGTTGCCGTGTTCTGTGCGACCGTCCTCGCGATGGCCGTGCAGAAACCCGTCTTTATGGCGTGGTATGCCGCAGAGGCGGCCGGGGCGGGTTTCGGAGGCTGGATGGAGGTGCTGTGGCACGGGCTGACGCTCGACATGACCGTCGCGGGTTATGTCACCGCGCTGCCTCTCCTGGCCGTGCTTCTCTCGCTGTGGGTGCGTATCCCGGAACGGGTGTGGCGGGGCGTGCTGACAGCCTATTTTGCGCTGATCGCCGTGGTGACGGCCGTGATCTTCGCCGTCGACGTCGCGCTGTACGAGCATTGGGGGTTCCGCATTGATGCGACGGTGCTGATCTACCTCTCCGATCCCGAGGAGGCGATGGCGAGCGTCGATTTCTGGCTCGGCGTGCGGCAGACGCTGCTGGCCGCCGCGTATGCCGCGCCGATGCTCTGGGCCTACTGTCGCATCCTGCGCATTTTCGACGGACGTCCCGTCGGCTGGCGGCTGGCCCTGCCCGGAAGTCTCGTCGTCGTCGTGCTCGCGGGATTCGACTTCCTGGCGATCCGCGGCGGGCTGGGGGCCTCGGTGGCCAATGTTTCGAAGGTCTATTTCAGCCCCGTGCCGTTTCTGAACCATGCGGCCACGAACCCCGTTTTCTCGTTCCTGTCCAGTCTCGGCGACCGTGCCGACTATGCCGGCGAATACCCCTTCTTCGACGAAGAGACGCGGGCTGCGAAGTTCGACGCCCTGCGGGGCAACGGTCCGGCAGCGGGTCCCGCCGAGCGGGTGCTCGACACGCTGCGGCCCAATGTGGTGATCGTCATTCTGGAGAGCTTCGCCCGGACGGTGATGGACGCCGAGGTCGACGGAGAACCCGTCATGCCCAACATGCAACGGCTGAAACGCGAGGGCGTCTGGTTCGAGAATTTCTTCGCCAATTCGTTCCGCACCGACCGCGGCGAGGTGGCGATTTTGAGCGGATTCCCGGCGCAGACGCGCATGTCGATTATGAAACTCCCGGCCAAGAGCCGCAACCTGCCCTCGGTGGCGCGTTCGCTCGCGGGAGAGGGGTATAAGACGAGTTTCGCCTACGGCGGCGACCTCAATTTCACCAACCAGGCCTCCTACATGTACGCCACGGGATGGCAGGAGCTGATCTGGCAGAAGGACCTGCGCTTCGACGCCCCGGCTTCGGACTGGGGCTACGACGATCGGCTGATGTGCGACTGGTTTGCCGACCGCGTGATCGCGTTGAGCGAATCCCGCGAGCCGTTTCTCGCGGGACTGCTGACGTTGAGCAGCCATACGCCCTTCGACGTCCCCTATGCGAAGTTCGATGACCGGGTGCTGAACGCAATGGCCTTTTCGGACGACTGCGTGGGGAAGATGATCGACCGTCTGAAGGCTTCGCCCGCGTGGGAAAACCTGCTCGTCGTGCTGGTCGCCGACCACGGCTATCCCTATCCGCGGACGCTGGCCTACAACGAACCGCTGCGCCACCGCATTCCGATGATCTGGACGGGCGGGGCCGTCGCCCGGCCGCGTGTGGTGGAGGACTACGCCTCGCAGATCGACATTGCCGCGACGCTGCTCGCCCAACTGGGCGTTCCGCACGGCGATTTCGATTACAGCAAGGACATTTTCGCACCGACCCCCCCCCGTAAGTTCGCCTACTACGCCTTCAACGACGGTTTCGGCGTGGTCGACGCCTCGGGCGAGGCGGTGTGGGACGCGACGGGCGGCCGTGTAGTGACGGAGACGAATCCCGAACTGCTCGACGTGGGGCGCACGATGTTGCAGACGACCTACGTGGATATCGGACGCCGCTGAAAATACCCTTTTTTAGGTATTGCGGCACGGCGCTTGTCCGCATATCTTTGTGGCGTCGAAATGAATACCTGATGGCAGGTATAAGTCCCCCTTGGCAAAGGGGAATTGGGGAGGATTGTCAATATGGAACCGGCGCGGTAGGCGCCGTAACGGGAATCCGGTGCATTCCATGTTTGAAATCCGGGCGAAAAAAATTCAATCCGATGCACCGGATTCACGTTGTCTATGTATAAAAATGGTGGATATGCGGGTGACGACCGGATGTGCGATCTGGTCTGCGACCGCTATGCCGTGTTGCAGGTGATGAGCCGTTTCGGCATTGCGCTGGGATTCGGCGACAAGACCATCGCCGAGGTGTGCGCCGAGAGCAGGGTGGACGCCGTGACGTTCCTCGCCGTGGTGAACATGCTGATGAACTTCGGCAACGGCGCGGAGCTGGCCGGCGAGGTCTCGGTCCGTTCGCTGACCGACTATCTGCACAACTCCCACGGCTATTTCCTGGACTTCCGGCTTCCGGCCATCCGGCGGAAACTGATCGAGGCGGTCGACTGCGCCCAAAGCGACGTTTCGTTCGCCATCATGCGCTTTTTCGACGAGTATGCCGCCGAAGTGCAGCGCCACATGTCCTACGAGGAGCAGACCGTTTTTCCGTATGTCGAGTCGCTGCTCTCGGGCGAGAAGAACACGGCCTATTCGATCGACATCTTCCGCCGCCAGCACGACCAGATTGATATCAAGCTGCGCGAGCTGAAGAATATCATCATCAAATACTACCCTTCGGGCAGCTCGAACGAACTCAACGGCGTGCTGTTCGACATCTTCAACTGCGAGCACGAACTCGCCTCGCACAACGCCGTGGAGGACGAACTCTTCATCCCGGCCGTCGAGCGGCTGGCGGCGGCGGGTCCCCGCACGGTGAAACCCGAGCCGTTGAGCGCCCGTGAAAAGGAGATCATCGTCTGCGTGGTGAAGGGCATGACCAACAAACAGATCGCCGATGCGCTCTGCATCTCGGCCCATACCGTGATTACCCACCGCCGCAACATCGCCGCGAAACTGCAAATTCACTCCGCGGCGGGACTTACGATCTACGCCATCGTCAACAAACTGGTCGAACTCTCCGAAATCAAGGACACCATAACCGATCCGCAGCCATGACACACGAACACCATCACCACGAGCACACGGTCACGTCGCTCAACAAGGCCTTCATTCTGGGCATTGCGCTCAACGTGGCTTTCGTCGTCGTCGAATTCGCCGTCGGCCTCTCCTACGGCTCGATGGGCCTGCTGTCCGATGCCGGGCACAACCTTTCCGACGTCGCCAGCCTGCTGCTGGCCATGCTGGCCTTCCGGCTGGCGCAGGCGCAGGCTACGCCCCGCTACACCTATGGTTACAAGAAAAGCACGGTGCTGATCTCGCTGTTGAACTCGGTGATCCTGCTGATCGCCGTGGGGGTCATCGTCGCCGAGAGCATCGGCCGCATGCTGCATCCCGCGCCGGTCGAAGGCGGCGCCATCGCCTGGACGGCGGGCGTCGGGGTGGCGATCAACGGCTTCACGGCGTGGCTGTTTCTGAAGGACAAGGACCGTGATCTGAATGTCAAGGGCGCATATCTGCACATGGCTGCTGATGCGCTGGTGTCGGTCGGGGTGCTCGTTTCGGGACTCGTGATCTCGTGGACGGGCTGGACGATCGTCGACCCTGTCGTGGGACTGGTCGTCGCCGCGGTGATCGTGGCGTCGGTCTGGTCGCTGACGCGCGACAGCCTGCGTCTGTCGCTCGACGGCGTTCCCGGGGAGATCGACGTGGCCGCGATCGGGCGGAAGATGACGGACGTTCCGGGCGTGAAGGCCGTCCACCACATCCATGTCTGGGCTATCAGTACGACGGAAAACGCCCTGACGGCCCATGTCGTGCTCGAAAGCCTGTCCCGTATGGAGGAGGTGAAACACGATCTGAAAGACCTCCTGAACCATGCCGGAATCCCCCATGCGACGCTCGAATTCGAGTCCGTGGCCGAGCGGTGCGACGACCTGCACGATTGATCTGTCCGTCCGGGCCGAATCGTTCTGTTTAAAGGCGGAATCCCGACCCTGATCGTCAGGGTCGGGATTGTTTTTTTCCGAAAAGGATATGATCTTTATTGCCGGAAGGAAAATGGGTTCAAAAGCAAATGGTGACGCGACTCTTCGGAAGGAGGGGGACGGTCGGCCGGTCGGCCGGCCGTTTTTGCGCTACGGCACGGGGTCGTAGCCGCTGCCGCCCCACGGATGGCACTTCGACAGCCGCCGCAGGGCGAGCCACAGTCCTTTCAGGGGGCCGTATTTGCGCAACGCCTCGAGCGCATACTGCGAGCAGGTGGGGGTGAACCGGCACGACGGGGGCGTGAAGGGCGAGATGCAGAGCTGGTAGAACTTCACCAGTCCGATCAGCGGCAGGGCGCAGGCCTGTTTAAAGATGCTCCACGACCGATTCCAGAATCCTGCGGACTGCATTTGCGACGGTTTTATAAGGCAGCGTCTCCTTCGACGAGTAGATCAGCGCCAGGTCCAGGTTGACCGGCCGGCCGTCGTGCAGAATCTGCTTTTGCAGGCGGTAGGCCTCCTTCGTGCGGCGGCGCACGAGGTTGCGTTTGTTGGCCCGTTTGTGGAACTTTTTGGGGACGGAAAAGAGCACCTCGACCGATTGCTCGGTGTCGGGCTCCGCGAACCACACGTAGCGGAACGGGAAGATGAAGCCGCTTTCGCCGCTCTCGAACAGACGGCGCACGGCCCCGAGCGAACGGAGCCTTTCGGTGCGGGGTAGCGAATGTGCGGACATGGCGGCAGGGGGCTTGCAGCCCTTATTTACGGGATTCCGTGGTCGGACGGCGCGTGCGGCCCTTCTTGGCCAGCTTGTGCTGCTGGCTGCGGATGAACTCTTCCTTGCGGGCGTCGGTCACCAGTTCCACCGGCTCGATCTCCTCGCCTTTCTGCACCTTTTGCAGGTAGATGTCGATGGCTTTGACCATCGAGGGGGCTTCGGGCGTCGGGGCGTTGGCCAGCACGGTGATTCCGGCCCCGAGGGCGGCGCGCAGCGTGCCTTCGCCGAATACCGCCACGGCGGGCAGGCCGTCGGTTCCGAACTTCTCGATGAGGGTTTTCACGTCCGAGGGCGAATAGAGCGCCAGCAGGTCGTAGTCGGCCATTTTAACGTCGTCCAGATCCCCGGCGACCGTGCGGGCCAGGATGACGGGATCGAACGAGAGTTTGAGCTTGGCGAGCGTTTCCGGCAGTTCGGGTTTGTGGGGTTCGCTCAACGCCAGCAGGAATTTCTCCTCCTTGTGTTTGATGATCAGTTCGATGAGCGACGTGAACGAGCCGTCGGCAAACGAGATCTTGCGTTTGCGGTAGACGATGTATTTCTGCAGGTAGAGCGCTACGGCCTCCGTCTGGCAGATGTATTTCATGGTTTCGGGCACGGTGATGCGCGCCTCTTCGCAGATATGGAAAAAACTGTCGACTGTCGTACGCGATGTGAATATGACGGCCGTGTGCGTGAGTATTTCGACCCTTTGGGCGCGGAACTCCTTCAGGGAGACGCCTTCTACGCGGATGAAGGGCCGGTAGGCGATTTCCACGTGGTGTTTCTGGGACAATTCGTAGAACGGGGACTTTTCGATGACAGCGGGCCTCGGCTGCGAAACTAATACACTCTTTACTTTCAATGTTGCGAATTGATTTAGGTTTGTCTTTGCCGTTTCATCTTACTGCAAGCAGCCATAATAGGCTGACAGGGAAGACTTCCACGGTGCAAAGGTACAAAAACCAATGCAAAATCGAAACTTTTTTGGAAAGAAACAGGTTTAATGTCTCCTTGAGGTATAAGACGGCCGCTGCGGCCAATTCGACGGCGATGATGCAGAACCAGACGCCGCCCGTGCCCTGCGGGCAGAGTGCGAAGAGCAGCAGCGGGGGTGAAATGAGGATCATCCCGAGGGCGAAACAGGTGCGTTTGAGCAGCATGAGCTGTGCGATGAAGGGCTGCGAGAGGGTCAGCGCTCCGGCCAGCCGCACGGCGATTGTCTGATAGGCGGCTATGCCCAGCGAGGCGAGCGAAACCAGCAGGCTGAAAATCAGGGCTGCGCCCTGCGGAATGGACGCTACCAGCCGGCCGGGCATCAGCGTGTCGCCGTATTTGACCGCCGCGACGCCCAGAAAGAGCAGGCCGATGGCGGTGGCGATGTTCAGGAAACGCGAGTAGCCGCTTCCGCCCGGGTCCTCGGAGAAGCGTTTTCCCGTGGCCGCGTCGCGCGAGATGCGGCCCAGCAGCGTGCGCACGTCGCCCAGGTTGCGGTAGAGCAGCATGGCGTAGGTGGCGGCGAGCAGCAGCACGAAACTCTGGAAAACGGCGTTTTCCGCGAGCGGCGGAGGCGGTGCGAGCGGAATGCGCGCGGGTTCCGCGAGGGTCGACTGCGCTCCGAAAATTGCGGCGGAGGTCGTGTCGCGCCATTCGGAAGGGGCTGCACCGGTCGCTGCAACGGAGAACGGTGCGGAACCGCCGTCCGCAAAGGCCGTTTCCGCAAAGGCCGGGTTTGCAAAGTTCGTTCCCGCAAAGGCCGTTTCCGCCCGGAGCGTATCCGGCCCGGGGACATATCCCGTCCGGGCCGGTGCGTCCGGAGTCCCGGACACCGAATCCGCCGCAGGCACTGCGGATTGCGTATGTGCCGGCGAGGAGTTCATCAGGCGAAGTGGCGTTTGAGTGTGATGCGAATGGTGGTTCCCTTGCCGATTTCGGAGTCGATGACGGCGATCTTACCCTGGTGGTACTCCTCGACGATGCGGCGCGAGAGCGACAGCCCGAGGCCCCAGCCGCGGGTCTTGGTCGTGAATCCCGGTTCGAAGATGCGTTTCCAGTTGCTCTTGGGAATGCCCTTGCCTGTGTCCTTCACGTCGATCATAACGCTCCTGTCGTCCGACGAAATCCGCACGTCGATGGCTCCGTGGCCTTGCAGGGCGTCGAGCGAGTTTTTCATCAGGTTCTCCACGACCCATTCGAACAGTGCGGCGTTGATGTTGGCCTGCACGGGGGCGATGGCCAGTCCGTTGTAGTCGAGCGTCACATTGCGGGGAATGCGCTTGCGGAAATACATGACCGATTCGCCCACCACTTCGTTGATGTTCGCCGGGGTGAGGGGCGTCTCGGAGCCGATTTTCGAAAAACGGTCCACGATCTTCATCAGGTGCGTGAGGTCCTTGTTCATCTCCTCGACGGCCGTCTGGTCCACATCTTGCGAACGCAGGTATTCGATCCATCCCAGCAGCGACGAGGTCGGGGTTCCCAGCTGGTGGGCGGTCTCCTTGGCCAGTCCGATCCAGACGCGGTTCTGCTCGTCGTGCTTCGACGAGCGGAAGGCGATGAATCCCAGCGCGATAAAGGCCGATATGACGAGTATCTGAATGTACGGGAAATAGTAGAGCGACTTGAGCAGCGCCGACTTGCCGTAGAAGATGATGTGGTAATGCTGCGACGACCAGACGAACTTCACCGGGATCGGCGGGTTGTCGACCGAAAATTTGTCGATCTGTTTCCGGAGCCGTCCGGGATGGTTGATGATCTTCTCGGGGATGAGGTGCGAGTTGATGACTTCGAGGTTCTCGTTGGTGATGATGAACGGGATGTTGTTGCCGTTGGACATGATGTCGGCCACGAACGGGTCCTGGATCGAGCCGCCCAGCACGTCGCGCGTCACGCGCTCCATGGCGTGGGCCCACAGCGCCACGTCGTGCTGCTCCTTCTCCTTGAGCCGCCGGGCCATGTCGTTGGTGTAGAGCAGTGACAGGGCGCCGAGCGTCACCCCGACGACGATCACCACCACCCGGTTGCGGAACGAGAAGAATTCAGTCCTGATTTTCATGTCTTTACTTGCGCTTGGTGTCCTGCTCGCGGGTGATTCGGGCGTACTCTGCGGGATCGCCGAGCACCTCGACGGCCTTTTTCACCTCCTTGTCGCCCGACAGCGAGTGCTCGATCACGCCGGCCTGGTAGCCGTGGCGCATGACGATGTCGTTGTTGATCGTCTCGACGACCTGCGTGCGGTAGGTTTCGAGGTTGGTCTGCGTGTCGTCCTTCAACTCGGCCTCCACCTGCTCGAACTTGTTCTTCAAGTCGGCGAAACGGTCGTCCTCGGCGGCTTTTTTCAGCGCCTTGAGCGCCCGGCGGGTGTCCGATTCGTAGGGGACCTTCTTGTCTTGCATGAACTCCGCGAAGTCGGCGTAGTCCTTGTCCGTGATCGAGAAGGTGCGGATGTCGATCTGCCGGCCGGGGTTGCGGCGCGTGTATTCGTCGCCGAAATCCTCGATGAATCCCAGCGCATAGAGCGTCAGGGCGAAGCGTGAAATGTACTCCGGGTCGGTCGCGATGTCGGGCATCACGCCGCCGCCGTCGTAGACCTTGCGGCCCGCGCGGGTCGTGAACTCCGAGATCAGCGAGTCGGGCACCGCGCGCACCGAACCCTCCTGCGAATGGGAATAGTCGATGGCCTGGATGCAGCGGCCCGAGGGGATGTAGTATTTGGCCGTGGTGAGTTTGAGCATGGCATTGTAGCCCAGCGGTCGGGGCGACTGCACGAGTCCCTTGCCGAAACTGCGCTGGCCGATCAGCACCGCGCGGTCGAGGTCCTGCAACGCCCCGGCGACGATCTCCGCCGCCGACGCCGAATTGCCGTTGATCAGCACCGTCAGCGGCAGGTCTGCAAGGATCGGCTCCGTGTCGGTGCGGAACACCTGCTTCGAATCTTCCGAACGCCCCTTGGTGCTGACCACCTCGGTCCCTTTGGGGACGAACATTCCCAGGATTTTGACCGCCTCCTGCATGATGCCGCCGCCGTTGGAGCGGTAGTCGAGCACAAGCCCTTTCAGCGGCCTTTCGGTGCGCAGCCGTTCGATGGCCGCGCGCATCTCCTCGTAGCATCCTTCGGTGAAGTCGCTGTGGCGGATGTAGCCGATGCCGTCGGCGACCCATCCGGCGTAGGGCACGCCCGGGATCGCGATCCGTTCGCGGCGGATCGCCGCCGTCTGCTGCGTGCCGTCGAGGTGCTCGACGGTCACTTTGACCTTGCTGCCCGGCTCGCCCTTGAGACGCGAGGAGACCTGCTCGGTCGTGAAGCCTTTGGCGTCCTTGCCGTCGATCGAGAGGATTTTGTCGCCGATCTTCAGCCCGGCCTTGTCGGCGGGCGATCCCTGGTAGGGCTGCGCGATGCGGACGTAGTCGTCCTTCTGGCGGATGAGCGCCCCGATGCCGCCGTACTTGCCCGTGGTGAGCAGTTCGAAATCCTGCATCCCCTCCTCGGGGATATACTCCGTGTAGGGGTCCAGGTCGCTGACCATGCCGGCGGCGGCCCCCTCCATCAGGCGGTCGGGGTCCACGGGGTCGACGTAGTTGAGCGACAGTTCGCGCATCATGTTGACGGCGATCTCCATGTTGCGGCCCAGCCCGAAGTCGTTGCGGGCGGCGAATGTCAGAAGTCCCGCGGCGCCGACAGCGGCCGCCGCAGTGAGCAGGTAACGGTATTTTCTAATCATTGCGTGTCATGTGTATATACGAATCGAGCCGGTACTGCACCCGGGCGACGCCGCGGCGGATGCCGTCGAGCACGATCCATTGTCCGTACTGTGAAACCTTTATCTCGTCTTCGCCCAGCAGCATCAGCTTCTGGCCGAAATTGTCGGCGCGGAAGGTCATCACCCCGTCCTCGTCCGAACGCAGCGAAAAGCCTGCCGAACGGAACGCGTTCAGGATCTGTTCCCGGTTCTCCTCGATGTCGCCCTCCACCCGGCGCACCACGAACCCGAATCTGGGGTAGACTGCCGCCAGCGCCACGATCGCCGCAAAGAGCTTCAGGTAGCGGTCGGTGTGCAGCATGTCGTAGAGCGTGTCGTCGAGCGACAGCGCCGAGGTCCCGGTCATCAGCATCAGCCCCATCAGGGCTATACAGAGAACGCACAGGGCGAAGAAATATTTTAACGAGCGGACGATATACTTTTTCATGGCGGGCGATAATTATGAATTTTGGATTCTGAATTCTGAATTGAGGTTGCCGATTGCGTCGGCAACATCCTGCATCAGCCATTTGGGCGTCGACGTGGCGCCGCAGATGCCCACCGTCGCGGCCCCTTCGAACCATGCGGGGTCGATTTCCGAAGCCTCCTCGACGACGTGCGTGCGCGGGTTGGCCCGGCGGCACACCTCGGAGAGGACCTTGCCGTTCGACGACTTGCGCCCGCAGACGAACACCACGGCGTCGAACCGTCCGGAAAACTCCGTGAGGTGCTGTTCGCGGTTCGATACCTGCCGGCAGATCGTGTCGTCGATGTACACCTGCCCCGCATCGGCGGCCCGGCGGCGCATTTCGGCGCCCAGCCGTTCGAACAGCCCGATGCTCTGCGTGGTCTGCGAAAGGAAATAGACCGGACGCGAGAAGTCGATCAGCTCCAGGTCCTCCTCCCGTTCGATCACGATCGTCGGGTCCGCGACCTGCCCCGTGAGGCCCACCACTTCGGCGTGGCCCCGTTTGCCGAGGATCACCACCTGCCCGCCTGTGGGGCGCATCCGTTCGTGGGCCTCCTTCACGCGGCGTTGCAGCCGTGCGACCACCGGGCAGGTGGCGTCGATGATCCCGATGTTCATTTCCCGGGCGGCGGCGTAGGTCGTAGGAGGTTCTCCGTGGGCGCGGATGAAGAGGCGGCAGCCCGCCAGGTGCGGCATGTCGGCGTGGGTCACGGTCCGCAGCCCCAGCTGTTCGAGGCGCTGGACCTCGATGCGGTTGTGGACGATGTCGCCCAGCGAGTAGACCGTGCCGCCCTCCCCGAGGGCGCGTTCGGCCTCCGTGATTGCGCGGACAACGCCGAAGCAGAAGCCCGATTTATCGTCGATCTCAACACGCATAACTGCGTAGTTAAAAATTGAGAATGAAAAATTAAAAATTGGTTGTGAACCGATTCCGGCTTGCAGGCCGAGACCTGTGCCGTCGGATTTTTAATTCTTAATTTTTCATTTTTAATTGGAACTCGTTCATAAACCACGCCATCTGTTCGTCGACACTCATGTGGCTGTTGTCGAGCACGATGGCGTCGTCGGCCTGGCGCAGCGGCGATACGGCGCGGCTCATGTCGGCCTTGTCGCGCTCGCGGATGTTGCGTTCGACCTCCTCCATCGTCACCGACATGCCCTTGCCCGTCAGCTCCTTGTAGCGGCGGCAGGCGCGCACGGCGGTGTCGGCCGTCATAAACAGTTTCAGCTCGGCGTCGGGGAACACCACCGTGCCGATGTCCCGGCCGTCCATCACCACGCCCCGGCGGCGGCCCATCTCCTGCTGCATGGCCACCAGTTTGCGGCGCACCTCGGGGATGGCGCTCACGCGGCTCACGCAGTTCGAGACCTCGATGGTGCGGATCTTGCCCTCGACCAGATCGCCGTTGACGTAGATGTCGCTGGCCCCGCGCTCGGGGTTGAAGCGGAAGGTGATCGAAATGCGGTCCAGCAGCTTCACGACGGCCTCTTCGTCGACGATGCCCGAACGGATGGCCCCGTGCTCGAGGGCGTAGAGCGTCACGGCGCGGTACATGGCGCCCGTGTCAATGAAGATATAGCCCAGGCGGGCCGCGATGGCTTTGGCGAAGGTGCTTTTTCCGCACGACGAAAAGCCGTCGACGGCAATGATGATCCTGTGTTTAGTGTCCGACATTGGGGAATATATCAAAGAAGGTCGATAATATGGTGTAAATGCCTAATATGCCGATGATGAGTCCCGCGACGTGGTTGATCGTGAGCATGTGCCGCGGACGGAAGCGGCGGCGGAAGAGGTTGATGACGAAGGCCAGCAGGGTCCACCACGCCACCGCGCCGCCGAAGAACCCGGCGATGACGAACAGCGAGCGCATGAAGCCCCCGAAGGTGTGGTCGGCCATTTCGCCGCCCGAGATTTTGCAGACG
>ENA-UOJB01001979-UOJB01001979.1-human-gut-metagenome-genome-assembly--contig:-C48-NODE-1979-length-14882-cov-3.855129_pt1 | contig 14882 bp, 13 predicted proteins | sample MGYA00242338_ERZ723885 | MGnify/ENA metagenome assembly ERZ723885
TGCTGCTTCCAGCTCCGAAAGTCCCCGGTAAACTTTCTCATTGTCCATACCACAATTCGACACGCCATACACTTCCAGTGTCTTACCATCCTGTTTTTCCTTCATCCGTAAGATTTCTAACAACTCCTGCAGCTTTTTGCCGGATTTCATATAAACGCGGGTTCCCTGATCATGCAACGTGTTTTGCACATCGTAAGAACCTGGAATAATATGAATCTCTTCCTCTTTTTCGCCGAGCGGAATTCCTAGCCGGGCAGCTACCGCACAAAAAGACGGGACACCACTGATAATTTCTGCCGACCAGCCCGCTTTTGTTGCACGCTTGTGCATATAAATATATGTGGAATATACGCTCGGATCTCCAATCGTAAGCAGTCCCACGGTCTGCCCCTGCATCAGATAATCCTCGATGACCTGGTAAATGCGTTCATGCGCAAGTGCTAATTTCTTTTCATCCCTGATCATCGGAAACGGCATACAAAGCAAGGCTTTTCCATCTATTTCCTGACAGACTTTTTTCACAATCTGATAAGCATAACATTCCTCTTTCGAAACTGCGGGAAGAACGATCACATCACATTTTTGAATAGTTTCAATCGCCTGCAATGTCATAAGTTTCGGATTTCCCGGTCCAACTCCAATGCCATATAGCATTCCCTTTTCCGGCTGCTGCACTGTGTTTTCACAGTCACATGCATTGTTCTCTAAAAATACTTCGGATGTTTTTCTGCGCAAATGCGCCATATAAATTTCCCGTATCGCCGGATACTCTCCGATTCCACGGATGATACAATCTGGTGTATATCCTGCGGCCTGCAATTTTCCGGCAAAGGAATCCTCTTCCGGTTCCCCATTTTCCGCCTCGTGCATACCGCCTGCCATATCATTGTTGGCATGGTCGCCCGCTACAAGCATGAATGGTGTGACAACCACTCTCTGATTGCTCATTTTCTTATTTGTCGATGATGCATGCTTTTTTTGCATGCGCGCAATAACATCTTCGATCGTAACGGCACCTTCCACCGTTGCAATATAAATTTCATGGTCCGCATAATTACGAATGGCAGTTTCGAGGATTGCATAACTTCCATCCGCCGCATGCTCCGTTCCATGTCCCATAAGAATCAGAGGTGCATCTCCTACCTCATCCTTCAGCGATTCCCACAAAGCTTTTGCTACGGTTTCATAATCTTCTTCCGTCGCAAGCAGCGCATCTGCCACTGCAATCGATGCAAAATCCTGCGCATATTCCTGCACCACCTGCTTCATGCGGTGGTTCTCAATTCCATCAATGATATGGGTGGGAAGTACAATCACATTTGTTGCACCTTTTTCTTTTAGTGCCTCTAATCCCTCAGCTGGGTTTTTTGCCTCTATGTCCTCACGCGTCCGCATTGCTTTTCGAACAATTGTACTCGACACCGCTTCCTCGATCAGCACATCCGGATACAACGCCTGCACCTGCTCGCGGATTGCCGTAATATTCTTCTGTCTGGTTCCCGGATAGGTTGTTCCGAAACTTACAATCAAGATTGCTTTTTTCATGATTTACACCTGTCTTCTCTTTTCTTCCATTTTTTTGCTTCCCCGATAAAATGTTCCACAAAAGCCGGATTGGACGGATAATACAAATGTGGATAACCCCACCAGAAATTTTCGTTTTCGTGGATACATTTCCATTTTCGTCCCGTCGTCGGCTTGACAGCCTCACAGGATTCTCCATTGCTATCACTGTCGTAATAATGAAATTCATGCGCCCGAATTACTTTTTGTGATAGAAAATGTGATTCCTGTTCTGTCACATTCACATATCCAAAACGCACCAGTTTTCCCGTATTATGACATCCGCCGCGAATTGCGCCGACCATCGGATACGTCTGTCCATTTTCATCCGTCAGCGTCTCATGCAAATACATAAATCCGCCACACTCTGCCACCGATGGCATTCCCTGCGCAATTGTCTCACGAATGGATTTCCGCATCGAAACATTGCCTGACAATGCCTCTGCGCACAGCTCCGGATACCCGCCACCAAGTAAAATGCCCTGCACATTCTCCGGCAGTTGCTTGTCGTGCAAAGGCGAAAATGCAACAAGGTCCGCCCCTGCTTCGTGCAGCATCCGCAGATTATCTTCATAGTAAAAGCAAAATGCCTCATCTTTTGCTACCGCAATCCGTACGGTGCTTTTCTCATCCGCATCAAAAACACTTCCGGCTGCGCCATACTTATCCTCTGCCTTTTCTTCCTTCCAACCTGCCATTTCAAGCAGCTTTTCCACATCCACATTGGCTTCAAGCAATTCTGCCGCATGCGCCACCTGTGTCTGTAACTGCGCAATCTCATCCGGCATTTTCAATCCCAGATGTCTGCTTTCCATTTGCAGATCGGTAGCTTTCGGAAAGAATCCAAGCACCGGTAAATGCAGTTCCTCCTCGATGATAGGTGCAATGATTCCATAAAAACCCGGCGTAATCCGGTTTAAAATAACACCGGCAAGCCGTTTGTCCGTATCATAGGACTGTATTCCTGCAAGAAGTGCAAGAAGCGTTCTTCCCATTCCATGTGCGTCCACCACAAGAATAACCGGCAGATCCAGCGTCTGCGCCAGATGATATGCCGATCCCTCTTTTTGCGTACCGCCAAGGCCGTCATAAATCCCCATGGCCCCTTCAATTACAGAGAACATTCCTTCTTCCCCATAAACATAAAGTTCCTGAATCTGTGACGCTTCCGAGAAGAAAGTATCCAGATTACGCGATGGAATTCCAATCACTCTCGAATGAAACATCGGATCAATATAATCCGGTCCGCTCTTAAAACTCCGTACCGGAATATTTCTTTTTTTCAATGCTGCCAAAAGCGCACAGGTAATGGTCGTCTTTCCGCTTCCACTCCCCGGCGCAGCCAGCAAAATACCTCGTTTTCTCATGCTAACTTCCTTAATGTAAAAATCATCACCGGATTTTCTGCCTGCATCAGATGATAAGCTCCCGCCTGTTTTCCCCGGCTCACCTGCATCTGGATGACTTCACTTTCCACATCTTCCCGGTGTTCCTGTAAAAAGGCTGTGACTTCTGCAATCGTCTCCAGGCTTATGGCATTGATTGCAACCCTTGCAAGTGGATTTTTCTGCCATACAACCTCTAAAATCTGTTTTAAGTTTCCTCCGCTGCCACCGACAAATGCATGCGTCGGTGCCGGCAGCTGCTGCATGGAATCCGGAGCCTCCCCGGCAACAACTGCAACGTTTTTCAAATGAAATTTCTCTATATTCTGCTGCATCAATTCCAAGGCTGCCGCTTTACGTTCCATGGCATACACCTGAATATTTGGCGAAAGCTGTGCTGCCGCAACCGCAATCGAGCCCGTGCCACTTCCGATATCATAAAATACCGCATCCTCTGTCAGATGAAGTTTCCCCAGAGAAACATGACGGATTTCCTCTTTTGTCATAGGAACTTTCCCGCGGATAAAAGCATCATCCGAAATGCTCTGCGACAGTTCCCGCTTTTTCGGCGAATCGTTCCGGATCAGACAGGTATATAGGCCCTCCTTTGTTAGCTCCTGTGCTTCTGCCGGCAGAATGGTCCGAATCTCTGACGCGCCCCCGAAATCTCTTCCGCAAACGATTTCACAGGAAATCTCTGCCTCCTGCAACAGTTTCCCAATCTTTTGTACATCTTCCACTGTTGAAACCAGCAGATACATCTTCGCATGATAATTTACTGCGTCTAAAATCTCTGCCGGCCAGGTTTCCTCTTTTCTTCCGTGAATGCTCAGAAGTTTCGCATCCTGCCAGGTCTCTCCCACGGCTGCTGCAAGGTAGGATATTGAACAGATTCCCGGATAAATGCGAACCTTTGTAAATCCGTTTTTCTCCAGCTCCTTCTTCATTTTGGTACAACCGCTGTAAAAGCCGGTATCTCCGGAAAAAAGTACGGCTGCTTTGATTGCATGCTTTCCTTCTTTTTCCTTTTTTCTTATAACCGGAATGATATCTTTTGCCAGATAATAGGGATAAGTTTCCTTTTCGCCTGGGACATCCGCAATCATACGCTTTGCACCAAAGACAATATCTGCCTCTGCAACGACTTTTGCCCCCTCCTGTGTCAATGTCCGTTCCGACATGCCAAGTCCGACCAACGCAATCTCCGGCTGATGTAACACCGTATCTTCTGCGCGCAGTGCATGCGTTTTTCCATATTGTTCATACAACGCATCCACCACTTCCTCAAAGGTCTGCCCTTCTTCTTTCGGCGCACGGATCACAAAAGCACGCGCTCCGGTTCTTCCTGCCGCTTGCAGCTTTTCCAGATATCCTCCGCTTTTTCCGCTCTCCTTGGTCACAAGGCAGGAAATGGAAAACTGACGCAGTATTGCCTCATTCAAATCTATGGAAAAAGGCCCCTGCATGGCAATAATATGCTTTGCGTGGATTCCCTGTTTTTCACAGATTTCAATGCTTTCCAGTCCCGGAAGCACCCGGACATACAGCCGCTCCTTTAAGCCTTCCATTCCACTGTAAACGCCAAGCTCTTTGCTTCCGGTTGTCAAAAGAATGTTTCCCTCAATCTCCTGTAACGCTTTGGCACAGGATTCGTTATCTTCAAAATAAGTGATCTTTGCCCCGCTTTCTTCCGCTTTCGCCTCACTGCAACCGCGGAGCAGACGAAAATAAGGAATATCCAGCCCCTCCAGACTTTTTCGGATATTCCCGGATACTTCTGTCGCAAACGGATGCGTACTGTCTACCACCGCAGCAAATACATTCTCATTCTCCGCTGTCATCTCCGATGCCAGCTGCCGCATCTGGGCAATATCAAGCCGCCCGGTCGTAACTTCCACTCCGTCCATCTTTGGCATGACAAGCTGGCCAGATGCCGTTGCCACACATACATGACACGGGATTTGTTCTGCTGCCAGCTGCTCCGCAAGCATCCTTCCTTCTGTTGTTCCGGCATAGATTAAAACTTTTTTCATACGATATAGCCTCGTTTTGTAACCAACTTATCTCCAACAATTTCTGACTGGGAATTTCCGATAAAAACCGTCGTAAACATGTTTACCTTTGCATCCCGCAACTCGCCAAGTGTGCAGGTAACTGCTTTGGTTCCTTCTCTGCCGATATTCTCCACATACCCACAGGCGCGGTCTTCTTTTGCCCCATGGCTCAGTAAAATATCGCAGGCGCGCTGCAGATAATCCGCACGCTTATGACTCGAAGGATTGTAGATTGCCATGGCAAAATCGCCTTCCACCGCCGCGATCAGACGCTTTTCAATGCGCTCCCACGGTGTGAGCAGATCACTGAGACTAATCACACAGAAATCATGGTTGAGCGGCGCTCCAAGCACTGCTGCACCGCTGCTTGCCGCGGTAATTCCCGGAATGACAACAACCTCACAATCCGGATATTCCTTCCCGATTTCAAGCATAAGACATGCCATACCATAAATTCCGGCATCCCCGCTGCATACCATAGCGACACGCTTTCCTTCCATCGCCTTCTCAAAACACATGCGACAGCGCTTTGTCTCCTGGCGCATCGGTGTAGATAAAAATTCCTTATCCGCAAAACGCGCACCCAGCAAATCCAGGTAGACGGTATAGCCAATGATCACATCACATTTTTCCAGTACTTCAATTGCCTGCCCTGTCATCATGGACTCTTCGCCCGGTCCCATTCCTACTACATAAATTTCTTTACTCATCAAATGTCACACTCCATTTTCGATTTGCAATTGCAAAAGTCACACCATCGGCTGCCTGCTTTTTGACCAGAAGTTCATTGCCTGCTGCAACGGCTGCCCGCTCACATACATTGTCCACGCCGACCTTCTCTGCAACAAATCCGGATGACGAATATTCTCCCGGCACTTCCCGCAACTGTCCGGCCGTAAACACATAAAACGGAACACGCATCTTCTGTGCCAGCGCAAGGATTCCCTCTTCGTTCTCCTTCACATCGATCGATGCGATCGCTGCAATCTCTTCTTTCGAGATACAGATATTTTCCTGCTCCTTCAGCCGTGTCAGCATTTCTTCCAACCCCTGTTCAATTTCCACACAGCTTTTGCCCTTCCGGCATCCGATACCAAGCACATATTTCTTCGGAAAAAGCCCCAGTACTGCCTGCTGCAAAAGTTCTTTTTCTTCTGTCACCACGATTATGGCATCCTGCTTTTTCTGACGGAAGTCTTCCCAATCCACCGGAAGCAGTTCCTTCGGCATTCTCAGTTGTTCCAGCTGTTGTGCGCTGTAATGTTCCACCGCGACCGATACGGTATTTCCCTGTAAAATCTGCGTCGAAACTGCCGCAATCCCGCGGGTATCAAACACGCGCAGACAATTTTTCTTTGCAAACAGATCCACTGCAAAACACCCGGCACAGTCTGTCGCCGTGGTCACTACTGCGTGCCCATGTAAACCTTCGGCAAGCTGTCTTGCAAGCTCATTCGCGCCTCCCAGATGACCGGAAAGAACCGGTACAACATACTGCGCATTTTCATCGATCACAAGCACCGGACTGTCTACGGTCTTTTTCTCAATAAAAGGCGCAATCGCGCGCACTGCAATCCCTGCCGCACCGATAAATACAAGCGGCATTCCCTGCATGAATGCAAGGTCTACCCACACATCCAAAGGCTCCTTTTCCCGCAGATATACAATTGTCTTTTCCTGCACCTTTTTCCCTTCACAAAGTACATTCCCGTAATCCACAGATAACGAAATATTCTGGATTTTTTCTGCAAGCGCACGCCCTTTTTCACTAAATGCGACCATATATATTCTCATAACTTCCTCCAGATCTATTCTTTTGCTTTACGGAATTCCGTCTCGAAATCAGCCGCATACAAACGCGACTTTGCATAATGCTGATGCGCAATAACATCCCCGACCAGCACCAGCGCAGTCTTTGTAATTCCATGTGCTTTCGCCACTTCGGGAAGCTCTCCGATCGTACAAATATATGCCTCTTCTTCCGGCCATGTTGCCTTATAAACAAGAGCAGCCGGTGTATCCTTTTGATACCCCCCGGCAATCAGCCGCCCGCTTAACTTTTCTAACATTCCCGTACTCAGATAAATCGCCATGGAAGCCTGATGCGCTGCAAATCGCTCAATGCTCTCCAGCGGTGGAACTTTCGTCCGCCCCTCCATACGTGTAATAATCAAAGACTGCGATACGTCCGGAAGTGTATATTCCAGATTCAGCGAAGCCGCTGCCCCAAAGCAGGCACTCACACCCGGACAGCTCTCATATGCAATATCCTTTTCATCCAGCAGATCCATCTGCTCGCGCACCGCACCGTAAATGCTCGGTTCTCCAGTATGCAGACGGACGGTCATCTTCCCTTCTTTTTCCGCTTCCTGCATGACAGTAAACACTTCTTCCAGTGTCATGGTCGCACTGTTATAGGTCTGACATGTTTCTTTCGCATAATCCAGAAGCGCCGGATTCACAAGCGACCCCGCATAGATGATCACATCCGCTTTCTGCAAAAGACGCATACCTCTGACCGTGATCAGATCTGCCGCCCCCGGTCCTGCTCCAACAAAATAAACCATATTTCCTCCTTATCTGCCCAGTTCGTAAAGAATTGCATTCACAATCGCAGCGGCAACGTTGCTGCCGCCTTTTCTTCCGCGATTCACAATATGCGGTACATCCGTTTCCAAAATCAGTTCCTTTGCGGCTTCCACATTGACAAATCCGACCGGAACACCAATGATAAATGCCGGTCTCCAATCGCTTTTTTGCATCAGTTCATATAACGAAACCAGCGCCGTTGGCGCATTTCCCACCGCAAAGATTACAGGCTTTTGAATTTGTGCAGCCTTTTCCATGCTCACTGTGGCACGCGTGACCTGACGGCTTTTCGCAATGCGCGCAACTTCTTCATCCGCCATAAAACAATGCGCAACTCCACCATAACGCGCAAGTACTTTTTTGTTGATTCCAGCGAGCGCCATATTCGTATCCGTAACAATATCCGCGCCATTTGCAATCAGTTGTTTTGCAATCTGCACCGCATTCTTTGAATAGGTCATCGTGTGCGCATATTCAAAATCCGCACTCGTATGGATCACCCGCTTTGTGACCGGTTCCTCATCTGCCGGAATCGTAATATGCATCTCTTTCAGTTCCTGTCCGATGATCTCGAAACTTCTCTTTTCAATTTCGCCCGGCAGTACATATTCAAGTTCTTTCATTTCTTAATCTCTCCATCAATCGCTCATTACTTGCATGGTCTTTGACCGCAATCCGATAGTATCCCTTTCCCAACCCGCGATAATTTGAGCAGTCGCGGATGAGAATCCCTTCTTTCAAAAGCCTATCATACAATGGCGCTTCTGTGTAAAATAAAATATAATTTGCCACCGAATCATAGATGCGAATGTTATCTTTTCCTGTTTCTTTCAACGCATTGATCAGATATTCTCTCTCTCTGCAAATAAGCTTTCTTGTGTCTGCAAGATATTTTTCTGCATCCCAGTCCGGCCTTTTCTCATAGATCACACCTGCCGCCTGCGCAAAAACCGACAGATTCCATTCCGGCAATTGCCGGGCAATGCGCGCCCGCATATGTGGATCTGCGATCAGATACCCAAGCCTTACACCCGGAATCCCATAGATCTTTGTAAACGCACGCACAATAATCAGATTCTTAAAATCACGGAGCAGCTCCTGTGTGTGTGCTTTCCCTGCAAATTCAATAAAACACTCATCCAGTACTACCGTTATCCCACATTCCTTACACTTCTTTAACAGCAGCCGCAGCATTTCCCGTGAGATTTCGTTTCCCACCGGATTTGCCGGACTGGCCAGAAAAAGCAGATCCAAATCTTCGCGCAAAACATCCAGAAACGTCTCTGTAATTGCAAAATTTTCGTTTTCTTTCAGTTGTACAAATTCCATATGAGCATCCACCATCTGTGCCGCCCACTCATATCCATAAAAAGACGGCACCGGAATCACGACCTTTTTCGGGCGGATCGCATGTACAATTGCTGCCAGAAGTTCCGATGCGCCATTGCCGCACAACACCTGCGATTTTTCTACCGATGGCTGCAAATTTGCTGCGATTTGCTCAATCAATTTTCCACTTCCCTGCTGCGGGTATACCATGACATGTTCCAAAGCCTCCCGCAAAGCATCTTTCAGCGGATACGGGGTTCCCAGTGGATTGATATTCACCGAAAAGTCATCTTTTATGTTGTGATTGTATATATCTCCCCCATGAATATTCTCATTACTGTACATACATTTTCCTCTTTCATTGAACACCAGCCCATGCATAATTTGCTTTCAGCAAATGGGCTGACACTATCTAGCCAACCCAAAGCAGACCGATCAAAGCCAGGCATTCACATAAAATTGCCGTCCGGTACAGGAGTCCGTTTGCTCTTTTGATGTCTTCGTATTCCACAGGTCTATGCGCATCTCCAATGGTAGATTTCTTAACGATTTTGCCAAAATAACTGGCATCTCCTGCCAGCTGCACACCAAGACTTCCTGCACATACGGCCTCTGTCTGCGCCGAATTTGGACTGGCATGTTTTCGCCGGTCTCTTCGCCAGATGCGCCACGCGCCTTTGCCATCATATGCTTTTCCCGGCAAAAAGCTCACCGCGATCATAAGAAGCGCGCTGATACGCGCCGGAATATAATTGACCACATCATCCAGCTTTGCTGCGCAACGTCCGAAATACATATATTTATCATTTTTATATCCGACCATAGAATCCATGGTATTGATTGCCTTATACATAAACCCGAGAATCGGACCTCCAATTGCCAGATAAATGAGTGGCGCGATCACGCCATCCGATGTATTTTCTGCTACGGTCTCCACCGCAGCCTTTGCCACTCCGGTAGCATCGAGTACCTGTGTATCCCGCCCAACGATCATCGACACCGCATAGCGTGCACCTTCCAGATCATCCTTTTTCAGTGCCTTATACACTTTCATGCTTTCTACTTTCAGGCATTTTGTAGCAAGAATCTGATATGTCATAATGCCTTCGATGATACATCCGGCGAATGGATGCAGCCAATATCCCGCCACCAGAATCGCCGCCGCAACAACAGCGGTCAGACATACCACCAGAATCGTCATCGCCACACCGCGCCAAAACTGCTCACCTTTTTTTAATTCCGCACGATTCCATTTGGAACATTTCGCGATCACACTACCGATCAGCCGGATCGGGTGTGGCATCCAATGCGGATCTCCCACAAGCAGATCCAGTAGAAAACCTCCAAATAAAGCAATTATGTGATATTTTATCATCTGAATCCTCTTTCCTGTGTAACAAAACGAATCTGTTCTCCTGCAATCAAAATCCGGCAGGTAAAACCACCCGCGTTTTCGACCTGATAATCATAGTAATCTCCGCCACCATAATGGCTCAAAAGCGCCATGATCGTCCCACCATGCACAACGGCTGCCACCGTAACTTCCCGGTCACTTCCACAATCCCTGCACATATTGCTCTGCGCATAGTTTCTTAAATAATCCGCCGCATTTTCCATTCCTGCGCATACACGGTCAATAAATTCCGCCCGACTTTCTCCTTCCGGAAAAGGCAGCGTACCATTGCTGTCGATCCATGCCTGATACTGCGGATTTCCATTGAGCTGCTCATAATTTTTTCCCTCGAAAGCTCCGAAATTCATTTCTTTCCACTCCGGAATCTCAATTTTTTCTCTATCCGGAAACAAAATCTGAGCACTCTCCCGGCATCTTTGCATCGGACTGGTAAAAACAATCTCCGTCTGTGCCAATCCTGTCATTTTCTTTCAAAGACTCTATCTGCATTCTTCCCTCCGCAGAAAGTGCCTCTTCCGTCCATCCAAGATAACTGTGCCGGCGGTTTGCCGGCGTCTGTCCATGGCGGATCAAATAACATTTTATCTTCATTTGATTCTCTGCCCTATTCCACACATAATTCGTTCCACACGGTCGGCACTTTTTGCCACTTCAATAAGAAAACGCCCCAGACGTTCCCGGTATTCCCGCTCAAACGCGTCCATCGGAACAATACCATTTCCTACCTCATCACATATGATTGCAATCTCCGGACGCCCTGCAAGAATTGCCCGGGCATCTTCCTCAGCCGGCTTTTTCCCCTGCAATTCCTCACGGAACCACACTTCAAAATCATCCCAGATTTCTTCCTTTGCAATGCCCCGTTCCTGCAGAACATACGCTTTCTTTCCCTGAGCCATGCCACCAAGATATAACTCCATTTTGTACCTCCCCGGTTTTTATAAAAAATCTATCACAGCAGCAGCAACAACCATCGCCCCCTCACACAATGTAAGGAAATAGCCCGCCGTGTCCCCTGTAATTCCATTCAGTTCCCGATAGCTTCTCCACCAATAGTACAGATACGTAAGTCCCGCTGCTACAAGCACAAAAATTGCAGTCTTGGCCTGAAGCCATAGCATCAGTATGGCACACAAAATAATCTGCAAATAAAGCGCGCCTTTTACCCATCGCTCATGCGCCGTGCTTGCAAAATGATACAGCAGTCCGTCACTTTTTGCGGAACGGAGCGACACTACGCCGAGTCCGCTCAGGCAACGGGAAAGGAAAAATCCGCAACAGAATACTCCCAGATTTTCTGCTCCCTCGATCTGCCCGAACGCGCCCATATAAATCAATCCAAACACCGCCAGCATAATTACGGAAAAGGCTCCAATATGTGCGTCCTTTAAAATCTCAAGTTTTCGTTCTCTCGGCTGATAGGAATGAAATGCATCCATGGTATCCATATATCCGTCTACATGAAATCCACCTGTCACAAGCAACGGGATTGCTGTCGCAATACACACATAGGTCCACTCATAAAATCCCAGTTTTTGTGCAATCCGATACCAGGCAAACACCAATGCTCCAATTACCGCTCCCACCCATGGGAAAAAGCACATACTGTAACGCATATCTTCTTCTTTCCATTCAAACTGTGGCATTGGTATCTTCGAATATGTTGAAAATGCAATAATCATTGCTTTTATAATGTGCATGAATTTTCTCTCTTTTCTATCATTGTCTTATTTCACTTTTACCGGAATTCCCACGATTACTTCCGTCACATGATCTGCCATCCGTGCCAGTTCCTGATTGACCCGCCCAAGCACTCGGATATATGACATCGTCTGTGCATCATAGGGTATCCCATCTTCGAAAACATTATTGCTTACAATCACAAGCTTGTCCAACTTTTCGGCAAGTGTCCGGATTCCACCCGTTACTTTTTCTACCAGAAAATCTTCTCTTTCTGTCTCACTCATCCTGCTTGCAGAATCTTCCGTTTCACCGCCAAACATTTCATTTGCAACAAGATTGGACATGCACTCCAGCAGCGCTGCATTTTCTGTCTGCTTCCTGTCTCTTACAATAATCTCTGCCGCCTTATGTATATCCCTTGTCTGTTCGATCGTTTGAAATCCTTTTCCCGCCCGAAGTCTCTGATGACGCGCAACTTTTTTCCTGCCTTCCGCATCATAAACCTGCATGGTTGCAATATAATATTTTCCCGGACTGTCCTCTAACAGATTTTCCGCATATTCCGATTTTCCGCTGCCACTTCCTCCAATAACCAAATGTATCATTCCATTTTCCTCTTAACGGACACCATCTTTATCCGAAAAACGCTCATATTGCTCGATTTCCATGGTATCAAATGTTGTCTGCTTTTCATACAGTGTCAAGGCAAGATCTAACAGTTCGCACATCATAACAGCACCGGTTCCTTCGCCCAACGCCAGATTTGCATCGATCACAGGATGTAACTGCAATTCATCTGCCAACAAACGCGCCGCCGGTTCCTTGCTGCAGTGCGATGGAATCAAAAACTCCTGCACTCCCGGCACCAGCCGCTGCGCTACAAGTCCCGCAAGTGTACTGATCAATCCATCCAGAATCACCGGAATATGATAAAGCGCACCACCGATACAGACGCCTGCCATTCCTGCAATATCCAAACCTCCGAATGTCGCTAAAATCTGCAGTGCATCCATATGTGCTACCGGATATTTTTCCAACGCGCTTTTTATGACCTGCGCTTTTCTTTGCAGTCCCGCATCACTTAAACCGGCACCTCTTCCAATCCATCTCTCTAATACCACCGGGTCTGTAACATCTTTCTCCATAAGTGCGATTGCCACAGCACTGCTTGTTGTTGTATTGCCAATTCCCATTTCGCCGGTACCAAGCAAAGTATATCCCTTATCTTTGCACTCCTGCACCAACTGTATTCCGACTTCGATCGCACGCAATGCCTCTTCTTCCGTCATCGCCGGCTCCTCAAGAAAATCTCTCGTCCCCTGCATAATCTTGCAATCACGCACGCCGGGAATCTTTTCCGCACTGTTGATTCCAATATCCACCGGGATGACATCGACGCCCGCATGTGCCGCCATCTTTCCAACAGAACTCTGCTGCTTTCCCATAAAAGAAGTCACAATTGCAGTCACTTCCTGTCCGGACTGACTGACATGCTCCGCAACAATTCCGTTGTCCGCACACATAGCAATGATTGCCTTTTTTTGCAGATTCAAATCGGTACTTTCCAAAATACCACCGATTCGCGCCAGAAGCAATTCAAACTCTCCCAGCCCATCCAATGGTTTCGCAATTCCATCCCAGATTGCTTTTACTTCTTTTTCTATTTTCTTATTTATCGGTTTGATCTTTAAAGCCAAAAGTTCTTCTCTTGTCATATGCTCTTATCTTTCCCAGTCACAACTGATTTTTGCTTCCCTTAAAATAGAATATACATACTCCATATCCATATGCGCTCTCAACCCGTCTGCCAGACGATCATATTGTAATTCCTTAAACGCCGCATAATCATAATGTTCTTTCGCTTCCCAGAATATGCCTTTTCGCTTTGCAAGGATTCTCACAATATCCTCCGCAATACTTCCCTGGTCAAAAACGCCATGTACATAGCTTCCATATACATTCTCCGTTTTATTTCGGGCATTCTGCATATTCCCTACCAAATTTCGTATCTCCTGCGTTTTCCCCATATGAATCTCATATCCGTTGTATTCTTTTCCTGATAATGGTGCAAAAAGCCCCTCAAAATCATAAAATGTTCCACTTACCTGTTTTCTCGTCTTCTCCGGCATAAGAACTGTATGCTCCGGCAAAAGCTCCATCCCCCGGATTTCTTTGCAGCTCTGTTCCACCCCATAAGGATCTTCGATCGACATTCCAAGCATCTGATATCCGCCACAGATTCCCCAGATAGGAATCTGTCCTGAAAGCTTTTTTATTTTTGCCTCAAGTCCATTTTGCCGCATCCACTGCAAGTCCCCGATCGTATTTTTGCTTCCCGGAATCAAAATCATATCCGGATTCCCAAGTTCCTTTACCGATGTGACATAGCGGACGGATACATCAGGTAACTGCTCAAACACATTGAAATCCGTAAAATTCGAAATACGCGGCAAACGAATCACTGCCAGATCAATCAGTCCTGTCTCTTTATTTTCCAGCTGTGCACTGAGACTGTCCTCATCCTCAATGGAAAGCTGCATATAAGGAACCACTCCCGTCACTTTTACATTTCCCCGCTCCTCAAGCATTTCAATTCCCGGATCGAGAATCGTTTTATCTCCGCGAAATTTATTTATAATCAGTCCTTTAACCCGTTCTTTTTCCTCTTCTTCCAACAACATCAATGTTCCCAACAGTTGCGCGAATACACCACCCCGGTCAATATCTCCAACCAGCAAAACCGGTGCATCCACAAGCTTCGCCATTCCCATATTAACAATGTCGTCCTTTTTTAAATTGATCTCCGCAGGGCTTCCTGCACCTTCGATTACAATAATATCTGCCTGCTTTTCCAATTCCTGAAAC
>ENA-UOJB01001996-UOJB01001996.1-human-gut-metagenome-genome-assembly--contig:-C48-NODE-1996-length-14747-cov-5.050231_pt1 | contig 14747 bp, 19 predicted proteins | sample MGYA00242338_ERZ723885 | MGnify/ENA metagenome assembly ERZ723885
GATTGAAGAACCAGACTGAGCACTTTGTCGTGATGCAAATGATATGGAGGCAGGTGAGGGTGATAAATATATGTGCTATGAATGTATTAAAGAACCTGACATTAAGTCGAAGGAAGTACAGGACGCATTCGGCTATGCAGTGCCTATGGATATTGTTGAAATTATATTTGCACCGGGCGAAATACCGCAGATTGCGATTGAGTGTATGAAACTTGCCGGATATATGGGCGGTGTGGAAGCCGTAAAAAACTAATACAGACAGACGGTGATCTGCAGCTTATTCATTTCTATCTTCAAAAGGGATTTGATTGGGACAGGCTTGCAAGGTTATCACTGTCTGAAAAAATATTTTTAAAGGCGAGTATGGAGCTTGCTGTGGAAGAGGAGACGGAGAAGTATAAGGCGTTATTGGGGAGTGGGTGACGTAAAATTTGGCTCGTAATATAGGTGCAACTTTAAGCCTTAATAACGGTAATTTTTTCGTCAATATGAAGTCCGCTGTCAATGCGAGCAATAACCTTAGAAACAGTTTAAACGGTACAACGTCGGGAATGAAAAACTTCGGAAATCAGTCTTCCGGAGTAGGCGGGGTTATAACCTCGTTGGCATCTAAGGTGGCAGTAGCCGTAGGAGCGTTTGTCGGTGTACGTCAAGCGATAGACTTCGGCAAAGATGTAGTGAATACCGGCAGAGAGTTTGAACAGGGAATGGCAAACGTATCCGCAATCTCGGGGGCAACAGGTGCAGAACTGACCGCACTTTCCGAGAAAGCAAAGGAAATGGGTGCTAAAACCAAATTTTCTGCAATAGAAGCGTCAGAGGCTATGTCATATATGGGTATGGCTGGCTGGAATTCATCGCAGATGATTGACGGTATTGCGGGAATAATGAACCTTGCCGCTGCGAGCGGTGAGGAATTAGCCGGTGTATCTGATATTGTAACCGATGCTTTGACCGCTTTCGGACTGAAAGCAAGTGACAGCGGTGAGTTCGCTGATGTTTTGGCGGTTGCATCGTCAAAGTCAAATACAAATGTATCTTTGCTCGGCGAGTCCTTTAAAAATGTTGCGGCAACTGCGGGTGCAATGGGATATTCAATGAAAGATACCACCACAGCACTCGGTCTGATGGCAAATGCCGGAGTTAAAGGTTCGGACGCAGGTACTTCTCTGAGAGGTGTTATGACAAGGTTGGCGAAACCTACCAAAGAAGTAGATGCGGCTATGTCGGCTTTGGGGATTTCTGCAGTAAATACGGACGGCAGTATGAAACCTTTATCTGTGCTTATTCCTGAACTTCAGACACGCTTCTCAACACTTACCGATGCTCAAAAAGGTCAGTATGCAACAATGATTGCCGGAAAAAATGCACTGTCGGGATTTCTGTCAATCGTGAATGCAAGTCCTGATGATTTTTACTCATTGTCTGACGCTATAAATAATTCGGAAGGTGCGGCTTTAAAAATGGCTGACACTATGAATGACACGGTAAGCGGTAAACTCACACTGTTAAAGTCGCAGTTCGAGGGTGTGAAAATTGCGATATTTGATGCACTCGGTTCATCGCAGTTTAAAGGCGTTCTTCAGTCTATGTCTGACGGACTCGGTGCATTAACTCCCGCTATTTCTTATGTTACTGTTGCAATAGGAAACGGATTATTTTCTGCAATTCAGACAATTTATAATACTGCAAGCACGGTATTTAACGCTGTAAAGAATGCAATTCAAAATAATCAGCCGGCAATAGAACGACTGCATAATGCGTTTGATAATGTCAGGAATAGCATTGTAAATGCATTCAGTGGCAATGGTACTGCATTAATTCAGGCACTTGCAAATGTAGTAGTACCGAATTTGTGCAATTCACTTGCGGCAGTGATGAATATAGCTTCAGGTGTAATATCCGCTGCAAGCACACTTTCACCTGTGATTGCCGGAATTGCCGGAGCGGTAACCGCATATAAAATTGCCGTTGCGGCTGCAAATGTAGTTGATGGGATAAGAAACGGACTAATTGCATTTTCTGCTGTCATGACAGGAACGCAGGCTGCTGCTTTTGCACCGCTTACAACTGCGACTATCGCTCAAATTGCCGCAACTCAGGCACTTAATGTGGTGACGGGAGTGTTCGGTGCAATAATGACGTTTGTCACATCACCGATAGGTCTTGTTGTTATTGCTATCGGTGCGGTTATTGCGGTGGGTGTTCTGCTCTTTAAACATTGGGACAAGGTAAAGGAAACAGCGAAAAATCTCTGGAACGGTATAAAGAATGTGTTCAACGGGATAAAAGATACAGTTTCAAATGCTTGGGGCAAAGTCAAGGAAACTGCAGCAAATGTTTGGGACGGTATTAAAAATACGGTATCAACAAAACTGAATAACATCAAGAATTCCTATCAGGAACACGGCGGAGGAATAAAAGGTGCAGTCGCCGGTACTATGACAGCAATAAAAGAATATTACAAGACCGGCTATGATGCAATAAACTCTCTTACAGGCGGAAAACTCGGACAGGTTGTCGAGAGTGTAAAAACAAAACTTTCTCCTATGCTGAATACTGTCAAAGAAAAATTATCAGGCATAAAAGATGTATTTGGCAGTGCCTTTTCAAAAGCCTTTGAATTTGTGAGAAATTCATATAATGAAGGTGCTTTGAAACCGATAGTGGATAAATGCATAAGTGCATTTAACGGAATAAAGACAAAAATCAGTGAGAAGTTTAACGGGATTAAAGAAACTGTCGGAGAAAAGTTATCGTCAATCGGTGATGTCGCAAACGGAATAAAGAACAAAGTTGCGGAGAAATTTACTTCGATAAAAACCGCAATTACTGAAAAATTTGCAGAAATAAAAACTTCGGTAAGCACAGCACTTGCTCCGGTTAAAAATGTAATTTCCGAGATTGTAAATGACATCAAAGCAACTGTCGGAAAAGTTATTGACGGCATTAAAAATAAAGTATCCGATACAGTCTTAAATATACAAATGGTAATATCGAATATTATTGGCGGAATAAAGCAGAATTTTCAAATGTTCTTTGATAACATAAAGTCTGTTTTTGAAAATATAAAAACGGCGGTGGCAGGAATATTTGAAGGCATTAAAACAACAATATCCGGTGTGTTCCAAGTGATAGTCGGTATATTTACATTGAACACAGAAACTATAAAAAACGGTGTGCAGAATGTGATAAGCGGAATTACATTAATAATTGACGGTGCGAAGAATGTTATAATAAATATTTGGAATATGATAACATTATCCGCAGGACTTGCTTTTGACAATATAAAGACGGTTGTAACGAATGTTACAGAAGGAATTAAAACAGTAATAGACAGTATAAGAACAACATTTCAGAATGTGTTTAATTCAGTCAAAAACACGGTGTCAGGCGTCTTTAATTCAATAAAGAGTATAATAAGCAATGTATGGAACGGGATAAAAGGTATTATTAAAACTCCACATATTGTGCAGACGGGAACTATCAGTATTGCCGGTATCAATACACCGATACCGAAATTAGGCATACAATGGTACGCAAAAGGCGGTATTATGACACGTCCTACAATGTTCGGTATGAACGGTGGTTTCCCTATGGTCGGAGGTGAATCCGGAGCAGAGGCAATTCTTCCGCTCGACAGATTTTGGAACACACTGCAGAACTATATGAAACCGGTGTCTGCAAATGAGAAACCAAGCATAATAAACCAGATAAATGTTACTGTGTATTCAAACGGTGAAGATGATGATACTTTGGCAAATAAGGTGGCAAAAAGAATTGTTGAAGTGTTGGAGAATATGTGATTTTTGTGGCTGTCAACTCCTGACGGCTTTTTTCTTTGCAGTTTTTTAGGTCGGAGGTGCGAATTTGGATATATATTTGAGCGTAAATAACAGAGCGGATATATTGAAAATTCCTGTTTTGCCGTCACAGTTTACAATAAGCAAACCACAGTCAACCGAAACATTTGAAACGGTATCGCACGGCGAACTTATGCTGATAGGAAGTCCGAAATTAAAAAGTATTTCTATTTCAAGCTTTTTCCCGATAAGAGATTATCCGTATCTGCGTGATAAGTCAATGAAGGGGTGGGAATATGTATATAAAATTGATACATGGATAGACCTGAAACTTCCTATACGCCTCATTATTACAGAAACACCGATAAATATGGCTGTTGCGGTCAAGGACTTTAAATACACAATAAAGACAGACGGTGACCTTTGGTACACACTTGATTTAGAGGAGTTTAATCTTCTGAATTATGAGGGTCAAAGCAATGCGGAGGATGAAATTGATATGGAAGAACTTAATAAACTCAAAGAACAAGTTGCATACCTTGTAGGACTTGTTGAAACCCTTGCAAATCCAATGATATATAACTATATTGATGAAAACATGCCGGAATGGGCACGAAAGAGTGTTCAAAAGGCTGTTGACAAGGGTGTACTCAGCGGAACGGACGAAGGATGGAATTTACAATATAATGATTTGCGTGTAATTGTGTGGTTGGATAGATTGGGGCTGCTTGAATAATGTCATCGGGATTTGATGTTGCGGAACGTGCAAGAAAAGAAATGCAGGAAATAGGGGGCAAGTGCGGAAATAACAATAAATACACTCATTGGTATTCCGACAATGTTGAGAATATAGGATATAACTTTTGGTGGTGTGCGGCATTTGTAAGCTATGTTGTAAGACAGTGCGGTGTTCCGACAAGTATAGTTCCGAATTACTCATACTGCCCTAACTGTATTGATTGGGCACGAAGAAACGGCAGACTTCATTCGAAACATCAAGTTACAAATGGTACATATACACCTCACGCAGGAGATATATTTCTGCGTGAGGGACATACAGGAATAATTGTTTCCGTAAGCGGTAACAGTTTTACTACTGTTGAAGGCAATACAGGAGGGACAAGCAACTGCAGAACTGTGGGAAGTCATACATGGAGCTTTTCAGGCGGTAATTATGATTATGTGTTTAATCCGGAATACTCCGATAAGTCAAACGGAACATCATCTTCCGGAAGTATGGAAAGCTATATGTATTCGGAAAATTCATACGGCGGAGAAAAAGAACCTACAGCTGTATGGAATAACAGAGTTAAGGAAAACATTCATCCTGCAATGCAGAACCTTACTCCTATTACGCCGACTGATGAACTGAGAATGTATGCAAATGATACCGATATAACCGAAATGATAGGAAATCTGTCGTGGAAAAACAGTATATATGAACTTGCAACTACAATGTCTTTTGATATAGCGAAAACTGACGCAGCATATCTGAAAGATTTGATGTACACACCGCAAGTCGGCGATATTATCCGAATGGTAACAAATGCAGAGATTTTTCGGGGAGTAATAACTAAGGCAGATGACGGTGACAAGAACAGTAATAAATATACTATTGCTGACCTTGGATGGTATCTTAATAAAACAAGTCAGACATATCAGTTTAAAAATATTTCGGCAGCAAATGCAATTAAAGAAATCTGTAATGACTTGTCTATATCTATTGTCATGCTGCCGGAATTGACTGCAAATATAAAGCAGATATATTTTGATAAAACCGTATCGGATATACTCAAAGATATTCTTGAAAAGTGCGGCGGGAATTATAATTTTGATTTTGTGCCGGAAGGATTGAGAATATACAAAATCGGAGATTTGACAGCCTATCCTGAATTTCAAGTGGCGAGTAATGTAAGACAGGGATATTCGATTGATTACAGAGGCAATGTAAGCCATAGCACGTCTATTGAGGATATGTACAACTCTATTAAAATAACCTCTGAAAAGGATAATGTATATAAGGAATTGATGGTGCTGCAGAATCGTGACCTTATTGATAAATATGGCTTTTTGCAGAAAATAGTTAAGATAGATACCGAAAAAGAAAATGCCGATACAGTTGCAAAACGTGAGCTTAACGAAAATGCAAAGGTGAATGAAACTTTTTCGTTTGAAATAGTAGAGAAATATGACAGCTATACCAGAGCCGGAGAAGTTATATCGGTAGACGGTGTAAAGTATGCAATCGAAAGCACAAGTCACAGTTATAAAGACGGCTGGCATTTTGATAAACTGGAGTTGAGTAAACTTGAATGAATAGTTGATTTAAAGTATGTGTTGTGGTATAATACTCTTCATAACGAGTAAAGTGGGTGTAAACGGTGGAAGAACAAATTAATCAGTCTGTGCGAGTACAGACTGAATTTGAAGAATGGGTAGATGGCGGATGCAAAAAAGCCGAGGACCTAATTAAAGATTCAGAAAAAGAAGATTAAGAAGATTAAAATGATTACTTAGGTAGTCTATGTATTGATAAAACATAGTAGAGTATTAATATCAATTAAGAAAGAAGTTTTTTATGAAACAAGTTTCATTGAGAGAAAAGAAAATGGTGTTGAATAATGCAGTGGCATCTGTCGAAATGGAAGGATACAAGATTTCTGATAACGAAAAGGAACTTTGTATGGAAGTTTTAGACGGAAAACTCACAAAGGACGAATTTATCAAAATAATGCTTGAAAAGGTGCAGAATAACTAATTTATAATGCAGTATACTTATGTCATATTTATGCTAAGAGATATTTTTAGAGAATATATAAAAGAAGATTAAAATATAAAGCGATTACTTAGGTAGTCGCTTTTTTCGTGGAAAGGAACAATGATATGAGTGGAGTTACAGATTTAGCGAGGCACATAAAAGCAAGAGACAATCCGTCATCATATACACCGATGTTCGGCAGAATTATATCTCTGCCGAAACTTGTAATACAGCTTGGAAACAATATTTTACTTGATGACAGTGATATAAAATCGGTCTTTGATATTTATGAAACACAAGAGAGGGACAATCATACGGAATACAAATACCTTGGAAAAGAAGTAGTTTTATTGCCGTATGACAACGACAACAAGTTTGTTGTGATAGGAGTAACCGAATAATGAAAAAGACATTTGATTTTGATTTCGGTAACGGCGAATTTGTTATGAAAGACGGTAATCCCATCATTTTATCGGGCATTAATGCTCTTAAGCTATGGATACAAAAATGTATACGGACACAGCTTTACAGATACTCCATATACAAAGACAAACAATACGGTGCAAATATTGAAGATTTGGTGATGGGAAAATCATATAACTTCGATTTCGCAGAATCGGAACTTCGCAGAGAAATAGAAACAGCACTTTTGCGGAATGAGGATATTTATAGTATGAGCGGTTTTTCTGCGGAGAAAGTCGGAGCGACACTTAAAATATCTTTCACATTGAACACAGCTTACGGAGAAAGTGCGGAGGTGTACACCATATGACACTTGATGAAATAATTGAATATATGCTGTCGAGCGTGCCGGAAGAATATGATATTTCGGTCGGCTCGTTTTTTTATGACCTTCTTTATCCGGTGGCAGAACAAATATATCTGTTGCAGAAAAGGATAAGCAGACTGTCAGAAAACACATTTGCCGTGACGGCAGAGGGAGAATACCTTGACCGCAAGACAGCCGAGCAGAACATAGTGCGTAAAACAGCCACTTATTCAAAAGGTACACTGCTAATCAGCGGAAACCGAGGTGAAGTGATTTTGAAAGGTGCAAAGGTTGCGGCGGATAATGTCCTGTTTGAAGTAAATGAAACAGTGAGCATTGCCGAAAACGGTTCTGTTGAAGTCGGTGCGACTTGTACTGTTTCGGGAAGTGCAGGCAATGTGAAAAAAGGAGATATAAATCGATTTCCTATAACACTTCCCGGAATTACAGCCGTTCAGAATATAACGGATTTTACAGGCGGTTATGATGCAGAGAGCGATGCAGACTTATTGGAACGATACCTTGAAAAAGTGTCACGTCCGAATGTCAGCGGAAATAAATATCATTATATTGAATGGGCAAAAGAAGTAAGCGGAGTAGGAGATGTAAAAGTAATACCGCTTTGGAACGGAGCGGGGACAGTAAAAATAGTAATTGTAGATGCTGATAACCGTCCCGCAGACAGTGAACTTATTTCAAAAGTGAAAGAGCACATTGAGGAAAACAGACCAATCGGTGCAGAAGTTACAGTGGTCAGTGCGTCACCTGTTATGATAAATATATCAGTTAGGCTGACAGCTGATAATACATCAAACATACATACAACAGTTGAAAATGTATTAAAAGACTATTTGTCGGGAGAGGCAATAAAAAAGGAATATATATCGTATGCCAAAATCGGCAGCCTTATATTATCAATATCGGGTGTTGAGGATTATACGGATTTAAAGGTCAACAACGGAACAGAAAATATCAAGATAGCAGACGGAGCGGTACCGGTGCTTGAAAGCGTGGTGTTGAAATGATTGACAGACTCCCGAATTATTATAGCAAATCAAAAACGGTAAAGGACTTTTACAATGTCGTTCAAACAATACTTGATAAAGTTTCGGAAGATATTTCTGATGAAGATAAGCGTCTGTTTATTACTACCACAGATAGTTTTCTGCTGCATGAAAAAGACGTAGGACTGTCTGAAATTACGGCAGATAATGAAACTAAGAGAGCAAGAGTAATTACAAGACTGCAAGGAAATAATCTTCTGACAAAATCGGAACTTGAACAGCTTATTTTAATGTATGACAGAACAGGCTGTACAATAACCGAGGACTATAAAAATTACACAGTGGCTGTTAAATTCAGCGGACGTAAAGGAGTGCCGTATAATTTTGAACAAATAAAATCAGCGGTGGATGAGGTTAAGCCCGCACATCTTCAAGTGAATTACGAGTTTCAAAGCAATACTTGGAGCGAAGTACAGAAAAAACTCGGGACATGGGGCAATGCAAAAATATTTACATGGGGAGGTGTTAAAGATTATGACGGCAGAACATCGCTGTATGTATAAAACAATGAGTTATATTTTAGAGTCAACGGAACAAACGCATATGTGGTATTTAAAGATAATAAGCCATATGCACATTTTTTATAAGGAGGCGTGAAAAATGAAATACACATCAAATCATAATTTTAAACTGCCGGCACCGTCCGACACTATTGATGTAGAGGTGCTCAATGAGAATTTTACAAATATCGACGCACTTATTAAAACATTGGAGTCTGCTAAGGCAGATAAAAATTCACCGAGTTTTACGGGTGCACCAACCGCACCGACTGCGTCAAGCAGTACAAATTCTACACAGATTGCTACTACTGCTTTTGTGCAGGGACTGATACAAGGCATACAGACGGCATTGTCAGGCAAAGCGGACAAAAATTCACCAAGTTTTACGGGTACACCGAAATCTCCGACTCCGCCGTCATCTGATATTTCAACGAGAATAGCAACAACCGCATTTGTGCAGAACTTGGTGCAAGCAGTGGATAAAAAAATCTCCGAATTGGTATCTTCAACATTGGACAGCACTTATGCTCTGCTGTTGTTTGATAAAGATAATATCGGCACTTGCAGTAATATTGACAGTTTCGGAATTACATACAGTCAGTATCAAAACGGTACATATAAGACTGATATAGTGCAGGTCGGAAATAACGCTCAACTGCCGAATAAATCGAATGCACCCGTATTTTTAGTGTCGTGGGCTGCCGAATCCGGTGACGAAAGTGAAATATATAATGTTCAGGCTGTAATCTATCCGGACGGAACGGTATATGGACGCCATAGATACTTGTGGAGTATCAGCAGTGGCATTGTGAGTAAGCTTTCTTGGAATGATTGGAGTACGGATAACAATTATATTTATTATAATCCTAAAGATCATTTTGTAAAGGAATAGCGTGGGGTGATAAAGTATGCCGGAAGATATACGATTGGCAAAAGGCGAAGATTTAGATGCACTTGAGGATATAGTGAATAACCATATCGGCAGTGATGAAACTCACGTTACTGCCGGTGACAAGCAAAATTGGAACGGCAAGGCTGATGTGGCTATGCTTGAAACAGAAGGGTATCTGAAGAAAAAAGTTGTAGGCGTACTGCCATCAATGTCTGTTGAATTTGGTTTTTCAGACGGTGTTTCAAAATTCAATGCTATAAATAGATGTACTGTATCTGTTGCGGAAGAAAGTGACGGCAACAAGTATCAAAAAATTGTAACCGGTTCAAATGCAGCGAATATGTATGCTTTTGCTTATCTTGACTTTTCAAAATATACGGCTAATGCAAAAGAACTGATAATTGAGTTTGATACGAAAATAAATACCGACCGCTGGTATATAGGACTGTCTGATTTGGCACAGCGTCCGGGAGAATCAAGCAGAGGTTCGTATGACAGTACAGGAGTTGTTTTCACGCAAGGTACAAAAGACGGAAAGTATTATTACATAAACAGTGACTTGACGTGGAAAGACAACTTTTTTAACTGTTGGGTTCATAGCCGAATAGAAGTCAATTACGAGTCAAAAACGGTATCATATTGCATTACAAACAATAATGAATCAGCAAAATTAAGCGGTGAGATTGATTTTTATGATAAGTCCGCAAGTAAGGTTACGGGACTTGAGATTTATTCTTATGTAAATAGCGTTGAAATGGGGATTGACAATATAAGCATAACATCAAAATCGGGAAATGAAAGTGATGACGAAAGAACCGTATATATATTGACGGAAGACGGAGATATAGCGGAATATATCTATATAGACGGAAAGCCGATTTGTATAGGAAGGAGTGATATATTTAATACAATAAAAGACCTGCTCGAAAGAGTAGAAAAATTAGAAAATAACTGATAAGGGGGTACTGACTATGGAAAGTACAGTTGTTGTGGCGATTTTGTCGCTTGTAGGAACGCTCGGCGGTTCTATTATTGCAGGTATTGTTTCAAACAATAAGACACTGTACAGAATTGAACAGCTTGAACGCAAAGTAGAAAAACACAACAGTGTTGTTGAACGAGTGGCTATTGCGGAAAATACACTTAAATCTCAGCAGCACCAAATTGATGAACTGAAGGGGGATATGTAAAATGATTAACTGGAAAGTACGAATGAGAAATCCTATGTTTTGGGCACAGATATTGCTGTCTGTAATTATGCCGATACTGGCATATCTTGGACTTACAGCCGAGGATTTAAGCTCGTGGTCGGTATTGGGGGAAGTACTTATAAAGGCGGTTTCAAGCCCGTACATTTTGAGCCTTGTAATTGTCAGTGTATATAACGCAATTACAGACCCTACAACAACAGGATTTACAGACAGCAAACGTGCATTGACATACGATACACCTAACGATGATAAGGAGTAAGAGATGATTGCAATAGATAAATTGATTCAGACAGCTGATAATGAGGTCGGCTATTTGGAAAAGTCAAGTAATTCACAGCTTGATGATAAAACAGCGAATGCCGGTATGAACAATTATACTAAGTATTGGCTTGATATAAAAAATGAATATCAAGGACAGCCGTGGTGTGCGGTGTTTGTTACATGGTGCTTTACCAAGGTTTTCGGAGTGGATAAGGCACATCAATTATTGAAGCATTATCCGTATGTATATTGTCCGACAATGTCGGGACTTTTTAAATTGTACGCAAATCCGAAAAGGGGCGATATTGTTATATTTAATCATAATGGGGTATTTACGCATACGGGAATTGTAACCGGCGTGGACGGTGATTATTTCACTACTGTTGAGGGAAATACGTCAGCCGGAAGTGCGGTTGTTGCAAACGGCGGCGGTGTCTGCAGAAAAGGATATTATATCAGCAATCTTGCGGGGACGAAGTTCTGCAGACCGGATTATGAAACGGCAGAAAGCGAGGAAGAAATTATGAGTAAGGAATATACGGAGTTGAAAGCAGAAATCGCAAAATTGCAGGCTGATGTAAATAAACTGAACAGTAAAATGATTTACAATTATGTTGATGACAATATGCCTGAATGGGCAAGACCTACTGTTCAGAAAATGATGGATAAGGGATTTCTTAAAGGTGATGAAAACGGCTGTCTGGGTTTAACCGATGAACTTCTGAGAGTCTTTGTTATAAATGACAGAGCGGGAGTATATGAAAACAGATGGGACGGTAAAAGTGAATAGTTGAGTTTATGCCCGTTAGAGATTGATTTTCTAAACGGGCATTATTTTTATTATTTGAGAACCACAATATATAAATAACAGAGGTGATTGCAATGAATGAAGAGAAAGATGTACCTATAACACTCGGAGAAAAATATATGCTTACCATAAGAGAAGCAAGTATATATTTCAATATCGGAGTCAAAAAAATCCGCAGACTGGCGGAAGATAATATCGGAGTATTCTCTATTTACAGCGGCAACAGATATTTAATAATACGTCCTAAATTTGAGGAACATCTCTGCCGAATTTCTACGATATAAATTTATTTTATTTGCCGTAAGTAGTTGACTTTATGAGCTTTTAGAGTGATATATAGTGCAAGCTTAATAAAGCTTATAATCAAACTAAAAGTAAAAATTAAAGAACAGAAAGGAAGAAATTTTATGCAGAGAGCAACAGCAGAGAAAAAGGATTTATTAAATCTGTCAGAAACAATTGAATATTTCAACCTCAGCCAAAGAAAGTTTCATTCTCTTATCAGAGAAAAAACGGTTCATGATTTTATCGTTTTCTATGGCAGTCGAAGATTGATTATCAGAACGGCATTTGAAAAGTATATCTTAAAACATCCGGAACTTAGGAGGTGCAGATAATGGGGATCAGAGGAAGAATAAGACGCGATTCAAAACATAGAGTTTTGAGAGCGGGAGAGTCAATGAGAGCAGACGGAAAATATCAGTTTAAGTATCATATAGCAGGCAAACCGCATTTTGTGTACAGTTGGAAACTTGAACCTACGGACAAATTACCTGCCGGAAAGAAACCGTGTCTTTCACTGAGGGAACTTGAAAAGCAGATAGGATACGATTTGGAATCACAGTTAGATCCGATGAAAAGAAATATAACAGTGAACGAACTTGTAGAACGATACCTATCCACAAAAACAGGAGCAAAACACAGTACAGTTGCAAACTATAACTTTGTAAAGAATATCTTGAAAAAAGAGGAATTTAGCGAGGCGAAAATAGCAGACGTTAAAACATCGGATGCAAAACTTTTCCTTATTAAAATGCAGAGTGACGGCAAAGGTTACAGTACAGTCAAGTCGGTACGCGGAGTTCTTAGACCTGCATTTCAGATGGCTGTTGATGATGATATTTTAAATAAGAATCCATTTGAATTTCAGCTTGCCGGAGTTGTGGTGAATGATTCACATACACGAACTGCAATAACAAGAGAGCAAATGCGGCAGTTTTTGAAATTTGTGCATGATGATAACTGCTATTGTAAGTATTATGAGGTGGTTTATATCCTATTCCATACAGGAATGAGAATATCGGAATTCTGCGGTTTGACACTCAAAGATATTGATTTAAAGAACCGAATTGTAAATATTGACCATCAGCTTCAGAGAACATCGGATATGCAATATGTAATTGAATCAACGAAAACCAATGCCGGAACAAGAAAACTTCCGATTACCGAGGAAGTGGCAAAGTGTTTTCAAGCCATTATCGAGGACAGAGAACCGCAGCAAAGAGAAAAAATGATTGAAGGATATGCCGGATTTTTGTTTTATGATAAAAATAACAATCCGCTCGTGGCAATGCATTGGGAACATCGCTTTAACCATATGGTACAGCGATACAACGATATTTACCGTATACAGATACCGAATATTACGCCGCACGTTTGCAGACATACCTATTGCAGTAACATGGCGAAATCAGGAATGAACCCAAAGACATTGCAGTACCTTATGGGGCATAGCGACATAGGCGTAACACTAAACACTTATACACATCTCGGTCTTGAAGATGCCGAGGACGAACTAAAACGTATGGAGGATTTGAATAATGCGAGAAACGAACTTGATAAAAATTCAAGAAGAAATTTAATAACACAGAAGATGTTCAGGGTTATATGATAATGTTTCACATACGGCACTCAGGCTACGGCTTAAGAGCATGTTTTATTATTGTTAAAATTTGTATGGGTTGCGAATTGATATGGATGTAGAAAGTGTATTATAATATTTAGACAGATAAATCAAAATTTGTACGGGAGAAAGGCAAATGAAATTTCAAAAAGCAAGTGAAACTGATTTTCATATTATTCAGAAATTCTATTGGGATGTGATAGATAATATTCATAGGAACAATGTAAATAATGAAAATCTCGGATGGGAAAAAGGTATTTATCCATCTGATAAATTTATTCAAAGTAGCCTTATCAAAGGTGAACTCTATACTTTGACAGAAAAAGATACTTTATATGCCTGTGTTATCTTAAACAGTGAACACAACAAGGGATATGATAACTGTACATGGGGCATCATCTGTGATTCCGGTGAAGTCCTAACTCCCCATGCACTTGCTGTTAACCCAAAGTTACAAAGAAAAGGTGTTGGCAAACTCGTGGTAGAAAATATATTGAACATTGCAAGGACAGAGCATAAGAAAGCTGTACGACTTGATGTTCTTAGTGCCTGCAAAGCAGCAGAACATCTCTATACAAGTTGCGGATTCCAATTTGTTGAAACAAAGAAATGTTTTATGAAGATACAGGGTGGACAGAGTACAAAATGTTTGAATTTAACTTATAAATTTCGGTTTGTCAATCAAATACAAAAATACCAAAAAATCCGTTAGTAGTAAACACTGAGTCAATTTCAAGTATTGTGTAAACCTTCATTATGGTGTAGAATAGAAATACAC
>ENA-UOJB01001998-UOJB01001998.1-human-gut-metagenome-genome-assembly--contig:-C48-NODE-1998-length-14734-cov-4.543838_pt1 | contig 14734 bp, 16 predicted proteins | sample MGYA00242338_ERZ723885 | MGnify/ENA metagenome assembly ERZ723885
AGGAGTCTGGGTTATTCTATTGGGAAATATCTTTCGGTAAATTCAGAACCGCTGTTTTCCAAAACTCCGTAGCTGTCAAGAAATACGGCTTTATTGTCTTTTTTGCACCGTTCGCCATAGTCCCAAAAGTTCACAAAGTCCTCCAAATCGCCAAGCTCGCCTATTTTTATTCCGCTTTCTTCGGCTTTGTATCTGCCGTAGTCGTCATAGTCGGATATGTCGGGAATAAAACTGTAACACTCCGTATTCAGGGCAAGGTTTATAAGGTCGGTAACGCTCCTTGTATGCTCCTGCGCCTCGACCGCAGCCGTAAACACCTGATATTCGTTGTCGTCAAGATTAGATAAAATATCCGCCAAGTAATTAAGCTCGTCAATGTTTTCGGTTTCCTTGAACAGCCTTTTTGCATTTACGCCGGGCAAATAAAAATCCGCAATTTCAAAAACATACTCGCCGGGCTTTACGTCAAGCTCAAGCCCGATTTCCTTAAAGATATATGTCAGTTCTTCTTTGTTTACGGGTAATTCCATTAAAAAATGCCGGTAATTATCCGGCGTATTCCTGTATTCGTAGCCGTTTGCGATTGCCGCCGTAAAATAAAATTCCGCCATACTCACACCTCCAAATCCGCAAACTCTTTATCGGTCATACCAACCAATTTTGAAACAATATCCGCCGCCGTATCTTTCAAATCCGCGTCCTCGATATACGGGATTGCTTCCTTGATTTTAACAATAAGCCCCACACGGTCAGCGGTATTATACATTCCGATTATGCTTTTTTCTTCGTCCGAAAATCGTGTCATAGCGATATATCCTCCTTTTTCTTTGATTTTGCCGGCTTTTTCGGCGCTTTTTCCGTTTTAGCTTTTTCTTCTTTAAGCTGCTTGCGGATAGAGGGTTTTTTTGCCGTCTTTGCTTTCTGCTCTGATTCTGCCATAGTGGGCGTAGCGATAAATTCCTCTTTTTGCGGCGGCTCTGGCAATTTAACATCACCGAGAGCAGTATTCAGAGTTAATCTGCTGTTGTGAACATAATCGCACATTGCACTGTAATACGCCTTATCCGTTTCGGGAACGGTTTTATCTTTCAATGCCATATTTGCCGTTTCCTCAATTTCAGACATACTGATATGCAGACGCAGATACGGAACGAAAAGGTTTAGCGCCGTATTTGCACTGTCCGTCACTTCATCGACGCCCTTTTGTCCTGTTGCCTGCCGTACAGATTCCAAATACTCCGGCGTAATGCTTCCCTTGAAATGATTTTCTATGTGGTTGATAAGCCCGTTTTCACGGTCGCCTATATCGTATCTGCCTATATAATTATCACGCATACCGTTATACATATAATCAATGCGGAATTTTGTTTTGTCGTAGCCTTGATTTTCGGGATAGCTTTCGTCAAGATATGTAAAAAGTTTATCAGCCTTATTAAGCGGCATTTTCTGTCCCGTTTCAAAATGCGGACTTTCCGACCACAAAATTGTAACTATCGGCTGTTTTGCCGGATTTAACATATCGGGAATTTTCGCATTAAGCCACTTTTCATAAATAATCGAATAATCAACCTGCATAAGCTCGGCAAGTTTTGAAAAACACCGTTCTCTGACTACTGTATCGTCAATTCCGATAATACTATATAAATCATTAGAGGATAACATATCATACAGCTTCTGAAAAGAAACACCCGTGTAGATTTCATCTTTCATCTCGTCGTCCGAAAATTCCGCAGCGTACCAAGCGGAAATATCGGAATTTAAGTCAACGGATTTTTCCTTTTCAAGCTCCTTTAATTTTTCGGATATATCCGTAATCATTTCGTCCGCAGTAGTGCGTATCACTTCAAGCGACGCCTTTAATTCCTCCGTTTCCTTGCCGCTGCTCCAGCCTGCCACATAGCCGAAAGAGTAGTCGGAGGTGTCAATCCCGAAATGCTGACATACGGTATATGCAATACTTTCCGCCTGCACTTCACGGGTGCGGTTATCCGGTCTGTCGTCCTCGATAACCTCGTTTTCTTCCTTTTCGGGAAGTGCGTGCAGCTTTGCGTGAGCGATTTCGTGAATGGTGGTTTTTATCGTCTGCATTTCCGACAAATCATTACGCACGGCAATTCTTTTTTCGGTCAGGTGATAATATCCGTTTGCCGCACGGTCTATCTTTTCAAGCTCAATGGGGACGGGGGATATTTCCTTTAACGCTTTGAAAAACTTTTCGTAGTCCTCAACATTGCCCGTAAGCTGATTCGCTATTGTGGGGATCTCTTTTCCGTCCGTCTGCGACAGGTCAAATACCGTTGTTATCTTAAATGCCGGAACGGTGATTGTTTTTGTGGTGGTACGGTTGCTGCCGTCTGCGTTCAATATCGGATTTCCGTTTTTATCGTGTGCCGTTTCCTCAATTTCTTTTTTATACGGAGCAGGGGCAAGAATTTTGATACCCTTTTCGCCCTTTCTGACAGCACGCTTAAATTCATTTTTCCAAGTGTTAAAACCGGCTATGTACGAAGCATCCGGCTTCTGCATTAAAATCAATATTGTATTCCGAAAGCTGTAATTATGGAATTTTGACATTGCCGACAAATACTCCTTGTATCTGTCGCTGTTAAATAAATCCTTAATGCCTTGCTCCAATTTGTCGGTAATTTCCTTGACTTTCTCTTTTTGAGATTTGCCCGTAAATTCAATGGGCGTTACTTCTGACATCTGTTACACCTCCAAATTCTTGTTTTTATCCGGCTTAAACGGATTTTCTCTTGTGCTGTCAAATTCACGGTATCGCTGTGTAAGCTCGGTTATCATACTTTTAATGCCCTGCATAAATTCTTTCGGACTTGATTCGCCTTTTGCAATCTCAGCAAGTTTATTTTCCCATTCTGCCGTGAGCTGTGCGGATATGAGTGTGTCGGGCAGAACGGAAACAAGCAGTATTCCGTTTTTGGTGGGTGTTATCTGCCGCCCGTTTCTCTGTGCAAATCCTGTTTGCACCAGCTTTTCCAAAATAGCGGCTCTGGTTGCCGGAGTGCCCAAACCTTTACGCTCTGCGCTGTCGGTTGTCTCTTTTGCACCCGCCGTTTCCATTGCAGATAACAATGTGTCCTCTGTGTACGGGTTCGGAGGCTGGGTGTATTTTTCTTTAAGCTCCGGTGCTGCTCCTGCGAATAACTGTCCCTTATAGAATTTCACAAGCGGCGCTGATTCCGAATTATCCGCCTTTGGATATATCAGCTTTTCTATTACACGAAAGCCCTCCGAAACAATTTCTTTTCCCTTTGCCGTAAATGTATATCCGCCGCACTCAAACACAGCCGCAGTATTTTCATACACATAGCTTTCCGCCGACGCTGAAATTATCCGGCATAAAACAAGTTTCAGAATATTCAGCTCGCCTGTCGGAATTGCCGACAAATCCGCCTTTTCAATTTCAAGCGTGGGAATAATGGCGTGGTGGTCTGATACCTTGCTGTTGTTTATCATACGGGATATTTCGGGGAAGAAATCGGGGGCTTTGTCAAACGGCGGTATATCCGCACCGAGACGAATAACCGCCGTTGCCGTTTCCGCCATATCCTCCGTCAAATATCGGCTGTCCGTTCGGGGATAGGTGATAAGTTTCTTTTCGTACAATGCCTGTGCGTAGTCAAGCGTCTGCTTTGCGGTGTAGCCATAAATCCTGTTTGCTGCCCTTTGCAGCGTTGTTAAATCAAACAGTTTCGGCGGCTGTTCGGTTTTGGTTTCTTTGGTTACGGAAACACAAACGGCCTGCGAGTGTTCACAAGCCGTTATAATTTCTTTTGCCGTATTCTCATTGTCAAGTCTTTCGGTTTCCGCTTTCACGCCGCCGAGCGTGAGTTCAACCGTAAAATACTTTTCTTTTCGGAAAAACGCTATTTTGTTATGCCTGTCGCATAAAAGAGCAAGCGTAGGCGTCTGCACTCTGCCGATATTTAAGGTCTTGTTATACAAAATCGAAAACAGCCTTGTTGCATTGATACCGACTATCCAATCCGCCCACATTCTGCAAAGTGCCGAATAATATAAATTGTCATACTCGCCGCCGTCTTTTAAGTTTTCAAAGCCCTCACGGATCGCCGCATTTTCCATTGATGAAATCCAAAGTCTTTTAATCGGCTTTTTGCAATTCGCCATATTGTAGACGAGCCGGAAAATCAGCTCGCCCTCACGTCCTGCATCGCAGGCGTTAATAACAGCACTCACATCTTTTCTGCACATAAGGTCTTTGACAACCTTAAACTGCTTTTGCTTATCGCCGTAAATCTTGTACTTGAAGTTATCGGGAATGATAGGCAAATCCGCATAATTCCACTTTGAATATTTTGCGTCGTATTCCTCCGGAAACGCTGCCGCTGCCAAATGCCCGACGCACCAAGATATGATATATTCGCCGTTTTCAATATATCCGTCGCGGCTGCCCTTGATATTAAGTGCTTTTGCGATTGCAAGAGCAACAGACGGTTTTTCCGCTATAATCAGTTTCAAATTAAATTCCTCCTTTGAACGCAAAAACAGCACCCAAGTTAATGAGTGCTGTTTTGATTGATATTAAATTAAAGTCCCAATATGTCCTTGTGATGTCCTATGTCTATCAGCAAAATTATAACGCCGTTTTCATAACGCCATAAAATGCGAATATCCATATTAACGCTCATTTCAAACACATTGTCAAGTCCCTGTACCTTTTTTGTACGAAGCGACGGATAAAAGGGATTTTGCATTAAGAGCTTTAATTTATTTGCTGTCTGCTTTTGTTCCGCCGCAGACAGCTTTTTCAAATCCCTTTCAAATTCCTTTGTATATTTGAGCTTATACATTGTCTATATCAATCCCCATATCGGAAAACATATCCTCAACGCTTTCAAATGCTGTCCGGGTTTTCGTATCATTTTCCGACTCTTTCAGTATTTTTGCGATTTTTGCAATTTTGTCTTTCGGGTAGACAACGACAGGGCAAAGGAATATACCGCCGTCCCTTTCCATAATGTCGAATTTATCGCCCTCCGAAATACCGAGCTTTTTTATAATCTCCGACGGTATGGTTATCTGGGAACGTCCTCTGATTTCCGCTAACATAAAAACACCTCTTTCTATGTTTCTGATTTTCTGAATTTCTTACATTTATATTATATGCTATTTTCAGAAAAAAATCAAGTGGAAATCAAAAATTTAATAATTTTTTTATTCGTCCGTTTCGTCGTCCTCGTTTATAACGGTTTCGGTGTCCTCGTCCTCAAAATCGAAGTCGTCCAAATCGTCCGCCTGTTCAAGTTTCTTTTTCGGCAAGATTACCTTGTAATAATAGCCGCCAATTCCGGCAGCCGCCGCAAGCGCAAGAATGATAAACAAGCCGGAATTGTTTTTCTGCCGGTTTTGCTCCGACTGTTCGGATTTTTCAGCTTTTGTGTCGGAGTTGTCTTTTGTATCGGTTTCTGTTAAATCTTTTTCGGTATCGTCCGTTGTGGGCTTTGCGGTCGCTGTCGGTTTCTTATCCGATTGCTCGACAAGAGCCTCAAGGTCGCTTTCATCAACGGTATTCAAAAAATACACATTTTCACTCTGCGCGCCCTTGTCAATTACGAAATAAAAAACATTTCCGTCCCGTGCGGTCACGGTGATAAACTGCAAATTTTCATTATCCGAAACATCATCTGCAAGCTGGGCGTTGCCCTTTGCCGTCAATGTTCGGTTGTCCTCGATTACGGTTTTGGCAGGTGCTTCTGCCGGAGCGTTACTCTGTGCAAACGCCGTCATTCCCGATAAAGCGAAAACGGCGGTAAATACCGCCGCCGCAAATTTAATTCTGTTCGTTTTCATTGTCCGTGTCCTCCTTATTTTCAAGCTCTGCCTTGTATTTTTCGGGCAGTTCAAACTCGCCCGTTGCGTAGGCTTTGAGTAGTGCCGTCAAGGTCTTGTTGTCGATATTGACCGTCTTAACCAGCTTTACAATCTGCAAGTTTTCCGCCTCAACGCGCTTTGTTTCAAGCTCTCTGATTTTCTTTTGCAGCTCCGCAATTTTTGATTTTGCCGCCGCAATGTCCTTATCAATTTTTGTTACTGTTGCCATTGTATAAAATACCTCCGTTAAATTAAATTTTTAGTTTAGTCGCCCATAGGCGTAGAAATGCTGCGTCCAATAATTTGAGTTGACGCTTGCATACTGAATAGGATTGCCGCAATGAATCATCATACCGTTACCAACATAAATACCGACGTGCGATACCGGGCAGCCGCTGTTATATGTCCCCGTGAAGAAAATAATATCACCGGGCTTTGCGTCCGACGGTCTGACGGGAGTACATTGGTCGAAAATACCCTGCGCCGTTGTCCTGCCGAGAGGATATACGCCGGAGTTTTTGAATACCCAGCACACAAATCCCGAACAGTCAAACGAGGTCTGCGGACTGCTGCCGCCCCAAACATACGGATAGCCTAAATACTTCTCGGCTTCGGTTATCAGCTTTCGGAATGTTTCGTCCGTAAGAGCCTCGCCCGGAATTGTGTAGTCATTGTATGGGCTTTGCGTTATGTTTGAATAAATATCGTCCGCAAACAGATAATCACGGTTGCCCTTGCTCACAAGGTAAATATCGTAAAGCTCCCTTTGGTCTGCCGTGAGCGTGGTCGTCATACCCTCGTTCACAAGCGTAACATTGAGAATTTTATAGGTGTATTCGTTCCCGTCCTCGTCTGTCTGCTGCCGGCTTGTTTCGGTAATCTGCAAATGGTATTGTGCATTGAACAGAGTATCAAGAGCAGATTTAATGTCATTGAATTTGAAATCCTGATATACAGCAGTAAGATATGAAATCAGCTCATACGGGTTATGACCGATACCCGCCAAGTTATAATTGTATTCGTCGTAACCGCTGTATTCATTTTCGATATTATCAATTTTGCTCTGCAAATTCTGCTCCAAACCGTTGTAGTAATTTTCAGCCGCATAAATATCCTCGTCCTCCGCAAAGTATGACGATACCATTATCGAATTAAATCCTGTTGTACCGATAACGGAGCAGGAGGAAAGAGCCGTACCCAGCCAAGCAATCAAAAGTACGATTGCAAGAATAGCACCGAAAACGGCTTTATGCCGCCATACAAAAGCTGCAAGCCTTGACGCTGCACGCTCGGCGTTCTGTGCCGCCTTTTTTGCCTGCTTTGCCGTTTGCTCGGCTCGCTTTGTCTTTTGGTATTTTTTCTTTATCTGCTGTTTTTGACGGAATTTCTTTAACGCTGATTTTTTCAGCGACGGATTTTCCGCAAGCATTTTTTCATACGCCGCCTTAATTTCCGCTTTTTCCGCCTTGACCTTTAAGCGTGCAGCTTTTTTGTACGGTGCAGCTTTTCTCTGACTGTCAATGTATTTTGCCGTCCTGACGCTGTACCGTGCAAGACTTTCCGCCTTTTGCTCCGTTTGGTGCGCCGCTTCAACGCCCGTGTTTTCGTTTTCAACCTCTGCAACCTTTGAATGGAGTTTGTTAAGCGCTGTATGCTGCAAGGCTTCACGCCCTGTCTTGACAGGGGATCGGTGGTACAAATCCGATTGAGGTCTGACCTCTTTTTCAAACTGCAAGCGGTTTTTAGGCTTTTGATTTTGCTCGTCATACAGCCGCTTGCGTTTGATTTTCCTTTTGTGCGGTAAATTTTGTTCAGCTTTTTCAGCTTTGGATTTTGCCTTTTCCGCCTTTTTCTCAAATTTCCGAGCACGCCTGTTTACCCTGTCAAAAGGAATATCGCCGCTGTCGGATTTAGGGGCGTCAGTTTTTTCACTGGTCGTTTTAGTGTCTGATTCTGTGTTATCGGTTTTATCCGATTTATCAAAAGACAGCTTTTGCCGCTTTTTAGAGTTAGGTTTTTTATCCGTTTCGGATTTTGTGTCCCTCACGCTGTCAAACGGAATATTACTGTCCTTTTCGGCTTTGCTTTCCGAAAAGTCCATATCCGTATTTTTGGAAAATTCCGTCTTGTTTTCCTGTGCCTTTTCGGAAATATCGTAGTCGTCTGATTTTTGCGCTTGCTCTGCAAAATTGTAATCAACGCTTTTCGTCTGCTTTTGCATACGATACATTTTACTGCGGTATTTCTTTTTCTTTGCGGCAGAGGAATAGGAAGGCTCGGCTTTCGGAATATCCGGCTGAATGTCCTGCGGTGTATTTTCCGTTTCGTTCTGCTCAATATCCTTGTCGGTGAATTGTGCCGTGTTTTCTGCCGGAACGGGAACATTATTATCCGCTGATTTAGAAACAGAAATATCAATCTTTGTTTCAGCAGAAATATTTTCGGAATTAGCAGCCGTGTTTTCCCCCTGCCTTGTCCGATACATACGGTTTTTCTTTGACTGTGTAAGGGGCGGTTTTGGCCTTTCACCCTCTGTGTGCCGTCCGAGCTGAATGTCGGGGCGCTTATCCTTTACATAGCTTTCATCACGGTTTTTCGCCTTAAATTCTTTATCATTCCGCACCGTAATCCTCCTTAATTTCTTTCAAATCTATACGGCAGTCAATTTCATAGCCGTATCTTGCGGCGAGCTCTTTAATTTCCGCAATCAGCTTTTTGCGTTCCTCGCGCTGAACATTCTTTATTGCTTCAAATGCGGTTTTATCCAAGCAGCCGCTTGAATTTAATTTTTCATTATCCATTATCCGCCTCCTAAAAAGAGCGCAAAAAAAGAACATTGAATTTTCGTCAATGTTCCTTTTTCGGTGATTTAATTTTTTAATCTTCGTAATGACCTTTACAAGACGCAATAATTATATTTCCGTCGGACAGCTTATATACAATTCTGTTTTCATCATCTATCCGTCTGCTCCACCAACCGCTTAAATTTAATTTGAGCGGTTCCGGCTTGCCAAGTCCGGAAAAAGTATTACGCTGAATATCTTTAATTAAAGCATTTATCTTTTTCAGTGTTTTTTTATCTTGCGTCTGCCAATAACAGTAGTCCTCCCACGCACTTTCGTCCCATAGTAACCTCATAGCTTAATCCTCTTCGATAAGCTCGTGTTCCACCAGCTTCGCCTTTCCTGTTTCAATATCAGAAATAACCTTGCTCAAATGTTTCATATTGCTTTCGGAATAAAACGGATCGGCTGATATTTCAAAAGGTATGCGTTTTTCTCTGCTGACCTTTGTTGCAAAAATGGTAAATGCGGTAGTCATTGACATACCCATTTCCTGACAGGTCTGTTCCATTGATTTTTTCAAATCAGCGTCCATACGAAAATTAACCATAGCCTGTGCCATAAAATCCACTCCTTTCACCTTGTGTATTTATTATAGCATTTTGTAAAGCAAAAGTCAATACTTTGCTTTACAAAATATATTATGCTGCAATAAATTTTTTTGATACATTTTATGAGTGAATTTTATTTTTCAAACACACAATTATTTATGCACGCTCCCGTTTCAATATCCGCAATACATTTGAGTATAGGGAAAACCTGCGGAGGGCAAACAGCGTTTCCGAGAGTTTTTAATCTCAAAGCCCGATTGTTTTCGTCCTCTGTTATACGGGGTATGTCCGCAGGCTCTTGTTGCCATAATTTATGTCCGTCCATTTCAAAGGAAAACCCATTAACCATTCCACCCAATCGGGATTGAGCGCTGCCGTTTCCGAGTGCGGATTTTCCAGCCGTATAATCTGTGCCGCCAAGTTTGCCTTGTCCTTGCTTTTGAGCATTACCTCCGGCTTGAAGGTTGACCTCATTCCGTCCGACGCTATCGGCGTTAAGTAAAACACCGCCGCCGACAGAGGAAGGCTCCATTTTGTGCCGTTCCTGTTCACCTTGCGGAATATCCCATTGTCCGACAGGTACACATTCATACTCATTGCTTCCTTTACAGTTCTGTCGTCGGAGGCAAGGGGTGTGGGAAACATCAGCGCCCACGATAAAAGTTCTTGTGCGCTCGTGCCACGCGCCGACGCCGCAAGCCGGATATACGAATGTTTGAACAGCGTAGCCCGCACGCTCCAAGTCAAATACCGTTTTGTCGAGCCCCATATTGATAAACCCGGCAACATTCTCCCCAAGCACCCAATGGGGCTTGATTTCGGAAATAACTCTGACCATTTCAGGCCAGAGATACCGAGTGTCTGCAAATCCTTTTTGCCGTCCTGCCGATGAGAACGGCTGGCACGGGAAGCCGCCGGATATGAGGGTAACTGTTTTTCGTCCTGTTTTTTCAAAAAATCCCTCCTTTGTCAAAGTAGTAATATCACGAAAGCGGGGAACGGTCGGCCAGCGCTTTTCAAGTACGCTTGTCGGATAGTCTGCCCATTCGCACTGGCACACCGTTTCAAAGCCTGCCGCTTCCGCTGCTAAATCAATTCCGCCAATACCTGAAAACAGGCTTAAATGCGTTAAATTATTCACTGCCTGCCACCTCTTGCGGAACGGTCGTCATTAACGAATACAATTTTGTATCTTTCGGGAAGCGGTCAATAAAGGGAATTATGGTGTTGCCGTAGAATAAAAGCCCCTCACCGGCTCCCGACTGCGTAACATAAGAAAGCTGCTGCGGTGAGATACCTAACTTTTTCGCAAGGATTTCTCTGTCGCCCTGCGCCTGATTCAGCATATAAATGTAGTCGCTGTTTTCAAATATGTTTTCGATTTCAGCGCTTGACAATAAATCCTTGACATTCTGCGTTATGCCCGTCGGAATACCGCCCCATTTTCTGAAACGCTTCCAAATCTCTACCGAGTATGCCGCCGTTTGCTCATCTTTGAGCAGTAAATGAAATTCATCGCAATAATAGCGTGTGGATTTATGCTCGTTTCGGTTTATCGTAACCCTGTTCCATATCTGGTCCTGAACAACAAGCATACCTAATTTCTTTAATTGCTTGCCAAGCTCCTTAATATCAAAACAAACGATACGGTTTGAAATATCCACATTTGTCCTGTGATTAAAAACATTAAGGCTGCCCTTGACATACAGCTCCAAAGCGGAGGCTATACGCCCGGCTTCCTGTTCCGGCTGTTTCTTTATTTCCTCGTACAAATCTTCAAGGATAGGCATATTCTGCGGAGTGGGATTTTCAAAATATTTCTGATAAATCCGTGTTACGCTCCTGTCAATAACCGTCTTTTCGATAGGCTCCAAGCCGTCGCGTCCGCCAATTATGAGTTCGCAGAACGAAAGCACAAAATCGGATTTTAATGCAAGCGGATTTTCCTCGTCCGAATAATTGATATTTATGTCAAGCGGATTTAGGTAGTCCTTTGATGTGGGCGACAGTTTCACAACCTGCCCTTTAAGTGCGTGTATCAGCGGATTGTATTCCGCTTCGGGATCACACACATAAATATCGTCATTCGTAACCAAAAACGCATTTGTTATTTCTCTTTTAGCCGAAAATGATTTACCGCTGCCCGGTGTTCCGAGTATAAGCCCGTTAGGATTTTTCAGCATTTTTCGGTCAACCATTATCATATTGTTTGAGAGTGCATTAAGACCGCAATAAAGCGCTTCGGGACTGTCCGAAAAAAGCTCCTGCGTGGTAAACGGCACAAAAATAGCGGTGCTTGAAGTTGTCAAAGCCCGCTGTATTCCGATATTGTTTATGCCGATAGGCACGCTCGCCATTAGTCCGTCCTCCTGCTGATAATCAAGACGGCGCAGCGGACAGTTCCGCTGCTGTGCGATTGACTGTACCTCAAATATGGCGCTGTTTAACGCCTTTTTAGTTTTCGCCGTATTCATAATGAGTACGGTAACTAAAAACATTCTTTCGTTGCGCCCCTGCAAATCTTCCAGCAGCTTTTTTGCGTCAATGCCGAATGTGTTTATATCCGACGGAATTATATCCATATCGTAACCGGCTCTGACGGCTTTTTTCTGCTCCTCGATTTTCATTTTATCAAGGTCGGTGATTTTACGCTTTATCATTTTTATAGCTTCGCTCTGGTCTATGCTTTTGATATGGATATTGACCGATAATGCCGACTGTATTTCAAGAAAATTTTTCAGCATTTCGTCCGTAAGCTCCGGCGCGAGTATATGCAAAAATGAAACGGCGCCTATCGTACCGCCCATTCTGAAACACCGCCCGTCCGAAAAATTGAACGAGGTCGGAGCAATAAAGTCCTTTGTGGTAAGCCCCGTTTTATATATCAAATTCCAAGAGAAATTTAATTTATTCTCGCCACCGTTAAAGCACGAGTGCAGAAGCTCCAAGCGCTCCATACCGTTTAATGAAAACGCCCTCACACCCAAAATCTTAAAGTTATTGATTATATCGGTTTCGATACGCTCCAAACGCTGCTTTGCGTTTTGGATATTATCGGCTTCAATTCCGAATGTGATATATTTCTTTCTCACGATTCCGTTGTTGCACCTTGCAAGCTGATTTTTCAGCATTTCGGTGTATTCTGCTCTTATCCCGTCAAAATCATCATTCTGCGGTTTTATGGCAATGGACTTTTCAAAGTCGGATATATCCATTGTCTGATTAAGAAATGAAAGCTGCACCGATATGGATTTATCAAAATAGTTGAGAAAATCGCAGTAATTTTCAAAGATTATATTTTTGTCCTCGTTTCTTGCAAGCTGATAATTTATATCATAAAACTGTATTGTTTTCGTGAAATAGTTGTTCCTGACAATGCAGATTCCGTCAGGCCGCATTTCCTTATATGAAATTGTGTCCTGCGCCGACATTGCGATTTTACCCTGCATTTTTGCCTTTTTCACGGCGTCGGCTATCCGCTTTCGCTGTCTTGACGTCAGCGGCTTTTCTGCCGAAAGCGTGATTTTCTTTTTGTGTTCCGACAATTTTATCAACCTCCTGTTCCAATAAAATTTGTTTTTCTATTGCCGAATAAATGTTATTCGTTACATACGGCCGCACCTGCGGCTTTCTGTATTTTGTAGTTATATAGTTTTTCAAAATCTTTTCAAGCGGCTGTCCGTTCTTTTCATACATTGCAAAAAAGAAAAACGGCAGCGCTGCCGCAAGCAAAAGAAAAACGGCTCCCGTTGTGCCGAGTATTCCTCTTGTAAGAAAATATATCGGCACGCCAACCGCAGCCGCGAGCGAAAAACATATAAGCTGCCTTTTTGTAAGGTTAAAGGCTACCTTTGTTTTGACCGTGTTTAAGTCTTTCGGTACAGGTACATAAGGCAAGATTTATCACTCCTTTACTCAATCCAAACATCATTTAATACTTCATTGCCCCAAACGTCCCAGCCGGGCGGCGCCTGTCTTGCAAACAGTTCCACTCTCGGCAGGGCGCCCATAAGCTCGATTATCTTATCTCTCGTTATATCAGGCTTTTTGCTGTGTTCCTCAACGGGCGAGATTATGAGCTGATGTACTTTTCTTGAAATCCGTTTCGGGTGTCCTCTTGTTGCAACAAGGCAAACCTCCGCGTTGTTTCTCGTCCACCAGCCCATACCCATAAACCAGCTATCCGATTTTTTGTTTTTCTTTACCCACACGAAAGCAACCGTGCTGTACTTAAAGCCCCAAGCCTTGATTACCGCAAAGGCTTCCTCCAATTTAGGGAAGGTCGCCCACATAAACAGAACGCAGTCGTCGGCCGCAAATTTTTGTACTGGAAGTTCGCAAATTTCCTCAACCGTCATTACGGGATAGTGATTCGCCGGATTGCCGCGCAAAAGTCCGCCCTTGTACTTTCAGGGCGGGTCGGCATAGATTATACTGTACTTTTTCATTGTTTCAAAAGCCTCCTTTCGCCTTAGTGAGCATTAAATATTGATTTTGAAATGCCGCCCGTCTTAAACAGGGTGAAGCATAAAACAACGGTATATGCCGCAACGCTGAGTAATGTCGCCTGAATATCCGTTGTGAATGTCAGGCTGTTTACCAGCGCCGCATAAATGCCGACGCATACCATTATGAAAAAGCCCTGAAAGCCGAGAGCGACAAGTCCTCTTAAATAGTTGTTTCCCATTTGCCCCCATTCACGGTTTGTCATAGTGGCAAACGGAATTGCCCCGACGGAGCTATACAAATAAATTTCTATCATTCGCCCGAATATTACGACGGTAATGCAGACGGATAGAATTTTCATACAAAGGCTAATCAATGACGATTCAAGCATAAGCAAAACAAGCTCGCCCGTGCTCATTGTTTCAAGCGTTGAATGAATATCGGTTATAGCCGACGAAATATCGACGCTTGTATTTGAGCCTATCACGCCGGAGCTTTGCCGGACAACATACTGCGCCAAATCGAACACACCCATAATGATGTCAAAGGTGTGCGTTGCGATTACAACCGCCGCACACGCCTTGAACAAAAATTTGAAAAACATAAATGTGTCAATATCGTGCATATTGTTTTTCTCTGTTATCATTGTGATTAGTTCATAGCAAAGAATAAATGTGATGATAAGCCCCGCAATCGGGAGTATTACATTTTCCGAAAGCGTTTGAATTATCGAAAACACGCTTGCGTTCCATTGCTGCGGAGTTTTGCCTACCTCCGCAGCAATAGCGCCGACTTTCTCGTTTACGTCGTTGAACATTGTAGATAGGCTGCTCTCGATAACCGACATAAGAAAGTCATTGATTGCCTTTGTAATTTTTTCAAAAATGCTGTCCACCGATTAAAACAATCCTGACAGCAAAGGAATGAGGGAAGTACCAATCAGCACGACACCGCCGCCTGCCATAAGCTGCTTGATACCCTGCGATTTTGCACCGGGGTTATCGTTGCCGTAGCCTTCCAAAAGGTTGACAACGCCCCAGA
>ENA-UOJB01002003-UOJB01002003.1-human-gut-metagenome-genome-assembly--contig:-C48-NODE-2003-length-14697-cov-7.904111_pt1 | contig 14697 bp, 8 predicted proteins | sample MGYA00242338_ERZ723885 | MGnify/ENA metagenome assembly ERZ723885
CACGGAAATCAATTTTCATGATAGCCTCCCCTGAAAGGGGTGACTCCCCACGGGGTGGGGAGATGCCCGCAGGGCAGAGGGGACCGCTCAGTACGAGGGGGACCGCCGTTAGGCGGTGGAGAGGTTTTTTCGTAAAATCCTTTTATGGCGTTTCCGGCATAAGTGGAAACCCCTCAGTCAGTGCTACGCACTGCCAGCTCCCCTTTCAGGGGAGCCTCACTTGTCAAACTTCATAATTTGGCACAATTTAAATCAACACATTTTTGAAAATTGATTTTCGTGTACATAAAGTCACTTTGCCCTTTGCTTTTCCTGCAAGTCCTTTTCCGCCTTGACCAGCTGCAAATATTCCGGAAACAGTTCCTCCGGTGTCTGCCATGCCGCCTGTGCTGCTGCCAGACAGATGCCGGCACCGTTTTGCAGTTTTGTCGCCGGCGAAGCGGCATGCAGAAACGCCGCAGCGGGAATCTCCTCCACTGCATCGCCCACCAGCAGCACCGGTTCTCCCAGAGCCGCCAGCTGTTCCGACAGTTCTGTCACCGGCTGCATGCCGTCCGGACGGAGAGCTGTAACTGTAGTTCCGTCGCTGCGATACAGTCCGGCATAGACCAGAGCCTGCCGTGCCGTCATCACGCTGCAAATCACGCCCTGCCACGACAGATTCTGCCACGCCAGTCCCTCCAGCGTGGAGATTCCCACACAGGGAATTTGCAGGGCATACGCCATGGCTTTCACGGCGGCGATGCCGATACGCAGACCGGTATAAGACCCCGGACCCTTTGCCACGGAAAAGCCGTCTACGTCCTGCCACTGCAAACCGGTATCTGCCAACAGACGCTCTGCCAGCGGCAGGATCACCTGCGAATGGGTACGCTTGGTATAAACAGACTGCTGTGCCAGCAGGCAGCCGGCTTCGCTGTCATACAGAGCCGCAGCGGCAACTTTTCCGGAAGTATCAATCCCCAAGATCCGCAAAACGCTCATCTCCTTCTATTGTGATCTGCCGTACCGCATCAGAAAGCCGTTCAATGGTGATCCGCAGACAGCCTGCCGGCAGTTCCGACACGATGTTCTCCGACCACTCAATGGCAAACACGCCCTCGTCCAGCGGATAGTCGTAGAAGCCCGTGGATTCCAGATCCATTGCCCCCTCGATGCGGTACATGTCAAAGTGGTAGAGCGACAGCCCGCTGCCGTGGTACTCCTGCACAATGGCAAATGTGGGAGAAGACACCACGTCCGGCAGCCCCATGCCTTTCGCCAGCCCGCGGGTAAAGGTAGTTTTTCCCACACCCAGCCCGCCGAAATAGGCGATCACATCACCGGCATGCAGCCGCTTGCCTACCTGCTCCGCAAAGGCGACGGTTTCCGCCGGAGAAGCCGTTGTTTTCTGTATTTTCAACACGTCTGTGCATCTCCTTCGATTAGAACAAACCAGTAATATTGCCGTTGTTGTCGCAGTCGATCTTCAGGGCAGACGGTGCCTTCGGCAGTCCCGGCATGGTCATGATGTTGCCGGTGAGCACTACCACAAAGCCGGCACCGTTGGACAGTGTCACGTCACGGACGGTAATGGTAAAATGCTCCGGCTTGCCCAGCTTGGCAGCATCGTCTGACAGGGAATACTGTGTCTTTGCCACGCAGACCGGCAGATTGCCGCAGCCCAGTGCGTTGATCTGTGCCAGTGCTTTCTTTGCCGGTGCAGTAAAGGTCACGCCGTCTGCACGGTAGATTTCCTTAGCGATCTTCTCCACCTTTTCTTCCACAGACAGTTCGGTGTCATACAATACGTGGAAGTTGGACGGCTTGGTTTCGATCGTTTTGCAGACCTTTTCTGCCAGTTCCTTGCCGCCTGCTCCGCCCTTGGCGAATACTTCAGTCAGTGCAAACTCTGCACCCAGACTCTCGCAGAATTCCTGAATGAAGTGCAGTTCTGCATCGGTGTCGCACTGGAAGCGGTTGATCGCAACCACTACCGGCACGCCGTACTTCTTCATGTTTTCAATGTGCACCTGGAGGTTGACAATGCCCTTTTTCAGAGCATCCAGATTCTCGGTAGTCAGTTCCGTCTTGGGAACGCCGCCGTTGTATTTCAGGGCACGGACAGTTGCCACCAGAACCACACAGTCCGGCTTCAGACCACCGTAGCGGCACTTGATGTCAAAGAACTTTTCAGCACCCAGATCAGAGCCGAAGCCTGCTTCGGTAACGCAGTAATCACCCAGCTTCAGTGCCAGCTTGGTAGCACGGATCGAGTTACAGCCGTGGGCAATATTGGCGAACGGACCGCCGTGGATCAGTGCCGGCGTGTGTTCCAGAGTCTGTACCAGATTCGGCTTCAGTGCATCTTTCAGCAGAGCTGTCATGGCACCGTTTGCCCCCAGATCCTTGGCATAAACCGGATTGCCGTCCAGATCGTATGCCACCAGGATCTTGCCCAGACGTTCCTTCAGGTCTGCCAGATCAGAAGCCAGACAGAGAATTGCCATGACTTCGGAAGCTACAGTGATCTGGAAGCTGTCGCTTCTGGGAATGCCGTCTACCTTGCCGCCCAGACCGATGACAATGTTCCGGAGAGCACGGTCGTTCATGTCCAGCACACGCTTGAGCATGACGCGACGCTGGTCGATCCGCAGCACGTTGCCCTGCTGCATATGGTTGTCCAGCATCGCACAGAGCAGATTGTTTGCCGATGTAATGGCATGCATATCACCGGTGAAGTGCAGGTTGATGTCCTCCATGGGAACTACCTGTGCATAGCCGCCGCCGGCTGCTCCGCCCTTGATGCCGAACACCGGTCCCAAAGACGGTTCCCGCAGTGCCAGAACTGTTTTCTTGCCGATCTGATGCAGTGCGTCTGCCAGACCAACGCTGACGGTCGTCTTGCCCTCGCCTGCCGGCGTGGGGTTAATGGCAGTCACCAGAATCAGCTTGCCGTTCGGCTTGCTGTCCAGCTTCTGGAACAGCTGCTCCGACAGCTTTGCCTTGTAGTGTCCGTAGTATTCAATGTCCTCCTCTGAAATGGACAGCTCCGCAGCGATCTTGCCAATGGGATACATTTCTGCATTCTGTGCAATTTCGATATCCGATAACATAAAAAATTCTCCTTTTCTCTGCCGGCCGTTCCGAACAAGCCGTGCATTTTTTCGCAATCAGAAACATACTTTTATTATAACATTTTTTATAGGGCAATGCAAGGCGATTTTTTCTTTTCGGTGATTCGCTGTATTTCCACAAGTTTTTTTGCGATATTTTCGCTGTTTTCGGAGGTTACGCACATATGACACACAAGATCACACGATTTCTCACTCTTTTTCTGCTGGTTTCCCTCGGCGGCTGCACGGTACAGTCCGAACACCACGTACCGGAAAACGCCGCCTTTTGCGACGACCTGACCAAGCATGTCCAGCAGGTACAGCAGCTGCACGTGGCAAGCGGCACCACACCCTGCCCTACAAAAACGCCGGACACCGCAGCAGTCTGCAACTACCAGACCACCTACGGCATGTGGTTTCCCTATCTGGACTACGCCGACACTCTTGCGGGAAAAACGGCAGAACAATTTCGGGAGAGTATGCATCAGCGATTCCAGCAGGCGGCAGATATGGGCATCAACACGGTATACCTGCATCTCCGTGCCTTCGGTGATGCCTATTACTGCTCTCAGTTATTTCCCCCAGCGGCAGCAGTAGGAGATTTCGACCCGCTTCCCATTCTGCTGGAGGAGGCACACCGGCTGCACCTGTCTGTCCACGGCTGGATCAATCCCCTGCGGCTGCAAAATGATGCCGGCATGACTGCCCTCTCTGACCGTTACCAGATCGGGCAGTGGTACCGCGACAGCCAGAAAAACGGCACCTATCTCTGCAAGGTCGGCGATTACTGGTGGCTGAATCCGGCTTATCCGGAAGTACGGCAGCTGATCGCCGACGGGGTGGCGGAAATCGTACAGCAATACGAGGTGGACGGGATTCATCTGGACGACTACTTCTACCCCACTACAGAAACTGCCTTTGATGCCGCTGCCTTTGCAGATGCCAAGGCGGACAACCTGAACCAGTTCCGGCTCTCCCAAGTCAACGAAATGATACAGCAAATTTACAGCACTGTCAAGACAAAATCACCGGAGATGCTGCTGAGCATCAGTCCGCAGGGCACCATGGACGGAAATTATACCAAACAATATGCCGATGTCCGCCGCTGGGGCAGTGAAGCCGGCTACTGTGACGTTTTGATCCCGCAGGTATACTTCGGCTTCGAAAACGAAGCCGCTCCCTTTTCCGAAACTGTCACAGAATGGGTGCAGACTGTCACCTGTGACAGCGTTTCGCTGGTGATCGGCATCGGCACTCACAAGTACGGCAAAGTTGATCAGTGGGCAGGCTCCGGCAGCATGGAATGGACGACACAGTGGGACTTGCCTGTCCGGCAGGCAACGCAGGTGCTGGAAACCGACGGCACAGACGGGCTGGCGGTTTACGACTATGCCACCACATTTCTGCCGGAATCCAACGCTGAACGCATGGCACAGCAGGTGGAACAGCTGGGGGCATTGCTGCGGGGAATGCCTGCCGATCCCTTATAAAAGGAAACAACAATGCCCTGCCTCGGAGAAGAAGCAGAGCAATGTCTTGGGAATGAGTATATCAACCTCTGTGCTTAGGGAAACACTGCATAAAGCCGTCAGACGGGCTTTATTCAGTATTTCCTTAGGAGAAATTGCACAGAGGCGTGAAGCTGTCTGGAATACTTGATGCAGTGTTTCACTTATATAGACACCGTTCCGGCGAAAAAGTCACACTTTTTTCGAAAAAATTTGCAAAAAAGGCTTTTCTCCTGTTTGGGGAGAAAAGCCTTTTGCATAATGCTTTGCGGATTACTTACTGAAACTTTGCTACAGCAGCCTTCAGTGCATCGACCTTGTCCTTGCGTTCCCACGCAACGCCTAGATCTTCACGACCCATGTGACCATAAGCAGCCAGCTTCCGGTACTGCGGCTTCCGCAGATCCAGCATGCGGATAATGCCGTCCGGTGTCAGCTGGAACACGTCCAGAACTGCCTTGGAAAGGGCTTCCTCGGAAACTGTGCCGGTGCCAAATGTATCCACCAGAACGGAAACCGGATGTGCCACGCCGATCGCATAAGCCAGCTGTACTTCACAGCGTTTTGCCAGACCGGCAGCCACGATATTCTTGGCGATATACCGTGCAGCATACGCACCGGAACGGTCCACCTTCGTCGGATCCTTACCGCTGAATGCACCGCCGCCGTGACGAGCCGTGCCGCCGTAGGTGTCTACGATGATCTTCCGTCCGGTCAGACCGCTGTCACCCTGCGGACCGCCGACAACAAAGCGACCGGTGGGGTTGATGAAATACTTGGTGTTTTCGTCCAGCAGTTCTGCCGGAATCACTGCCGGAATCACATAGTGCATCATATCGCGGCGAATGGTTTCCAGCGATACATCTGCGGCATGCTGGGTGGAAATGACAACGGTGTCCACACGAACCGGCTTGTCCCCGTCATATTCCACAGTCACCTGTGCCTTGCCGTCCGGACGGAGATAGGTCAGTGTCTTATTCTTCCGCAGTTCTGCCAGCTTCTTGCAAAGCTTATGGGACAGCGAAATTGCCAGCGGCATCAGTTCCGGTGTTTCGTCGCAGGCATAGCCAAACATCATGCCCTGATCTCCGGCACCCGTTTCGGTAGATTCGCCGCCTCTGGTTTCGATAGCATCGTTAACGCCCATAGCAATATCCGGTGACTGCTTGTTGATCGCCTGCAAAACGGAGCAGGTGTAGCCGTCGAAACCGTACTTGGCTCTGTCGTAGCCGATGTCTACGATCACGTCCCGTGCGATCTGCTGAATGTCCACCTTGGCAGTGGTGGAGATTTCGCCCATGCAGAGCACCATGCCGGTTTCCACAATGGTTTCACACGCTACGCGAGCCTTGCTGTCCTGTTCCAGAATTGCGTCCAGCACTGCGTCAGAGATCTGGTCGCAGATCTTATCCGGATGTCCTTCTGTCACAGATTCTGATGTAAATAAAGTTCTTGCCATGAAATTCTTCCTTTCTGTGTCGTTGGGAAAAGTATCAAAAAAAAGACACCCGTATAGGGTGTCCAAAATTTTTGTACAAACCCCTCATCTCTCGGTTATACCGCAGGAATTGGCACCGTATCGCATCAGCGATTGGTTGCCGGGCTTCACAGAACCTGTTCCTCCACCACTCTTGATAAGGTATAAGGTATTTTGCAGAGCATTGCTCTGTTTTTATTATACAAGATTCGCGTTGATTTGTCAATAGGAAATTTCGACATTTTCCGTAGATAGGGCAATACCGCACAAAGATTGTGCGACAGATGTGTCGTCAAATTTTTCGTCAGATGAAACAAAAAGCGGAGTGAATACTTGATGTATTCACGAGCATTTTTGTGAAATATGACGGGAAATTTGCAAGCAGATGGCGTGCAAAGTCGCCAGACGCTCTTTGTGCGGTATTGCCTTAGCAAAAAAGGCACCGCAGCCATGCAGCCGCAGTGCCTTTTTTATTTGTGAAACTCGTTTAGAATAACGATTTCATTATGCGTTCATGCTGGAGTTTTCCGGCAGACCCTTCAGAATGTGAACGAGGAACTTCAGCAGAGCTGTTGCGTCGTTGCCGTCGATTTCACCGTTCTGATCGTAGCAGTCACCATTCAGCATCTGCTGTGCGTTGAAGGTTACAACATTTGCAGCCTTCTTGTTCAGCAGAACTGCGTCTGTAACGTCTACAGCGCCGTCCAGATTGGTATCACCAAGCAGCAGCTGACCCGGAGTGATGGATGCAGCAGTTACGCTGGTGGTGGTAGCATTGCTGTCAGTTGTGGAAGCGTTGCTTGCATCTGTAGTAGCATCGCTTGCATCAGTGGAAGCTGCGGTAGTAGCAGCGGTTGTTGTAGTTGTATCCTTTGTGTCGGTAGAAGAAGTAGCTGTAGTAGTAGAAGATGCATCACGTTCGATGTACGGAGCTTCGTCATCCAGGAAGGAAGCAACCCAGCACAGCGGAGAGTTCCAGTTGATGGTGCACTCGTTTACAGACCATGCTTCTACGTTATCCAGATAGCACTTCATCGGAGCGATAGAACCTACCTTGTAGCCCTGACCCTGAACCATCGGGTCTTCCATGTTGGAGTTCGGACCACCGGACAGAACGCCGTACGGAGCATACGGGAAGTCGTCGCTGTTCAGCTGACCAGACCACCATCTGTGGTGCGGGTAAGTGATAGAGTGTTCACCGTAACCGGTTACATAACCCTGTTCCAGCGGGTTGCGACCCATCAGGTAGTCCATTGAAGTGGTAACACCGTCAATGTACTTTACTTCCTTAGATGCGTCATATGCCAGAGCCAGTGCCATAGAGTTGTTGATTACCATGGAGTTGGAGCCCCATTCGTAACCGCCACTCAGAGTCTTGGTTTCAGAATCGCCTGTACCGGAAGCAGCATTGTACTTCCATACAGTGGTATCATAGTCATGACCTACATACGGGATACCATATGCAGATTTGTCCTGTACTTCCAGAATGGAGTCAGCTGCCTTCAGAACTTCTGCCTTCAGGGTGTTTACTTCATCCTGAGTCAGCAGGCCCTTATCCAGCATAGCCTGAGAATTTACATACAGGGAGATAGAACCAACGGAGTTCAGAGTACCCCATGTGAACAGGGAGAATGAACCGTTGTTTTCACCACCAACCAGAGTTGTGGAGATTTCCAGAGCCTTTGCGTTGTCAGTACCATAAGCGTTGGTACCATACTTCATCAGTTCATCATAATAGGTCTTGTCGCCTGTTGTGATGTACAGTTCGCAAGCTGCCCAGTAGAATTCGTCGCTGACTTCGGTGTCACCGTACGGGCCACCGCCCTTGTTCTGATCCAGCGGAGCATACATGAGGTCAGCAGAGATACCGCCTTCACCCTTGGTGTCGCCACCCCAGCCAGAGAACTTCTTGAAGTTCTTCTGTGCTGCTGCATAGGTCTTGATTGCTGCATCTTCCATGGTCTTTGCATAAGCTGCATCGTAATCCTTGAACAGACGAGCTGCCTGTGCAAATGTTGCAGAAGCGTTCAGAGTTGCTGCATAGGTAACCGGCTTAACGATTCGCATCGGAGCCTTGTTTTCCTTGTCGCCTTCGTTCTTGTCATACGGAGCAACAGCCAGACCGGTCCACTTGTAGTCGTGAGCCTTGTGGTATACCATACCATCGTCACGCATCATTTCGAGGAAGAAGTCCAGCTCGATCTTGCACTCGTCCAGAATATCCGGAGTACCGTTTCCTGCTTCCGGAATAGACATAACGGTGGAGTTATCGCCGAACTTGTCAGCCTTGCCTACCATGAGGGATCTCTCATACATGTTCATCAGAGTCCACAGAGAGATACCGCCGTTTACAACGTACTTACCATAGTCACCAGCGTCGAACCAACCGCCAGCTACGTTAATGGACTGGCTGTAGGACGGCTTGGAGGTGTAGATGTAAACCCACTTGTCTGCGATGTAAGCGTTATCAGTCGGCCAGTGCTGAGAATCCTTACGAGCCAGAGTCTTCTTGCTGCCTTCCTGGCTCTGCGGAGACGGAATGTACTTGTCTTCAGTATCCATTGCACGGTTCTGATAGAAGTAGTTCAGTGCATAGGTCAGCATGCTCTTGTCGTGGTGCTTTTCATACAGGTTCTTGTCGATGTCAAAACTCTTAGAAGTCTTGCCGGCAACAGTCAGGGTGTAGCCCTTGCCTTCTGTAGTGAAATCTGTGAAGTCGATCTGCTGGGTGTAATCCCAAGCACCAAGTTCATCATACTTGGTGTTGCCGTCGGTAGTGCCGCTGTAAACAACGCTGCCGCTTGCGTCCTTGATCTCGTAGTCATACTTGGTAGTATCACCTTCGGACAGAACAACAGTTGCGACCTTCTTACCATTCGGATAGTAACCAACCTGATTTACTTCAACGCCGGTCGGCTCATAAGCAGCTTCTGCCTGATAGTCAGATGCATCATCGGTCATATCGATGAGTGCCAGGTTGTCGAACCGGATGATGGTATCCTTCGGGAAGCAGTCCATCTTCGCGTAGTTACCCTGACCGCCCATGTGGAAGGTCCATTCTGCGGTACCCTTAACGGTTTCAGTAGCCTGGAATTCATAAGCAACTGTGGTCCACTGGTTTGCCGGATATTCCTTGTTGTACCAAGCATCCCAGCCCTGACCGTAGTCTACCTTGTTACCGGTCTTGGAAGCACTCTTCAGCTTTTCTTCCAGCTGTTCCTGTGTCAGACCTGCTTCATAAGACAGGGACAGTTCGTCACCATTGCTGTGCCACAGTTCCTGATCATCTTTGGACATGTTGCCCAGTTTTGGGTACATGTGACCGCTGTTAGACGGGTTTACGCTGTAGGTAATACGATAGGTGTGACCGCTTTCAATGGTCAGATTTCTGTGACGGAACTGGCAGTCCCAACGGCTTTCACCGCCGTTTGCAGTACCACCGATGTTTTCCAGCTTGATCGCATAGATACCGTCGGTGATGTCGAACTTCATGACAGCAGTTGCGTTTTCACAAATGTGCCAAGGCAAGCCCTTTCCGTTTTCGAAGGTACCTTCGCCCAGCTCCTCGCCTGCGAACGCTGTCATAGACAGTGCAGTCAGACCTGTAGCGGTAGCAGAAACTGCCATCACTGCAGCAGAAGCGAAGGCAAGTGCCTTCTTGCCGAGTTTTTTCTTCAGCATAAATATCCTCCTTGAAAATTAGAGATTTTTTGATGTTGGAACAAGGGTACGCATGTTCCACTTTCAACGATTGTTTTCGCCGAACACGCCGGCAGATATACGCCGCACCGGATAGGATTCAGACGCAACTATCCCTTACAGGGCATATCTTTCTCGTTTCATTTATTATAGCACATGAAAAATTCATTGTAAAGTGGATTTTCAAATTTCAGTAAAACATGCTAAACAGTTTCCATGCTTTTTGTGCAACTTGCCATATGTAACGACAGGTTTTTCGGAAAAAACAGAAAAGAAAAAGGATACAGGCAAAATTTGCCCGTATCCTTTTTGTGAAAATTGCCGATTTTTGACAGAGATTAGCCCTCAGCCGGCAGAGTCCTTACGATCGAAACGAGGAACTGGAGCAGTACCGTCGAATCTGCCTGACCAACACCGTCATCGGTGCAGCAGTCAGCATTTGCATACTGCTGGTCGTTCAGGATTACCACGCCGGCAACCTTCTTGTTCAGCAGAACTGCGTCTGTGATGTCCACACGGCCGTCCAGATTTACGTCACCGTACAGGCTTGCCTTTACGCTCGGCTTCGGGCCGTTGGTAGCGGTGGTTGTCTGCTTGGTGGTAGTTGTGGTGGAAGCGGTGGTCTTGTTGGTAGTTGCCTTGGTTGTAGATACAGTGGTAGTGATCTGACCGCTGCCGCTGTAAGCGTCTGTGTAAACTGTGATAGAATCGATAGTGAACTTGTTGCAGTCGATCCACCATACGCCGAACTTCAGTTCGCCGCCGTACTGGGTCTGAATGATCTCAGAAGTTGCAGAATCCACATCCCATACGATGCTGCCGGTCTTACCGCTGATGGTCTGTTCCATATCCTCGGACTGTGTCCAGTAATCCGGAGCCACGCTGGTGGAAGAACCGAATGCACCCTGCCACTTGCCGATCTGCTTCTTTTTGGTGGAGAGGTTGATCTCAACCTTGGTGACCTTTTCGCCTGCCGGAACGCCCAGATCGGACCACTTCCAGCCCAGCATCTTGTCGCCTGCCGGCAGATCTTCATAAACAATTGCCTGATTAAGATCCTTGGTATACTTACCGCTGCTGGAGGGCTGTGCAGTAGTAGTGCCCGGTGTTACGTTGCCGTAGTGCAGAACGACCTTGTCGATCTTGACACTGCTTGCATCCGGATAGAAGACCATTGCCTTGACAGTCTGACCCACGTTGGACGGGATCACATAGTCTGCGGTGCACTGACCGTTCGAACCAACGGTTACGTCGAAGTCGGTCTGTTCCCAGGAACCAGTCCATGTGCCGAATGCACCGCTGGAGTTGGTGTCCTTAGTAGAAATGGTGTAGTACAGTGTTGCAGACTTTGCACCGTTGGGAGCAAACTCTGCGTACAGCTGCTTGTCGCCTGCGGTACCAGTCTGTGTGCCGGTTGTAATGTTTGCAGTCTTGTCATCGCCGCTTGCCGCAGCAGTAGTAGCGGTTGTAGTCGGGTTCTGCTTGGTAGTAGTTGCATTGGTTGTCGGGTTGCTGCTGCTTCCCTCGTCCAGAACGACCTTGTCGATCTTGACGCTGCTTGCGTCCGGATAGAAGACCATTGCCTTGACAGTCTGACCTACATTGGACGGAATGTTATAAGTTGCCTTGCACTGACCATTTGCACCAACGCTAACCTCAAAGTCAGTCTGTTCCCAGGAGCCGGTCCATGTGCCGAATGCACCGCTGGAGTTGGTGTCCTTGGTGGAAATGGTGTAATACAGAGTTGCAGTCTTTGCACCATTGGGAGCAAATTCTGCGTACAGCTGCTTGTCGCCTGCGATACCAGTCTGTGTGCCGGTGGTGATATTGGCATTCTTGCCGCCGCCGGAAGTGTTTCCACTGGTAGCAACAGTTGTGGTGACCGGTGTGCTGCTTTCGTCCAGAACGACCTTTTCGATCTCAACGCTGCTTGCGTCCGGATAGAAGATCATTGCCTTGACAGTTGCACCAACGTTGGACGGAATGTTGTAGGACACCTTGCACTCACCGTTTGCACCAACGGTAACATCAAAGTCTTCCTGCACCCAGGAGCCTGTCCATGTGCCGAATGCACCGCTGGAGTTGGTGTCGCTGGTCTTGACCTTGTAGTACAGAGTCGCAGTCTTTGCACCGTTGGGAGCAAATTCTGCATACATCTGCTTGTCGCCGTCAGTGCCAACCTGTGTGCCGGTGGTGATGTTTGCAGTCTTACCGCCGGACGGAGCGGCAGTTGTAATTGTAGTGGTTGTGATATTCTGCTTGGTAGTAGCCTGTGTTGTGGTTGTAGTCGTCGGCTTATTGGTGGTGGTAGTTGTTGCCTTGGTGGTGGTAACAATGCTGCCGCTGACGCCTTCAATGCTGGAGTCTACAGAACCGGTTTTGTAAATAGAATACAGACCTGCTGCTGCACCGACCAGACCTGCGTTATAGTCCAGGGCAACTTCGTTTGCCTGATAGTCGTTTACAGAGTCAGTATAAGTGAAGTTGGAGTCTGCCGGACCGCCGACCAGTGCACCTACCAGAGTGTGGCCATTGCTGCTGTAGCCGGTCTTGCCTTTCATTTCGTCAAAGCTCTGATAGCCGGATGCAGCTCTGTGGTGCGGATACTTTGCAGAATTGCTGTCCATGCCGACAACGAAATTCACATTCTTCGGGTTGTTGCCCAGGATCATGCCCATCTGTGCCTTGCACCAGCTGGAATAATCCATGCCGCTCTTTGCGGAATATTTCGTGGTAGCCAGTGCTGCCATCTGCAGTGCGGTGTTATAACGTGCACTGCCCCAGTCGCTTTCGCAGTAATATGTGCTTTCGCTGGTGCACTTGCCGTTCAGATATGTGGTGACCTTTGCCCAGTCCATTGCATCGCCGGTGATCTCACTCTGGAGGATCGCAGCACCGAGGCTGACATTATTCCAGCACATGGTGGAGTATACGCCCCACTTGCAGCCAGACTGACCGGACTTACCGGCATTGGTGTCGTTCATGAACTTGTCCAGGAACGAGCTGTAGGTGCTGTCCTTGGTTGCCAGATACAGCCAGCCAGCTGCCCATGCCTGATCGTCATAGTAATCGTAAGATCTGTAGAAGTTTTCAGCCTCCGGACAATTTGCCTTATTGGTCTTGATAGAATAATTGTACAGTGCCTTTGCATACTTCAGGTCTTCTGCGTTGCCGAAGTTGATGTAGTTGACAGCCAGTGCTGCTGCATATTCTGCGGCAATGTCACTGGCATCATCAGAAGTCCAGTAAGCAGTACGCAGACTCTGGTCATTCTGGGACTCCGGAGAGCACCAGACATCGTGGTCAGCCTGTCCTACGCCTACCTGATAGCAGAAGCTGGTTACGGTATCGCCGCTCAGCTTTGTGCTTGCCTTGAAGAAGTCACAGAAGCGATCGGTCAGTGCCTGCAAATGAGCCGTCTGTCCCAGTGCATCATAGCTGTCCTTGAATTCATAATAGCCCCAGCCCAGAGTAGAAGCGGTGTAGCCAGCCGGCAGACCAAACTTTACGTGGTCGCCTGCATCGTGGAAGCCGCCGTCCACTTCATCGCTGCCGTGGCAGTTATCTCTCCAGTCAAACTGGGAGGCACTTCCCACATCAGAGCCGCACATATTGCCGTCGTAAAAATACATGGAGTACTGCAGCAGCTTTGCGTAGTTGTCATAAGACGCAGCAGATGCTGCCATACTTCCCAGCGTTGTCAGTCCGGACAACGCTGTAGTTCCGGTCAGTAACGTCGCAGCACTGGCAGCACATGCCAATACCCGCTTACCGAGCCCAAGTTTCTTCATAAAAAAACTCCTTTCGTAGTTCGCATTTTTCTGCACCGTTCTGCCCCAACTTCAGGACAATTCTCAAAAAGTGCAGACATGCCCGAAATTTATTCTATCATACCTCACAAAAAAAATCAACAGTTTTTTCCTTTCATACGAGAAATCTATGAAAACTGCCCAAACGGCATCTGGATTTTTTAGCCATAATGTCAATTTACTGCCGAAATCATGCTGATTTTGCAAATACATACACGCCCCAAAAGTGCTGCATCGGTCAGATCCGCGTTTCCACATCACGCAGCTGTTCCTGTAACTGTTTCCAGTCCGGCAGTTCTGCGGCGATCTCCGCATAAAATGCCGGCGAATGATCCGGATGGAGAAAATGGGAAAACTCATGCATCACCACGTACTCCATGCACCGCACCGGTGCCGCCAGCAGCCGCAGATTAAACGTCAGCACGCCGCGGGTAGGGCGGCAGTTGCCCCACTGGGAAACCATATGCCGGAACCGGATCTCAGGAAATACCACGCCTTTCGCTTCAAACACGGGATAAACTGCACGGCAGAGATTCCGCACTGCCTTTTCGCAGGCGTTTTCCCACCAGCTGTCGAATACCTGTTTCCGAACCTGTTCGTTTTCCGGCTGTTTCACCAGCAGCCGGAGCGTTTCCCCCTGCACCAGCACGCTTTCCCGACTGCCGCGTTCCACCGCCAGCCGACAGGATTTCCCCAGATACAGTACTGATTCTCCGGCGGTATAGTGCACCGGATACTGTTTCGGCTTTTCTGCGGCAGCGGCGTATTGGTGCAGGGTCTGGAGAATTTTCGCGGCATGCTGCTGTAAGATCTGTTCCACCCGTTCTGACGGTACATGCATCGGTGCAGAAACCAGCAGACCAGTTTCCGGACGAAGCCGCATGTTGATATTTTTGACGGCTTTCCGTTCCAGCGTGTAGGAAATGGTTTCGCCGGCAAGAGTGATGTTCCGCTGTTCTTTCATGGGTCGGTGTCCTCGCTTTCGGTGAGATGCATTTTTGCAGCACTTGACAGATCCTGCAATCCGATGTATAATAGTATCACAAAATAATTGAGGAAACACTGAATAAAGCTTGTGCGTAAGATGCGTAGTCAGATTTTTCGGCAGA
>ENA-UOJB01002006-UOJB01002006.1-human-gut-metagenome-genome-assembly--contig:-C48-NODE-2006-length-14671-cov-4.581212_pt1 | contig 14671 bp, 10 predicted proteins | sample MGYA00242338_ERZ723885 | MGnify/ENA metagenome assembly ERZ723885
GACATGGTGAAACGCATCATGCGGTATTGCGTGAAGCAGTCCGTATGCGAGGCGCCGCTGAGGCAGTCGACCACATGTCCGGTGTCGAAGTCGGTGGAGCCGGTCAACAGTCCGAACATGGACAGCAGGCCGAACGATTGGCGTGACGAGACGGCGACGAGCGAACCGATGGCCTGCACGCCCGCGACGATGCCGATAAGCCGACGCATTTCGTAGATGGCGCCATGCCGGTATTCGTCGCCATGTGTGCGGGAGGCCATCAGATAGCCGAGCACGTGGCCAATCACCGAAGTGGCAAGCAGGCAGTAGTCGCTCACCTCGCCTCGGTAGAGGAACATGATGAGCACGACCGCATAGCCGATCACGCGGATACGGCGGCGCCACAGCATGGTTGTGAACGCGCTGGCGCACATAAGGGTGCCGGCGACGAGAATCAGCGGACCAAGGATGGCGCCATCATGCGAGATCGCATGCCATTGGGGGCTGCGCCCGTCGGATAGGGAGCACAGTCCCATGCCCAAGGCCACGCCACCCAGTGTGGTGATGACGGACACCCATGCGGTTTTGATTTTGCCGATCACCGATTCGGCCAGGCCGAACGCAACCAGCATGAGCGGAACGTCGATGAGCAGACGGCCCAGATTCGGCACGTACAGCATGGATATCGGCGCGGTGTACCAGCGGCCGCGTGCGAGCGCTTCGAAACTTACTTTGGCCAGGCTCGGCGGGAACGGCTGACGTATGAGCGCGCACACGATCTGCGTGCCCACGTTGATGAGGATGACGAACAGCACGAGGCAGACGGTGAGCAGGTGTCGTCTGATCCATCCGGCCAGATCGGCGAGCAGCGCGCGGAAGCCGAACAGTGGTTTCGCGGGTGATGCCTCGGCTGGTTTAGCAAGTGCGGTTTGCGTTTGAGTCATTTCTTTCCTTTTCTGGGATTCTCAGGCTTGCGGGTTTGTGTTCAGGATCGTCATATCGTGATGCGTTTGAGATTCGGATAGTCGGATAGGTTCGGGTTCGCACCATCCAGTCCGGTGTCGTGGCCGAATACGGCGAGCCCGTAACGCAGCACGTCCTGCACGGCGTGCCAGTCGTGTGCGTTGCCGGACGATTCGACGGCGGCGACGCGCATGCCGGCTTTCGCCGCGACCGGCGCGATTGTTTTGACGTTGCGTATTGAGGTGGTGTCCTTCTCCCCCGCGCCTATGATGAGCATCTGATGGGTGGGCGCGTGGTTGCGGATGGCGTTGACCGGCACTTGGTTCTCATAGGCTGTGGTGTCGCCGTCGAAGAACCGGTCGATCATTTCCTGTCGGCTGCCGTTGGTCGGTTTGATTTCGCTGTCGGTGGGAATCATGGTGCCAAACAGGTCGGGATGGTTCACGCCGATCTGCAGCGAACATGTGGCGCCTTGCGAGAATCCGGCGATGGCCCAATCCTTGGCATCCTGTGCGGCGGGCAGGTTGGTTTTCACCCAGTCGACCACGTCCTGCGTCAGGTAGGTCAGCGCATTGCCGTACACCTTCGAATCCACGCATAGCGTGTTGTGCGAATCGGCGCCAAGCTGATCGGCTGCGATGACGATTGGGGCGAGTCCGTCGTGGGTTTTCGCATATCCGTCCATCATGGTTTGGATGCCGCCGGCTTGGAAGACGCGTCCCGGACTGCCCGGCTGCCCGCTCAGCATGAGGACGACCGGCAGGGCCGGCTTGCGTTTCGAGTCGGCCAATGCCGCCGGAGGCAGGTAGACGAGGGCTTTGCGTGCTTCAAACTGCGATTTCGTGGCCGGAATGTCGATTTTGTTGACGGTTCCGTTCGCCGGAATATTGCGGATTGTGCCGTTGGCGGCCTGTTTGCGCCACTGTGCGACGGTGATGAGGTCCTTGCGTTTGGCCAGTCCGGTCAGATCGGCTTGGCTGTAGGAATCCTCGCCGAACAGCGAGCCGATGGTGGCGTATTCGCCGTACAATTGGTCGATGCCGATCGCCGCGGCCAGTATCGCGAATACGGTCAAGATGGCCGCGGCCACGCACATCATGCCCCTGCTCAACACGATATGCGCGATGGCGAAACCAGCGATGGCGAAACCAGCCGCCACCCAAGCCATCACACGGGATCCCAATCCGACGCCGAACACCACGAACACGTCGGACAGCAGCCAAGCTACCACATAGCCGATCATTCCGGACACGGCCGCAACGCCGATCGGCAGCACGGTAGCCAGTATGCGTCCGTCCCGTTTCGAAACGGCCGCGCTAACCAGCAGGGTTACGGACAGCACTGCGACGACGGCGAACGCCGCCGCCGGAAACCAGCCTCCGACCAGGCTTATGTTCATAAGCCACTGACGCATATTTCCCATCCCCAACATATAGGTTTTCCTTCAACTTGACAGTTGTAGTACGCAAAATAACGGGCACGCGTCATCCTTATGGCTGATTTCGCCTCAAAACTCAGGGAAAACCCTGAAACCGCCGTGAACCGTTCGCTATTGGCGTATGGTTTTGGCTATGACATACGTATTCGAAGCATCGAACGTGCGCTGTTCGATTATGGTCGACGGCGAACGCCGCACCATATTCTCCGGATTGTCCTTCGCCATCGAGCCTGGCGAAATCGTGGACTTGGTCGGACCGTCCGGCGCAGGCAAGAGCTCGCTGCTGACCGCTTTCGCACGGCTCAATCCGCGCGCGTCAGGCGATTTACGGTTGGATGGCCGTTCCGCCGACGATTTCACCCCGCAGCAGTGGCGCGCGCAGGTCGCGTACTTGCCGCAGAAGCCGGTGCTGTTGGGCGAGACGGTGGCGCAGGCGATTCGTCTGCCGTTCACGCTTGCCATACGCCAGTCGGCGAGAACGAAGCAGGGGCCGCGCAGGATCTCCCCCACCGATGCGTTGCCGGACGGCAGAATCCGTGAAACCTTGGACAATATGGGCTGTGCCGACATCGATCTGAACCGTCCGCCACACGACTTGTCCGGCGGTCAGGCGGCGCGCGTGAGCCTTGCACGTACGTTGCTGACCCGTCCGAAGGTACTGCTCGCCGACGAAGTGGACGCCGGATTGGATGACGACAACGCCGACAAAGTGGCGCGCATCCTCGCCAAAGCGGCGGCGGACGGCATGGCGATCGTTCGTATCCGGCACCGGCCGCCGGATGGCCGTGCCACACGTGTCACGCGTCTTGCCGATGGCACGCTCACGCAGTCCGGCAACGCCGAAGCGGACGGTACTGCGACGGGTAGTACTTCGACGGGTAACACGGTAGAAGGGAGCGTCGCATGAACGGCAACTACTATGCGATCGACATCTGGGGTCTCATCGCCGCGCTGGTGATGGTGGCCATTGCCGCCGGCATCTCCGAAACCATGCGTATGGGCGTGGGGCGCACGCTTCTGTGGTCGGCTTGCCGTGCGCTGCTGCAATTGTGCGCGATGGGCTTCATCATGGAGTACGTCATCCGTTCGAACAATCCGTGGCTGGTGCTGCTGCTTGTGGCGTTCATGCTCATCGCGGCCGTGCAGATCACTCTTTCGCGTGCGAAAGGTGTGCCGAAGGGCTTGGCTGGAACGGTGTTCCTGAGTCTGGTCGTGACCATGCTCATCATGATCTCGTTGGTCACCGAGCTCATCATCCGTCCGCAACCGTGGTATGCGCCGCAATTGGTGGTGCCGTTGACCGGCATGCTGCTGGGCAACACCGTTTCGGCGTTGGCGGTGGGGTTGAGCCGGTTCTTTGAAAGCATGAAGGAACGTCGTGACGAAGTGGACACGCTGCTGGCGTTGGGTGCCACCACGTGGGAGGCGGCACGTCCAAGTATCGTCTCGTCGATCCGTCTGGGATTGCTGCCCACCACCGCGTCGCTCGCCTCCGCCGGCATTGTGACGGTGCCGGGCATGATGGCCGGTCAGATCATCGCCGGCGGCAACCCCATCGACGCGGCGAAATACCAGTTCATGATTCTCGCCACCATCGCGGCGCTTACGCTGCTGGCGGACAGCATCATCATGCTGATGGTCTATAAACGTTGCTTCACCGCGCTCGACCAGTATCAGCCGGTCAACGGCTGATACTGCGATATCCCGTATAGAAAAAGCCGTTCATTCCTTGCGATTGCTGGAATGAACGGCTTTTTGCTTGACCGTTGACGTACGTCAGCGGGAGCGGAACGGCGCCTTGCGGATCTTCGCATGCTTGCGGTACGGCTTGCCCTGCCTTTCGCCCGCATGCTTGTCGTGGCGTTCTCCGTGACCGCCACGACGACCGGAATCGCCATACTTGGCTTCCATGCGACGATCATAACGCTTCGCGTCCTCGCCACGCTCGTCATGAATCACGCGGATTTCCTTGCGATGGATGCGTTTGCCGCCCTGACGGCGGTCGTCGCGTTCGTCGCGGTTCCTGCGGTATTGGCGATCGTCCTCGTAACGGCGTTCGGCACGGGCTTCGGCCTTGCGCTGCTTCTTGGTCGGCGCGCCCTGCTTTTTCGCATACTGCTTTTTGCCGGGCTTCCTATCGGATTGGCCACGCTGATCGGAACGCTCGACGGAGCGCCGCTTGCGATTGTCGGTTCCACGCTGTTCGCCGGCTTCGGCACGCTGCTGCTCATGCAGCCGCGCGTACTTTTCGCGACGCTTGTTGTTGCGCTTCTCCTCGTGCTTCTCGCGCTTCTCCTCTTGGATTTCAGGATGTTCCCAACGATGCTCGCGCGCCTCGTATTCGCGGTTGTCGCGGCCTTCGAACTTGGCGGCGCGACGTTCGGCGCGATTCTGTTTCGGTTCGAAACGCTGCTCGCGTTCGGCGACTTCGGCGCGCTCTTCACGTCCCTTGCGATTCGCGCGGTCCTTGCGTTCGGACTTGAACGGCTTGCCGCCCTTGTCCTTGCCACGGTCCTTGTTACGTCCGCCGGAACGGTTGCGTCCGGAGCGTCCACCGTTTTCCGCGAAACCGTCGCCGCCCTTGCCATGCCTGCGACGCGGATTGCCCGCCGGCTGGGACTGCTCAAGCGTCCAACCGAAACGCGGTTCGGCCGACTCGCCCACCAATTCCAACACTTCCGGGGAATCGTGGGTCACTTCGATCGGCTTGACCTTCAGTCCGGCCTCATGCAGCATGCGGCGGGTGCGGCGGCGCTGGTTCGGCAGCACGATGGTCACCACATCACCGGAATGGCCGGCTCGCGCGGTACGTCCGGAGCGGTGAAGGAACGATTTCGGGTCCTCCGGAGGCTCCACCTGCACCACGAGCTCCACGCCGGACACGTCGATGCCGCGGGCGGCCACATCGGTGGCGACCATGACGTTCACGTCGCCGGATTCGAAGGCTGCGAGATTGCGGTCACGCTGGTTCTGGCTCAGGTTGCCGTGCAGCTCGGCCGCCGGAATGCCGTTCTTCGTCAGGTCCTTGGCGAGCTTCTGGGTCTGGAATTTGGTGCGGGTGAACAGGATGCGGCGTCCCTTGCCGGAAGCGAGGGTGCGGACCAGCTCATGACGGTCGCCCTGCGTGGTTTCGAACACGTGGTGGGTCATTTCGTCGACGGCCGCGGTGGCGGAGTCGACGCTGTGGATCTTAGGATCGGTGAGGAACGTGTTCACCACCTCGTCGACGCCATGGTCGAGGGTGGCGGAGAACAGCATGATCTGCGCGTCGAACGACACTTGGCCGAGCAGGCGCTTGACCGGCGGCAGGAAGCCCATGTCGGCCATTTCGTCGGCTTCGTCGATCACGGCCACTTCGACCTTCTCCAAGGTCAGCGCATGCTGTTCGAGCAGGTCCTCAAGACGGCCCGGGCATGCGACGACGATATCGGCGCCGGCCCTTAGATCGCGGATCTGGCGGGCGTAGCGCACACCGCCATACACGGTGGTGGTGGTCATGCCGTACATCTGCGCGAGCGGCATCAGCACGTCGTTGATCTGGTTGGCCAGCTCACGGGTCGGAGCGAGCACCAGACCGCGCGGGTGCGGCAGGAAATCGTCGGCGCGCCGTTCCTCGGCATGCCCCTTGCGCACCTGTTCCACCTCATGGCGGAACTGGCTCATGTTCTCGTACTCGTCGGCGTCGACCTCACCTAGGCGTGCGACCAGCGGAATCGAGAACGCCAGGGTCTTGCCGGAGCCGGTACGGCCTCGGCCGAGAATGTCACGACCGGCCAGGGAATCGGGAAGGGTGTCGGCCTGGATCGGGAAAGCGGTTTTCTTGCCATCGGCCGCGAGCACGCGTACCAACGGGCCGGGAACGCCGAGTTCGGCGAACGTCTGGGGGCGTTCCTCCTCCTCGCCCGCCTCATCGAAATCGGCGGCGAGGGCATCTTCATTTTCAATCACAGCGGTATCGGGCACAATGGCCTTTCATGTCAAACATTGCGCACGTTGCGCAAACCTGTTAACAGTAGCCCATGCCCGATACTTTTGCCTTGGCTGTGACTGGTGGCCGACGCTACCGGTAGTTGCGTTCGATGAGGATGTCGGAAACCGTCAGATTCGCGTCGTTGACGAGGTTGAATAGCACTACTTCGGCCAGTTCCGCGGCGCTCATGAAGGAATGCTGCTTGTCCAACGACACGTAATCGTGGCTGTCATGGTAGAAGTCGGTGTCGATGCCTCCCGGATACACGCCCACAACCTTCACACTGGTTCCCTTGTAGGCCGCCTTGAGGCTTGTCGTATACCCCTTCTCACCCCACTTGGTGGCGCAGTAGACGGATTCGTTGGCGTTGCCGCGTGTGGCGGCGGTGGACATGACATTGGCGATTTTGAGGTCCTGCTCGCCGTCGGCCTTCAATGTTTCGACGCTCCACAGAATCATGCCTTTGAGCCCCTTAAGGCACTTGTCCACGTCGGCGGCCTCGTAGTCGACCGGCTTTTTGAACGACGGCTGTCCCGCGTTGTTGATGAGCAGGTCGATGTGGCCGATCTCCTTGATGGCCGCGACGGAGTCCTTCACGAACGCCTCGTCGCTGATGTCGCCGACGAAGGCGCGGTATTCGTCCGCGCCGAACGTGCGGGACAGTTCCTCCTGACGGGCCGTGTTGAAATCGATGCCGGCCACGAACCAGCCTTTGCCGATCAGCTGACGTGCCAGCTCATATCCCAAGCCAAGCGCGGAACCGGTCACAATCGCGATTTTCTTTCCTGCCGCAGTGCTCATGTTGTCTCCTTTGCCACATTGCGCAATCGCTTATAGATACCATCATAAAACGTATGCGAAGCAACACGTCAATCGATTGACGAAAACGGCAATGAAAAACGCCCGCCGACCTTTTTGGCCGACGGGCGTTGAACTAGCCAGCGTGAGATGCGATCCGTTACAGGATGTCCGGATCGTCCTTGGCGATGGTGCCGGTCGCCTTGCCGATGGCCTTCAGGCCGTGGTAGGCGACGAGGATGACGACGGTGCCGATGGCGATGCCGTTGAAGGAGATGCCGTTGAAGGCGAACTCGAACTGGCCGACGGCGATGATCATGGTGATGGCGGCCACCATGACGTTGACCGGCTTGTCGAAGTTGACCTTGTTCTCAACCCAGATGCGGATGCCGACCATGCCGATCATGCCGTACAGCAGGGTGGTCACGCCGCCGAGCACGCCGGCGGGGATGGTGTTGATGATGGCGCCGAACTTCGGGCACAGGCTCAGAATCAGCGCGAACGCAGCGGCACACCAGTATGCGGCGGTCGAGTAGACCTTGGTGGCGGCCATCACGCCGATGTTCTCACCGTACGTGGTGGTGCCGGAGCCGCCGCCGAAACCGGCGATGGTGGTGCCGAGACCGTCGGCGAACAGGGCGGTGCCGATCTGGTCGTCATAGTCGCGGCCGGTCATCTGGGACACGGACTTGACGTGGCCGACGTTTTCGGCGATGAGCACGAGCACGACTGGGATGAACATCGGCAGGATGGTGAAGTCGACCTGCGGCAGACGGAATTCCGGCAGACCGACCCATGCGGCCTTGCCGATGGCTGAGAAGTCGACCTGGCCACGGAAGCAGGCGTACGCGTAGCCGATGATCACGCCGATGAGGATGTTGAGTCGGCCGAGCAGACCCTTGAACAGCACGGCGACGAGCAGCACCGCCACGAGGGTGACGATGGCGGTGTCGGGAGCGACCTTGAAGTTGTTCCACACGCTCGGAGCCAGGTTGAAGCCGATGATGGCCACGATGGCGCCGTTGACGACCGGCGGCATGATGATGTCGATCCACTTGGCGCCCGCGTAATGGACGAGCACGCCGATCAGGGCCAGCAGGATGCCGGTGACCATGATGCCGAAGGATGCGACGGCGAGGCCCTTGTGGGCGCTGGCCACGGCGGCGATCGGGGCGATGAAGCCGAAGGACGAGCCCAGGTAGCTCGGCAGCATGTTCTTGTTGATCAGCAGGAACAGCGCGGTCGACATGGCCGTGAAGAACAGGGTGGTGGATGGGTCGAAACCGGTCAGAATCGGCACCAGGAACGTGGCGCCGAACATGGCGATGACGTGCTGCGCGCCGATTTCCGCGGTGCGCGGCCAGGTCAGCCTCTCGTCAGGTTCGACGACCTCGCCGGGCTTCAGCGTTTTGCCGTCGCCGTGGAGCTTCCACGTGAACAGGCCCGCGATTGGATTGGACATGCGATTGTCTCCTAACTCTCTTTACGACGCGCAACAAGAACGCGCGCCGCGCAATCACACGCCATTGTAGCGGGAGTGCCGATACGTGACGCCCCACAGAGCGATAGGGGGCTAAATCGCAGTCACAAAACGTATACCGGCAGCCGTCACAGGTGACGGTCGACGGCGTGCACCACGTCCACCAAATCGCCGTTCGACAGCACGGGACGCTTGAATTCACGCCAATCATCCACTTTCACCACCCAGCGACCATCCGTCTCGTCGAGTACGGGACGCGCCGTCTGCTCCCAACGGAACCGCTTGTGCGTTCGTCCGGTGGCGGGGTCGCGGCGCGAATAGTGGAAGCACGTGCAGTTGGTGATCTTCCATTCGTCGGAGGCCGCACGGTGCATGAATTCCTCGTCGGACAGGTCTTCCAAGGTGAGCATGAGCGCCAGCATGAGGTCGCCGTGGCTGACCATCACCACGGATTCCGCATCGGATTTGCGGTTCAGGGACGTGAGCAGGTTGTGCACGCGGTTCTCGGCCACGTCGGCGATGGACTCGCCCGCCGGCGGACGCCAGTACAGCGGATCGGTGTTCTTGAACATCCAGTTGCGCGCGTAGTTGGTTTTGAAATCGTCCTTCGTGATGGTGTTGATCTCACCCCAGGAGCGTTCGCGCAGCACGCGCGTCTCCTCCCATTTCGCCTTCGGCAGGGCCATCGTGGCCGCCGTCTCACGCGTACGCACGTACGGCGAAACGAGGTAGCGGTCGAACAGCGGCTGCTGCGCGACGAGCCAACGGCCGATGCAGTCGGCCTGCTTGCGTCCGGTGGCGGTGAGCCTCCACGAACGGTCCGGCACGGTGACATTGTCCTGCGTATACAGCGAGTTGTCACCCTGTTCGCCGGCGCTGATGATGACGTTCGCCTCCGACTCGCCATGTCGGATCACATACAGATCAAGGGGCATTCCCATATTCGTTTATTCCTTCGCTTTCATCCACATCCTGCGCGCACGTTCCTTGTTCCGCCGTTCATTCGGCCGGTGGCGCGCATCATCATTGAATGCTTCCACCGTAGCTGATTCGCGCGTGTTTCGCACGCGCGGACACGTCGATTTCACGATTGGCACACCCGAATTTCGCGGTGCCGTCACCGGCGGTTCACCGCAACCGGCGTGGTAGACGCCGTGATCGCAATCACTCCGGCCAGATGCCGTTCTGCGCGTACTTGGTGCGGTACTCCCCCGGCGTCATGCCGGAATGTGTTTTGAACACCGTCGAGAAGAGGCTTTGCGACCGGTATGCGAGGATCTGGGCGATCTCGTCGAAGCTGTATTCCGAGTATTTGAGCATGTTCTCGGCCGCTTCCATACGCTTGTCGGTGATGTATTGCGATATGGCCGTGCCCGTTTCGCGTTTGAACAGCTCCGACAGATACGTGGGATTCAGATGCACATGCTCGGCGAGGATGGGCACGGTGATTTTCTCATGCAGATGGTAGTGGATGTAGTCCAGGCATTCGTTGACGGCTTTGGAATGTGTTTCCGCCTTCTGCATGTCGGCCATGGCCCATGTGAAGAATGTCATCATGTCGGTGTGCAGGCGGCGCACGTCGTCGGGCGTTTTGCAGTTTTCCAGGTTCTGGATGTACAGGTCGGAGGCGTTGTAGGCGTCCTCCTCGTCCATACCGCCTTCGATGGCGAAACGTGTGGCGAGCGTGATGGTGGTGACGAACCGGTATTTCGCGTTTTTGAGCGGATCGTCCGACAGGTAGCCGTACAGTCCGGAGTCCCACAGACGTGTGCTTTCGGCGATGGCGTTGATGTCGCCGGAACGCATCATGTCGTATTGCTTCATTTCCTCGACGTACCGGTGGTGCCGAACACGATCCTCGCGGGAGAGGAAGTCCAAGTATCTCAGCTTCGCTTCGTCAACAACAGCCATGATTCTCCCCGCTATTTCCGATCGTCCAAATCGAATCCTCCCTCAAGGATAAAGCTCTTCAGCAGCTTCGTGGCGAGAAGATTCGCCGTGAATTGGGAGACCGGACTATCCGGCTTATCGAAAAACGCCTTTGCCAAAGACCTGTTAACCGACGCTTTCAACCGGTCGAATCGTCCGAATTCGTTCAGGGTTGTCTCTGTAAGGTCAAGCCGCATCATCTCGTTGAGCAACGCCCCATCCACGTCAAACGCCTTGGTGATTTGCTCCACTTGGCTGTTTTTGGCGCTGTTCGCGTAATATGTGATGTAGTCGCGTAGCGTCTTGCCTTCCTCCAACTCGATTTCGCCACGTTCCACATCATGCATGAACAGTTCGGCATACCGTTGTTCCTCTTGACTGAGCGAAGCAAACGACTTATGCAATTCCTCCTCGGCTGATGTCAACAGGGCCGGATCGCCTCCGCCAAGCGCCTTGAGCCATTTGGTGAAGTTGGCGTTCATATAATCCGTATCAATCAATCCTGTATCTATCTCAGTGATATGGCCGTCAAGTTCATATGGTGCTTCCGGACCGCTGCCGGAACCTTCGCCGCTGCTGAACATTTCCTTATACCGCTGTACAAGAATCAGATATGTCCGTTCATCAAGCTTCGGCCGCACAACCTCCACGGATCCATCGTCATGGGTGACGGAGTATTCCTGCTGTTCCCAAGTGAAACCTTGCACTTTGGCGGATTCCAGGAAATCATTGAGTTCCACGAACAGTTTTGCGAACTTGCGGCATGCCTCCACCGATTCCGGCAGTCGCATGAAATCTTCCACGCCTCCGGCACTGAACACGGAGGCGATTTCTTCGAAACGCGCATCCATCAGGCGCACGTTTTCCGGCAGTTTCTGCACGAACAGATCGAGCGGCTTGTCTCCGGAATACAGTTTTACCGCCGCTTCGATATACCCCTTCATGGTGTGTGGCTTGCGGTAGTAGCGAATAGTTCCGAAAGGCTTATCGGGACCGAACAGTCGATTCGTGCGACTGAACGCCTGGATGATGTTCTCATAGTCGATGATTTTGTCGAGGTACAGCGTGTTGACCCACTTGGAATCGAAACCTGTCAGCATCTGATCAACCACAATCAGCAGATCCAGCCGCTCCTCACGGTGCTGGTCGACCGTCAGGTATGGACGCTTGTGGGAAAGCCGCGCGGTGATGTCTTTCTTCATCTTCGGCCATGTGGGGATGATGAAATCCTTGTCGAACAGTTCGTTGTAATCGCCGATGATTTCCTTAAGCGCATCCTCCTTGAGGATTGCGCCGTCGGAATTGTCGACGTTGGGATCGAACAGCGCGGTCACGTGCATCTGCGGAGCACGTTCCTTGAACAGATGGTAATAGCTGATCGCCTCGGGAATGGAACTCGTGGCCAGCATCGCATGGAATTTGTTGCCCCTGCTCAGCAATGGGAATTGGTCGAGAATATCCTCCACGACCTTGTCCTCATGCGGTGTGTCTTGCGCATACTGCGCTGAGGTCAGATAGTCCTCAATGCCTTTGACATGTTCTCCTGCCTGCGTTTCCATGGGTCCCATCGGCATTTGCTTCGGGTCCATGTAATGGTAGAACACCTCAGCTTTCGCCGGATCCGCCTGGGCTTCCTCAACCGTTGCCGCTTTCGCCTTCTGCAACGCGACAGCCTGACGAACATCCTTGTCTCGGTAGGTCAACACCATGTACGGGTCGAATCCGAGCACATTGCCATCGCGGATGCCGTCGGCGATGCTGTATCGGTGAAGGCAATCGCCGAACACCATTGATGTGGTCGCGCCCTTCTTACGGTTCTCCTCATGAATCGGAGTGCCCGTGAAACCGAAATACAACGCGTTCGGGAAGGAATGGCGAATATCCTGCAGCATCTCGCCGAACGTGGAACGATGGCATTCGTCGATAATGAATACGATGCGTTTGCCAGCGAGCTTCTTCACTTCCTCTTCGGTGATATGCCCCTCGCCCGCTTTGATGTTGCTCATTTTCTGGATGGAGGTGACGATGAGTGTGTCTTTGGGGTCGATGCTTGCCAGTTTCGATTTGAGCACATCCGTGTTTTCCGTGCCCTGCACATCATCGGCATCATCCGCGAACGACCGGTATTCCAGCAGCGACTGCGTGCCCAATTCGACACGGTCCATGAGGAAGACCACCTTGTCGGCATCTTTCGAGCCAGCGATGAGCTGCGCAGCCTTGAAGCTGGTCATGGTTTTGCCCGAGCCAGTGGTGTGCCACACATAACCGCCCGGACGGCCCGGCGTGCCGCTTGGCACCGGCTCATCCCATTTGCAGGTGCGTACACGGTCGGAAATGGCGTTCACCGCCTGGTATTGGTAGCTGCGTAGCACTTTGAGGCATCCGTCTGCGGAATCGGCGACCGTATAGAACCCGATGAGCTGGTGTGCCATGGGAATGGATAGCAGATCAGATGTGAAACGCTTCCATTCATCCTGCCCGACATGTTTGTTCGCCGCTATGGGCTCATTGTTGAAGTCAGCCCAGTGGAAGAAGTAGTTGCTGTTGAAATCGCCTTCACCGGGATTGGCGAAGTACACGGCATCATCCGGATTCATGGCCACGAAGACCTGCACGAGTCTGAACAGCCCGGTGAACACGCCTTCATGCGCGTATTTGGCGATTTGATTGGTGGCCTGGCTTATGGGAATGCCGCTTTTCTTCAGTTCAATATGGATGACCGGCATTCCGTTGATAAGCAGGCAAACGTCTCCCCTGCGATCGTTCAGCATCTTATTTTTAGCTGGATAAATAGGCTGTCTTGCGATTTGGTACCGGCTTTGCCCAGCGGCGATTTCCTGGCGATCGTAGATCTTCAGGCTGATTTCCTTGCCGAAATGCGCTGTGTCTGCGGGATTGTCACGTTTGATGGACACGGTTTTGCCGTTGATGAAGGAATTCAACGCCAATGGCGTGCGCAATGTTTCGATCTGTTCAAGGATCTGCGCCATCTCACCCTTGGTAAGGCGCTGCCCGTTCAGGCGATCGATGCCTTTGTTGTTGTCGAATAGGATGTTGGCCCAGTTGTCGATGAGATCCTGTTCGGTTGGATATTCCAACACACCATCGGTCCACCCATGGCGTTTCAGCACCGCGACCAGATCGTCTTCGAAATCCGATTCCTTATCGTAGAACATGTTTCATCTCCCCGAACGCACCGTCACTTTCTGAGCCCAATCTTACGAGCGCAACCCCTAACATCCAAGAAGCAACACCACAATACTAACGCTGATGAAGGGTGATGAGCGAGTCCAGACGGTCGAAGAACGCACCGATTCGGCGCTGCTCATCAATTCTTTTGGGAATGCAGATCTGCGTTTCAAAGAAATCATCTGGAGCAATGTTGAGCAATCCATGGTTTCTGGCTCCCTCAGCCGCGATTAATTGAACGGACTTATACCATCTATCAGTCTCGTAGTATGTGACTAAGAAATCAGGATCTCCAGAAAGCAATTCAAAGCAGATATACAGTGTCGAGACGCAGCCCATGTCATACTTTTCCAGTCTTTTTATCGCTCCCCATGGGCTGTCGGTCGAGGTGCTCTTGTTATAGGCAAATTCTCCCCTATGCAGAAGGAAGTATCCACTCATATCCTTGCTTGCAACCTGGCTGTTGAAAAAAGTTCTCTGATCCACCAAGCCGTACTGAGCAGAAATGGTAAGAGGAAGATCGGAATCGCCGTTCTCATTCTTTCGGGTAACCCTACGTGCAACTTCCCCCAGCTTACGCTGTTCCCAAGGGTCAGTGAAACCGGCAAAACGAATCTCCGGATACAGCGAACCCCCTTTAGGGAACATTTTGTCGAGCATGGATTTTTTCAGCACGCAAAGCTTGTCATACTTACGCTGATGAAGGGTGATGAGGCAATCTAAGGATTGCAAATACTCTACGATGAGATCCTGCTCCGCTACCGTTGGAACCATGATCGGCATTTCCAAGAAAGTATTTACGTGTATCCTCTTTGCCTTCCTACTGCCATCGGCAGCAGAACCATGTTTAAGATAGAACCCCTCTTGTATCGCAGTGAAAAACATGAAGTGTGGATTCATCTCAACTAGATCAAAAGCAGGTAAA
>ENA-UOJB01002011-UOJB01002011.1-human-gut-metagenome-genome-assembly--contig:-C48-NODE-2011-length-14641-cov-7.036542_pt1 | contig 14641 bp, 11 predicted proteins | sample MGYA00242338_ERZ723885 | MGnify/ENA metagenome assembly ERZ723885
TAAAACTGTATACTATGTCTTTGCACTGTTGTATACTATGTTACTACACTGCACATGATATCCGCCCCTACGGGTTTGTACGAACAACTACAATAATATGCTCGGGCATAATCTGCTTTTAATATTGCAAACTGTCTTCACTAATAAGGTTACGGCGACACACCGCTGTCGGCTCGCCGATCAATCTGTTTTTTGATTTTGTCAAAGGTTACACCGTATTTTTCGGCAATGTCTTTGGCATAGCTTACACCTTGAGGCGGAGCGATGAAAACCTTGAACGAACGCTGTCCGTTTTCGACACCTGTTACCAGACTTTCAATCTTGCTGTCGCCCTTTACGGTTGTGTTCACCTCATCAAGATTGCGAGCCAAATCGTGCATATGGGTATTAAAAATCGCCCTTGTGCCGAGATATCGCATTGATTTGACAACATCACGGGCAATGTACAAGCCCTCGGCAACATTGGTTGTTGCAAGGCTTTCGTTGAGCAAAAGCAGGCTGTAACGGCTTGCCGAAGAGAAAATTTCGGCAAGTCTTTTGCTTTCTTCACCGAGTCTGCCAAGATCAACGGTATCGTTTTCATCGGCAGGAAAATGCGTAAAAATGCTGTCGCATGGGCTGAATTTCATCTGCGTTGCAGGAACATATATTCCGTTCTGAGCAAGCAGAAACGCAAGTCCGACCGCCTGAGTAATCGTGGTTTTACCGCCACGGTTCGGACCTGTCAGAATGTAAATTCGCCTGTCATCGTTAAAATCAATATCGTTTGTGACAATATCCAAATTCTCACCGTTTGCCGATTTTATGCCGAGTTTGAGGTTGTAAACATCTCTAAGACAGCAGTTTCTGTCCTCTTTCGGCAAAACTTCTGCCTTGCACAGCGGAAGATTTTTCTTTTTCATCTTATCACAAAGCTCTGCAAAACGAATATAGAAAATGATTTCGGGCATAAGCGAAACGAACGAGTAGCCGTTGACATTGACATATCTGTTGAGCATTGATTTTATGTCATTTACGGTTCTGCGGAGGATATCGGTCACAACATTTTTGAGTGCGTCAGACATAGGATCTGCGCCGGTCAGCGAGCTGTTCATAGTGTGGTTTACATCCTGCTGAGCGCCCACAACAAACTGTCCCAGCCCGAACTGCGAGGTTGACGGATTTGACGGATGAAAGCTTAAAAATCCCGAAACATCGTTGCCGTGGTGCAGTTCGCTGTCACGGTTTGTAAACTTCATAAATCTTTTGAGAATACCGCTGTCGGTAAATTCTTTGTCATTGAGTGAGATTACACCCACACTCTTTGGGCGGAGTAAATCGTCAAGATTCACACCGAGTGTAATGCTCTTGAGCTTTTGAGCCTTTGCAAGCGTATCTATTATATCCTTTTTTAGTTCGGGAAAACCGCTGTCATTGTAAATTGACTGAACATTTTTCTTGAGTTCAAGCAGACCCTGCGACTTTACTTCAATTGTTTCAAGCGTGTTTTTTATTCTTGTAATGCAATCGACATAGCCGTCCATTTCACGAAGTCGGTTTACAAGTTGCCACAAGGAAGATGCCTCGGTATCCTTTTGAAAGCGCTCAATTTCACGCAAATCGTTCAGCTTTACAAGGAGTGCGGATAGATCATCACGAAGTTTCGGAAAACGAAGAAAATCCTCAAAAACATCGCAACGATATTTTATAACTTCCTCGTCATCCGTAATATTTATCAGCAGCTGCTTTATGCTGTTGCGTTCATACTGCTCTTTTGTGAGAGCGTCACATATATAATCAACCGACAAATCATTCAGCGCCTCTTTGTTGAGAGTTCTGTAGGATGCATGTGAATTTGTCGGGTGTAATAAGCTGAAATTTTCCATAATTCACCGCCGAAAAAATTTGCCGTATAACGGCTTTAATTGAATGATAGCACAAAAAATTTTTGTTTTCAACCGACAAATCGAAAATTTGCACTTTGGCTGATTGTGTGATATCATAGCTTTGGAGCAGATTGCTCTCAAAACCAAAATAACGGTCGGGAGGATTGACTTATGGATAAAAAGATGCTTGACAGAATTAACGAGCTTGCAAAAAAGAAAAAGGAACACGGACTTACCGAGGCTGAGCAAAAAGAACAGAAAGAGCTGTACAAAATTTATCTTGGCGAAATCCGCACACAGTTCAACGCAACACTTGACAATGTAAGCGTTGAAGAAAAGGACGGCACTGTAAAACCGTTCAAAGAGGCATACAAAAAGCCGTATGACAAAAACTGATTTTGACATTCAAACAGAAGTCATGCGAAAATTTAATTACACAGTCAAACAAAAAAGCAGTTCCGATTTTGGAACTGCTTTTGTTTTATAAAGTTATTTAATTACTTGTATCTTCTTCCGCCCTTTTGGTTGTTCTTTGGAAGCTGAATTTCGGCAGTATCGTACTTACTGCGTCTTTCGGACTTTCTGCCTGAAGATGAGTAATCATCGGCATAATCATCGTTACTGCTGTAACGCTGTGGCTGTACAGATTTGCTCTTTGGAGCGTTACTTCTGCCGCCAACCGTAACTCTCTTCCTTCTGTTGAGAACAGTTGAAATTACAAAGTACGCAATGCCTGCAACACCGAGTGAGAGTAAAACGAGTGAAACATAGAACATCCAATGACCGTTGTCACCCTTGCTGTTATTGTTCTTGATGAAGTTAAAGTCATCACCGTCAGAACTCGATGTGTCGGTATTTTTAAGATTTTTTGCGATATCCGACCAGTCGTTGCTTGAAAGAGTTTTTTCGTCAATGTTATCGTCAGACTTGATGAGCGACGCTGACGGAGCAGTATTTGACGGAGCAACATAGGACTGACCGCCGCCTACATATGACGGCTCAGAGTAGTAGTAAGTCTGACTGCTGCTGTAATTATTGTCATAACTGTTATTGTTGTAGTCATAGCTACTGTCATAGTTATAGTTGTTGTCATATGATGAATCACTTGACGAATAGCCGGGATCTACATATGATGAACTGTCCGATGTATCCTGTTACTCAGGATCGGGCTGCGGCTGTGGCTCAGGCTCCGGTGATGGTTCCGGTGATGGTTCCGGTTCGGGCTCGGGCTCGGGCTCCGGCTCTACGGGATCAACAATAACGCTTGAATCTCCGCCGGGATCAACCTCCTCACCGACTGCCGATACGGAAAAGCTCACAGCAGAAATGCTCAAAAGTGCCGTCAGAAAAATTGCGCAAAGCTTTGAATGTTTTTTCATAAAAGCCCCTTTCTTCAGAATAATCTGAAAATGCGTCTGTTGTATGTCCGATATCAATTATTTTGAGCTTTTATCGGATGCCGATGTTGTTGACGCCGATGTTGTAGGCTCAACCGCAACGAAGAAGAGTTCGGGCTTATACTTGTCAATAACCGAAGTGTTTTCTTCATACTTGAGTTTCTCTGCCAGACTGTCAATGTACTTTGAAAATTCGTCTGACTTCATTGACGCAAGTACACTGGCTTTGTTTGATTCGTTGCCGATATAGCTGTCAACATCCTTGCTGACGTCTTTCTTATAAACGAGATAGTAGATTGCGCTGTCGCCGCTGCCAACCTTGAGAGTTTCAGCCTTGCCTGTTTTAAGCTTGCCGATAGCCTTTTTAAGCTCGTCACCGATTGAGCTCTTGTCGAGAACTTCTACTTTTGAAACAGAAGAATCTGTTCCCGAACCGCTTGACTTCTTGTATGATGCAATAACATCATCAAAAGAACCGCCCTTGTTAAGGTCATTCTTGTAGCCGTTAAGCTGATCCTCAACCTTCTTGATTTCCTTGTCGCTCATTGCAACATTCTTTGATGAACCTGCCTCATCTTTTGTTGATGTATAAAGGTTCACGGGAAGATATGAGTAGTCCGTATAGTTTTCCTTGAAATACTTTGTAAGGTCGGCGTCGGAAACTTCCTTTGAACCGCCCTTGCCGTAAACTGCTTTGAAGAGAGCCTCATACTTTGTGTTGTAGAGAGTTGTGCAGTATGCAAAGCTGTCGAGTGAAACGCCGTACTTTTCATACTGCTTCTTCATCGGCATTACATAACCCTGTGACGCATACGGGCCGACATTCCAGTATGATTCAGCCTGACTTGTTGCGGAGTCAATAGTTGCCTGACCGATGTTTACATTTTCCTTTTTAAGCTGTTCGTCAACTACGAGGTAGCTGAGGCACATTTTCTTAGCCTGATCTTTAATCCACTCTCTTGCAACCTGCTCGTTGCCGTCATCGTCCTTGATTTTTTCATCAAGCCACTTGTCAGATGTTGAATCATAATCGTCAAGCTTTTTAGCAAATGACTCAGCCTGACTGTAAGCTGCATTGAGTGAGTAGATATAAACGCCGATGGCAAGCTCGTTGTCGCTTGTCTTATACGACCATTCTTTGTTGATTGTTGTGGGTGTACAACCTGCAATTGCAAAAACTGAGAACATCATAACAATTGCAAGTAAAAATGAACCAACCTTGATATTAGGCTTCATAGTTTTTTACCGTCCTTCTGAAAAATTAAATGCAAAGTGTCCTGCAAACACACTTTCACAGGATAATGTACCTTACGATTATACACAAAAAAATCGTCATTGTCTACATTTTTATAAAATTTTGTTGAGAATTTCCACCGAAAAACAGCATTTTTGTAGTTTCGGGAGGTTTTTTCTTAACAAATTACGGTTTCATGCCGTAAAATTACTGCACACCGAAAATTTTGGTGAGGATTTCAAGCGGAGCGGAGCTGTTTTTGCACTCAACCGCAACGCACGGTTTTGCTCCGGCAACAAGCTTTGCCTTTCCGCCCAAAGCAATGAGCAAGTCGGCAACCTGAGGAGATTTGAGTTCGTTTACAAAGAGCATAAGTGTTGTGCCGTTCTGTCTGATTTCGTAAATACCCATTGAGTAAGCCTTGTTACGCACAAGGGCAATGTCGATAAGTCCGAGAACCGAGTTCGGAATCTTGCCGAATCTGTCCTGCAGCTCGTCAATAACATCGTCTGCGTCCTCGTTACTGCGGATATCGGCAATTCTGCGGTAAACATCAAGACGAAGTGTAAGACTTTCAACATAGCTTTCGGGAATATGAGCATCAACCGAAATATCAATAAGACAGTCGAGGTCTTTTGTGACATTCTGCTCGCCCTTTTCCTCGCTTACTGCCTCATCAAGAAGCTTGAGGTACATATCGTAACCGACCGATTCCATATGCCCGTGCTGCTGTGCGCCCATAATATTGCCCGCACCTCGCAGTTCAAGGTCACGCATTGCAATGCGGAAGCCGCTGCCGAATTCTGTAAATTCCCTGATTGCGGCAAGCCTTTTCTGCTGAATCTCCGTGAGAACCTTGTTCCGTCTGAAGGTAAAGTAGGCATATGCCCTTCGTGAACTTCTGCCCACACGGCCTCTGAGCTGATGCAACTGCGAAAGTCCCATACAGTCGGCATTTTCTATAATAAGGGTGTTGGCATTCGGCAAATCGACACCCGTTTCGATAATTGTCGTGCAGACAAGCACATCAATCTCCTGTTCAAGCATCTGTCGCCAAACTTCGCTGAGTTCGCCCTCTTTCATTTTGCCGTGACCGATTGCGATTTTTGCCTCGGGAACAGCCTCCTGAATTTTTGCGGCACATGAAGAAATTGTTTCAACATTGTTGTGAAGATAGAACACCTGACCGCCACGGCGGAGCTCACGGCGGATTGCCTCGTTGATAACCGCATCGTCGTGTTCAAGCACATAGGTCTGAACAGGCTGACGGTTTGTCGGCGCTTCTTCGATAACGCTCATATCACGCAGACCGCTCATCGCCATATTGAGGGTTCTCGGAATAGGAGTAGCCGAGAGCGTAAGCACATCGACATTTTTGCACAGTTCCTTGAACCTCTCCTTTTGAGCAACACCGAAACGCTGTTCCTCATCTATGATTGCAAGTCCGAGGTCACGGAATTCAACATCCTTCTGCACAAGTCTGTGAGTTCCGACAATCATATCAATTTCTCCTCGCTTTAGCTTTTGGAGAATCTCTTTCTGCTGTTTTGCTGTACGGAATCTTGAAAGCAGTTCCACACGAACGGGATAGCCCTCAAAACGCTTGATTACCGTCTGATAATGCTGCCATGCGAGGATTGTTGTGGGGCATAGCAATGCGCATTGCTTTGAATCTGCAATACACTTAAAGGCGGCACGGAGTGCAACCTCTGTTTTGCCGAATCCGACATCACCGCAGAGAAGTCTGTCCATCGGCGACGAACGCATCATATCATGCTTGATTTCCTCACAACAACGCAACTGGTCGGGAGTTTCGTCATATTCAAAGCTGAGTTCAAAATCTCTCTGCCACTCGTTATCTGCCGAAAAGGCATAGCCCTTGGCTTTCATACGCTGTGAGTAAAGCTCAATAAGCTCCTTGGCAATGTCCTTGACAGAGGTTTTAACCCTTGCCTTTGCCTTTTGCCAGTCGCCCGAACCGAGTCGGTTAAGTTTAACCCTTGAATCCTCTTTCGGGCCTATATATTTTGCAACCATATCAAGCTGTGTGACAGGCACATAAAGCACATCGCCCTTTGCGTAGTCAATCTTGATATAGTCCTTTATAACTCCGTGAGTATCAATTTTTCTTATACCGCCGAACACACCGATACCGTGAACATTGTGTACAACATAATCACCTGGGGCAAGCTCGGAAAGGCTGTAAATTTCCTGTCCCGTCTTTTTCTTCTTCTTTTTGGACTTTTCGGGACGGTACGAAACCTGACTGTAGGTTATTGCAAAAAACTTTTGTGACGGATACTCAAAACCCGCACTCAATGCACCCTGCATAACAAGCAGTTCGCCCTTTGAAATCTTATCCGCACCCTCGCTGTAAACAGCGTTTATGCCGTCTGCGTTAAAGGTGTCACAAAGATTTTTGGCGGCTCTTTCTGTTCCTGCAAATATAACGCCCTTGCTTTCGGGGGTAAAAAGTCCGTCAACATCTTCTTTTAGCTGTTTATACGAACCGCCCCATGCCGAGAGCTGTTTTGTTGAAAAGCTGATGATTTCCGACAGCTTGATAGGCATACTTCCGTGAACAAAGTTTTCAAGCACGATTGTTCCGTGACTTTGCAAAAACTCGGTACATTCGTTGAATGTGAGCGCAAAGCGGTCAAAACCTCTGCAAAGAGTTCCGTCTTCAAAGCCTTGCATAAGGGTTTCATTGCTGATAAAGTCCATTGACTTTCCCCGTTCCTGAATTGCAGTAAATTCGGACGCAAAAACGAGGGTGTTTCTGTCGAAATAATCAAAAAGCGACTCCGGTTTATCGTAAATCTGATTGATAAATTTGTCCGCATTGGCAATCATTGCACCGCTGCGGATAAGCTCTGCCTCTGAAAAAAGTTTTTCCTTGGCTTTGGCGCTGTTCTTGGAACGGAGGAGCTTTGCCTTGTGTTCAATTTTATCTGCAAGGGCGGCTCTGTCCTCAATTACGATTTCGGTTGAGGGCGAAAGCGTAATTTTGTCAGCCTTTTTAAATCTTCTCTGTGTTTCAATGTCAAAATAGCTGAGGTCGGTAATTTCATCGCCCCAAAATTCACATCTCACGGGATAGTCGCTGTCGGGCATAAAGAAGTCGAGAATACCGCCTCTCAGCGAAAACTGACCGCTGCCCTCTACCGCATCAAAGCGTTCGTAGCCGAGCAGAGTAAGTGCCTTTGTCGCCTTTTCAAGCGATAGCTCCTTGCCCTCTTCAAATTCAATAACCGACTGTTCAAGCACATTTCTCGGAACGGTAAGCTGTGCCGCCGCATCAACACACGCAATTGCAACATCACATTCGTGGTTGAGAAGCTTGAGCAAAACTTTAAGCCTTGCGTGCTCGTACTCGTGCGAACGGCTCTGAAAGTCAAGAAAGTTGAAGTCACGCACTGGATAAACATAGGCACGAAGTCCCATGCACGAAAGGTCGTTACACAAAGTTTGCGCCTCTTTTTCATCGGAGGCAAGACAAAATGCCGTGACGCCCTTGAGGCGGCACAGCGCATAGATGATATTTGATTTGTTGATTGTTGAAAGTCCCGAAGCACAGACCGTTCTGCCCGGCTTGACATTTTTTTCAAGTGTTTTGAAAACGGGTGACTCTTTGAGGACATCAACAAGAAAGTTGAGATTATTCATTTCTTTGTCCCTTTTCAGTTGAACAAATTCATAGCACGGTCGGTTTTGCCGTCAATAATCAGCTCGATTGCTTTTTCGGCATTGTCAAAAATTTCATCAAGCTTTTTCATTTCATCGGGAGTGAACTTTGAAAGCACCCAATCGGCAAGGTCCCAGTCTGGATTTGGCTTTGCGCCTATGCCAACCTTGATGCGGGGGAATTTATCGCTTCCGCTGAGATAGATGATACTGCGCATTCCCCTTTGACCGCCGTCACTGCCCTTTGAACGGATACGCATTTTTCCGACATCAAGCGAAATGTCATCAAAAATTACAATGACATTTTCGGGAGGTATTTTGTAGAAGTTCATCGCCTCAACAACTGCCTGACCGCTGTTGTTCATATATGTTGTGGGTTTCATCAGCATAACTTTTGCGCCGTTTACAGTGCAAGTGCCGATAAAGCTTTTGTATTTTATTTTGTTCACATCACAACCGAGCTTGTCGGCAATGCGGTCAATCGCAAGCCAGCCTGCGTTGTGACGAGTGTTTTCGTATTTTCTGTCGGGGTTGCCGAGTCCCACTACAATGTACTCGATTGAACCCGTTGATTTGTTTTTTCCGAACATATCCGTTTTCCTCTTATTTATATTATATGTATTCTGAAATTTAAATTAACCTTTTCCGAAGCTTACAACAACCCAGTCATCGTTGCCGAGATGATAAGGATTTCCGCAATACGGGCAGTTGCGTTCTCTTGTTGCGTCAAAGCTTGCACCGCAGCTTTTACAGGTTACTTTTTTCATTGTGAAAACTCCGTCATCCATGGCGTTCACACTTCTGCAAACGGTAAGTCTGAACTTTTCGTTTTTAACCCTAAATGAAGAATTTTTGTTTTTCACGGTCGTTGCGTAAACGGTCATATCAACATAGCAACATCCGTTTGTGACATTGAACGAATTAAGCTTTGACACTCCTCTGTACTTGATGTCAACAATATCTCCGAAAGGATTTTTCATCGGATTGCCCTCATAGACTGCGAGGTTTGTGTAATCATCGCTGAAAATCATAATCTTGAGCAAAGCAAGCACCTTGCCGATAAAGTATTCATATGAGAAGTTGGGATTAACCTCTTTCATAAGCCACGGAAGTCTTTTCTGACAATTGAAGTGCGGACCTATCATAGGAATGCTCTTTGCCGCACCGACAAAAAGTCCGAAAAGCGTTTTTAATGCCCATGCAAGGTACCCCGCCAAAAGTCCGCCGAGCAGTACGGGGATTGCTCTTACGCCGATTTCATAGACCATATTTGCGGTTGCGGGATCAAAAGTTCCGTCCTTTACAACCACCCATACCGTAAATGCCGCAACGGCGACAATTCCGCCGAGAAGGTACGGAGCAAGCACCTTTTTCGTTGACTTGTTCGCAAGCGAATAGGTTTTTACAAAGTAGAAGTTTGTAACCTTCGGGAACAAATCGTCCATAATAAAGCGAGTTTTGCAGTTTTTACAACCGTTGAGAAGCTCTCTTACACTGCTTACCGCACCGCAGTTCGGACACGAACACGCAACCTCGGAATTTTGGTTTTCAAGCCTTGTAATCATTGTGTAAAAGAAAAATCTGTCCTTGATTTTTTTCTTTTTCTTTCCGTCTTTAAAGTATTTCTCCGTAACCTCATATGTCTTTGACGCAATGTTACTCTTACATTCGCCCATATCGTAGGCAGTACAAGCATTTACGGGGACTTCATTCTTCACCGTTTCCTTATCGGTAAAAGCGGTCTGAATCTTTACACCCTTTTCGCCAAGTCTTTTCTTCTGTAGGTCAAGCGCAAAGTCGAGGTCGATTGACGCAATATCCGGATTTTTGCCCTCATTGCACCACAATTCGTACTCATCGACAAAGCGGTTCATTATTTTGTTATCTGAATCGGAGCCGTAAACTATACCAAACAAAATTAAATCACCCTCACATATTGTACCGTTTTATTCCTGAAAAATTTGCAGTAAAACAGCGAAATGGCGGGTTAGTTAAAACCCGCCTGTTTAATTACATAATTAAATTGTTCGCTTATCAACCGAAAGCGGCTGTGAACGGCTTGTCGTTGTAGATTCTTGCGATAGCCTCTGCAAATGTAGGAGCAACAGGAAGAATTGTGAACTTGTCAATCATCTTTTCCTTCGGAACAGGAATTGTGTCAAGAAGAACAACTTCTTTGATTGCGCTGTTCTGGATTCTCTCGATTGCAGGACCTGAAAGAACTGCGTGAGTAGCGCAAGCGTAAACCTCTGTTGCACCGCCCTTTTCAACAATAGCGTTAGCGGCATTGCAGAGAGTACCTGCTGTGTCAATCATATCGTCAACGAGGATAACTTTCTTACCCTTAGCGTCACCGATGATGTTCATAACCTCACAAACATTAGCCTTTGGTCTTCTCTTGTCGATAATAGCAAGACCTGTGCCGATTTTTGAAGCAAAGTTTCTTGAACGAGTTACAGAACCGAGGTCAGGAGAAACAACGATATAATCATCATTGTTGCCACCGATTTTCTCTCTCATATGGTTTGCGAGAAGTGACGCACCCTGAAGGTGGTCAACAGGAATGTTGAAGAAGCCCTGAATCTGATTTGCGTGAAGATCCATTGTAAGCACACGGTCAGCACCTGCACAGGTGATGATGTCTGCACAAAGCTTAGCCGAGATCGGATCTCTTGCCTTAGCTTTTCTGTCCTGTCTTGCATAGCCGAAGTACGGCATAACAACTGTGATTCTTGCAGCGGATGCACGCTTCATGGCATCAATCATTATGAGCATTTCCATAAGATTGTCGTTGACGGGAGCACAGGTTGACTGAACAATAAAGCAGTCGCTGCCACGAACAGATTCGTGAAGAGAAACAGAGATTTCGCCGTCTGAGAACTGTGTACAGTCACTCTTACCAAGCGGCAGACCGAGACAGCCTGCAATTCCCTGAGCTACATCAACATTTGAACTGCCGGTGAAAATTTTAATGTCCTTACCGTGAAAATTCATTGCAATAACTCCTTTGAATTTTAATGTGTGTAGTATATGTTTACCAATGATTAACCGAGCAATTAACAGCTGTAACCCTTTGCTCTTGCAATTTCGTTAAGCTGTTCAAGCTGAGCCGGATCATTTGCACCCAAAACAGTGTCACTGCACTGAGCCGTGAATGCTCCGACCTTTCTTCCGTCCTCAAGCAAAAGCTTGATTGCATCGGGAAGATAATATTCCTTTGCGCTGTTATCCGACTTGATTCTGTCGAGAACCGAAAGAAGAAGCTGACAATCAAACCAGAAACCGCCCGAGTTTACCTCATTTATTTTGAGAGTTTCCTCATCGGCGTCTTTCTGCTCAACAATTGCACGCAGATTTCCGTTTTCGTCACGGACAATTCTGCCGTAACCTGTCGGATCGTCAACCTTTGCGGAAATAACCGTTGCGGCACAACCGTTCTCAATATGAGCCTTTAGGGAATCCTCAATAGTCTTGCTGTCCATAAACGGAGCGTCGCCGTTGAGAATAACAACATTGCCGCTGTGCTTTTTAAGGAAATCCTTTGCCATCATCACAGCGTGACCTGTTCCGAGTCTTTCAGCCTGAAACACGCTTTCAACGGAAAAATCGAGGGTTGAAAGATACTCTTCGACACACTCTTTTTTAAAGCCCTTGACAACACAGATGTCATCAATACCGGCTTTCCTTAAAGCCGACATAACCCAGCAGAGCATCGGTCTGCCGAGCACCTCCGACAATGTTTTCGGTTTGTCGGATTTCATTCTCTTGCCCTCGCCGCCTGCGAGGATAACGGCACAATTCTTCATTTTTTCTCCTTTTATCTGTGACAAAACAACAAAGATGCAGACAGTCCTGTCACAAGGCACTCGTTCATACCATAATATTATCTCACAAAAATCACAAATTTCAAGAGAAAATTACAAAAATCGGGCAAAAAAAGGCATTTTAAACGATTTATACAATATTGTCAAAAATAAAACTCGTTTTTTATAAGAAAAAAGTTTGAAAAAAATATAGCTATTTTGACCAAAGTTTGTTATAATATTCGATAGGCTTATACAAGCAGGCAGGTTTTACCAAGGGGTAAGTCTGCCACAGCCGTATATCTTAATTTATTTTTAGGAGGATTACCAGTTATGGCAAACAAATGGGTTTACCTTTTTACAGAAGGTAATGCTAACATGCGTGAGCTCCTCGGCGGTAAGGGTGCCAACCTTGCAGAAATGACAGGTCTTGGACTTCCTGTACCACAGGGCTTCACAATTACAACAGAAGCTTGTACTCAGTATTATGAGGACGGCAGAGAAATCAACGCTGAAATTCAGGGTCAGATTAACGAGTACATCGAGAAGATGGAAGAGATCACAGGCAAGAAGTTTGGCGACAAGGAGAACCCCCTCCTCGTTTCAGTTCGTTCAGGTGCTCGTGCTTCAATGCCGGGTATGATGGATACAATCCTTAACCTCGGTCTTAACGAAGATGTTGTTGAAGTTATCGCTAAGAAATCAAACAACCCTCGTTGGGCTTGGGACTGCTACAGAAGATTCATTCAGATGTATTCCGATGTAGTTATGGAAGTAGGTAAGAAATATTTTGAAGAGCTCATCGACAAGATGAAGGCTGAGAGAGGCGTTACTTATGACGTAGAGCTTACAGCTGACGATCTTAAGGAGCTTGCAGGCCAGTTTAAGGCTGAATACAAAGAGAAAATCGGTCAGGACTTCCCTGACGATCCTAAGGAACAGCTCATGGGCGCAGTTAAGGCTGTATTCCGTTCATGGGACAACCCTCGTGCAAACGTTTACCGTCGTGACAACGATATCCCTTATTCATGGGGTACTGCCGTTAACGTACAGTCAATGGCATTCGGTAACATGGGTGACGATTGCGGTACAGGTGTTGCATTTACAAGAGATCCTGCTACAGGTGAGAAGAAGCTCATGGGTGAGTTCCTCATCAACGCACAGGGCGAAGACGTAGTTGCAGGTGTTCGTACTCCTATGCCAATCGCTAAGATGGCTGAAGAGTTCCCTGAAGCTTTCGAGCAGTTCCAGAATGTTTGTCAGACACTCGAAAACCACTACAGAGATATGCAGGACATGGAGTTCACTGTTGAAAACAAGAAGCTCTATATGCTCCAGACAAGAAACGGTAAGAGAACAGCTCAGGCTGCTCTTAAAATTGCTTGTGACCTCGTTGACGAAGGCATGAGAACAGAAGAAGAAGCTGTTGCAATGATCGATCCTCGTAACCTTGACACACTTCTTCACCCACAGTTCGATGCTGCTGCTCTTAAGGCTGCTACACCAATCGGTAAGGGCCTCGGCGCTTCTCCCGGTGCTGCTTGCGGTAAGATCGTATTCACAGCCGAAGATGCTGAAAACTGGAACGCTAAGGGCGAAAAGGTTGTTCTCGTTCGTCTTGAAACTTCACCTGAGGATATCACAGGTATGAAGGCTTCACAGGGTATCCTCACAGTTCGCGGCGGTATGACATCACACGCTGCCGTTGTTGCTCGTGGTATGGGTACATGCTGTGTATCAGGTTGCGGCGACATCGCAATGGACGAAGCTAACAAGAAGTTCACACTCGCTGGCAAGGAATTCCACGAGGGTGACTACATTTCAATCGACGGTTCTACAGGTAACATCTACGACGGCGTTATCCCAACAGTTGACGCTACAATCGCAGGTGAGTTCGGCAGAATCATGGCTTGGGCTGACAAGTACAGAACTCTTAAGGTTAGAACAAACGCTGATACACCTGCTGACGCTAAGAAGGCTCGTGAGCTCGGTGCTGAAGGTATCGGTCTTTGCCGTACAGAGCATATGTTCTTTGAAGAGGACAGAATCGCTGCATTCAGAGAGATGATCTGCTCAGATACAGTTGAAGAAAGAGAAGCTGCTCTTAACAAGATTCTTCCTTATCAGCAGGGCGACTTTGAGGCTCTTTATGAGGCACTCGAAGGCAATCCTGTAACAATCAGATTCCTTGATCCGCCGCTTCACGAGTTCGTTCCTACAGAGGAAGCTGACATCGAGAAGCTCGCAGCTGCTCAGGGTAAGAGCGTTGAAGACATTAAGACAATCATCGCTTCACTCCACGAATTCAACCCAATGATGGGTCACCGTGGTTGCCGTCTTGCAGTAACATATCCTGAAATTGCAAAGATGCAGACAAAGGCAGTTATCCGTGCTGCTATCAATGTTCAGAAGGCACACGCAGACTGGACAGTTGAGCCTGAAATCATGATTCCGCTCGTATGCGATGTTAAGGAACTCAAGTTCGTTAAGAAGGTTGTTGTTGAAACAGCTGATGCTGAAATCGCTGCTGCAGGCATCGACCTCAAGTACGAAGTTGGTACAATGATCGAAATCCCAAGAGCTGCTCTTACAGCTGATGAGATTGCTAAGGAAGCTGACTTCTTCTGCTTCGGTACTAACGACCTTACACAGATGACA
>ENA-UOJB01002013-UOJB01002013.1-human-gut-metagenome-genome-assembly--contig:-C48-NODE-2013-length-14625-cov-19.397735_pt1 | contig 14625 bp, 10 predicted proteins | sample MGYA00242338_ERZ723885 | MGnify/ENA metagenome assembly ERZ723885
TCGCTGACGATCTTGAAGCCGCCGATCTGGGCGGTGTTCTTGACGTGGGTGCCGCCGCAGAACTCGGTAGACCAGCCCTCGATATCCACCACGCGGACCACCTTGCCGTACTTTTCGCCAAACAGAGCCATTGCGCCCAGTTTCTTGGCTTCCTCCACCGGCATCTCCTGCACGGTGACATTCATGGAGTCAAAGATCTTATCGTTGACGATCTTCTGCACCCGTGCCAGTTCCTCGGGGGTCACGGCGCTGAAGTGGGTAAAGTCGAAGTGGGTGATGGAGGCATCCTGATAGGAACCAGCCTGATGCACATGGTCGCCCAGCACCTCACGCAGGGCAGCCTGCAGCAGGTGGGTAGCGGTGTGGTTGCGGGCAATGGCCATGCGGTAGCCCTTGTCCACCTGTGCGGTCAGCACATCGCCCACCTTCACGATACCGCTCTCCAGCACGCAGGTGTGGACGTAGTAGCCCTTGGGGGTCTTTTTCACGTCCAGCACGCGCAGGCTGCACTCGGCACCGTTCAGTACGCCGTGGTCGGCAGCCTGACCGCCCATTTCTGCGTAGAAGGGGGTCTTATCCAGCACCACCAGCACGCCGTCCTTTGCCTCCTCGTCGGTGGCAATGGCATCGGTCAGGGTCTCTTCATCACTCAGCGCCACAACAGTACCCTTGTCAGTCAGGGTGTCGTAACCGGTAAAGACGGTGGGCTCGGCCTCCAGTGCGCCGAACAGATCCTCGCTCCAGCCGGAGATGTTCTTCTTCAGACGCTCAGCGCGGGCGCGCTCCTTCTGCTTCTTCATCTCTGCGTGGAAGCCGTCCTCGTCGATCTCCAGACCCTGCTCGGCGGCGATCTCCTTGGTCAGATCCAGCGGGAAGCCGAAGGTATCGTTCAGCTTGAAGGCGTCCATGCCGCTCAGCAGCTTCTGGTGTGCCTTCTCCAGACGGTCGATCATGTTGTTCAGGATGTTCATGCCGGCATCGATGGTGCGGGCAAAGTTTGCTTCCTCGGTGCCGATGACCTTCTTGATATAGGCGTCATGCTCGCGCAGCTCGGGGTAGGCGGACTCGCTGGACTGGATGACGGTCTCCACCAGATCCACGAGGAAGGGGTGGTCGATGCCCAGCATACGGCCGTGGCGGGCGGCACGGCGCAGCAGACGGCGCAGCACATAGCCGCGGCCCTCGTTGGAGGGCAGGATGCCGTCAGACACCATAAAGGTGCAGCTGCGGATATGGTCGGTGATGACGCGGATGGAGATATCGGTCTTGGGGTCCTGCTTGTAGGTCTTGCCTGCAATGTGCTCCACATGGTGCAGCACACTCTGCACGGTATCCACCTCGAACAGGTTGCCCACGTTCTGCATCACGCAGGCCAGACGCTCCAAGCCCATGCCGGTATCAATGTTGGGGCGTGCCAGACGCTCGTAGTGACCCTTGCCGTCGGCATCGAACTGGCTGAACACGAGGTTCCAGATCTCCATATAGCGGTCGCAGTCGCAGCCCACGCCGCAGGTCGGCTTGCCGCAGCCATACTCGGGGCCGCGGTCAAAGTAGATCTCGGAGCAGGGGCCGCACGGGCCGGAGCCGTGCTCCCAGAAGTTGTCCTCCTTACCCAGACGCACCATGTGGTCCGGGGCGATGCCGACCTTCTTGGTCCAGATATCGTAGGCCTCGTCGTCCTCCTCATACACAGAGATGTGCAGACGGTCCTTGGGGATTGCCATCCACTCATCGCTGGTCAGGAACTCCCAAGCCCAAGGAATGACCTCGTCCTTGAAGTAATCCTGGAAGGAGAAGTTGCCCAGCATCTCAAAGAAGGTGCCGTGGCGGGCGGTGATGCCCACGCGCTCGATATCCGGGGTGCGGATGCACTTCTGGCAGGTGGTCACGCGATGACGGGGCGGCTCCTCCTGTGCCAGGAACCACTTCTTCATGGGAGCCATGCCGCTGTTGATCAGCAGCAGGCTGGGGTCGTTCTTGGGTACCAGGGGGAAGCTGTCCAGACGCAGATGTCCCTTGCTTTCAAAGAAGCTCAGGTACTTTTCGCGCAGTTCATTCAAACCGGTCCATTGCATAGATCTTTCTCTCCTCAATCGTTTTTGGCGCTCAGGCGCCGTTTTTATGCTGTTATGGCAGAGGGGCGGCACGGAGAAAAAACAAAAAACAGCCCTCATCCCAAAAGGGACGAAGGCTGCTTGTGCATCAAACTCCGTGGTACCACCCAAATTGCAAAGGATCACTTGTCCCCTGCCGCTTTCGGCGCATTAACGCTGCGCAGCGTCCGGTTTACATTCGCCGGAAGCTCCGGGGTGGCGCGAAATGATCCCGACCGGAGCACCTTACAGCCGTGGGCGCTCTCTCTGGACGGTGGTGTGTGCATTTCTGACCCCATCATTGCCATCTGTCATAATTTTACATTCCGCAAAGCAGACATAGCGTCCCTTCGCGTACAGCTAAATTATAGCATACGCAAAACGTTTGTCAACGGTTTTGAGCAAAATTTACGGCACCCAGATGCGGTCTGCACGGGTTATCTCGCCGTTTTGGATGGTCACGGTCGTGTTTCCTGCATTCCACCCATAAGCATCTTCTTCATTGCTCATTGCATCACAAACCGTCCGATCTCCCTTTACGATCACTGGGTCGGCTTCAAAGTCTGCTGCACCGTCCGATAGTTCGATATCGTCTGCCATAACAAGTTGCTTAGCCACTCCAACTTCATAATAAGCGGGAAAATCATCCCATGTCAGAGTCCGGTAGTGGTCATCCTCTTTGCATAAGTCAATACCACCTTCTTCTATTCCACCGTTGATGGTCACATAGTTGTTTTCTCTCTCAACGCTTTCCACTGTTAGGGCTGTAATTTCTTCTGTCCCGTTTAGATGTGTTATAATGGTATCTCCTTCGCTCAATGCTTCAATATCTGCGGCTGTGTACCGGTCATAGTCGTATACAACAGCATTGTTGATGGTATTCTTGCGTTCACCGACCCATACTTTATCGCTTTCAAAGCTGATGTGATAAGTGCCATCCGAAAGTGGGTCACTCAGTAAAACACCTTGCATTGGGTGTACTTCCGTTTTTTGCGCCTCCGAAGATGTCGTGCTTGCCGTGGAAGCCGCTGTGCTTCCAGCCGTGGAACTGGACGCCCCACAGCCCACCATTGTTATTCCAATAGCCAAAAGCACAGTAAGTGTCACTATTTTATGGTTCCATCTCATACGAAAACCTTCTTTCTCTTGCTTGACGGAACGTTTCCGTTCCGCTACAATAAAAACGAATCAAGAACCCATTCTATTGCGACTGATTTTAAGATAGAGAGGAATTTCCCGTGAAAATTTTAAAAGTAAAATGTCTTGCCCCCACCCGGCTGGACAATTATCTGACCCAGCAGTACCCCGCCCTGACCCCCGGCCGCCTGAATAAGGCGCTGCGGGAAAATAAGATCAAGCTGAACGGCAAAAAGCAGCCGCTTTCCACCCGCGTGATGGCAGGCGATGAGATCAAGCTGTTCATTCTGGACGACGTTCTGGACGCCGACCGCCGGGTAGAAGGCCCCGCGTGGAAGAACGCCCGCACCCCGGCGCAGGTGGTGTACGACTGCCCGCAGATCCTGATCGTGAACAAGCCCGCCGGCGTTGCGGTGGACGGTTCGGAGGACGATACTCTGCTGAACCGTGCGCTGCTGTACCTGAACAAGCAGGGCGAGTACAAGGAAAACGACCTGTACACCCCCGCCTTGTGCCACCGGCTGGACACCGGCACCAGCGGCCTTGTAATCATTGCCAAGACCCCGGAGGCTGAGGAGCTGTTCCTTTCTGCCATCAAGAACCGTGAGGTGCAAAAGACCTACCTCTGCGTCACCTTTGGCCGTCCCATGCCGCCGGACGCCACCTTGGGCGGCTATCTGCTGAAGGATGCTGACCGCGGCATTGTGAAGATCGTGGAGGACAAGCAGCCCGGCGCCAAGGAGGTGGAGACCCGGTACGAGACCATCGCCGTCTCCGGCCGTCTGGCCCTGCTGAAGGTGCAACTGATCACCGGCCGCACCCACCAGATCCGCGCCCACATGGCAAGCATCGGCTGCCCCATCCTTGGCGACAGCAAGTACGGCAACAACAGCGCCAACCGGGAGCTGAAGCTGAAGTATCAGGCACTGTGCGCATGGGAGCTGACCATGCCCCGCTTCACCCAGCCGGACTTTGCCTTCCTCAGCGGCAAGACCTTCCACGCCCCGAAGCCGTGGTATTACCAGCAGGTGCTGGACGGAACTTTGAAGTAACAAAAATGGAGATGCCCTGCAGGGCATCTCCTTTTTTGTTACTTATAATAGAACGCTCAGACCCGCACCATATCCGGGGTGATCTCCGCCAGCGTATGGGCACCGCACATCTGCATGGTGTCGGCCAGTTCCCCGGCCAGCTTATCGATGTAGCACTTCACGCCCTCTGCGCCGCCGCCGTAAACTGCGGTCACGAAGGGGCGGCAGATCAGAACGCCGTCTGCGCCCAGTGCCAGTGCCTTGAACACATCCACACCGGTGCGGATGCCGCCGTCCACCAGCACCTTCACGCCGGTGCCCTTGAGGGCTGCGGCGATCTCCGGCAGCACCTCGGCGGTGGCGGGACACTGGTCCAGCACACGGCCGCCGTGGTTGGACACCACGATGGCAGCGGCACCGGCCTGCTTCGCCTTCAGTGCGCCCTTAACGGTCATCACGCCCTTGACGATGAAGGGGCGCTCCGCCAGCTGCACGATCTCGGCCAGTTCCTCCACGCTCTTGCTGCCGGCGGGCGGGGTCATGTTCTTCAGGAAAGGCAGACCCGCTGCGTCCACATCCATGGCCACGGCAAAGCAGCCGCTGGCCTTGGCCTGTGCCATTTTCTCGCGGATGGTGTCGATGTTCCACGGCTTGATGGTGGGCACGCCGCAGCCGCCCGCAGCGCCAATGGCGCGGGTAGCCATCTCCATCACGGTAGGGTTGGTGCCGTCACCAGTAAAGGCAGCAATGCCGTTTTCGGCACAGGCGCGCACCAGTACATCGTTATAGGTCATATCGGTGTAGGTATCGGAGTAGTGCAGGTTCACCGCGCCCACAGGGCCCGCAAAGAAGGGATAGCGGAAGCTTTTGCCGAACAGCTCCAGCGTGGTGTCCGGTGCACCGCCGGGGCACAGGGTGTCCATGTTCACCCGGATATCTGCCCACTTATTATAATTGCGGATAGCGGTATCGCCCACACCCTTGGCACCCGGACCGGGGATCTGGTTTTTACAGGCCACGCCGTTGCACACCGGGCAGGCCTTGCAGTATTGACCAATGCAGGTACGGGCATTGGCAAGTACTTCAGGATAAGTCATAAAAGCATCCTCCTTATATTTCCCGCCGCTGCGGCACAAAATGACCCACCGCAGTGCTCTTTGCCCTCAATATAGACCTATTTTAAAGGTGCGTCAAGGGCTTTTTGTGCTTTCCATCCATGCGGCAGAATACTTTCTCGCGTTTTTTCGTCATTTTTAAAAAAGTCTGATTTTTTTCAAAAAAATCCTTGACAAAAAGCCTGCTTTCAGGTATTATAGTGGAGCGCCAAGGGCACCCGCCCAAAGGCAGAACAAAAGATGTGGAAAGATGGCTGAGTTGGTCTAAGGCGCACGACTGGAAATCGTGTAACGTGTCAAAAGCGTTCTGGGGTTCGAATCCCCATCTTTCCGCCAGAAACCTGAAACAGAAATGTTTCAGGTTTTTTGTTTTGTCCGCAGTTTGCGGCGCTTGACATTTGCGTGCAGTTCCGTTATGCTGGAACAAATACGTTTTACCGGAAGGAGAGGTTTTTCCATGGCATCTTCCCACAAAAAGCGCACCGGTCTGCGTGCGGCGCTGATCGTTCTGCTGTGTCTGGTTTTGGTGTGCGCGGTGGCTGCGGCAGTGCTGTACAGCTTGGTCAGCCGCAGGGTCAAGGCATTCCAGAGCGGTGCCAGCTTTGCGCTGGACTACACCATCACCTCCACCGAGGCCGAGCCCCCTGCTCTTTACGCCCTGCTGGACAAGTTCGGCGGCACCATCGGCAGCCTGACCGGCCAGTACACCCCCCGGGCAGTGCAGCTGGCGCTGTACCCGGCGGGCACCAGCACCGTCAACGATGCCCCTCTGACCCGGATGTACATCAGCGAGGAAGAGACCCTTTACGACGCCGGGCAGCTGTACAACAAGCTGCGCAGCACGGTTGTAGCCGAGTATCCGCTGGCAAGCCTGCTGCTGCCGGGCTGGTCGCTGGGCAGCTATATCTCCCAAGACCAGCTGGCTACCCTGCTGGGGGTAGACCCCGCCGCCACCGGCTTGCAGCAGGTGAACGACTTCCAGCTGGACTTGAAACAGCTCAAAACCGTGCAGCCCGCCAACGCGAAAGAAGGCTACCTCTACCTTCAGCTGCCGAATCTCGCCGCCGGGGAGGACGCGCCGCAGCTGATTCTGGGCATCGAAAAGCAGGGTCTGCTCAAGACCCTGTCCCCCAAGGTGCACATCCTGCTGGACGTGCCCGCCCACCATATCCATGCAGAACTTTCCGGCACGGTGACTGCCTCCCAGACCGTGGTGACCGCCCCTACTTCCCGGATGCAGGACTCTGACGTGGAAAGCCTTGTGCAGCTGCGCAAGACCATCGAGAGCATCGTGCAGTTCGTGCAGACCGCTGCCCAGAGCGATGATGCTGCCTCCCCTGCTGCATAAAAAGCTTATATAAACGCAAAAAAATCGGACAGACTGCGGTCTGTCCGATTTTTTTGCGTTTTATGATTTCTTACTTCTTTACGGTCTTTTTGCAGGGTGCACGCTTTGCCTTGGGCTTTGCGGCGGCAGGGGCAGTCTTGGCTTCCGCTGCGGGCGCTGCCTTGGCAGCCGGTTCAGCCTTAGTAACAGGCTCGGCCTTGGTCTCCACAGCGGGCGCAGCCTTCACCTCTACTGCGGGAGCAGCAGGCTCAGCCTTTGCCTTAGCAGCCTTCTTTGCAGCGGGCTTTTCTGCCTTGACCGGCTCTGCAGCCTTTGCGGTGGGAGCAGCGGGCTTCTCCTCCACCTTCTTGGCGGTGCGGGGCTTGCGGGCTGCGGGCTTCTTGGCGGGAGCGGCTTCCTTAGCCGGTGCGGCCTTCGTCTCGGCAGCGGGCGCTGCTTGTTCAACCTTGGCGGCACGCTTTACGCGGTCCTTTACCTCAGAGATGACCCACAGCTGGTCGCCACCGCCGGGCACTTCCTGCCAGATTTGCAGCACAGCGCCCACCTCGGCACCGATGCCCACGGTGTCCACGCACTTGCCGCCTGCCCAAGAAGAACGCAGACGCACGGTTCCCTCCGGGGTGTGCTCTACCTTCCACATCTGGGACGTGCCGCCCACGTCCTCCCACAGATGCAGCCATGTGCCATTGGCGGTGCCGGTCATGGTCAGATCCAGCAGCTTGCCGGAGGCACGGTTGCGGATGCGGTACACACCATCGCCCTCGCGGACAAAGCTCCACTCCTGCTCGGGCTTGTGGTCATACTTGCCCAGACGGACAGTGCCGCCGTCCTTGCTGCCCTCCACTGCCTGAATGACATTGCCGGTGTGAGCGGCAATGGTATAAAAGCGGTCGGCCTCGATCACAGTTTGTGCTACGGATTTCATGTACAAATCCCTCCCAATCATAAAATGCACAGATTTTTCCAATTCCTTCTTATAAAGAATACCACATATCGTGATTTTTCACAAGCAATTCGACAATTCTTTAGCACTTTATATAGAAACCATCCTGTTTTCGCCTGCTTTTTCGCCCCTTCGCAGGGGCGAAAGGCCGTTTTTACTCCCTCTCGACATTTTGTCGCAACTGCGTTATACTGTTTTCATCAGGACTATCTGCCGCTCTGAAAGGGGCGGTTTTCTCGTTTTTTGAAGGAGGATATTTGCCCATGACCCAGCAGGACCGCACTGCGGTGCAGTATCACAAAATGACTGAGACCCCTATCCCCCGGCTGATCCTCAGTCTGGCCGCGCCCACGATTTTAAGTATGCTGATCACCAGCATCTACAATCTGGCCGATACCTTTTTTGTAGGGCGCATCTCCACCAGCGCTTCCGGCGCGGTGGGTGTCGTTTCCAGCCTGATGGCCATCATTCAGGCGCTGGGCTTTATGCTGGGGCACGGCTCCGGCACCATCATCAGCCGCCGCTTGGGCAGTCAGGATACCCACGCCGCCACCCGCTTTGCTTCCACCAGCTTTTTTACGGCGCTGGCCTTTGGCGTAGTGCTGGCGGTGGTCGGCCTTGCCACCCTGCCGGACTTTATGATGCTGCTGGGCAGTACCAAAACCATTCTGCCCCACGCCTGCGCCTACGCCCGGCCCATCCTGCTTGCCGCACCGCTGATGATCTCCAGTCTGGTGATGAACAACATCCTGCGGTATGAGGGCAAAGCAAACCTTGCCATGGTCGGGCTGGTCACCGGCGGACTGCTGAACATTGCACTGGACCCGCTGTTCATGTTCGCTTTAGGGCTGGGCACTGCCGGTGCCGGTATCGCCACTGCCCTCAGCCAGACCATCAGCTTTGGCATTCTGCTGTATATGTTCCTGCGGGGCAAAACGGTCAGCCAGTTCCGGCTTTCTGCCGTCACCCGGGAGCCGCGCGAGTTTTTGCAGATCCTTGCAGGCGGCGCGCCCAGCTTTGGCCGTCAGGGGCTGAACAGCATCGGCGGGATGCTGCTGAACATTGCCGCCCGCAGCTACGGCGATGCCGCCGTGGCGGGCATGAGCATCGTGTCCCGCATTTTTATGTTCATCCTCTCGGTGGCCATCGGCGTGGGACAGGGCTTGCAGCCGGTGGCGTCCTTCAACTACGGCGCACGCAAATACCACCGGGTACGGCAGGCTGCCGTCTTTACCCTGCAAGCCGCCTTTGCGCTGCTGGTGGTGCTGATTGCGGTGTGCTGGTGGAACGATGAAAACCTGATCCGCCTGTTCCGGGACGACCCAGAGGTCACTGCCGTGGCGCTGCCCGCCTTCCGCTACCAGTGCTTTGCCATCCTTCTGCAGCCGGTGATCGTGGTGACCAACATGACCTTCCAGAGCGTTGGCAAGGCCGGGCGTGCCACCTTTCTGGCCTGCTGCCGGCAGGGCGTGTGCTTTATCCCGTTGATTCTTGTACTTCCCCGGGTGCTGGGGCTTGTGGGCGTGGAGCTCTGCCAGCCCATTGCGGATACGCTCACCTGCTTCATCTCGCTGCCCTTTTTGCTGGCCTTTCTGCGGCAGCTGGAGCAGATGGACAAGGCAGAAGCGTCCCATGCCCCGGTGCAGCTGTAATGTAATTGTAACCGTTTTTAGCCGCATTTTTCTGCAAGTTCTGCAATGAAAAATGCGGCTGTTTCGTATTCTGAGTGAACGGAAAAATTTTCCTCCCTGTTTTTGCAAAGGAGTGGTTTTTATGAAGCGTGTTGTCTTGCGTATCGGCTGCGGGGCAGTCTGCACTGCCCTTGCCCTTACTTTAGGCTGCGGCTGTGCCCTGCTGCCGCCCGCCACCGGCGTGCCGGGTGCTGCAAGCTCTGCCGTTTCGGTACCTACGGACGACAACGGCAAACCCCTGTACGACCCTGCCGTGCTGAACGATAGCCGTTTGCGGGTGCTGTACTGCGACAGCCGTTCCGGAAGCAGCACCACCATCCTGTGCGGCAGCACCCCGCTGCACCAGTCTGCCCGCAGTGAGAACGTCTCGCTGGTGGAGGACAGTGCCACCGGCACCGCAGACTACTGGCTGCGCAGCTGGTCCGACCCTACCGGCCGGGGCGGACGCCGCACCGCCCTGTACGACAAGACCGGCACCGAAGTAATGTCCTTTGAGGGCGAGCAGAGCGCCACCCTGCAAAACGGCCTGCTGGTGCTGCAGGAAAGCCGCCTGATCGATGGTGGATACGTCCCGGAGTCCGGTTATGGCACCTGTCAGGTCATCGACCTTGCCACCGGCGCAGCGCTGTCGGTACCGGAGGGCGCATACAGCTGCACCCTATGCGGCGATAAGCTGGTATTCAGCTGCTACGCCCGCCCGGAGGGGCTGGACGATTACGACTGGGATACCGACTACCGCCAGAACAGCTGGGTGGTGGTGCAGGAAAAGGACGGCACCCCTGTCTACCGCGCCGACGCCGCCTCGGCATACCGCCTTTTCTACGACAGCGATACCCTGAGCGACTGGGTGGAGCTGGACGTTGCCACCGGAGAGGAAACCACCGACCAGATTTTGTATAACACCCAGACCGGCGAGCAGTACACGGGCTTTTTGCAGGTCTACCCGGGCGGTCTTGCCAGCTTTTCCACCGGCGATGGCCGGTACGAACTGCGGGATATGACCACAGAGGACCGCGGACTGATTGCCGCCTTTGACGAGCAGCCCAGCCAGTATTTCCCGGGCTATGTGGTAACATGGCACAGCGGCGAGGATCATGGCTACGAGCTCTATGATCTGGAAACCGGCACCAAGACCCCGCTGTACGATGTGAACACCACCGATAACACCATAGCCGTCTACGCGCTGGACGGCAGCCTGCGGGTGTACAGCAAGGACAACGGCAAGCTGCTGACCGACACCACCGTAGAGCCGGTGGAGCACCAGCAGCGGGTACGGATGAGCAACTACGGCAGCGGCTACGTCTGGCTGAAATTGCAGGACAACGACCGCTACGAGACCACCGCCACCCGGCTGTACGGCCCGCAGGGGCTTGTCAGCGACCTGACCGCCCTGCAGGGCAAATACAGTTACGTCAACTACCTGACCACCGACCCCGACGGCAGACCCATGTTCTACGGCAGCCGCAGCGCTGTGGGCAGCGCCTACGGCAACGTATGCGATGTGCTGGACGCAGACGGCAAGGTAGTATTACAGGGGCTTGCCAGCTGCGCCGGGTACTATTCTAACAGCCTGAACGCCCTGCCCGACCATGTGTTTGCTGCACAACGGGGCTTCTATGTGGGCTGGATGGACACAAGCGGCAACTGGCTGTACTGCCAGAGTATTTTCTCGTCTGCCACTGCGGACGATGAACCGAGTTACGGCTATTGAGTTAGGAGGGCTTTCTTATGAAAAACGCTAAAATTTCCCGCCGCAGCTTTCTGCTGGGGCTGGCTGCCTGCTCCGCCGCCGGGGTGCTGACCGCCTGCAAGGGCACGGATGCGCCCTCCGGCAGCACCGCTTCCTCTGCCGCAGAGCCGCCCGCGTCCTCTGCTGCTTCCTCTACTGTGCAGCAGCCGGAGCCGTTCCTGACCGTGGAGGAGTTTCCCCCGCTGGACGGCAGCACCGCCTGCATCCCGCTGATGGCGCAGATGCTGGCCGATACCACCGGCATGGACTTGGAGGAAGCCCGCAGCAGCATCACCGTGAGCACCACCGCCTACGCATGGGAGAACTTTGGTCTGTACGACACCACCACCCGGATGCTGGTGGTGTACGAAGCGCCGGACTATGTAAAAGAAGAGCTACAAGAGGCCAATGTGCAGCTGGAGCAGAAACCCATCGGGGTGGACGCGCTGGTGTTCATCGTCAACGAGGATAACCCCGTACAGGCGCTTAGCCAGCAGCAGCTGCGGGATATCTATGCCGGAAAGATCACCAACTGGAAGGATGTGGGCGGCAAGGATCAGGAAATCGTTGCCTTCCAGCGCGGCGAGGACTCTGGCAGTCAGACCCTGTTCAAAAAGCTGCTCATTCAGGGCGGAGAGTTGATGACCCCACCCTCTGAGCTGGCACCTGCCGCCATGGGCGAGCTGGTGGACAGCATTGCCGATTACAACAACAGCGCCAACGCCATCGGTTTCTCCGTGTATTACTACATCGACCAGATGTATTCCAAGCCCGGGCTGCGGCTGCTGGCGGTGGACGGTGTGACCCCCAGCAACGACACTCTTGCCGACGGCAGCTACCCCCTGTGCAACGATTTTTACGCCGTCATCCACCCGGATGCCGCCGCCGACAGCCCGGAGCGCCGCCTGTACGACTGGCTGGACACCGACGCCGGGCAGGACTGCATCAAAAAGTCCGGCTATGTGGCCGTCGGCCCGCAGACCACCGTCACCATCGTGGATTGAAATTGACAGACCTTCTCTCGTCTGCTACAATAAAGGCAGGATTTTGTCGATCTTTATGCAGCAGAATGCTGAAAGGAAGGTCTTACTATGGAACATCCCTCTCACCCGGTAGAAAGCCACTGGCGTACCTCCCTGCGCAACCGCATTATTCAGGCTTCCAGTCTACTGGAAGTGCTGTTATCCGGGCTGGTGCTGATTGGTCTGCTGCTCAGCGTTGTGCCCCTGATCCGCTGGATGCCCGGCCTGCTGTTCGATGGCAACGAGGCGGAGATCCGCACTTTTCTGGAGCGCAGCTTGGATATCGTGATCGGCATTGAGTTCATCAAGATGCTGGCCAAGCACAGCCCCGGCAGCAGCCTTGAAGTGCTGCTGTACGCCATTGCGCGCCATCTGGTGGTGGGGCACGATTCCGCCGTGGAGAACCTGCTCAGCGTGGGCGCGATCGCGCTGATCTTCATTGTGCGCAAGTTCTTCTTTGTCCCGGCCTTTGGCGCACACCTGCCGGACGGCCACCCCGCGCCGGATCTTACCCCCGCCCAGAGCGGCATCCCCGCCGACTGGTTCCGTCGGCGGCATTCCGAAGCAAAGCCTGAGGAAGAGACCGAGACAAAGGAATAAGCATATACAAAAACCACCCCGCAGCGGCCGGTGAACGGCTGCTGCGGGGTGGTTTACTATTTTCTGTTACTTTTTGCCGTGACGGCCAAAGCGGTACTCCTTGCCCTCGCGGATGCGCTGGATATTGGAGCGGTGCATATAAATGACCATTGCGGCCATAATCACCGAGCCGATGGTGCACACGGTAAGGTCGGCGGCAGAATAGCCCCGGAACACCCCGTACAGGATGGTGAGCACCGGGTAAAGTGCTGCCATGGTCACACTGCCCAGCGACACCATGCCGGTGGGCAGCAGGCAGGCCAGAAAGATGACCGCCAGAAAGGGGATCAGCACCGGCTGGATGGCCAGAATGGTGCCGCCCGCCACCAGCACGCCCTTGCCGCCCTTGAAGCCGAAATACAGGGGCTTCAAATGGCCGATAATGGCAAAGATGGCGGCAAGATACACCGCCAGATAGGGCGAGAGCATGGTGCTTTCCGGCATCAGGGTGAACAGCCAGCGGCCGATGCACACGGCCAGCACGCCCTTGAGCACATCACCAAAAGCGGTAAGCGCTGCTGCCTTTTTACCGAAGGTGCGCAGCATATTGGTCATACCCGCTGCGCCGCTTCCGTACTTGCGTACGTCATCGTGGTACAAAAACTTGCTGACGAGGATACCGGTGTCGATGCTGCCCAGCAGATACGCCTGCACAGCGGACACCGCAGCGATGAGAACAGATTTCATCATCTGAGCCTCCCTGACGTGTTATACGTCCTTGGCACCCACCTCGCCGGAGCCGCGCTCCCGCACGACCAGACGGATGGGCGTATGCTCCAGACCAAAGTTTTCGCGGATCTGGTTGATGAGATACCGCTGATAGCTGAAGTGGAACAGGTGCTTTGCGTTCACGAAGGCCACGAACGTGGGGGGACGGGTGGAGGCCTGCGTCAGGTAGTAGATCTTCAGGCGGCGGCCCTTGTCGCTGGGGGGCTGCATCCGGGCGGTCGCGCGGGCCAGCATCTCGTTCAGCACGCCGGTGGGCACGCGGGCACCGTTCTCGGCATCCACATCCCGGATCAGCTGCATCAGTTTGTTCACGTTGTAGCCGGTCTGGGCAGAGATGAAGATAATGGGTGCATAGCCCATAAAGCTGAAGCACTCGGCATAGCCCCGGCGCTGCAGCTCCATGGTGTTGGTCTCCTTGCCTTCCACGGCATCCCACTTGTTCACCACGATGATGCAGGCCTTGCCCTGCTCGTGGGCGTAGCCTGCCACCTTGCTGTCCTGCTCGGTAAAGCCAACAGTGGCATCCACAAGGATCAGCGCCACGCGGCTGCGCTCCACAGCGGCCAGTGCGCGCACTACCATATAACGCTCCAGACCGTCGGTGATGTTGCTGCGCTTGCGCAGACCGGCGGTATCGGTAAAGATGAACTTGCCGTAAGCGTTGTCCACCGGGGTGTCGATGGCATCGCGGGTGGTGCCCGCCTCGTTGGCCACGATCATGCGGTTCTCGCCCAGAATGCGGTTGGTCAGGCTGGACTTGCCCACGTTGGGGCGGCCGATGATGGCAACGGGGATGCGGTCCTCCTCCACCACAGTCTCGCTGAAGTCCAGATGGGCGCACACTGCATCCAGCAGATCGCCCGTACCGTGACCGTGCACGGAAGAAATGGGCATCACCTCGTCAAAGCCGAGGTTGTAGAACTCGTACAGCTCCATGGGAGCCTCGCCCACCTTGTCGCACTTGTTCACGGCAAGAATGATGGGCTTATGGCTGCGGCGCAGCATGTGTGCCACGTCCTCGTCGGCTGCGGTCAGGCCGTTGCGCACGTCCGTGACCATGATGATGCAGTCGGCGGTGTCAATGGCGATTTGCGCCTGCTCGCGCATGTGGGCCAGAATGCCCTCGGTGGCCTTGGGCTCAATGCCGC
>ENA-UOJB01002017-UOJB01002017.1-human-gut-metagenome-genome-assembly--contig:-C48-NODE-2017-length-14598-cov-4.872997_pt1 | contig 14598 bp, 10 predicted proteins | sample MGYA00242338_ERZ723885 | MGnify/ENA metagenome assembly ERZ723885
TTTTCGGGCGGCAACGGCTTGTGATGAAGAAAGTTGAAAACTCCGAAAAGGTTGTCAAAACGCACCGTCCCGAAGTGCCTGTTAATTCCGATTTACTTGATGCGCTCAAGGCTTTGCGAAAAAGCATTGCATCCAAAAAGAGCGTTCCTGCCTATGTTATTTTTACCGATGCAACGCTGATTGATATGTGCAAAAAATGCCCCGAAACACCCGATGAAATGCTTGAAGTTTCGGGTGTGGGCAGAACAAAACTTGAAAAATTCGGAAAACAATTTCTTGAAGAAATCGCAAAATTCAGATAACTTCATATACTGTTAAAGGATGAACGAATTCGTTTGTCCTTTTCTTTTTCAATTTTTAAAATTGCATTGAAATAATTAGTACAAAGTGATACAATAATTACAGAGAGAAAACAGATTGGAGGCATTTGTATGGCTGACATATTTGATTACATAAGCTGGCGCGGCGATTTGACATTTGAACAGGATGGTTTTAACGAGCTTGACGCACTTGTGCTTTCACGGCTTTCATATCTTCCTTTTGACGGTGCGGTATCGTCCTGTCTGTTTGATGAAATTACCCTTGAACAGGCGGCAATGCGTGTGTTTGCAACCGATGATTACGAGAAAAATCTATTGTGGAAGGGTGACGCCGACCTTTTGAAAGCAACGGCAGAGAGCAAGAGATTCGGCAAAATTCTTGTTTCGGGGTATGTAAACGAGGTTGAGTCCGATGTGAGTATGCAGTTTTCCGCAATCACTTTTGAATTTCTCAAAAAGAATTATTTTATTTCATACAGAGGAACGGACTTTTCTCTTGTCGGCTGGCAGGAGGACTTCAATATGTTCTTCACATTTCCGTTGCCGTCACAGAAAAAGGCTCTTGATTATTTTGAAAAGGCAGTCCGTATGCTCAACGGAAAATTCATTCTGGGCGGTCACTCAAAGGGCGGAAACCTTGCGGTTTATGCCGGTGCTTTTACCGATGAAAATTCAAGAAATCACATTGATTATATTTACAATTTTGACGGACCGGGGTTTTCTCTTGACAAAATCAGGGACAGCGGATTTTATGAAGTCGACGACAGAATCTACACCTTTGTTCCGCAGTCGAGCATTTTCGGCATGATGTTTGAGCATGAGGAGAGTTACACAATTGTAAAGAGCAATCAAAAAGGTTTTCTCCAACACGATGTCTATTCGTGGGAGATTGAGCTGAACAGGCTTGTCAGACTGAAAAGCACTACAAATTTCAGCGTTTTCTTTGACCATACGCTGAAAGAATTTGTTGAATCGCTGACAATTGCTCAAAGACGGGAGTTCACAAAAGAGGTTTTTGCCCTTTTGTCGCTGACCGAAACCGCAACCTTTAATGAGATGCTGAAAAATCCGCTTAAAAACACGGGAACAATCCTAAAATCCTTTGCAGGTCTTGACAGCAAAACAAGAAATATGCTTCTGAAAACAATCTTCGCATTCGTTAAAAGTGCAAAAAACAATTTTTCCGACATAACAGGCGGTCAGAAATCAATTGAAATAACGACATAATATCATATAATATTATAAATACTCCTCAGATACTTGATTGCATCTGAGGAGTTTGCTATAATTATATGGTAAGAAAAAGTGTATTGATTTTTTCGACTGTTACAGAGAATAAGAGTTCTTCACAAATTTACATAAAAGGAGAATGACATATGAAAACGACTAACAACATTAAGAGAACAACGACAATTGCAATTGCAGCGGCAATGATTACAGCAACAGCAATGCTTTCGGGTTGCGGTTGTGACGATAGTAATGCAATAAATAAGACTACAACAACAGTTCAGACTACAAGCGTAGAAGAAACAACAGTTTCTGAAACAGCACCGACTCTTTCTGAAACAGACAAAGCAATTACCGATGCAGGACTCAAAGTAGGTGCTGACGGCAAAATTACTGATAAGAATGGCAAAGAAGTGAAAGTTGATAAGGACGGTAAGGTTGAGGTTAAAAACGAAAAGGGTGAAACCGTCAAGGTGGATTCTTCTGAAGTGAAAAAGGCAAATCAGAACAAGGTGAAGGTTGACAGCTATCCGACAAACTCATCTTCTCAGAAGAAGGACACAAGCACATCAGGCAAGAATAACAATTCTTCCTCAAAGTCAAATACTTCAAAATCTGACAGCAAAAAGGACACTTCATCTAAGAGCGAAAGCTCAAAGCAGGAGAGTTCAAAATCTGAATCCTCCAAAACACCGCAGAGCAGTTCATCAAGTTCAAAACCTGACTCGTCTAAGAATGAATCTTCAAAGCCGACTCCTAAGCCTCAGCATACACACAGTTGGACAAACATTACCGAAAAGGTAAAAGTTGTTGACAAGGAAGCATACACTTATGAAGAACCGGTGTATGAAGAACACGACAGGACTATTTGCAATGACTGTGGTGCGGATATTACTGATTTATCAAGTGATGATTTTGGAGAACATATTGTGAATCACAGATTAAACGGTGGCAAGGGCTCGTATCGCAATGAATGGGTTAATGTACAGGTAGGTACAAAAAAAGTTAATGTCCCTGAGAAAAGCCATTATGAGACTAAAACAATTGGCAGAAAATGCTCGGGTTGCGGTAAAGCAGAATACTATTGATTCTAAAAAAAGGGTTGTTGCCTACAAATGGTAACAACCTTTTGTGTTTACTATAAAGAAATAACCGCCCTGTGTCGTGAACAGAGCGGTTAATCTTTAATTTTTTTATTGCTCAAACTTGCGAAACAGCTAAAGCTGTTTCGTTACTTGTATATTAACACAATAATAAAAATATGTCAACTGTCAGGGTACCGATTGGTATCCTGTTTTTTGTACAAAAAACATATGAAAGCGGAGTGTTCAATAAGCTCTGCTTTTTAAATGTCAATCGTCAGTTCAACGGGGCAATGGTCAGAACCTAAAATTTCGGTATGGATTTTTGCACCGTCAAGCTTGCTTTCAAGAGCTTTTGAAACGATAAAATAGTCAATACGCCAGCCCGCATTTTTTTCACGAGCCTTGAATCTGTATGACCACCACGAATACACGCCCTCTGTATCGGGATAGAAATAGCGGTAGGTGTCGATAAAGCCGTCATCGAGCAACGCTGTCATCTTTGAACGCTCTTCATCGGTAAAGCCTGCATTTTTACGGTTGGTTTTCGGATTTTTCAAATCAATTTCTTTGTGTGCAACATTCAAATCACCGCACATAATAACAGGCTTTTTTTCTTCAAGTTTTTTCAGATATGCCTTGAAATCATCTTCCCATTTCATTCGGTAATCAAGCCTTTTCAGCTCACTTTGCGAGTTTGGAGTGTAGCAGGTGACAACAAAGCAATTGTCAAATTCTGCCGTGATAACTCTGCCCTCATGGTCGTGTTCGTCAATGCCGATCCCGTAACATACATTCAAAGGCTCTTCCTTTGTGAACATAGCCGTTCCCGAATAGCCTTTTTTGTCGGCATAGCACCAATACTGATGATATCCTTCAAGCAAGAGGTCAATCTGTCCCTCTTGAAGTTTTGTTTCCTGAAGACAGAAAATATCTGCGTCAACATCTTTAAAAAAGTTCTCAAAGCCCTTTGTAACACAGGCACGAAGTCCGTTTACATTCCACGAAATCAATTTTTTCATAATTTACTCCCGTACACACAAAAGGGAGCAAGCATTGCCTGCTCCCAAATTGCCAATTTGTTAATTATTCTTCTGCGGAAAATTCGTCTTTGCCTACACCACAGAGAGGGCATACCCAATCCTCGGGTACATCTTCCCATGCTGTGCCTGCATCAACGCCGTTGTCGGGATCGCCGATTTCAGGATCGTAAACATATCCGCAAACATCGCATACATATTTCATACTATCAAATCTCCTGTTCTAAGTCTGTTGTGTAATCGGTTAGTTGTTGGTCATACGATTATCAAGCTGACTTTTTTTGATTTTTTTATTGTTTTAATGATTACTTAAAGTATCTGTTAAGAAGACCTCTAAAGCCTGCGCCGTGTCTTGCTTCATCCTTTGCCATCTCGTGAACTGTGTCATGAATAGCGTCAAGGTTCTGAGCCTTTGCACGCTTTGCAAGGTCAAACTTACCTTCGCAAGCACCTGTTTCTGCATCTACACGCATCTGAAGATTCTTCTTTGTGCTGTCTGTAAGAACTTCGCCTAAAAGCTCTGCAAACTTGGCAGCGTGTTCAGCCTCTTCAAAAGCATACTTTGTAAATGCGGCAGAAACCTCGGGATAGCCTTCTCTGTCTGCAACTCTTGCCATTGCAAGATACATACCGACTTCGCTGCATTCTCCCTCAAAGTTAGCTCTGAGATCCTTGAGAATATCTTCGCTTACGCCCTGAGCAACGCCAACCTCGTGAACTGTTGCGAAAGATGCCTCCTCGTCCATCTGCTTGAATTTTTCCTTCGGTGCCTTACAAACAGGGCAAGCCTCGGGAGCTTCGGAACCTTCATAAACATAACCGCATACTGTGCAATACCATTTCATAATTACTTCTCCTTTGTAATAAATATTAGTGTACTTCTGCCGAACATTTAGGACATATGCCGTAGTAGATAACAAATCTGTTTTCTACCTTAAATCCCTCTTCGGCAAGCTGTGACTCAAGGTCATCAGCATTTTGATTGTCTTCAACATCAATAACTGCATTGCATTTGTTGCAGACAAAGTGGGGATGCGGCTCTGTGTTGCCGTCAATACGCTCCTCACCGTTTACATTGCATATAACGCTGACCTTTCCTTCATCCTTAAAAAGAGCAATGTTTCTGTAAACCGTGCCAAGACTAAGGTCGGGAATTTCGGGCTTTAATTTATCATAAACCCAGCGTGCGCTCGGATGAGTGTCCGTACCGCACACAGCGTTGTAAATTGCATTGCGTTTTGAGCTGAAATTTCTTTTTGCCATAATTCATAAATCCTTATGCAATATTAGTCAGTACCGATTGACCAAAATCAGTAATCAGTATTAACTTTGACTATATTCTATCACGCAGATGTTTAATTATATTTACAATAAAGAATTATAGATGAAAAATCTTGCACAAAGAATTGGGAGGAAATATAGTGAAATCAAACAAAACAGTAAAAATTATCATTTTTACTGCTCTCTTCCTGTCTGCGGTAATTTTAATATCGGTAATGACAGGTGCAGTAAAAGAAACAACGGCTGATACCGACAGCGTAAAACTACCCGTAATAATGTATCACTCACTTTTAAAGGATGAAAAACTGCAAAATGACTACACTGTTTCACCGACTCTTTTTGAAAACGATTTAAAATATCTTACCGAAAACGGCTACACAACCGTTGTTGTAAAAGACCTTACCGATTATGTTTACGGCAAAAAATCATTGCCCGAAAAATGCATTATGCTGACCTTTGACGACGGCTATTATAATAATAATTATTATGCACTCCCTTTGCTTGAAAAATACAACTGCAAGGCGGTCATATCTCCGATTGCGTCAGTGTCCGAAAAATTCACCGAAACCAAGGACATTTCCGTGACCTACGGGCATATAACTTTTGACGATATGAAAGAAATGTCCGATTCGGGCTATGTTGAAATTCAGAATCATTCGTACGATATGCATTCTTTGAAATCACGAAAGGGTGTTTTGCCAAAAGCGGGGGAGAGTGACGAAGCATATAAATCTATTCTTACGGAAGATGTTGTCAAAGCTCAAGCCTTGCTTGAAAATGCAACAGGGAAAAAACCGACCTGCTTTGTATATCCGTTCGGTGCAAAAAATGACCTGACCGAAAAGCTGATAAAAGAAATGGGCTTTTCGTGTACACTAACCTGTACGGAAAAGCCCAATATAATTACTAAAAATCCCGACAGCCTCTACGAGCTGGGACGATATCGCCGTGACCGCAACGAGTCAATGCAGAATCTTCTTATCCGAATTGAAATGCAGTCATAATATTTATACGGCAGATACGGCAGATTTTTCAGCCTTGGCGTTTCTTACAAAAGCCTCGCACAAAGCTATGAAGATGAAAAACAGCGGAGTTGTAATCGGCTGATAAAGGTTTACAACAGACTGAACAGCATAGCAGATAACGGCCGAAACGCACGCAATCAACATCGGATTTTCCTTTGCATACTTAACTGCGTTCTTAATCGTACCGCACACAATGGCAAGATAGGAGAGAAGTCCCGTAATTCCGATTGTTATAAGGTAGTTTAGATATTCGTTATGAGCGGCATTTGTTGAGCTGTCACCGTATTTTGAAAGGTCGTCAAAGTACGGACTGAATGCGGAGTAGAACATATCCGGACCTACGCCGAACAGCTTTTCAATGAATGAAGCGTCACCGAAAATCCATATCGACCTTATCCACATAAAGCCTCTGTGCGTACCCCATATATCGTTAAAGCGGATAATTCTTTCAAAATTGCCGAGGTCGGTTTTGGTGTCAATACAACTGAAATAAACCATAATTCCTATCATGGCAACAGCACAAAATCCGAATACAACGGCAAGAGCAATCGGCACGGCTCTTGAAATTGTGATGTTTGGTTTTTTGTAATCAATAAGATACAAAATCCCTGTAATAACGGCACAAGCTGCAAACAATATCCAGCCGATGCCTGAGAAAACGAAAATTTCCTGAAACTTATCAAAACCCTTGCTTTTGTCGTCAAAGCAGAGCGAGAACAATCTGAGCAGCTTTGCAAACAACAGCATAACAGTTGCCGAAAGGAAAAATCTTTTCAGTCTGACAAGGCTGTTTGAAAACCATACAAGGTAAATAATCATAAATACAGCCATGCCGAGAATGCCGGAATCGCTGTCGGCAGTCATAAGAGCCGCAAAGCCAAATCCTGTTGCTACAAGATAAATTGCCCTGAGCAAGGTTTTCTCCGTGATAACCGACATTGCAATCATAACAGGCATTGCAATACAGATGTAGCTTGAAAGCAGATTTTTGTTGCCGATTGTTGAAGTGAAGTCGGTAATAGTCTGTTGGTCGGTGAGAAGAGTAAACATCCCGAGAGGATCAATATAGAATGAGTTAAGCACCGCAAGTGCATAAACTATCATTGAACCGAACGCAAGCGCAACGAATATGTATTCAAAATATTTAAAGCACCTTGTAATCATAAAATATGCTGCGGTGTAAAATGCCATAAGCACAAGTCCGTTGTTTCGTCCCTGAGTACCCAGAAGTGCATCCAAAGGGTTTGCAGACAACAGCGTTGAAATGACATTTATTCCTAAAAATACAATAAATGCCCAGTCCATAAACGAAAGCTCTTCATACAAATGCTTTGGTTTAGGCTTTTCAAGCTTTGAGTCTTCCGGCGGTTTATCAACGCTTGCGGTCATAATAATAAGAAATTCCGCAATAACGAGAATGCCCGTCAATATAATGAAAAAGTAATACTTATCGTGCCTGATGTTAAAATATGCGTCGGTAAAAAACAACGGAAAAAGCGTGAACATAACAAGCAGATAATAATTTGTGAGCGCCTGCTGTACCGAATATTTTTCTTTGGGTTTGGCAGGCAGATTTTTATGCTTTGCAGAAGTCATAATAAAATAACCTTTCAATATAATGTACTTCAATTTTATAACGCACGCACGATGTTGTCAAGAAATAAAGTAAGTTGAAAGCTCTGGTTTTCGACTTGTTTCGTTTTGCATTTGCTTGCAATAGAACAATAATTGCATATTTTTCGGCACTTTTATTCCCAAATTAATACTTGTGGAAAAATTAGTATTGTATTTATCTCCGTAAAATGGTATAATTCCCCTTGAGATATATTTCCATATTTGCAGGACAAAGACTTTTGTGAAAATTGTTTATGAATTTATCTATTTGCAGATTGGGTGGTTTTATGAAAAAATTAGTTGTTTTTGGCTTTGACGGCACTCTTGCCGACACAGCCCCCGGAATTTTATATTGTTTCAATACAACAGCAGTTGCAATGGGCTATGAGCCTGTTGAACACAGCGCACTCTACGGAGTAATCGGCGCACCGCTTGAATACGGATTTAAAACGCTCTTTAATATGAGTGATGACGAAATTGAATATGCCGTAAAGAATTACAGCAAGCTTTATTCCCAGAAAGGAAAAGAGATGTTCACCGTCTATGACGGAATTTATGACGCTCTTCGTGAACTCAAGAAAAGCGGTTTTAAGCTTGCAATAGCAACTCAAAAGCACAGAATGTTCACAACGGATATTCTTGAAACCTACGAGGCGTCGGATGTTTTCGACGCAGTATGTGCAACAGATGTCGGTACAAACCTCACAAAGAGTCATCTGCTTTTGCAGGCGTGTGAGCAGACAGGAGTTTCTGTTGAAGAAAGTATCCTTGTCGGCGACAGCACAATCGAGGCAAAGGGTGCGGAAGAAATAGGTATGGACTTCCTCGCTGTGCTATACGGCTGGGGCTTTAAAACCAAGGAAGAAACCGGAGAGTACAAGTGCGTCGGCACAGTGTCATCTCCGGCAGAAATCTCTCAAAAAGTCATGGCACTCTGATTACGGTTAGTGCGTGTAAAACAGTGCATAAATAGGATTAAAATTGTAAATTTTCCAAAAACAAATCGGGCAGTCATAACGATTGCCTGATTTTTTTATGCAAATTTAATTCTGTATAATAACAATGATACAACAATATACTTTTGCTTGTAAACGGGATGTTTGATAAACAGAAATATGATAGTACGGAATTGATATTGTTAAATTCTTTTACATAAATTTTAAAAGTTAATTTAAAATAATATTGAATTTTCACATATTGTATGCTAAAATAAAATTGCCAAACAAAAATTTAAGTTTAAGTTCACCTAAGTGTGTATTTTTATTTAGGTAAAATTACAGGCTTTACTTTTCAGACCTTATAAGTGAAATATTGTGTCGCAACAATCAAAGCTATGTATTTTTCGTGCGTAGCTTCAGCTACGCACTTTTTGTTTTATGCGAAAAATATTTGCTTTTTAAAAAAATCGACAAAATTTGAAAAATTTTAAAATTTTTTCGGATTTTATAAAATCAAAAGCCGTTTTAAATTGTCTATATTATGAAAGGAAATGAGAGGAGGTCATTTTATGAACATTTCCCACTTAGTAGAGAAAATTAAGAAGGGAGATAACAAATCATTTGAAAAGCTCTACAAGCTTACAGAGCGTGAAGTGTGGTTTACTTGTATCAGCTTTTTAAAGAACGAAACAACCGCACAGGACATTATGCAGGAAACTTACATAACGGCTTTTTTAAAAATCCAATCTTTGGAAAAATCATCACAAATCAGAAGTTGGCTTAACAGAATTGCCGTTAATAAGTGCAAAAATTATTTGAAAGGTAAAGGTGAAATCCAACTGGATGATGAAATTTTTGAAAATCAGGCAATAGTTGACGAGCGTATATCAATTCCCGAAGAATACATTTCAGACAAGGCAAAGAGAGAAATTATTCTTTCAATTATGCAGGAAGTACTGTCCGATGTTCAGTATCAGACAGTGATTATGCACTATTTTAATGAAATGACTGTTGATGAAATCGCAGAAGTCTTTGAATGTTCAAGGGGTACTGTGCTTTCAAGGCTCAATTATTCAAGGGCAAAGATGAAAACTGCAATTGAAGATTACGAAAATAAAAGCGGTGACAAGCTTCACGGTGTTGTATTTGTGCCGTTCTTTACAACTATTTTCAAGGAAGAAGCAAAGAGCCTTGCAGTACCGAACATTACAATCAAGCTCCCGAACGGACAGACACTTGCAACATCTGCAACAAAAGGCTTTGCGACAGGTGCAAAGTCAACAGTTTCATCTATCGTAAAGGCAACAGCAACTGCGACAGTAAAAACCAAGGTAATTGCCGTTGTCTGCGGTGCTACAATACTTGCAGGCATATCAGCAGTCGGCATAAGCATTCTTGCAGGCTGTAACGCTGAGAAAGAACCGACAGAACCGTCAGTAATATCTTCAACCGTACAGACTTCAACTGTATCATCTGAGGTCAGCAAGGCTATTGAGGATAACGGTCTAAAAATCGACAAAGACGGCAACATCACTGACAAGAATGGTAAGAAAGTCGAAGTAAAAGACGGCAAAGTAGAAGTAAAAACCGATGACGGTAAGACAGTTACAGTTAAGGTTGACGATGTAAAAACTACAGTATCTAACAAAAACAACAGCAATAAGGGTAACACCGAAAAGAAAGAAGATACCAAGTCAAATACATCTTCAAAGAAAGACAACTCTTCAAAGACAAATACATCTGATAACGACAAGAAGCCAGCTAAGCCAAGCAACTCTTCAAGTAATAATCAGAAGCCAGCGAAGCCAAGCAACTCTTCAAGTAATAACCAGAAGCCAGCTAAGCCGAGTGAATCTTCAAAAGATCCTCACGAAGGTAAGACTTATCACGAGGCAGTATATAAGTACTATAAGCACCACGATGCAGTGACAAAATATCACAAAAAACAGTGGATTGTAACAGGTACCCATGAGGAACCAGAATATAAATATGGTTACATTAATGTATGCAATGACTGCGGTAAACAGTTAACAGACGCTAACCAAGAAGAACACCTTACTTGGGAAATGGATCACGGTGGCAGAGGTTCATACCATGCTGAGGAACAATGGGTTCAGGTAGGCACAAAGACTGTAGAAGACGGCTATTGGAAAGAAGCCTATACAGAAACTATTACAAAAGCCTATGACGAAGAAGTATCTGCAAATGATAACTGGGATAAGAAAGTTCTTGTTAGAAAAGCAGGATGGTATTAATTCGACAGCAAGTATAAATCCTTAAAATAATTATTGGGAAGAGAGGGTTCATAAAGAACCCTCTTTTTCTATGCTAAAAATAAATATTATACTAAAGAAAGTATTTAACTTAGTTAGGATTTATGGTACAATATAAACATATTAAAAGAGGTATTTATAGGAAAAGTTATAACCCGATGAGGGTAGTTATGATATGGGAATGCTCTGTAATCAACAAAATAAAAAAAGAGGTTAAGCATTAGAAAAAATTGCTTAACCTCTTTGTTGTTTTAATAATAAAAAATCTTTTGTGTTACGGTGTAATAAAATTTAAAAATATATTATCTTGTTTCTCAAAATCGGCAGGCAAACTAAAATTACTGCAAATTTGACAGTAAGTTTGACTGCATTTTATCTTGTTTTAACTTAATTCAAAATTACTTAACTGAATTTTTGAAATCTAAAAAAACCAGTGTTTAAGCCACTTTTAAGGCATTTTAAGTAATTTTGACAAAAAATAAAAGGCGGTTAAAAAACCACCTTTTTTGGTCGAGGTGACAGGACTTGAACCTGCGGCATCTTGGTCCCAAACCAAGCACTCTACCAAACTGAGCTACACCTCGAAATGTTGTTTAATAACAACAGCTTAATTATTATATACCATATTTTCGGATTTGTCAACATAATTTTCGTTTTTTATTCAAAATTAATTCAAATATTTTGAAAATCACCATAAAACAGACCGAAAATGTGGTAGAAAACAGCCGTCCCTGCATAAGAAACGGCTGTTGGTGCAGGTAACAGGACTTGAACCTGCATGAAATTGCTTTCACATGGACCTGAACCATGCGCGTCTGCCAATTCCGCCATACCTGCTTATTAAATTGAAAATTGAAAATGGAAAGTTGAAAATGATTGTGTCAACTTTTGCATAATCAATTTAAATTCCCTTGATTTTTACACGGTGGGGAAACCGAGGCGGAGCTTACTTTCAGATGAATCTTACTCCTCAGCTGATTCCGCAACAGCACTCAAAATATGCTATATTATTATAGCAGACCGACAGGTAAGTGTCAAGTGACATTTACTTTATCGGTCTGTTTTACGCTGATTATTTTTCAGAATCGGGTTTGCGGATTTTGAAACCGTCATATTTTCCGATGTCGCAGAGGGTAATTTCGTGGCAACCCATTCTTGTTGACAGCGGTGCAAGCTCCATATAGTCGCCGTAGAGGAAAGTAAGGTACTTGTCATATTCCTTTGGCACAGGGAACTTGTAACCCTCAAAGTCGGAATAAGCAACATCGTTAAGATATTCCTTTGGAAAAGCACCGTTATAAATATTTCTGCCCATTCCGTCATAGAGATATTTTGCGTTCTTTTTGTTTTTAAAGAATTTTAAAGTACGGACTTCAAGCCACATACTGAATCTGAGCGGAAATATTTTCTTGCAGAAATTTGTTACAATGCTCTGGATTCTACTGCCGTTTTCAGCTTTGCGATTGTTCCATTTATTGAACACCAGCGCTCTTGTGAACAGAGTCACAGCCATATGAATTTTTCGTCCGATTGCTGAATTGGCTGTGTTATCATGACAGAAAATATCAAACGCAATTCCGTTGTGCATTGCGTGATGGTCTTTTGCAAAGTCGGTTGCAAAGAAAGTGCCGTTAAGGCGAACCTTGGCAAATTCATAGAAACAAGCCTTGTCCGTATGGTACGATTGAAAAGTCATATTGCTCGGAAGTTCCTTTGGCGCAATCTCGCAAAATCGGTCAAAATCTTCACGCAACATCATAATATCGGCATCATCATCCCACGGAATGAACCCTTTGTGACGGATTGCACCGAGAAGTGTTCCGCCGCCGAGAAAATATTTTATGTTGTGCTTTCGACAAATTCTGTCGGTTTCAAGCAGAAATGCAAGCTGAATTTCGTGAATTGAATCAAGTCTGCGCTCATGTGAGTGGGGAATACGCAGAACTTTTTCGGACTTCATCTTGTCCATTATGCAGATTTTCAGCATGGTTTCAAGGTCTATGTCGGGAGTGCATTCGTTTACGGAAATCTTGTTTGAATTAATTGCACAGCCGTCAAGCTCCGTAAAATTGCCCGACTCAATTGTACAGCGACTGCCGTAAATATCGTTGAGAACAGCCGCAATCATAATCAGCGATGCGTTGCAGTTTTTGCCGCCGACATTATAAACTGCGTTTTCTTCAAGAGTTGTCATTGCGAAAACAATCGCCTTTAAAACATCGTTGATATAAACAAAGGTATAGCGATCCCTTGTTGCCGGAACAACTGTGTTACGGCGGTTGGCTATATCGTCAAAAACAGGATCAAGCACGCTTGTAAAGTTGCTTGACGCTCCCAAAATTATGCCCGTTCTGAGCGTTGTAACGGTTGATTCGCTGTTCTTCAAAACCGAGTGCAAGGTGGTTTCTCTCGTTCTCATAAGCTGACCTGCAAGCGATGAGGGAGAGGTTGTGTCAAGTTCTGCGTACTCGTTTTCAGAATAAACTCTGTGCGGTTTGGCTTTGCCGTAAATTCTGCTGTCGTTCACAACGACAACCCTTGCGCCTGTGGCTTTTGCAATTTTGGCACAGGCATTTATCTCTGCAATGCCGTCAATCATAATCTGTGGGTTGTTGTCTGTATGTTCACCGCAGATTCCTGTTGTAATTACATAGTCGGCACTTGAAATTTCTGATGCGGAATTATAATCAACAAAATCAAAATCATCTCTTAACAAGAGTTCGCTGTGGTATGATGCCATTGCGTTGCGTGATTTGCCGAGAAGGATAACTTTTATTCCGAGCCTTTTAGCCTCGTTATTGTACAGAAAGGCATAGCAAAGACACCTTGCAAGTTCACCGCCCGAGATGACAATTGTTTTGTTCCTGAGCTTTGCAAGAGTTTCTTTTTCAACTCCGGGCAATGCCGCCCTGTCGGCCTCAAATTCGTTTAAAAAATCTTTAATACGCATTACTTTATCCTTCGCAATTCTGCTCGCAGTTCTGTTGCTCTTATACTGCGTTTTATTCCGTCTTTAAGCGTGGTTTTCGGACTAAAGCCGAGTGATTTTATTTTATCGTTGCACAAAACATACGGTGTGGGGGATGACGGAGAAAATTCGGGTTCTTCTTCGTCTTTTCTGTGAACGAACACTACGGAGAGATTCTTTTCGGGATTTGCCGATTTTACAAGCTGTGCAAATTCCCGCATTGTCACATTTGCGTTATCGTTTGAAATGTTGTATGCCTCACCGCTTTTTCCGTTAAGCAAAATATCAATCAATGCAGAAACCGTGTCCGTCACATAGCAAAAGCTGAACTTTTCACCACCGTTATCTGTAAGCATAATGCTCTGATTTTTTGCCGCACTGACAATCAGCTTTGCCCATTTTCTTTCATCGCTCATTCTGACACCTCCGAGTGTGGGGCAGGGACGGGCGATTTTTACATTCATACCGAACTTTTCAGCATAGCAAACAGCAAGTGTTTCGGCTGAACGCATACTTTGTGCGTAGGCACTGTTGGCATCGGTCGGATCGAGATAGCCGAGGTCGTTTTCGCAAATGTTATTTTTACCGCTGAAAACCTCCCCGTAAACCATATATGAAGATACGAGCAGAACCGATTCGGCATTTGACTCTTTTGCATATTCAAGCACATTTGCAAAGTCCGAAATGATTGTATCCGCAATCTCGGGATTACTGCAATCTTCCTCTGCAACCTCACACGGACAGTTGCAGTATATTACAAAGTCGGCTCTTTCAATCTCCGGAAAGTTCTTTGACTCTCCGATTTCAACAACAAAATCTTTGCGGAGAGT
>ENA-UOJB01002026-UOJB01002026.1-human-gut-metagenome-genome-assembly--contig:-C48-NODE-2026-length-14532-cov-7.991918_pt1 | contig 14532 bp, 15 predicted proteins | sample MGYA00242338_ERZ723885 | MGnify/ENA metagenome assembly ERZ723885
CAACAACAATCCCTCAGGCACCTTCGGTGACAGCTCCCTTTACACAAGGGAGCCTGCCCCTGGGAGGGGAGGCTTGGGGTCAGCTGAAGCGTTCGGCGTAGCCGCAGCGGCGGCAGAGGGGGGCGGCACGGATGCCTTTCTCGAAGCCTTCGCGGATCGTGCGGGCCAGAGGAGCGGAGAGGATCTCCGGCAGGTCCTGGCGGAGGAGGTTTCCCAGCGCGAGCGTCCCCTCGTGGTCCAGGCAGCAGGGCACGACCGTGCCGTCTGACAGGACCGCCAGCTGGTCGGAAAGCGCCCGGCAGCGGCCCAAGGCGCCCCGGTCGGCCGCCTGTGCGTCCGGCCAGTCAAACCGCTCGCCGAAGCTCACGAACACGCCCTTCGCCAGCCGCCAGCCCCAGGTATTCCGCTGCCACGGCTCGGAAAAAGCTGCGTGCAGATGCGCAAGGATCTCGTCGTTGCGGTCATGCAGGCCCTTCGTCTGCGCGCCGTCCAGATTCCAGAGACGGAAGTCCGTCAATACGCCCGCCGCCATCGCCGCGCGGGCAAAGTCCGTGCAGCCCGTCAGGTACGCCCGGAAGTCCCCCGCCTCGTTTGCCTCGAAGCTGTGCAGGCTCACCGAGACCTTGCGCAGGGCCGGCGCGGCAAGCAGGACCGGCTGCCGCGCGGGCAGGAGCGTGCCGTTCGTCGTGAGCGTCACGCGGAAATCCAGCGCGCGGCAGATCTCCAGCAGCTCCGGCAGCTGCGGGTGCAGCAGCGGCTCGCCCATCACATGCAGGTAGAGGTACTGCCCATAGGGCCGGAGCTTTGCGGCAAGGGTCCGGAAGGTCTCCGGCGTCACAAAGGCCGCGGGCCGCGCCGTCCCGGGACAGAAGCTGCAGGCGCGGTTGCAGCAGGTCGTGATCTCAAGATACAGCCGTGAAAACATCGCATATCCGCCTTTTCATTTCTATCATTAGTATAACGGCTCCGGCCGGAAAAGGAAAGATGGAATTCTGTCGTGCCATGTGGTATGATAGACGCAGAAATGAGGGATATCCATGTGGACGCTGGAGCAGGTCCGCGCGGAGTACCGCCGGCTCGACCGGCTGCTCGGGATCGACACGAGCGGCATCCCGGTCCGTTTTTCCAAACGTATGACCCGGCAGTACGGCGTGTGTACCTTTTTGAAAAACAGGCCGCAGGAGATCCGCCTGGCGGACTTTCTGCGGCAGGAGGACGCCGTCTTCTGGGACACAGCGCGGCATGAATACGCGCACGCGGCCGCGGCGCTGCTCACCGGCAAACGGCACGGACACGACGAGGTCTGGCGGGCCGTCTGCCGCCGGATCGGCTGCCCGGAGGACCGGCTGGCCCCGCAGTGCGCGGCGGCCGAGGAAAACCGGAATCGCATCGCCGCGGCACGCGGCGTGTATGTGGTGACGTGCCTCGGCTGCGGCGCGGAATCCAGATACCTGCGGCGCGGCAAAGTGGTGCAGGCGCTGGAGGAAAAACGCGGGCAGATCCGCTGCCGCCGGTGCGGCGGGAAGAAATTCCGGCTGGAAAAACGATACGAACAGGAGGAGCACGAACAATGACACGAGCAGAACGGGCAAGAGATCTGTTTTTTGAGGGCTGCAACTGCGCACAGGCAGTCTTTCTGGCCTTTGCGGAGGACCGGATGGACCGGGATACCGCGCTGAAGATCGCCTCCGGCTACGGCGGCGGCATGGCGGGGATGCGCGGCGTCTGCGGCGCGGTGAACGGGATGTTTATGGCCTACGGCCTGCTCCGCGGTTCTGCCGACCCGAACGACCGCGCGGCCAAGACCGCCGCCTATCAGACGCTCCGGCAGCTCGCGGGGGAATTTGAGGCGCAGAACGGCTCGCTGATCTGCCGCCAGCTGCTCGGCCTCGACCCCGACTTCAAGCCCCAGCCGCCCGAACCGCGCACGGAGAGCTACTACAAAAAGCGCCCCTGCCCGGAGATGGTCTTCTGCGCGGCATCGATCCTCGAAACCTATCTGGAACAGAACCCGGAATAACGCAATCGGCCGCCCGGCATAACCGGGCGGCCTGTTTTCTCTGTTTTACGCCTTCCGGGCGAGCGTGGCCCAGTAGGTGGGGATGTTGTGCGCGTGCAGATTGCCGTAGCCGTTGGTGTCCTCATAGAGGTCGAGCAGCTGCAGCCCGGCTTTGAGCTGGCCGGTCAGCTGTTCGTGCGCGGTGTGGGAGAACTGGATGCCGCTGTCGTCCTTCTGCAGCTGGCGCATCTGGTCCTCGTCCTCGAGCGGATTGAAGGGCAGGGTGTTGATGATCTTCGTCTCGTCCTCGTCGAACGCGTAGTTGAAGCCGTTGTCCAGCCCCGCCAGCAGCCGCCCGCCGGGCTTCAGGACCCGCGCGCATTCGCGCCAGATCGGCAGCACCGCGTAGACATAGCAGTTGGAGACGGGATGGAAGATGAGATCGAAGCTGTTGTCGTCGAACGGCAGGCGCTTGGTCATATCCGCGCAGACGATGGTGATGTCATAGCTCTCGCGCTGCGCGACCATGCGCTCCGACTCCAGCTGCTTTTCCGAGTAGTCGAGCACGGTGCATTTGGCGCCCAGCGCGGCAAAGATGGGCATCTGCTGCCCGCCGCCGGCGGCCAGACCCAGCACACGTCTGTCCTTCAGGTCCCCGAACCAGTCGTGCGGGACGAACTTTACCGGCGTGAGCTTCACGTCCCACTGCCCGTTCTTTGCCGCTGCATAGACCTCGCGGGAGATGGGCTTGCCCCACTCCCAGCCGTCGTCCACCCAGCGGTCAATGGTCTTACGATTGATATCCTGATAGGAAATTTCCATAAAGGCTCCTTTCCGGAACAGTCTCAGTTGCCTTCCTTCGCCAGCTTCCAGGCGACGTAGTCGTCGTAGGAGCTCAGACGGTCGATGATGGTGCCGTCGGGCTGGAACTCGATGACGCGGTTGCAGGTGGTCTGCAGCAGCTCATGGTCGTGCGAGGCGAGCAGGATATTGCCCGGGAAGGCGCACAGGCCCTTGTTGACGGCCTGGATGGCCTCCATGTCCAGATGGTTCGTCGGCTGGTCCAGCAGCAGCACATTCGCGCCCGAGAGCATCATGCGCGACAGCATGCACCGCACCTTCTCGCCGCCGGACAGGACGTTCACGGGCTTGAAGACCTCTTCGCCCGAAAACAGCATCCGGCCGAGGAAGCCGCGCAGATACACGTCGTCCTTCTTGCTCGAGAACTGGCGGATCCAGTCGACGAGTGAGTCGGTGCAGCCCTCGAAGTATTCCGTATTGTCCTTCGGCAGATAGCTGGTCGTGACGGTCTGGCCCCATTTGACGCTGCCCTCGTCCGGCTCGAGCTCACCCATGAGAATTTTGAAAAGCGTCGTCTGCGCCAGCTCGTTTTCGCCGACGAAGGCGATCTTGTCGTTTTTGTTCACGATGAACGAGACCTTGTCCAGCAGCTTCACGCCGTCGATGGTCTTCGACACATCGGTCACGAACAGAATATCCTTGCCGACCTCGCGCTCGCGCTCAAAGCCCACGAACGGATACCGGCGGGAGGAGGCCGGCATCTCCTCGACGCTCATCTTGTCAAGTAACCGGCGGCGGGAGGTCGCCTGCTTGCTCTTGGCCTTGTTGGCGGCGAAGCGGGCGATGAAGGTCTGCAGCTCGGCGATCTTCTCCTCCGCGCGCTTGTTCTTGTTGCGGATGAGCTGCTGGATGAGCTGGGAGGATTCGTACCAGAAGTCGTAGTTGCCGACGTACATCTTGATCTTGCCGTAGTCGATATCGACGATGTGCGTGCAGACGGTATTGAGGAAGTGGCGGTCATGGCTGACGACGATGACGAGGCCGGTGTCCTCATAGTCGAGGATGAAATCCTCGAGCCAGTTGATGGCCTCGATGTCGAGGTTGTTGGTCGGCTCGTCGAGCATGACGATGTCGGGCTTGCCGAACAGCGCCTGCGCGAGCAGCACCTTGACCTTCAGCCGCGGGTCAGTATTGCCCATGAGGTCATAGTGGAGCTCGACCGGGATGCCGAGACCCTGCAGCAGCTTCGACGCATCGGATTCCGCTTCCCAGCCGTCCATGTCAGCAAACTCGGCCTCCAGCTCGCTCGCGCGCATGCCGTCCTCCTCGGAAAAGTCGGGCTTTTCGTAGAGCGCATCCTTCTCCTTCATCACGTCATACAGATGCTGGTTGCCCATGATGACGGTGTCGAGAATGGTATAGGCGTCATACTGGTTCTGGTCCTGCTTCAGAACGGACATCCGCGCGCCGGGCTTGATGGATATCTGGCCGGACGTCGCCTCGAGCTCGCCGGACAGGATCTTCAGAAACGTCGACTTGCCCGCGCCGTTGGCGCCGATGATACCGTAGCAGTTGCCCGGCACGAACTGCAGATCGACCTGCTTGAACAGCACCGACCCGCCAAACTGCATGGCAAGATTGGAAATCGTGATCATACTAACCCCTCGTGATTCTTATAGTTTTCCCTATTGTACCACAATTCCCCCAGTTTGCATAGGCGAAAAACAAGTGGGCTGCTAAGGCCTCCCCCTGCCTCCAAAAACACCCTTACGCCTCGGCAGAACATGACCTTGTGATCTCAGCACATATATAAACGCCGCGCTGCGATGCAGGGGCGCGTTTTTGTTTTACATGACCCGTTCTACGGCGTGGTAGAGGCTGCGGATGGCGAGTTCGTAGTCGGTTTCCTTGACGGCGATGATGATGTTCAGCTCGCAGGAGCCCTGGTCGATCATGCGGATGTTGATGTTCGCGTCGGCGATCACGCGGAAGATGCGCGCGGCGGTGCCTTTGGCGTAGATCATGCCCTGGCCGACGACGGCGATGAGGGCGAGTCCGTCTTCGACGCTGACGTGGTCGGGCTGCAGCTCGTCCTGGATCCGGCGGAGGATCTCCTCGCGCGCCGGGGCCAGCGCCTCGGTCGAGACGATGATGGAGACCGTATCGATGCCCGACGGGCAGTGCTCAAACGAGATGCCGTGGTCAGCGAAGATCTGCAGCAGATGGGCCACAAAGCCGATCTCGCCGTTCATCATGGATTTTTCCACGTACACGCTGCTGAAGCCCTTGTGCCCGGCGATGCCGGTGACCTTGCGCTTGTGCGCGTTGGCCGGGAGCGTCGGGACGATGAAGGTGCCGGGATCCTGCGGCCGGTTGGTATTGCGGATGTTGATGGGGATATTCGCGCGGCGGACAGGGAAGACCGCGTCCTCGTGCAGGACCGACGCGCCCATATAGGAGAGCTCGCGCAGCTCGCGGTAGGTGATATAGTCGACGACGTGCGGATGCTCGATGATGCGCGGGTCAGCCGCCAGCACGCCGGACACGTCCGTCCAGTTCTCATACAGCTCTGCGCCCACCGCGCGGGCCACGATCGAGCCCGTCACGTCGGAGCCGCCGCGGGAGAAGGTATGGATGGTGCCGTCGGGCATTGCGCCGTAGAAGCCGGGGATGACGGCGCGGTCGATGCTGACGAGCGCGTGACCGATGGCCGTGTTCGTGGCCTCGGCGTCAAAGGGGCCGTCTGCGCGGAACAGGACCATCTGCGCCGCGTCGACAAAGGCAAAGCCGAGATAGGCGGCCAGAAGCTTGGAGTTCAGATATTCGCCGCGGCTGGCCATATAGTCGCGCTGCGGTGAAGTGCGCAGGTGTGCTTCGATGGCGGCAAAGTCCGGCGCGAGATCGACCTGCAGCTGCAGCTCGGAGATGATATCGGCAAAGCGCTGCCGGATCTCATCGAGCGCGGGGGCAAAATCCTGCCCGGCGCAGGCGGCGTCATAGCAGCGGTAGAGCAGGTCCGTGACCTTCGTATCGCCGGAAAAGCGCTTGCCGGGCGCGGAGGCGACGACGTAGCGGCGGCCGGGATTTTCACGGACGATGGCCGCGACCTTTTCAAACTGACCGGCGGTCGCCAGCGAGCTGCCGCCGAATTTCACAACGATGGGGTTCATAAGGGGCTCCTTTCTGCAAATACCCTGCAGAGGGATGGGATTTTAACGCTATTTTCGCACAAAGGGCCCGTTCCGTCAACAGCAAACTTTTTCAGAATCTCCGATTTGGACAAAATTTATGCGCGCGGCAGAAAAACAGATGTCTTTTTGGTGAGAACGAACAAAACCGCCGGAGGCTGTGCCTCCGGCGGCTGTCATTGAAAAGTCAGCCGATCAGGCTGCAGACGAGATCGGTATATTCGCCGGCGCTTTCGACCGGCAGATCGGCCATCAGCAGCGCCTGCGTGTAGAGGATCTTCACAAGATCCTCGGCCTTCTTCTCATCCTGCGCGACGGCGATCTGCAGCTTGGCGAAGATCGGGTGGTCGGCGTTGAATTCGAGGATACGGTCAGCCTTCATGCCCGAGTTCGGGTCCACGCGCTTGAAATACTTCTCCATCTCAAACGTCATACCCTCCGCCGGGACGACGCTCACGGGGTGACTGCCCAGATTGTCGCTCAGCCGCACGTCCTTGACCTTGTCGCCGAGCGTCTTTTTGACGAAGTCCAGCGTCTGCTTCGACTTTTCACTCTTTTCCTCGGCGGCCTTCTTTTCCTCCTCGGTCTCGAGACCGAGATCGCCCGCCGTGATGGACTTGAGCTCCTTCTCCTGATACTTGCCCAGCGTCTGCGGCACGAAGCCGTCGACCTCGTCGGTCATGAACAGCACGTCGTAGCCCTTCTGCTGCAGCTTTTCCATCTGCGGCAGCTGACCGAGGCGCTCGCGGCTCTCGCCGTTGGCATAGTAGATATACTTCTGATCCTCCGGCATGGCGGCGGCGTATTCCTTGAGGGAGATGAGCTTGCCTTCCTTGCTCGACCAGTAGAGCAGCAGATCCTGCAGCGCCTCTTTTTTCGCGCCGTAGTCGGCCAGCACGCCGTATTTGATCTGCGGGCCGAAGGCGGCGAAGAACTTCTCATATTTCTCGCGGTCGTTGTCCAGCAGCTTCTGCAGCTCAGCCTTGATCTTCTTTTCGAGATTCCCCGCGATGAACTTCAGCTGCCGGTCATGCTGCAGCATTTCCCGGGAGATGTTCAGGCTCAGATCCTGCGAGTCGACCACGCCGCGCACGAAGCGGAAGCAGTCGGGCAGCAGATCGGCGCAGTTTTCCATGATCATCACGCCGGAGGAGTACAGCTGCAGGCCCTTCTTGAAGTCCTTGGTGTAGAAATCATACGGTGCCTTGGCCGGGATATAGAGCAGGGCCTTATACGTGACCGCGCCCTCGACATTCGCGTGGATGACGGCCAGCGGGTCTTCGAAGTCGAAGAACTTCTCCTTATAGAAATTGTTGTATTCCTCGTCGGTGACGTCCTTCTTGTTCTTGTTCCAGATGGGGACCATGGAGTTGAGCGTCTCGACCTCGGTGTAGGTCTCGTATTCGGGCTTCTCGTCCTTCTCCGTGCCCTCTTTCATGCGGCTCTTTTCGACCTCCATGCGGATGGGGTAGCGGATGTAGTCGGAGTATTTGCGCACGAGCTGCTGCAGCTCCCAGGTCTTGAGGAAGCGGGAATATTTTTCGTCGTCGGTGTCGGCCTTGAGCTGCATGATGACGTCGGTGCCGGCGTTCGCGCGCTCACACGGGGTCATAGTGTAGCCGTCCGCGCCCTCGGATTCCCATTTCCAGGCCTCGTCGGAGCCGTATTTCTTCGAGATGACGGTCACCTTGTCCGCGACCATGAACGCCGAGTAGAAGCCCACGCCGAACTGGCCGATGATGTCGGTGTCGGCGGCCTTGTCCTTGTCGAGCGTCTGCTTGAACTGCAGACTGCCGGAGCGGCAGATCGTGCCGAGGTTGTTTTCCATCTCGTCCTTGTCCATGCCGATGCCGTTGTCGCTGACGGTCAGGGTGCGGGCGGTCTCGTCCGGCTTCAGCTGGATGGCGAAATCGCTGCGGCTGAGGCCGACGTTTTCGTCGGTCAGCGCCAGATACGCCAGCTTGTCGATGGCGTCGGAGGCGTTGGAAATAATTTCACGCAGGAAGATCTCCTGATGCGTATAAATGGAGTTGATCATCAGATCCAGCAGGCGCTTGGATTCTGCCTTAAACTGTTTCTTTGCCATACATGTCACGTCCTTTGCATATTAGCACTCATCGCCTCTGAGTGCTAACTGTATTCTAGCACACTTTCCCCCATTTGCAAGCGCTTTTTGCAAAATTCACAATGTATTCACATGCACATAAAAGCTCACTTGTGTAAAGGGAGCCTTGAGCTGCAGAAAAATTTCGGATTGATGCTTATTGCCGCTGCAGTTCGGTGCGGAGGGTGGCGGCTTGGGCGGCGGGGGTGGCTTGGGTGAGGAGGCGGGCGCAGAGGGTGGCGGGGTCTTTCTGCAGGGCTTCGGCGGCGCGGGTGTGCTGCAGGCCGTGGAGCAGGATCCAGAGCTCCTGATCTTCGCCGAACGTGCCCTGGACGAACCGCAGGCCGTTTTCACATGCGCGGCAGGCCGCTTCGCGGCTCGTCTGCGCAGAGGCGGCTGCGTCCGCCGCGAGCTTCTGCAGGGCGGCCGACGCTTCCGCATCGGTCCGGGCGGGCGCGAGCGCGGCTTCGGCGCGGGAGAGGAAGGCCGCCTCGCGCCGCTCCTCCTCCGGCAGCAGGACGCCGCAGTCTTTCCGCACGGCCAGGGCCGCACGCCGCTTCTGCAGCAGCTCCTGCGCGCGGGCGAGCGCGTCCGCGCCGGGCGGGACGCTGCCTGCAAAGCTGGACGCGCTGAAGGCAAGGTCCGCGTCCTGCTGCATGGCGGCCGACTTCGTCTGCAGGCTGTGCAGCAGGAACTCCACGACGGACAGCCGCCCATCGAACGGCAGCTCGCGCAGCGCTCCGGCCTCCGGGCTCGCGCCGCCGGTCAGAATTTCTTCGAGCGGAAGCTGCGCGGCATAGCGCCGGAACAGCTCATAAAACGCGGCAAAGCCGGCAGCCGCCTCCTGCGCGTGCAGATATTGCTGCATCTGCGCAAGCGTGCAGGGATAGCCCAGCGCCTCGTAGGCAAGCAAAAGCGCAGAAAGCTCCTCCCAGCCGCGGGCCGTGGCGAACTCCCCTGCCGCGGCGCTCGCGCTGCAGAGGAAAAAGTGCTCCGGGTGCAGCCGCAGATAGCTCAGCACGGCCGGATGCACGCCGCTGGCGGCAGCGTAGGGCTGCCAGGCGGCAAGACTCGGCTCGAGCTCGATGCAGCGCACGCGGTCGAGCGTTGCCATGTCGAAGCTTCGGGCCGACTGGTTATAGCGCGGCGGGTTGCCCGCGGCCACGATGAGCCAGCCCTCCGGCAGACTGTGCACGCCGAAGGTCTTGTTCTGCAGCATCTGCAGGATTGCTGGCATGAGCGTCTCGGACACGCAGTTGATCTCGTCGAGGAACAAAATGCCCTCATGCAGGCCGGTCTTCTCCATCTGCTCATAGACGGAGGCGATGATCTCGCTCATGGTATATTCCGTGGCGCGGAAGGTCTTCCCTGCCGCCGTGCGGCCCACAATGACGGGCAGGCCGAGCGCGCTCTGGCGCGTGTGGTGCGTCATGGTGTAGGCAGCGAGGCCGATGTGCTCCTCCTGCGCCAGCTGGGAAAGGATCGCGGTCTTGCCGATGCCCGGCGGGCCCATGAGAAGGACCGGCCGCTGCATCTTCCGCGGCATGCGGTACACGCCGTCCTCTGTCTTGGCCGTGTAGGCCCGGATGGTCCGCCGCAGCTCCTGCTTCGCCTGTGCTATATCCATCGTTCGTCTCCTTTCGGCGCTTCGGCCTCCAGAATCAGTTTTTCCGCCCATGCGGGCAGGTCGATATCGTCATACCGGTACCGGAGCATCACGAAGACCGCCCGGTACGCAGGCGGCACATCCGGAAAGACCCCGTAGCCGTCGGTAAAATACAAAAGTCCCGGCAGGTGCGCAAATTCCCCGCGCTCCACCAGTCCGTCCACATAGCGGAAGGCCGGGCGGAAATCCGTCCCGCCGCCGCCGTGGAGCGTCATGGTCCGCAGCCAGTCGGTCAGCTCCGCGAGGGTCGTCAGGCGGGTATCCTGCTGCACCTCGCAGTCGCACTCGAGGATGTGCAGATTGAAGCGCTCAAAAAACAGGTCCTCCCGCGTCAGGATCCCCGCCAGCTCCCCCAGAAACGCCGCGCAGAGCGAGCGCGAGCAGGACGCAGACGTGTCGATCACAACGGCAAGCTCACGCAGGCGGCGCTCCTCCGAGTATTCCAGCGGCTCGATGAGCGGCATGCCGCCGTAGTGCTCCAGACCGTAGAGATACCACGCGTACTGGAATTCGTCGCCGGAGACATGGCGGTTTTCCCGCATCTCGGAGCATTCGCGCAGCAGCGCCGCAAAGGCCCGGCTGCCGCGCGCATCCGGGCGCACAGCGAAGGCGGCGTTCCCGCTTCCGCTGCCGATCACGGGCTTCGGCGGCAGCGGGTCCGGCAGCTTCCGGCCGAGCGCCTGCCAGCCCGTCTCCGCGCCGCCGTCCGCGGTCTTCGGCGCGGAAGCAGACGCGGAGAGCTGCCAGAGGCGGTGGTCGTCCAGGTAAAACGCGGCCTGTTCCTCCGCGGTCAGCGCGTCCGGCTGCTCGAGCAGCAGCGCGTAGATCGCCGGGGCGCGGACCGCCCGCCTCGCCTGCAGCTTGCAGCGGGCGGAAAAAGCCGCAGGCGTCTCCGGCTCCTGCGGCAAAAGCGCGTGCCGGACGAGGCCGACCGCCAGATCGCAGGCCGTATCCCAGAGCGCCCGCGCTCTCCCCTGCCGCCCCCACGGGTGGCCGAGCATGAGGTGCAGCAGCAGATGCAGCGTCAGCCGCTCCGGCAGGTCGCTTTCCGCAAGGAATTCCCGCCGCAGAAGCCCCGGGGCAAATACGGCGGCTTCGCCGTCGGTCCCGGCGGGGTCCACATCGCCCTCACGGCAGGTCAGCCTGCCCAGCGGCAGCGCAAGCGACGGCAGCTTCGCATACAGCCCGCCGCGCACAATGGAAAAGATCCGCTCCTCCGCCGTCATCCGCCCGCCTCCTTTTTCTTTATTGTATCAATTCCCCGCAAAAATGCAATCCGCCATTTTTCTTCTTTACTTTCCGCCCCCGGTCTGCTATACTATATGAGCAGTTAAATATGCGCCCGTAGCTCAGCTGGATAGAGTGACAGACTCCGACTCTGTAGGTCGCACGTTCGAATCGTGTCGGGCGTACCAAAAAGTCCTTGAAATCGCATGATTTCAAGGACTTTTTATATAAAATTGTTGTTATGTCATAGCTCATCAGGACATAGCTTTTTAACAGTCAGATTCAGATTTCCAAATTGCTCTGCATGATCTGGCTGGCGGCTTTCTTGTTCTTATCAAAGGCATGGGTATAAATATCCAGCGTGGTAGACGGTTGACTGTGACCGAGAAGCCCCGCGACCGTGCCGGCGTCCGTGCCGCTGGCGATGAACAGACTTGCCACCGTGTGGCGCAGACTGTGGACGTTCAGGTCGGTCGGAAGATCGTTTGCTTTCAAGATTTTCTTGAATCGCCATGTGAAGGTCGATGGTGTCATCGGCAGCTCCATGCCCTTTCTGCGGAACACATAGTCATCTTTGGTCTGCTTGCGCCGGTCGTAGTGTTCAGTTTCCGCTGCGCAGAAGGCTTCGTATTCGCGGAGCAGGCTTTCCATCTCGGCGGAGAAGTACACATAGCGATTGCCAGCTTTCGTTTTCGGAGCCTTTACGATGATCTCGTCGCCGGTCGTTTTGACCGCGTTTCTGCAGACGTGGATGCTGCGCTCGGCGTAGTTGATGTCCTCCCACTTGAGCGCACAGCACTCACCGCGCCGCATCCCTGTCGCGATGATGAGCTTGAAGTAGGTTTCATACAGGACGCTTTCTGCCTCCAACGCCTGAATCAGCTTTTTCACCGTTTCATCGTCCGCGATTTTCTTTTCCTTCTTCTGCCCAGCGTATTTGTAGGTGCGCCAAGCCGGGTTATGATCAAGATAGCCGCCCTCCATCGCGTCGGAGAGGATGCCGCACAGGCAGCTGTGGACACCCTCGACCGTCGCTTCAGAGAGCGGCTTTCCTGTCGCTTTATTTTTCTGCTTCCGCAGCTTTGTGTACAGACTGCGGAAGTGTTCGGGGCGCAGATCGACGAGCTTGTAGCTGCCGAGGTATGGTTTGAAGCGTTCAATATCCTGCTTCTCGCGCACGAGTGTAGACTTTTCCAATTTGTCAGGAGCAATGGCTTGCAACCAGATCTCGGTGTACTTCTCCAGCGTGATCGACCGGTCGATGTCCGGATTTAGCTTTTTACAGCTCATCTCGAAGATCATCGCTTGCTCCCGCAACCACTTCTCCGTCTGCTTTGGCGTAAGGCCTGTGGGAGGCTTGACCGTTTTCTGCTGCGGATTGCGCCGCCGACCGTCGGGTGTGTAACCCATCGAGACGACGAGCAAATAACTGTTTCCGCGTTTTCTGATACTTGCCATTTTGTGATTCCCCCTGTTTCGCTCAGCACGGCTGAGATTTTGTAACAGCAACAATACCAGAAAAATTGGGAATAGCTAGTAGGTTTTGAAGATTCTACGAAACCAACAATTCCGGATTAGGTGCTGCAAACAGGCTATTGCTCATGCGTTTCGCAGCCTCCTGCTTGAGCTGCATCTGCGGGTGGCAGTAAGTACGTTCGAGGAAGGACGTGTCGCCGTGCCCGGCGAGGTCTGCGACCGTATTTTTGTCCACGCCTTCGTGCAGAAGCGTCGAGACGAAGAAATGCCGGAGCGTGTGCAGGTGATAGGTTTTCGGCAGACCGATTTCCGCGAACAAGGCTTTCAGGTGCTTGCTGAACGTGTCCGGGTGGATGGGTGTGCCGTCGTCTTTCGTGAAAATGTATTCCGGGAATGGGATACCATGCTCATCGCGGAGTCTCATTTTGCGGTAGCAGAAACCGCGCAGCAGACTGAACATTTCCTCGTTCATCGAGACTGTCCGTGTGCGTCCGTTTTTGGTTTTGCCCTCCTGCACGCCCTCACCAGAAACAGTGCTGCGGGAATGCTGGACGATGATATAGCCCTCATAACTGCCAGTCACGATCACGTCTGACCAGCGCAGAGCGCACAGCTCGCCGCGCCGATCTCCGGGAATACCGTTTCAAGCGACCGCCGGTAAAAGGCAATCGTGCCGGGCGCGTATTTCGTCTGCCGCTCCAGCCAGCCACGGGCGTAAGTTTCAAACGTCATTTCAGCGTCCTCGCTGTACCCTTGCTTGAATAGCCGTTCCAGCCGCTCGGCTTCGTGGTAGACATACTGCTCGACACCGCGCTTTGGTACAGAATCCGGCACCTGAATCGTTTTCGCCTTGCAGATTTTACGTCCGTCCGTGCGGTAGCCATTGCTGATGGTGATTTTATATTTCCGTTCAGATATCTGCTTGATGCTTGCCATAAATCTCCCCCCTACATCTTTTGTTCCATATCCCAATCTTCATGATCGTCCGCGGCATGACCGAGGGCGGTTTTCTTTTGCCGGAGCTTCTTGCGGCGCTTGCTGTCGATGTGCGGCGGCGTGGTCGTTCCGTCGTGCGCCGGCGCATCATCTGTCATCTGCTCCACAGCGCGGCCAAGGCGCACAGCGCCGCACACAAGATCACTGCCGTAATCAAGACCCACGCGCACAGGTGAATTTTCTTCCGCGTCTCCTGCACCGTATTCGAAAGCTGCTTCTTCGTATCGTTCAGGATTGTGGTCAGGGCGTTCTTCGTAGTCTCGGTCAGCGCCTTGCAGCCGGAAGAATACTTCTCGTTCAGGCTCCCAGCCTGTCTCGCAAATTCTGCTGCACTCATCTGTATCTCGGTCAGGACTTCCTGCGCGTCCTGCTTCGTCAGGAGCTTTTTCAGGTCCGCGTCCAACTGCTTTGCCATAAAATTTAAAACGTAAATGTAAAATTAGCTTGACATTTACGGCGCTGGCGTTATAATGTTTATGTAAAGCAAGCTTTACTTTTTGAAAAGAGGTGTATACATGAAAAACTGCATTGCGGAAAAACGTAAAGCACGCGGGCTGACGCAGCAGCAGCTTGCAAGCCTGCTCGGTGTAACGCGGCAGACCATTATTTCGCTGGAAAACGATAGATACAATCCGTCTATTCTTCTGGCGCACAAAATTGCACAGATATTTGATGCGCAAATTGAGGATATTTTTATTTTCGAGGAGGAAGATATATGAAACTGAAGGAACAGAAAAAACTTGGTATGCTGTATTTCGTACTTGGAGCCGTTTTGGCGATCGCAGGATATTTTATAAAAAGCAGTTGGCTTGCATCGTTTGGCGGCGGCGTTTGCGTGCTTGGGCTTGTCCGTCTGCTGCGCGCAGCCCGGCTCAGCCGTGATCCCGAACAGGCGGCTGATTATGATGCTTCGCTTCAGGACGAGCGAACAGCATATGTTGCAAATAAGGCGCGCAGTCTGACGTTTTTTATCTGCATTTACGCGCAGCTGCTTGCCGTCCTCGCAGCAATTCTGGTTTTCCATCAGCCGCTCATTGGCAAAGTTCTCTGCGCGCTGACGTGTATTCAATCGCTC
>ENA-UOJB01002037-UOJB01002037.1-human-gut-metagenome-genome-assembly--contig:-C48-NODE-2037-length-14450-cov-7.972907_pt1 | contig 14450 bp, 10 predicted proteins | sample MGYA00242338_ERZ723885 | MGnify/ENA metagenome assembly ERZ723885
AGTGGACACTAGAACCTGAATCTAGCGAGTCTGCCAATTCCACCACTCGCGCATACGATATATACCGTCCGGAATTTCGGACTGCTCGCATATTATAGCACGGCGGCAATGGCTTGTCAATCCCTTTTTTCGGCGGGAAGCGGATTTTTCCGGTATGTTCTGGCAGCCATGGGGATATACTCCCTGTGGCGGGTGAGCGATTTGTAGGCCGGACGGTACAGGCGGCCGCCGGTGAGGACCTCCTCCATGCGGTGAGCGCACCAGCCCGTGATGCGCGCGACGGCGAACAGCGGCGTAAAGAGGTCAGGCGGGATATCCAGCATCTGATAAATGAGGCCGGAATACATATCCACATTGGCGCACATGACCTTTTCATGCCCCGTGATCTCGGCAAACATGCGCGGCGTCACACGCTCGACCGCCTCCATCAGCTCCAGCTCGTCGAGCATGCCGCGCTGGGCGGCCAGCGTGCGGGCGCTCTGCCGCAGGATGACGGTGCGCGGATCGGACAGGGTATAGACCGCGTGTCCCATGCCGTAAATGAGGCCGCTGCCGTCGCCAAGCTCGCGGCGCAGGATGCGGCCGACGCAGTCGGCCACGGCGTCATCGTCCTTCCAGTCGCGGACGGTCTGCTTGATGAGGGAGAACTGCGCCAGCACCTGCCGGTTCGCGCCGCCGTGCTTCGGACCCTTCAGCGAGGCGACGGCCGCGGCGATGGCGGAATAGGTGTCCGTCCCCGTGGACGAGACGGAGCGGCAGGTGAACGTGGAGTTATTGCCGCCGCCGTGCTCCGCATGGCACACAAGGCACAGGTCGAGCAGCCGCGCCTCCTCTTGGGTGAAGTGCTTGTCCGGGCGGATCATGCGCAGGAAGTTCTCCGCCGTGGACAGCTCCGGCTCCGGCCGGTGGAGATAGAGGCTGTCGTTGTCAAAATAATGCCGCTTTACAACATAGGCATAGGCCGCGATGACCGGGAAGCGCGCAATGAGCTCGATGGACTGGCGCATCATATTCTCGACACTCAGGCTGTCCGGGTCCGGGTCGCAGGAATACAGGGCAAGGACGGACCGCCCGAGCTTGTTCATGACGTTGTGGCTCGGATTTTTCAGGATCATGTCCTCTGTAAAATTCTGCGGCAGATCCGTAAAATCATGCAGCAGACGCTTGAACATGTCGTACTGCTCCTGATCGGGCAGGTGGCCGAAGAGCAGCAGGTACGCGACCTCCGGAAAGCCGAAGCGCTGCTCGCGGATGTAGCCGTCCACCAGGTCGGACAGGTCGTAGCCGCGATAGATCAGGCGGCCGGGCATGGGTACGCGCTCGCCGTCCTCGATGGTATAGCCGAGGACATTGCCGACGGCCGTGCAGCCGACCATGACGCCGGTGCCGTCGTCGTTGCGCAGGCCGCGCTTGATGTTGCTGTTCGTCCGCGCCTCGAGATTCAGGTTGTTATGAACGCGGTAATCCGCGCATAGAGTGTGAAGGAGCTCGTCAAAGCGCTCATCGACCACGGGAATCGCCTCCTTGCCTGTCGTATAGTCGTATATTTATCCCTAATTGTACCAGCCCGTGCGCTCCACGTCCAGTGCGGGTTTTCGAACGCCGCGCCCTGCGCGGGGAAAGGAGCAAGCTATGATCCGGAAATTTTTCGCCGCCCTTGGCTGCGCCGTGCTCGGCGCGGCCGTGATGCTGCTGGCGCTGCCGCTGCTGCCGAAGCAGCTTCTGCCGCACGGGAGGGCCGAGACGCTCGCCGCGACGGAGGCGGAGACCGCGCCCGCAGAGCCTGCGGACGAGCCGTTCGACGAGGCTGTGACGCTGCGCGTGCTTGTGGACGGGACCGTGCGTGAGCAGGCGCTGCACGACTACCTTGTCTGCGTGCTGCTGGCGGAGGTGCCGTCCGGCTTTGCGGCCGAGGCGCTCAAGGCGCAGGCCTGTGCCGCGCGGACATTCGCCCTGCGGCAGGCCGGGGCGGGCAAGCACGCGGAGGCCGACGTCTGCGCCAGCGCCGCCTGCTGCCAGGGCTGGTGCGCCCCGGAGCAGTGGCCGGAGCACGCGGCGGCGGAGGCGGCCGTGACGGAAACGGACGGGCTTGCCGTCGTCTATGACGGGCAGCTCATCGACGCGACGTATTTTTCCTGCTCCGGCGGGCGGACGGAGGCGGCCGTTGCCGTCTGGGGCGGTGAAATTCCATATCTGCAGTCCGTTCCCAGCCCCGGCGAGGAGGACGCGCCGCGCGAAACGGAGACGCTGACGTTCACGGCGGAAGAATTCCGGGACCGCATCACGCCCGCGCGGCCGGACGCCGACCTTTCCGGTACGCCGGAGACCTGGTTCGGGACCGTCCGCTATACGGAGGGCGGCGGCATCGGGACGCTGGAGCTGGGCGGCGCGTCATTCACGGGTACGGAGCTGCGCCGCCTGCTCGGCCTGCGCTCGACGGACATCGAGTTTTCTCCGCAGGAGGACGGCGTGACGGTCACGACGCACGGCTTCGGCCACCGCGTCGGCCTGAGCCAGTACGGCGCGGAGGCCATGGCGCAGGCGGGCAGGCGCTTTGATGAGATTCTGCTGCACTACTATCAGGGCACGGAGATTCGAAGGCTGACGCTGGACGGCGAGAAATAATGATTATGGAATGGAAATCGCGGAGGCGGGGCGTTCCCGGCCCGGCGCATTGCTGCCGATTTGTACAGGTCACCGTTAAAATGAGGATGGCCCCCGATTTGTCATTGCGAGGAGCGAAGCGACGTGGGAATCTCGTGCAGGCAGTTCCGTTTTCGCCGGGAGTGCCTTGTGATCCGGCCGAGTGCTGCTGAGATTGCACCCCAAGGGCACTTCCTCGCGCTTCGCGCTCAGGGCGCCACGGCCCCGTTGGGGCCTCGCAATGACAAATCTGGGAGCATTGCGCCATTGAACTCATGCCACCAATATTGCCAGCCTACATGGCGCCCTGAGCGCGAAGCGCGAGGAAGTGCCCTTGGAGTGCAATCTCGGGAAGGCAGTTACGTTTTCGCCGGAGCTTTCGTGATATCCAACATGGTACTGCGAGATTGCCACGTCGGCCTGCGGCCTCCTCGCAATGACAAGTCGGGGGCTATTACCGTTTTATCGCCAACCTGTACGTATCGGCAGTGTAGCGCCGGGCCCGGCTGTCCGCTCCCCTACAACGCGCTGCTGATCCTCAGAACAGGTCCAGCATGGCATCGAGGTAAATGGCCTCACGGACATGGATCTGATACTCCGGCTTTGTCATGTAATACAGGAGAAACTCCAGTGCCATCGCGCTGCCGAGGCCGCGGCCCTCGAACTTGAACTCGGAAAAGCCCAGCGGCAGGCGGATATCCCGGATGTCACCGGTGCTGAGGAAGCCGGGATTTTCCATTGCTCTGGAGAAGCGGTAGCCCTGCGCGGCGTCCGGCGCGGTGCAGCGGTGCTCCGGGCCGGGCTCGCCGAGGTTCTTGCGGCTGACGGCCTCATAACACGCGCGGCGGTCCGGGCAGCCGAAGCGGCAGCATTCGTTGCACAGGAATTCGACCTTCGCCTTCTCCTGCGGCGAGAGGGCACGCAGCTGCTCCAGCGCCGGATTCAGGCGGAAATCCGGCACGACATACCGAAACTCCGGCCGCGCCAGCTCCTGACGGAACGCAGCGAAGTCCGTCAGGACCTTTGTCGTGGACGAAACGAGGTACAGCCCCGGATAACGCTGCCGCAGGTGATCCACCAGCAGGTCGGAATGGACAATGATTCCGTTTTCTCCGCTCGATTCGAACAGGCGGCACAGCGCATTGCAGCGCGGGTCGGCCAGGTGCTCCGGCCGCAGCAGGGAATTGCTGAACGTCAGGCGGGCGGAGATACCGTAGTCCCGCAGCAGGGCAAGCGCGTCGCGCGGGTCGCAGTCGCCGCAGCTGACGCGCCCGCCGCCCCAGAGGCAGCCCTCCGGCGCGCCGTAGATCGAGCCAATGCCGCACCAGTCATAAAAATATTCCCGGTGCTCAAAAAACAGCGGCAGAAACAGGCGGTAGAGCGCATAAAATTCAAACAGCCCGGGCAGATGATACTGCGCAGTGAACTGATCCATCGGTCCCCTCCATGGCATGGTATTTTTATTTTATTGTACCACGCGCGTCAATGCGGGGGATGCGCAGGGCCGCCAATTATGCGTTGTAGGGGAGCGGACAGCCGGGCCCGGCGCAGTGCTGCCGAAATGAACAGGCTGTCATTAAAATGACGATGGCTCCCGATTTGTCACTCCGAGGAGCGAAGCGACGTGGGAATCTCGTGCAGGCAGTTCCGTTTTCGCCGGGAGTGCCTTGTGATCCGGCCGAGTGCTGCTGAGATTGCACCCCAAGGGCACTTCCTCGCGCTTCGCGCTCAGGGCGCCACGGCCCCGTTGGGGCCTCGCAATGACAAATCTGGGAGCATTGCGCCATTGAACTCATGCCACCAATATTGCCAGCCTGCATGGCGCTCACTGAGCGCCGCTACAGACGCAATCGGTGCATACCGTTTTCACGGTGGCCGGTACGGGGCGTCAGTGCCTTCCCGAGATTGCCACGGGCGCAAAGCGCCCTCGCAATGACAAACCCGAGAGCTTCACGCCATATTACATTATAAAAAGGGCCGGACGTGCAGTCCGGTCCTTCTCTATTTCATTCAGCCCAGGATATAGACGGTGCACATGCGCACGCCGAAGTCCCAGCACTCGGCATAGGTGTCAAAATACAGGTCGATCTTATTGCCCTTGATGCCGCCGCCGATGTCCTCGGCCACGCAGTAGCCATAGACATACTGGCCGTCGTTTGAGACGACATACATCTTCGTGCCGAGCGGGATGACGGTCGGGTCGACCGCGATGGCGCCCACGCGAGCCAGCGTGCCGGAATAGGTGTGGCCGACATAGCCCTCGCAGGTGTAGGCCGTGGCGGAGCAGGTCATCACATCGACGTAGGTGTAGCTCTCGCCGGAGGACGTCATGATGACGTTGCCGCTCGTCTCGGCGGAGCCGTCATAGCGTGAGCCGCCGGAGGACGACGAGCCGGACGAGGAGCTGCTGGAGGCCGTGCCGGACGAGGCGGCAGGGGCCGCCTGCTCCGCAGGCTCCGGGTCGGCGGGCTGCTCCATGATGGTGCGGTCGACGCCGCGGATGACGAGCTGGGTGACGGGCTTCGTCTGGACCGTCTCCTGCACGATGACACGGGAGACTTCCTTGCCGTTGCGGTAGGTGACCTCGCTCTTGACGTGGGTCAGGCCGTTCTGCCCGGCCACGAGGACGATCTCGGCATCCGGCTCGAGGTCGGGGTCCTCATAATAATTGACGGGGTAGGGAACGGTCGTGTCCTCCTCCTCGATGCGCGTCTCCGTGTGCACGAGCTCGATGGTCATGCCGTCGTAGGTCTGCGTCTCGCTGCTGCACGAGAGCGTGTCGCCCGTGCCCGGCGTGATGCCCATGCGGGCCAGCAGGGAGCCGGTCGTTTCGCCGTAAGTGCCGATGACGCTCTGCGCGCCGCGGTTGATGACCGTGACCATCTGCATGCGGCGGACGGTGATCTGATTCATGCCGTCGGCATAGCCGGTCTCATAGGTATCCTCCTCCTCGAGCTCGATGCCCGCCTCGGTGAGCACCTCATAGGGATCGGAGCTGTAGGAGCGGTGGACGGTGACGCGGTCGCCGTCCGTGATGATATAGCTGGTCTGGGCAAAGACGGTCTGCGAAAGCAGCGCGCCGACAGCGGCGGCCAGCACCGCGACGACGATGAGCCGCCGCAGCCACGCCCGGCGGCGCGGATGTTGTGTGCTTCTTTGCATGCTTGCCTCCTCCAATTTCTGAGAATTTTCGCTGCAGCGGCCGGTTTTGTTTGCGGGCTGCAACTATTGTTACTATATTGTAACTACCGCGCAATTATAACATTCTTTCACGATTTGTCAAGCTTTTTTCTTATTTTCCTGTTTTCGTCAAACTTTTTATGCTATTATTTCCGTTTTCCGGCGGACTAGATATCCGCATTCACGGCGCGCGGAGGCACAAGATATTGTGAAAGGATTACAAAACGGTTAACATAACGGCCACAAAACGCAACCTCCCCGCCGCAGGCAAAAAACTTTGCCCGCACCGCTTGACACGGCCGGGCAAACGTGCTATATTGGCGATATCAAAGAGGCTGTGACGAAGACCGGAACAGGCCCGGTTGCCCAGAGAGGGAGCGGTTGGTGAAAGCTCCTGCACCCGCCTGCCGCCGAACCGCTTCCGAGCCGCTCCGCTGAACTTCCAGTAGGCTGAGCCGGGTGCGCCCGTTACCGCGCCAACGAGCGGCAGCGCCATGCGCTGCAAGCAGGGTGGAACCGTGGAATACAGGATCTGTATCTCACCCCTGATTGGATCAGGGGTGATTTTTTTGAACCTCTGATAAAATCAACAAGCGTGAATGGCAAGATAATTTTTGTCAAGCCAAGGTTTGGGAAACGCCGGAATACTGGTATGTATTTCAAGTTTTCCGAACCGATGGATTGGCGAAAAAGATCTGGCAGGCACCGCAGTTGATTTTATACGGAGGTTCACTTATTGCCCCTCAGAATGAAGGAGGAAACACCATGTCCGAAGAAAATCTGTACACGTTTGAAAACGAGGCCTATCGCAAGACGTACTGGCACACCTGCTCCCATGTGATGGCGCAGGCCGTCAAGCGCCTGTATCCGCAGGTCAAGCTGGCCATCGGCCCGTCCATCGACAGCGGCTGGTACTACGATTTTGACGCAGACTTCAGCTTCACGCAGGAGCACCTCGACGCCATTGAGGCCGAGATGAAGAAGATCTGCAAGGAAAAGCTCCCCCTCGTCCGCAGCGAGAAGCCGCGCGCCGAGGCCGTGGCCTATATGGAGTCGCTCGGTGAGCCGTATAAGGTCGAGCTCATCAACGACCTGCCTGAGGACGCCGTCATCTCGTTCTACACGCAGGGCGAGTTCACGGACCTGTGCGCAGGCCCGCATCTGGACAGCACCGGCCGCATCAAGGCAAACGCCTTCAAGCTGACGCAGTGCTGCGGCGCTTACTGGCGCGGCGATTCGAAGCGCAAGATGCTCCAGCGCATCTACGGCATTGCCTTCCCGAAGAAGGAGGAGCTGGACGAATACCTGCAGAAGCAGGAGGAAGCCCGCAAGCGCGACCACAACAAGCTCGGCCGTGAGCTGGAATACTTCACGACCGTCGACGTCATCGGTCAGGGCCTGCCCATCCTGCTGCCGAAGGGCGCGCGCGTCATCCAGACGCTGCGGCGCTGGGTCGAGGACGAGGAGGAAAAGCGCGGCTACCTGCTGACGAAGACGCCGCTGCTGGCCAAGCGCGAGCTGTATAAGATCTCCGGCCACTGGGACCACTACCTCGACGGCATGTTCGTTCTCGGCGACCCGCACGACGAGACGAAGGACTGCTTCGCTCTGCGCCCGATGACCTGCCCGTTCCAGTATCAGGTCTACCTGAACCGCGCCCGCTCCTACCGCGACCTGCCGATGCGCCTCGGCGAGACGTCCACGCTGTTCCGCAACGAGGACTCCGGCGAAATGCACGGCCTCATCCGCGTGCGCCAGTTCACGATCTCCGAGGGCCACATCGTGCTGCGCCCGGATCAGCTGGAGGAGGAGTTCAAGCGCTGCCTCGATCTTGCCAAGTACTGCCTCGGTACCGTCGGCCTGCTCGAGGACTGCACGTTCCGCTTCTCGCAGTGGGATCCCGCGAACCCCAACAATAAATATGAGGGCACGGCCGAGCAGTGGAACGAGGCACAGGAGATCATGGGCCGCATCCTCGACGACCTCGGCGTGAAGTACACCGTTGGCTTCGACGAAGCCGCGTTCTACGGTCCGAAGCTCGACATCCAGTATAAGAACGTCTTCGGCAAGGAGGACACCCTCGTCACCATCCAGATCGACTTGCTGCTGGCCGAGCGCTTCGGCATGGAATACACCGACCAGAACGGCCAGAAGGTCCGTCCCTATATCATTCACCGCACGAGCCTCGGCTGCTACGAGCGCACGCTGGCCTACCTCATCGAGAAGTACGCAGGCGCGCTGCCGCTGTGGATGATGCCGACGCAGGTCCGCGTTCTGCCGATCACCGACCGCGCGCACGACTATGCGCAGGAGATCGTCGACCGTCTGCGCGACGCGGGCATCCGTGCCGAGTCTGACTACCGCAGCGAGAAGCTCGGCTACAAGATCCGCGAGGCCCAGATGCAGAAGATCCCGTATATGCTCGTCGTCGGCGACCGCGACATGGAGAACCAGACCGTGTCCGTCCGCACGCGCGCCGGTGTGGATCTCGGCGCCATGAGCGTAGACGATTTCCGCACGAAGTGCCGTGCGGAGATCGATACGAAGGTCCGCGACTGAAAGGAACCGTTCCCCGGAGCACATGCTCCGGGGAATTTTTCGGCACGGCCGCCAGCCGGGCGTTGTAGGGGAGGGACATGTCCCTCCCGGCGCTGCACTGTCGATTCGTACAGGCCACCGATAAAAACGTAAAAACCAATTGCGTCTGTAGCGGCGCTCACTGCGCAGCCGTTGGCGGCTTTGCCGCCTTACGGATGCGGCGTGCCCCTTGCGGGTAGTGAGCGCCATGCAGGCCGGCAATGATCACGGCACAAATTCATCGGCGCAAGGCTCCCAAGTTTGTCATTCCGAGGAGCATCGCGACGTGGGAATCTCGCAGAATATGGTCGGATAACAAGGCATTCCCGGCGAAATCGTAACTGCCTTCCCGAGATTGCCACGTCGGCTGCGCCTCCTCGCAATGACAAATCGGGGCTGCATGCCGTTTTATCGTCAGCCTGTTCGGATCGGCAGCATTGCGCCGGGCCCGGCTGTCCGCTCCCCTGCAGCGTGCTTTGCCGTCCTTTTTCGGCAGAATTATGAACTTTTTGCAAAACGATAAAAAAGGATTGATTTTGTCCGAAAAAAATCGTAATATATAGATGCGAAACTACGGGAAACGTAGTGCAGAAGTAATTTCACGGCTGCTCCGGCAGCCGGACAGTTCAAAGAAAGAGGTAATCCAAAATGGCTGAAATCGATCTGAAGCAGTATGGGATCACCGGCACCACCGAAATCGTGCACAATCCTTCCTACGAGATGCTCTTCGCGGAAGAGACCAAGCCCGAGCTCACCGGCTACGAAAAGGGCCAGGTCAGCGAGCTGGGTGCCGTGAACGTTATGACCGGTATCTACACCGGCCGTTCCCCCAAGGACAAGTACATCGTTGTCGACGAGAACTCCAAGGACACCGTGTGGTGGACGTCCGACGCCTACAAGAATGACAACCATCCCATGACCGAAGAGACCTGGAAGGCGGTCAAGGACATCGCTCTGAAGGAGCTGGGCAGCAAGCGCCTGTTCGTCGTCGACGCATTCTGCGGCGCGAACAAGGACACCCGCATGGCCATCCGCTTCATCGTCGAGGTCGCATGGCAGGCCCACTTCGTCACCAACATGTTCATCAAGCCGACGGAGGAAGAGCTGAAGAACTTCAAGCCGGACTTTGTCGTCTACAACGCCTCCAAGGCGAAGGTCGAAAACTATAAGGAGCTCGGCCTGAACTCCGAGACCTGCGTGGCCTTCAACATCACCTCCCGTGAGCAGGTCATCATCAACACCTGGTACGGCGGCGAGATGAAGAAGGGCATGTTCTCCATGATGAACTACTACCTGCCGCTCAAGGGCCTGGCCTCCATGCACTGCTCCGCCAACACCGACATGAACGGCGAGAACACCGCCATCTTCTTCGGCCTGTCCGGCACCGGCAAGACCACGCTGTCCACCGATCCGAAGCGCCTTCTCATCGGCGACGACGAGCACGGCTGGGACGACAACGGCGTGTTCAACTTCGAGGGCGGCTGCTACGCAAAGGTCATCAACCTGGATAAGGACTCCGAGCCCGATATCTACAACGCCATCAAGCGCAACGCTCTGCTGGAGAACGTCACTCTGGATGCTGAGGGCCACATCGACTTCGCCGACAAGTCTGTCACCGAGAACACCCGTGTGTCCTACCCCATCAACCACATCCAGAACATCGTCCGCCCCATCTCTTCTGCACCTGCTGCAAAGAATGTCATCTTCCTGTCTGCTGACGCATTCGGCGTTCTGCCTCCCGTCTCTATCCTGACCCCCGAGCAGACCCAGTACTACTTCCTGTCCGGCTTCACCGCCAAGCTGGCCGGCACCGAGCGCGGCATCACCGAGCCCACCCCGACCTTCTCTGCCTGCTTCGGCCAGGCCTTCCTGGAGCTGCATCCCACCAAGTACGCTGAGGAGCTGGTCAAGAAGATGCAGAAGTCCGGCGCCAAGGCTTACCTGGTCAACACCGGCTGGAACGGCACCGGCAAGCGCATCTCCATCAAGGACACCCGCGGCATCATCGACGCCATCCTGAGCGGTGCGATCCTGAACGCCCCCACGAAGAAGATCCCGTACTTCAATTTCGAGGTCCCCACGGAGCTGCCCGGCGTCGATCCGAAGATCCTCGATCCGCGCGACACCTATGCTGATGCTTCCCAGTGGGACGAGAAGGCAAAGGATCTGGCCTCCCGCTTCGTCAAGAACTTCGTCAAGTACGAGGGCAACGAGGCCGGCAAGGCGCTGGTCGCCGCAGGCCCGAAGGCTGAGTAATTCTATATTTTCCGAACAGGCCGCAGCAATGCGGCCTGTTTTTTACTGCCGGAAAATCCCTTCAGGCTTTTCCGGCAATCGGGCCGCAGTCCGCTGCGCGCACGGATCGTCCGCCTGCGGGCGGCGAACTCTGCGAGGCTTTTTTGTACACCGAAATGGACTTGCGATGCGCCTGCGCATCCCCTGTCACGCAAAATTCTCTGCGCCGGGGGCTACCATTTCCCCGTCAAAGCTGGTATAATGGGAAAAAATCTGCTTGCAGCAGGGAAGGGAGCATATTATGGGTCTGATCAAAGCCGGTGTCGGCTCGCTCGGCGGCACGCTCGCCGATCAATGGAAGGAATTTTTCTACTGCGACGCGTTGTCGCCGGAGGTGCTGGCCGTCAAGGGCCAAAAGCGCGTCTCCGGGCGCAGCTCCAACACGAAGGGCAGCGACAACATCATCTCCAACGGCTCCGTCATTGCCGTGGCGGACGGGCAGTGCATGATGATCGTGGAGCAGGGCAAGGTCGTGGAATTCTGCGCCGAGCCGGGCCAGTTCGTCTTTGACACCTCGACGGAGCCGAGCATCTTTACCGGCTCATTCGGCAAGAGCCTGCTCGATACGTTCAAGACCGTAGGCCGCCGCTTCACGTTCGGCGGAGACACGGGCAAGGACCAGCGCGTTTACTACTTCAATACCAAGGAGATCGTGGACAACAAGTTCGGCACGGCCACCCCGATCCCCTTCCGCGTTGTCGACCGCAACATCGGGCTGGACATCGACGTGTCCGTCCGCTGCAACGGCGTGTATTCCTACAAAATTTCCGACCCCATGCTGTTCTACACGCATGTGTGCGGCAATGTCGAGGGCGACTACAAGCGCTCCGAGATCGACAGCATGCTCAAGACGGAGTTCATCAGCGCGCTGCAGCCCGCCTTTGCCCGCATCTCCGAGCTGGAGGTCCGCCCGAGCGCCCTGCCCGCCCACGCCGAGGAGCTTTCGACGTTCATGAACGAGACGCTCTCTCGCAAGTGGGGCGAGCTGCGCGGCCTGCAGGTCGTCTCCATTGCCATGAACCCCATCAGCCTCCCCGAGGAGGACGCGGAGCTCATCAAGCAGGCGCAGCGCACGGCCATGCTGCGCGATCCGTCCATGGCGGCTGCCACGCTCACGGGTGCACAGGCCGAGGCCATGAAGACCGCCGCCGGGAACAAGAACGGCGCGATGATGGGCTTCATGGGCATGGGCATGGCCCAGCAGGCAGGCGGTCTCAATGCGCAGGAGCTTTATGCCATGGGCCAGCAGCAGAAGGCTGCACCGGCTGCACCGGCTGCAGACGGCTGGAAATGCAGCTGCGGCGCAACGGCGACGGGCAACTTCTGCCCGAGCTGCGGAGCAAAGAAGCCGCAGCCTGCCGCAAACGGCTGGACGTGCACCTGCGGCCAGAAGAACACCGGAAAATTCTGCTCCGCCTGCGGCAAGCCGCGCCCTGCCGAGGGCTGGACCTGCGCCTGCGGCACGGTGAATCAGGGCAAGTTCTGCCAGAACTGCGGCGCGAAGAAGCCCGCGAACGAGCCGCAGTACCGCTGCGACAAGTGCGGCTGGCAGCCGGAGGATCCGCGCCATCCGCCGAAATTCTGCCCCGAGTGCGGCGACCCCTTTGACTTCAACGATCAGGTCTGACGAAAGGGTGGGAACCTCGCATGGCTGAAACGATCCAGTACAAATGCCCCTGCTGCGGCGGCCGCCTGGAATTCGACAGCGGCCTGCAAAAGATGAAGTGCCCGTACTGCGACACGACCTTCGACGTAGAGACGCTCGAGGGCTATGACGACGCGCTGAAGCAGGACGCCAAGGACGACATGCACTGGGACGCGGCGCAGCAGCCGTGGGACGACGCGCAGATGGGCGTTTACACCTGCAAGAGCTGCGGCGGCGAGCTGGTGTGCGACGAGAGCACCGCCGCGACGGCCTGCCCGTTCTGCGGCAATCCCATCGTGCTGACCGGCCGCCTGTCCGGCGACCTGAAGCCCGACTACGTCATTCCCTTCAAGCTCGACAAAAAGGCGGCCGAGGCCGCCCTGCGCAACCATATGAAGGGCAAGCGCCTGCTGCCGAATCTGTTCCGCAGCGAAAACCGCATCTCCGAGGTCAAGGGCGTGTATGTGCCGTTCTGGCTGTTCGACGCCGACGCCGACGCCCACATCCGCTACCACGCGACGCGCATCCGCACCTGGAGCGACCGCGACTATGACTACACCGAGACGCAGCACTATGCCATCCTGCGCAGCGGCGACCTCAGCTTCACCCACGTCCCGGTGGACGGCTCATCCCGCATGCCGGACGACCTGATGGAATCCATCGAGCCGTTTGACTTCTCCAGCGCGGTCGATTTTCAGACGGCCTACCTGTCCGGCTATCTCGCCGACCGCTATGATGTGAACGCAGACGACAGCATCGGCCGCGCGAACGAGCGCGTGAAAAAGAGCACGGAGTCCGTGTTCGCCTCGACCGTCGTGGGCTATCACACCGTCGTGCCCGAGAGCACATCCGTCCGCCTGGCCAACGGCAGGGTGCACTATGCGCTCTACCCCGTGTGGCTGCTGAACACCGTATGGAACGGCAAAACGTTCTCGTTCGCCATGAACGGCCAGACCGGCAAATTCGTCGGCGACCTCCCCGTGGACAAGGGGAAGAAGTGGCGCTGGTTCGGTCTGGTCAGCGGCATCGCGGCAGCGGCAGCCTATGGCCTTGTGTGCCTGTGGCAGCTGCTGCACTGAGGGAGGGGACGGATATGAAACGAACGCTTACCCTGCTCACGCTGCTGCTTGCCCTGCTGGCGCTGCTGGTCCTGCCCGCTGCAGCGGCGGATCTGCCCCGGCTGGTGGACAACGCAGACCTGCTGATGGCGGATGACGCGGAAGCGCTGCTGGCCGACCTCGACAGCCGCAGCGAGGCGCTGCAGTTCGACATCGTCATCGTGACCGTCGACTCGCTCGACGGCGAAACGCCGCGGAATTACGCAGAGGACTTCTTCTGGTACAACAACTACGGCCTCGGCGAGGACCGCGACGGCGTGCTCCTGCTCGTGGCCATGGACACGCGCGACTGGTACATCGCCACGCATGGCTTCGGCATCACCGCCATCACGCCCGCCGGGCGCGAGGCCATGGCGGACCGCTTCCTGCCCCAGCTCTCGAACGCTGAATATGCCGCGGCATTTTCCACATTCGCGGAGGAATGTGAGGATTATGTCAACCAGGCGAGAGACGGCTCCGCCTATGACACGGGGAACCTGCCTGACGAGCCGTTTGAAGCGCCGGGCTTCCTGTGGGTCGTGGCCTGCCTGCTGTTCGGCGCGCTCATCGGCGGCATCACGGTCGGCGTGATGGCTGCGAAGCATAAGACGGTGCGCCGTCAGCCCGCTGCGAACAGCTATGTTGTGCAGGACAGCCTGCACCTGACGCAGCAGTCCGACCTGTTCCTCTATGCCAACACGACGCGCACGGCGCGCCCGAAGGACAACGGCCGCAGCGGAAGCGACGCGCATTCCGGCTCCGGCGGCTCGTCGTTCGGCGGCGGAGGAGGAAAGTTCTAGGGCAGCACCCGAGAATATGCACCAAGCCGGAGGCAATGCCTCCGGCTTGCGGTGGTTTTATGGGAAAATGAGGGTATCGATGAAGCGTTGCAGGGGAGCGGCATGCCGCTCCCGGCGCAGCACCGGCGCAATCAACAGGCTGTCGTTAAAATGGTAAAAGCCTCCGATTTGTCATTGCGAGGAGGCCGCAGGCCGACGTGGCAATCTCGGGAA
>ENA-UOJB01002040-UOJB01002040.1-human-gut-metagenome-genome-assembly--contig:-C48-NODE-2040-length-14432-cov-20.753356_pt1 | contig 14432 bp, 4 predicted proteins | sample MGYA00242338_ERZ723885 | MGnify/ENA metagenome assembly ERZ723885
CGACATTTGCCGGAATTGGCGTTTCTTATATTAGGGACTTATTTTACAGCCCCTTGCACCTCGTAAGAGGTGTATGGGTTGAAATTTCTAGTGTAATTGGTATAGCATTTTGTTTCGCATGTTGCACCCCGCGCGGGGTGCAGGGATTGAAATAACATATTTCAAAAAACAAAGAAAAACTACTCTTGGCTTAAGCCCTTGAGTAGTTTTCTTTTGTGTTACAATATATTATTACATCAACAGCTATTATCCAAACAATTAATGTGTCTGGAGTGTATCATAGTCCCTACCTGAGCTGGTGATGCCATAAACCGCAAGTAATGTCGGTATCGAGTTTGGCTCGCCCGGATACGTCGCACTGTCAACGAAATTATATGTTTTTCCGTTGGCTGCTGTGATCGATCCATTGTCCTGTAACTGCGAATATCTCAGGTCGTAGACCGCTCCATATGCAGTGATACGTGCTGTTTCGAGGATCATGTACCGGTTCTCATCTCCATGTTCTTTGAGATAGTCAGGGTCGTATTTCTGGTACGCATAAATCTTATCCCCGGTATCCTCATCGGTAATCATATCGTAAGGATTGATATGCCGCTCTTTACCATCTGCATCCACGGTCACATCCGTGAATTTTGCAGAAGACGGCAGCCCGAGTGTTACATGCCAGCGGGATGCACAGAAACTGTACTCATCCTCAGAAACTCCGTTAGAGCCGAGATCATTTCCAATAGCATCAAATTCTTTGAAAAGTTCCTGGTCATCATCGCCATTAATATCTTTATGGAGTGCTGTAACTTTACTGTTTCCAATAAAAGTACGGGTACGTCCATTCAAATACAGGAACTGCGCGTTACCCTCGCGGTAGCCATCCCCCATCGGGATAGACAGCGGTGCAACAACCTCTTCTTCCATACCGGTTAAAGGATTTTTTTGGGTCATCGGCATTCCATTTGCATCGAGGATTGTACGGCCGAGCACTTTCGATGCCGTTTCGGTCGCAGCCTTCTCTTCATCGCTGTAGTTCCGACGTGCCTTCTCATCATCCCAGTTCAGCAACATAGCATGGTCATAAATTTTGTCCTTTTGTTTGTCAAAATAATCTGTTCCGTACTTATCCATGAGACCAAACTCATTGACAAGCGTTACATCTTCATTCCGGCTGCCCCACACATCCACTGCCATGAGCTTATCTGTATGAGTATCGAGGATGTAATATTTCGGCTCGATCTGGATGTTTCCGTCCGCGAAATCCCGGCTTAATACCTGGATGTCCCATAAGAGGTTATATCCAAGCTGGAGCTGTTCGCTCCTAAGAGCTGCAATGTTATTCTTGGCAGCTTCAAGAGGTGTTGAAACACACTTGCTGGAGTCCTCTCCTACATCAGACCATTTTGCGGTATGCCATGTATTGTACCACTGGTTATATGCTGATACCTTTTCACCCCGGATATCCGTTGCAGTATCTCCATTATTCTTGTGCCATGACAGGTATGCATTTTGTACGGCCTTATCAACTGTATGTATAATACCATCCAGTAAATATTTACCATCATCTGTTGATTTCTTAAACAGATTTGAGAACCGAAGATCGGTTGTATCCTCGAAAAGTAAATTTCCGATCCGGCCGATGAGATCCACATATCCCTGTTTGTATGCCGAATGTTTTGCCGTCAGGTCAATTGCACGTTCTGCATTTGTAATGCTCGAGTTATCCTGAGAGCAGTCAAGTGATAACGCTCCGTCACGATCGTACGGATTTTCACTACCGCTCGGAGAAGGCTGATTGTTGATGGATTCAACTGCATACTCAATTGTAGCACCACTCATCTCATGGTTGTCAAGCTGGGCGTAGAACTGATATGTAAATCCATCATCACGCTCCGACAAATTGGTCAGGTCGTAACAATTGTTCTTTGTGTTACGGTTTGTTACCTTATCCGTGATTTCAAGCTGGAACCATTCTCCGGCAGCATGCTCTTCCCAGGTACCATTTCGATTATACAAAACGGAATATGGAAATTTGATCCATTTTTCTCTGGTCCACTCCGTGCAGTCATAATTATTCGTATATCCTTTTCCCTTCCGCTGTTCGGTCTGGGCGATTCCATAATCATCTGACTCATAAAAATCGCCACTGTTTGGGAAGTAAATATAAAAATAGTTATCAAGCAGGACGAAATCTCCAAATTTCAGCGGCTTGGACGTTCCCGGTTTTCCTGCATTTGCCTGCTCTGCACCCTTTTTATGCAGCTCATCATTATGACATGCATCATAACAGATCTCATTGCCAGCATCGTAATGTCCAATCTTTCCGTTAACTGCCTTATGATGCGGTTCCTTGCACTGCAGGACATAAGTGGTCTTGCAGTGCTTCGTGCATACATGGCTGTCGTAGATGCACTGGCAGCTCCAAAACGGGTTTATGATGGTATGTCCATCTGTAGTGACACTGTTCGGAATCAGTGAATAATTATTTCCGGTTGCTTTCTTAACCAGGTCAAACACTTTGTCCGGATCATAGTCAGTGTGTGCTTCGATAACAGTGATCTTTGCGTACCCATTTCCGCTATGCTCTCCGGTTATACCGGATACATCTGTCAAAGAAGGGGAAGCAAATCCCGAACCACCGCCAGCACCAGCGTCGTCATCATCATTCCGCGAATAGCTTTCGTAGCTTCCGCCACCTCCATAGAGACCGCCGCCCCCGCCACAGGTATTCCAACCGGAATTCGATCCTCCTTTTCCAAATGATCCGCTGAAATAAGCATTTCCAGGTCCGCTGACAGTTGCGCCTTCCCCTTTCGTGCCACATCCGTTTCCACCGGTTGTACCACTCTGGTTTGCGCCGCCTCCGGCTCCACCAGCTCCGGAACTTCCTCCGGCTCCGCCTCCTGCTACAAGCAAGACACTGTTCTTATTATTTGATAATGCAGCTAATTCACCGTTTGCTGTTGCAAAATGTGTTGCACCGCCGCCATATCCATGGCATCCGATACCTCCACCATTATATGTACCTGCAGACTGTCCAGCTACAATGTATACGGTAGTTTCATTTGCAAATGTTACTGTTCCGGCTGAATATCCACCCTTTCCAGGGTTTCTGCCTCCACCGGATGCTCCCCATGCTTCCAGCTTATATTTACCAGCCGGGAGGGTAACACTTTTCACGGATCCGGAATAGTCATAGGTATAGGTCTTTCCTGCAGCTACGCTGCCTGCAGATCCGCCGCTGCCACTTCCATAGCAATTCTTCAGCTGATCCTTAATTTTACCCCATACCGCAGATCCAAGCATTTTTCCAAGGTCTGCAGTGTTTCCGTTGCTTGCTTCATCTACTGCAATCTTAAAACCTTCCGATGGCGTGTCCATGCATGCTTCTGTATGCACATGTCTGTTGTTTTCTGATGTCTGTTTCTGGTAGCCATCATCAAACTTGCGTGTCCAGTCAATCGTTCCGGCTGCAGTGATTTTTACAAGACCATTTCCGCGGCGTACCCCGGACTTCATTTCTGTGTTTGTAAGACCGGATGCTGTATATCCCGAACCGCCGGCACCGCCGCCATTATTTGCATTAGTGACATATCCGCCGTACCAGCCACCTCCGGCACCGCCAGAATCAGTTCCAAATGTTACAGATTCCCCAACACCCTGTTTGTATCCGCTGCCCTGGGTTCCTCCCATTCCGCAGCCACCCATATTCTGGTTGGCTGAGTTATAGTCACAGGATGCAGTTTCAGAGTCTATCCTCATCCGTGAAGAACCCCTTGCATGGAAACAGAATTCCCAGATAGTATATGGATTCTGTCCGGAATCTGCAGAAGTTCCGTCGGTATTTGTTGTAGATGTAAGTCCACTTGGTACGGTAAATGAATATCTGTATTCATTACTGTTTGCTGCTTCAACCGTATAATTTCTTGTCTGGTATCTTCCATAATTGGTATATACAACCGGATATCCATTTGTAAGATTATCACCTTTTACTGTTATCGTAACCTTTTGTCCCGGAAGATAGGTTTTATATGGGCCAAATACACCCTGTTCACTTCCATTCGTTACTGCACTGTTACCAGAAAGTGTTGTTCCGGTACGCAGTGATAAACCACTTGTTGGTGTCCATGTCGCATTTCCGGTAGATTTTATATTTTCAATGTATGCATTTTCACCATTCTTTCCACCGCCGTTTCCACCGCGTCCATCATCAGATCCACGGCTTCCCCCGCTGTTGTCTGCTCCGCCACCGCCGCCGGCAACCAGAAGTGTTCCGTCCGGGTTCCAGCTTGTTGCTGCAGGATTATTTGTGGTAGAAATATGTGACATTCCTCCACCAGAACCGCTGTCAGCAACACCACCGTCACCACCGCCGTTGTAACCACCAGCTGGTCCTCCAAAGCGGTTTGTCCCGGCTCCATATTTTCCAGCGCCGCCAACAAAAACATAAATTTTCTGTCCTTTCTTTAAGCTGATATTTCCTTTGGAATATCCACCATTTCCAGCGACAGAACTTGTAGTTTCCCTGTCAACGCTGTCATCATATCCATCACCGCCAGAAGCTCCCCATGCCTCAAGGGTATAGACTCCGTCTGCCGGGGCAGTGAATGTCTGCACATCACCTGTATAATTGTAAGTATACTGTACCTTTTTATCACTTATGCCATTGTAATAATCCTGTGTTGTTTTGGCGTGTTCTGTTACACCTGCAAAGCAGGATAAGGTATGCCTGTATGAAATACCGTTTGCGTCCTTTTCCGGTGCAAGTCTCGTAACTGCAAGATTATCCAATGAATAACTGCAGTCATAAACGGTATCATAAGCTGTATCATTGGAAGTTGAATCATCCTGGTTACCGAACCAGATGCCGTCACCAATGTAATTTGTCATGTCCCCAGAAGAATTCTTTGTTTTGGTAAAGGAAATTTCTTTTCCATCCACGGTTGCGCCTGTATTGGCATCAACGGTATAAGAACCGTCTTTGTAATTAATCTTCTTAGGAGATAACACCACAGAATCCATTCCGAAATGATACTGAATAGTGTTCTTTCCATCCTTTACCAGAGGAGAGGTCGTAGATGTATATTCCGATCCATCTGCAAGCATGATCTTCAGTGAACCGTCCGGCTCTGCAAGAAGTTTTGTTGCCCGGGTAGTAAACAGTGCCTTTTCTGAATCCAGTGCATTGTGGAAATTAAATACTCCCTGGAGTTCATAAGTATCACTCTTTGCTTCTTCTGTATCCACTCCCATTGCGCTCCATGACATTGCAAGGGATGCGCTGCCGTTTCCGGAGAGGTAACGGTCCGGCTGATTCTCATCATCTTCGGACGTGCCTTCGAATGCCTCAAGTCCGTCATAACGCTTGATGACAAAGCCACTGTCTGCGAGACTGACATCCATGTAAGTGCCTCCAGGGGCAAGGATATTACTGATAATGGAATCATAGCTGTGTACGACTCCATCATCGTCTTCCACATCACTGTGCTTTGCATTGTCAACATTAAATGCCGCCCTGCGCACCGGCTTTCCATACTGGCAGTTTAACAGCCGGTACTGACATTCTTCTGCTGTTCCCGGACAAGTCGCATCATCAGCTTCCTTATTCATCTCCGCTGCCCCGCTTTTATCATCGCCGAGCACACGCTGATCCATTTCCTTGTTTACCGTAAGGATATTTGCCCCCTGTACGGAAACCGGGTCATGGACAACGATGTTGTTGACTTTCGTCTGTCCGTTTGTGTAGATGGAATCCATGGTATAACCGACTCTCCCGGCTACGCTGTCATTCCCGTCTGTATACTTGAATGTATAGTTGGTAATATCATGCGATTCGGCGTTTTTATCAGCACCAAAGTTCGTATATGTAACCAGCGGGATAAAGAATGCACGGGACTGTCCTGTGACATATTCCTGGTTCGGGTTCGTCGGGCACTGTGCAATACCGTCCTGCATAAGCACAAGTCCGGCATTACCAAACTGCGCCGGTTCCGGTGCATCCGTCTGTCCGTTCAAGGAATGGAGAATCCGGTTAATCCAGCTGTATTTTCCCCATACATCCTGCTTGGTAGGTGCAGTATAAACATCCGCAGTATTTGTTCCCATCCGCGCTGATCCGCTGCCATAAGTATCATAGTTTGTTCCGCCATAAGTGTTTCCACATCCAGGGGAACAGATATTTCCATCAATCGAATCCGATTTTGTCTGCATGATGGTTTTTACATCGTCCATCTGCTTCTGTTTTGTTTCAATCGTCCTTGCAGATGTTACTTTTGCAAGATCCAGGGTATTTCCATTCTCATCGGTATCTGTGATATGGTTATACTTCTCTTCATCTTTATCAAATGCGGTTTCTACAACTGCATTGCCTCCGGTGCCCTGGTACTTCGTGGATGTACTGCTGTAATTGCCGTTATAGCTTCCTACATTAAGGTTTGATGTCTTCTTAACCAGAGGGTTATTCGTCCACATCTTATCAGTCCACATCCATTTTGCCTTGCTGACATTCTCTTTTTTGAGATTATTCATGTCTGTCGGCTTGGAGTACCACAGGGTATCCTTATAATTTTCCTGGCACTCATGATGTTTTGTTTCTGCAGTATCCTGATAGTAGACAATACTTTCATTTCCTGAACTGGTTTGCAAAATCAGGAAATCTGAAATAACAGTTGCTTTACAGTTCAGCTTACGTCTCTTATCAAAGCGTTTCCACTCGAACGTTGTCTTGTCCACTGCATCGGCTGTGTTATTGGTATATCCGGTCTTGGTCCTTGCTGCTTCCCCGGCTTCCCCTTTTCCTTCCCCGCCTGTCTTGGCATTATCGTGTCTGTTGCGGAGGTTGCTGTATGTACTGTTTGTATACAGGCATCCCCTGCACCAGCTCTTTTTATGGCCGTTTGCCGTAACTACAACCGGGCTTCCCCCATGGGATGCAGTCTGTCCGTCACAGGAATCTGTACGGGTCAGCTTTTTATCACTGTTAAATTCTGTCCATGTAACATCATCATCCTGTCCGGTCTGCAGGCTGTAGCGGATACGTCCGGCTTTTGAAGTATCTGCCTGCGCAATGTTATAAAAAATATTCGGATCATATCTTACGATCTTCGATTTTACAATATCAAGGTCATTTTCTGAGGTATCCGTCCAGGTTTCTTCCCCGTCTGCATCCGGGTCATCCCCTATATCCCCGGTCTCATAGTCCGGGACAATAAGATCGCCGTTTTCATCATACTCTTTATCGTTTGCAGCTTCCGTGCCTTCCACATCTGACAGATCCGGATCAACAACCTGGGTATTATCCTTATTATCTTCCTTCTCTTTCTTTACTGCATCCGCTTCTGCTTTTCCTGCTTCCCCTTCAATACTGCTTCCGCTGCCATCATCTGTCTTACGGATCTCCCCCATGCCTTCGGCATAGCCTTCCTGCAGTTTCCATACCTTAAGGTTCGTGAAACGGATCGTATCGAAACGGAGTTTCTGGATCCATGTATCCTCGATCGCCGGGAGTACATGCTGGCAGCATGCGCCACAGAGGTCATGTGCCCCAAACTGGGTCAGGCCGCTTTTCTTTTCTACTTTCAGCCCGCTTTCCCCTACTTTTCCATCGTAATTGCCTGCGGTAATGCTTCCATCCTTGAATGTTACTTCAATTTTGTACTGGATGCTGGAAGATTTTCCATCCACAGATCCCTTGTATCCGCTCCAGCTGGAGTGTCCGGTTACTTTTCCGTGCTCATCCGTTGTATGGGATCCGGAAGCAGAAGCTTTATTACCTTTGGTGTAACTCCATCCGGTTCCAAGATCAGCAGATGTATTTGTTCTCTTTGCGCTTGATACAAGATCTGATGATGTATAGGTTCCTCCGCCATAAGACCGTGAGGAACCGGTATCATAGCTCTTTTCCCCTCCGGTCAGTGTAACCTTGATCGTAGCGGTTCCTACATGGTATACCCTTTTATATCCGTCAGAGTCATCAATACGGTAGACCGTGCCATCTGCACTTTTACCGATTTCCTCCATCTTCTTCGCCCAGTTTGCAACCTGCCCTAATGCCGTATTGTAGGCAGAAACATCCCAGTTTGCCGGGGTCGGGGACATGCTGTATACTTCACCGGCATTTCCGCCCTCACATGGTTTTCCGGACGGGCTTACATTCGACCCGCTCTGTGACCACCGGGAAGTATTGTTCCCGATCGTCCCTGTCCATGTCGCATGGAATTTGGTTGTGCTGTCGTGTCCGTTTACGGTCGTGTTATAACCGGCAGCGCCCTGCGGGTTTACGGCACTGTTCTTTTCTGCAGTGACCGATTTTTCCTGTTTCCTGTCATTGGCATCTGCAACAAAAGTCTCTTCTTTTGTATTCCCTGCGGTAAGTGATTTTAAAGTATCACCTTTCTTGTACTCACAGTCCGTGCCGTTGAAAATACTCTTATAGCGTCTTCGGGAACGGTAGCTGTCTTTATTCCCGCCCGGGACTTCTTTAAGATAATAATCATCATAGACTGCCTGCATGTTGACAATGAATTCTGACCCGCCGGTTGCAAAGTACAGGGACCGTGTGCTCGGCACACCTGCCATTGCTTCAAATGTCTCATTATAAATGGACCCTTCCTTTAATTCTGCATATGCTTCCGGAATGGATTCATAGGTGTCGGAAAGGTTCACATCCTTCGTATCATCCTTGTGGTAGATATACTGTGCAATGACATTGTTTGTTGTTGCGCAGCCACCTGCCTTAAGGTCAGACATGGATGGCTTTGTTTTTTTAACCGAACTTCCATTTATCACGCTTGTCCATTTTGTCTTCGCACCACTGCCGGATTTCTGCATGATATACACTTTTGCTTTCCAGTTCACATAATAACTGCCGGTGCCGGAAATCTTAAACCCTTTGGTACGCACATCTGCATTGGAAATGCGCCAGATCAGGCTCCGGTTTGCCTGCAGGTCTTTACCACCAATCTGTTTTGCAGACACAAGCTTGTTGTAGTTCTGTTCATCTCCCTTTTCACTTCCCTTGTTGGTGGAATCGTATGCGTTGAGCTTCTTATAATAGGTAGCTTCTTTTTTTGCATCATATTTGGTTCCTGTTTCCGGATCCGTTACCCGCTGTACACTTTTTACGGTTTTCGGATCAAGCAGACTCGCAGCGGTTGTCCCGTCTGCATTTTCAAACACAATCTTTACATGGTATTTATCCGATGCAAGAACCTTATCGAAAAGTTTCTTGGATTCCTTGTCTTTCCCCGGGGACAGCTTCACATACAGGTTGTCCTTGATAGTTGCTGTGCGTGTTTTCCCCGTCATACTGTAAGACTGGAAGGTATCCTTGATATCTTTCCCATCCTGGGCCGGTTCCTTACCGTTGACATCCTTGCTGTAAATGGTAAGGTTCAATTTCACATCCGGGGTCTCTTCCGGCTGTGTGGAAACCCAGTAAAAACCGTTAACTGCGTAAGTACCATACTGCCATGCTATATTTTTTGACGTGCCTTTAAATGCATTAATACCATGCTGGGACCCGACTGTTTGAAGCAGTTCGACCGTGGCCAGCCTGTTGTATACCCTTGCATTCGGCTTCCCGTTTTTATTTGACATACTGTAATAAGCCTTTGTCGTGCGCATGATGACCATGCGGCTGTACCAGTCTTTGCCGCTGCCCGTGACGGATTTTGTATTCTGCACTGCCTTTGAAAGCCTGTCATAGTACGTGCCATAGCCAGCATCTTTATACTTTGATTTGGTGACAACGCCTTTTTTCGTCGCGACCTCTTCATTGTGCGCCTGGTAGTTCTGTCCGGATTTATCATCAGATGCCGCAAAACCAATAAACCCTTTGTTCAGGCTCTTTGCATTTACACCCTTTAACGATGCAAAGGCGTCTGCTTTACCGGAAAAGTTGTAATGCTTATTAATGACACTGCCGCAGGAGGCATAGGTGACCTCTTTGCTCGTGGCATAAACCATTCCCATGTCCAGTCTGATGACAACGTTTTCCAGGCTGCTGCTTCCGCCCTTTCCATTGCTTCCATCAGCCGCTGTTTTCGCATATGTTGTTACGGCTTTCAGCCATTCGTTTGCTGCTTTTTTGTCACCGCTTGACTGGGCGAGGGCGTAACCGCTTACTAACAGGTCAAGGTAATGTGTGTTGTACTCATCATTCAGGACACGTTTTTTGGCCTCGTCCATTTCCATGGTGGCACCCGGGGCAAGTACCTTTTTAAAACGGGAATTGGCCTGGTAAATACTCCGGAGTACCTGGGACCCGACCATGTTTTTGTTTGCGGCATCCCTTACCCCTTTCTGGGTACCGTATAATCCCTCTTTTGTCCCGTTTTTGGAGAACATTTCCGTGCCATAGGATTTACTGCTGAGTCCGGCAGCTGTCGTATACCGGAGGAAGATGTCTGCCATTTCCGGTGTTGTCGTATACTGCCCCTTGCTTGTTTCATTTACGTTTGCGATAGAAGAATACAGTCTTCTGGCACGGGCAAGGTTTGTTTTCCCCTTGGATGAAAAGCTTTTCCCGTTAAAACCGATAATCTTATTAATATCATCTTTACTCATTTCCGAGAAATGTGCATAGTTGCACACTTCATACTTTTTCTTGGAGTCAACGGATGTGACTTCCACAAAAGATTTCTTGTTTTTTGATGATTTTTTCTCTTTATTCTTGATATATTTCTTTAAATCGGCATAATAAATGCCTGCCTTATTCTTCTTGCTGCCGGCAACGCCATCTGTGACGCCCTTTGAAGTTTTCTTAAAGCTCCCGGCATCCTTTTCCTCATACCACGGATCGAGGTCATAAAAAACGGACTTTTTACTCCCTTTCGCACGTCCGGTTACAACGGATTGTTTTTCGTTCTTCAACCAGGAATGGTGGCTGCTGGATGCTACAACACGCGGGACGAATACCAGGGTACTGTCATCATATTCATACGAGTTCTGCATCGCGAGGATGTTGGACGTAATCGCATGATGCAGGGCATTGCTGTACTTATGAATTGTTTTCCCCTTATCCGTGGTTCCCATTTTGTCGATCCAGTATGGGTAATAGTCCGGCTGGTCTTTGGGAGCTTTGCCAGACTTTGCATATTCCTTCTTGGCAGCCTTTACGACTTCCGGGTCGTTGGTGGATGCTACAAGAGCGGCTTTTTTATTTTCATTATCCTTTTTTCCACCGTAATACAGTGTCCCTTTCTTGCTGACCTCATTCAGGTCGTATGTAACCACCGATACCCCGATGACGCCGGGCTCGTAAACGGTCGGGTTATTGCCACCACCGCCAATATAAGATGGGCTGGATGTATTGCCCCTGGTTCCGTAATCATTCGATGCCTCGTTACCCTTTGCTGCATAAATGATTGTGGCCTCGGCACACCCAAGGATGGCTGAAACCGCAATCAGCACCACTGCTGTCAGCGCTGCCCCATGCTTTCCCATCCACGCAGCAAGCTTTTTGAAAAACCTGCTTTTGTATCTGCTGTCTGAAATACCATTGTTCTTTTCCATGGTTTTCCTCCTTCAAATAATAATATCTATAATAAAACCGCCACTGCGGTAGCTTTTTTAATTTCAATCTGTTACAATAAATGTGAAATACTGTTTTTGCAGCCTTATTTTTTTTGTTGGATGCGGGGCCCGGAAACCGGGGGAAAGTGAAAACGTAAAAACCGGGAAATGTGTATGTGGGAAAAAGTGTAAAAAATTTTCCGTTTTCCCTTGACGTTTTTTAAAATGGCTCAATATATAAGGTGAAAGGGACAAAAGATTTCCTTTCAGCTACTTATTCAAATATAATATATTTATGGAATCCAAAGGAGGGTTTTATCATGAAGAAAAATGTTTTAAAAAAACTGATGTGTGCAGTCCTTGCCACTGCATGTGTTGCCACTGCTGTTGTACCTGCAATGGCGGATGATGTTATTACTGCAGAAGCTGCTACAAAGAAAGTCACTTCTGCGTACAGGTACCATATCGATGGTTACAACAAAAAGGGATACCCTGCCAGCTATTCTAAAGCGTCATTTTATAAGGATTTAAACTCCCTGCCGGCTGTTAAAACAGGAAAAACAACCATTAACGTGCCAGCTGTGACATCCTCAGTAAAATCTGTATCCAAAGAAAAAGACAATCCTGAATATGAATCCTTTGTAAAATTTAAAGCCCCAAAGACAGGGAAATACGTGTTTACGCTCAACAACCTGCAGGGTACGGATGATAAGTCTTTAAAATGCTTCAGTGGAGGTATTTATAAGCCTGTTAAAAATGGGAAAAAATATACATTAGAAGATCTTTATCCTGACGAAGTTGGTGATTACACCACCCTTTACGAGAACAATTACCTTGCAAGGCTCCGCACAATCCTTGACAATTATAAGGCAGAGCATCCGGAATATGCAGATGTTATTGAGGAAACGTATAGCGATGAAACAGATTTTGTAAACCATCGTCCTGTTAATAAAATCAAGTTTACCACCCGACTCAAGAAGGGACAGATCTATGTATTCGTCATTGACAATAGGGGAATGGCTAAAGCTGTCCCGCCTTACTTTACTACCCATGGCAGCAATGAACAGAGTTGTCTGTGGGGTGGAAACTACCTGAAGGCATATTCATTCGACATGAATATTGAATACAGGAAATAATTTTTCTGGAAACAGAGAAATACCGATGGGGCACCCCACTTTGTGGGGTGCCCCTTATTTTATGCCGGTATCCAGCAAAGATCAATCATTGACAAAAAAATTACGCTTTAATAGTCTTAGTGAATGTAAACTACAAAAAGAGATGAAACTTTTTCCATCTCTTCAATAGTTTTTATAATGCAAGATTTAATGTTCAAAGATTCTATGTTCTTCATAAAAGCCCTTTAAATGATAATGAATAGTTTCATCATTTATACTTGTACATGAAAAACAATAAATAAAAAATGGGTACAGCCATATTAGCGGCTACCTAACGGGCAGCTCATGTTTAAAATATTCACACACTAATATGGGCTTACATACCCATCAACTTTCTATAAGTATACTAACACAAAGCACCTTACAATTCAAGCATTATTTTATATAAAAATTAACTAAAATATTACTACGTTCCAAATGTTTTATATGGAAAATGCTGTGTAATATTTATTTTATGACTAAATAGATTTGCATAAATATCTTTTTTATATTCATATTTGGAATATAGAGCATTAGCTACATAATCCGCGGCCTGAATTATAAAAGCATCTTTTGCATCTGAATCTTTATATTCAAAATTAATTTCCACATCTAAGTTCTCTTCATATACTATATAGGCAATTATATATTCTCGTAAAGAGTTTTTAGATGCTATCTTTGTTGTTTTGTTATCGAAAAGTATATTTATTTTAGTTCCTGTATCTTTTTCTGTGATAAGACGAGAAATAAGAATTTTAGAAGCAAAATTGTATAATATATTTTTATCTTTTAACAATCTTGATTCAATATGATTTAAGTCTATTACAATATATGAGACTGTTACATCCTTCGATGCAATACATTCGAGAAGATGATATTTGACACATGGGTATGCATCTTTTGCTTTTATCTCATTTGCATGCATGGTTTTCAATTCTGGAAATTTTTCTCCAGCAATTTTCAATTTTCTTTTCATAATATTATGTAATGATTTGACATTGGTAGTATCTATGCAGGAAATCACAAAATATCTTCCCGCAGTTCCCAAATTACCAGATTCATCAAATATTAGATATCGTTCATTGTTATTGTACATTTTCTTAAGTTACAATCTTCTGAATATATAGTATTATACATTCTTAGTAAATTTATATCAATATATCAAAGGGAAATCAAAGGAAAATGTTACAAAAAAAACAAAAAAATAAAACCATAAAAGAATGTAATCTTCTATTGATTTTATTTTTTATTCCTAACTAAATGACATTGCTCCAAACGCTTCTCTTCTTTTCTTAATTTTTCCCTGTAATAAAATGCCTGCCTTATTCTTCCTGCTGCCGGCAATGCCGTCCGTGACACTCTTTGAAGTTTTCTTAAAGCTTCCGGCATCCTTTTCCGCATACCACGGATCGAGGTTGTAAAAAACGGACTTTTTACTCCCTTTCGCACGTCCGGTCACAACGGACTGTTTTTCGTTCATAAGCCACGCGTGGTGCTTGCTGCTCGCGATGACTCTCGGGACGAATACCAGGGTGCTGTGAAGCCTCACGCGACCTCGGTCGTGTGAGACTTCACAGTCCTGTCCCTTTCTTTTTTTCCCTCCTCTTTCCCCATCGTTTCCGTGAAGCAGTGGACTTTGCGCGGAGGCAGGAAAAGGAATAATTTCACTATTTTTACACTATTTTTCATTAACCACATGTGCATACCCGCCCCGGCTTCCCGCCACCAGAACACGGGTAGCTGGCGGGGCGCGAACCTCGCCATTCTTGAATTGGA
>ENA-UOJB01002054-UOJB01002054.1-human-gut-metagenome-genome-assembly--contig:-C48-NODE-2054-length-14366-cov-8.847879_pt1 | contig 14366 bp, 9 predicted proteins | sample MGYA00242338_ERZ723885 | MGnify/ENA metagenome assembly ERZ723885
GGGGTCGCGGCCGCTCCCCCCGCGGGGGCCTCCGCGGCCGGCGGGTCTGCGGTGGGGGCGGGGGCTTCCGGTTCTTCTTCCTCGGGGGCGGGTGCGGGGCAGGCCGGGACGTCTTCGGTGTCCCAGTAATAGCCGCCCGCCATATCCTCGTCATACCGCAGCCGCAGCGTGCTGCCGTCCAGCAGATCGCGCAGCACGTCCACGTGGCAGGACACGCCGTCGAGCGTCACGATGTTCCACCAGTACGCCTCGCCGCCGCGCAGACCGCTGACGGTCCTGCATCTGAGCCCCGCCTCGTCACACAGCAGCTGCCAGCTCTGCGCCATGCTCTTGCTGTTCGCCACGCCCTGGCAGAGCGCGGAATAGACCGGCGTGCGGCTGTCGCCCTGCTGATACGGGAAGCGCTCGGCCAGATAGGTGAACAGCAACGCGGCCTTCTCCGTCTCGCTCGTACAGTAGCGGACGTAGACCTCCGCGGCGGTCAGACTCTCGCGCACGTCCTGCTGCATCTCCTGCAGCTCCCGCCGGGAGGCGGGATAGGAAAAGACCAGCTCCACGATCCGGTTGCGGGCGTCGGCGGGGTATTCGGTGACGGTCAGCTCCGGCTCGGCCGCATGCTCGCGCAGGTGGCTGTCGCAGTAGTTCTGCACAAGGGCGGCATAGTCCGGCCGGCCGGGATAGGTCGCGTAGAGGGTCAGATGGTCGTCGTAGCTCTCCAGCGCCCGGCTGATAAGACGCCCGGCCTCGGTCTCGCCGCCGACGTATTCGATCTCGTCCAGCGGCGTCAGGACGTCCCGGAACGTGATGTCGACCTTGATCTCGTAATAAGCGACGATCAGGGTGCAGTCGTGCGTGATATAGTCGATGGCGTAGGCGCCGATCGGATCCTCGCGGGCGATCTCATAGACGGCCTGCGGCAGATCCGCTTCGATATCCGCCTCGTACTGGCTCGTATGGATAACGCCGTGCTCCACGCCGTTCTGGACAAGCGTGCGCAGGGCGTTTTTGAGCATCTTGTAGTTGCTGACCGTCAGCACGTCGCTCTGCTGCTCGGTCTTGGTCCCGGGGTTGTGCGGGGTGACGAGGGTGTATTCCGACGGCACCAGCGCGGCGCAGCCGCACAGAAGGAGCAGAAGCAGGGCGAAAAGGACGGTCAGGAGTCTTCGTTTCAAGCCGGTCCCTCCTTACAGCTCGTCGCCCGCGCGGCGGAAGCCCTCGCCCAGCACCTGATGGGCCGGCAGGAGGATGACGAACGCGTCGGGGTCGATCTCGCGGACGATGGTCTTGAGCTCGGGCAGCTCGCGCTGACGCACGGCCGACATGAGGACCGGCCGCGGCTGGCCCGTATAGCTGCCGCTGCCGTCAAGGACGGTCGCGCCGCGGTCGAGCCGGGTCTCGATCTGCTTGGAGACCTGCTGGTAGTGTTTGGAGATGATGAGCGCGACGGTGGAATGGTCCAGCCCGTAGAGCAGCTGATCCATGACGACCGACGAGACCGCCAGCGGCAGGGCGCTGTAGAGCGTCCTGGAGATATCGCGGAAGACAACGCCCGTCAGGAAGATGATGAACAGGTCGATCGCCAGCAGGACCTTGCCGAGGCTGGCCGAGCGGAAGCGGCGGCGCAGAAGCTTGGCCGCGATGTCGGACCCGCCCGTCGTCGCTCCGGAGAGGAAGACGAGACCGAGCCCGAGGCCGACCAGCAGCCCGCCGTAGAGGCTGTCGAGCAGGATCTCGGTCTTCGGGGCCGGGATCACGGCGAACAGATCGATGAATGCGGAGCTCAGGAGCATCCCTGCCAGCGACCCGAACAGGAACTTTTTCCCCAGCTTGCGCGCGCCGAGGACGAACAGCGGCACGTTCAGCAGCATCGTCAGCACGCCGATGGAGCCGAAGCCGAGGAGCTCGCGGAGGATCATCGCCAGACCGCTCATGCCGCCGACGTTCAGGCTGTTCGGCTCCAGAAACAGGTCGAAGCCCAGCGCGAAGATCGCGCAGCCGAGGGTGATCTTCCATCCCATCTGCCAGATGGTCCTGCATGTTTCTCGTTTCAAACCGTCATCCTCCCTATTGTGTTCGTGCGGGTTTTATCATTCCCTGCGTCAGATATCCAGCTTCATCTGCGTTTCGCCGATGTCTTCGGGGCGGACGAGCGCGCCGGCGGCGGGCAGCGTGCGGGCCGAATAGCGGCCGACGTTGCTGATCAGCGTTTTTTCCAGCTCCGCGGCCGATTCGACGACGGCCTTGCGCTTGAGGCTCATCACGGCCACGCCCTGCGCCGAACGGGTGGTCTTGACGGCGAGCTGGGCCGTGGAGAAGATGAGCGCGCGGCCATCCGAGGCACGGACGACGATCTGCTTCTCCTCCGGCAGGTCGATGATCGCCCTGACCGGGCTCTTGTCGGAGTAGGCGCCGGTGAGCCGCTTGCGGTTGGACTTCGTGTCGTAGCAGCTGGCAGCAATTTTGGCCGCCTTGCCGTTTTCGAAGACGAAGAGCAGGTTCCCCTCATATTTTCCGGGGAATATGGCCGTGAGGAAGCTCTCGCCCTCGTCGAAGCCGAGCTTGCCGGGCAGGTAATCGCCGAGCGCGGAGGCCTTGCCGTCGGCAAAGTCGGAGATGCGGGTCTTGTAGACCTGATATTTGTCGGTGAAGACGAGCATTTCGCTGCTGTTCTGCGCGGGGCAGGTCAGAAGCAGGCTGTCGCCCTCCTTGAATTTCTGCTCGCCGGACATGCGCAGCGACTGCGGCGTGATCTTCTTGAAATAGCCCTCGCGGGAGAGGAAGACGGTGACGGGATAGTCGTTTTCCGGCTCGTCGTCAGGCTCCTGCTGCAGCTCGTGGTCGTAGACAAGGGTGGTCTTGCGCTCCTTGCCGTATTTCTGCGCGACCTGCTCGAGCTCCTTGCAGATGAGCGCCTGCACCTTCTTTTCGGAGCCGAGCGTCGCTTCGAGCTCGGCGATCTCCTTTTCCAGAGACTCCGTCTCCTTCAGTCGGTTCAGGATGAATTCCTTGTTGATGTTTCGCAGCTTGATCTCGGCGACGTATTCGGCCTGGATCTGGTCGATGCCGAAGCCGATCATGAGGTTCGGGACGACCTCGGCGTCAAGCTCTGTCTCGCGGATGATGGCGATGGCCTTGTCGATATCGAGAAGGATCCGGCCGAGGCCCTTCAGCAGGTGCAGCTTGTCCTTCTTTTTGTTCATCTGGAAATAGAGCCTGCGGCGCACGCACTCGGTCCGCCACGCGGTCCACTCCTGCAGGATCTCGCGCACGCCCATCACGCGCGGCATGCCGGCGATGAGGATGTTGAAGTTGCAGCCGAAGGCGTCCTGCAGCGTCGTCGTCTTGAACAGCTTCTGCATGAGCTTGTCGGGGTCGGCGCCGCGCTTGAGGTCGATGGTAAGCTTGAGGCCGTTCAGGTCGGTCTCGTCGCGCATGTCGCTGATCTCGCGGACCTTGTTGGCCTTGATGAGCTCGGCGACCTTGTCGAGGATGATCTCGGTGGCGGTGGTATAGGGGATCTCATAGATCTCGATCATGTTCCCCTCTTTGACATAGCGCCATTTTGCCCGCAGGCGGAACGAGCCGCGGCCCGTCTGGTAGATCTGCAGCATCTGCGCCGGATCGTAGAGGATCTCGCCGCCCGTCGGGAAATCCGGGGCCGGGAGCGTGTCGAGCAGGTCTGCGTCCGGGTTTTTGATGAGCGCGATCGTCGTGCGGCAGACCTCGGCGAGGTTAAACGAGCAGATGTTCGACGCCATACCGACGGCGATGCCCATGTTGGCCGAGACGAGGACGTTCGGGAAGGTCGTCGGCAGGAGGACAGGCTCCTGCATGGAGCCGTCGTAGTTGTCGACAAAGTCGACGGTGTCGGCGTCGATGTCGCGGAAGAGCTCCTGACAGATCGGCTCGAGCTTCGCCTCGGTGTAGCGGGAGGCGGCGTAGGCCATATCGCGGGAGTAGACCTTGCCGAAGTTGCCCTTGGAGTCGACGAAGGGGTGCAGCAGCGTCTCGTTGCCGCGGGCGAGGCGGACCATGGTCTCGTAGATGGCGGCGTCGCCGTGAGGGTTCAGCTTCATCGTCTGGCCGACGATGTTGGCGGATTTTGTGCGGGGCTTGGTGAGAAGCCCCATCTCATACATGGTGTAGAGCAGCTTGCGGTGCGACGGCTTGAAGCCGTCGATCTCCGGGATGGCGCGCGAGACGATGACCGACATGGCGTAGGGCATGTAGTTCGACTCCAGCGTCTGGCAGATCGGCTGCTCGAGCACCTCCGCCCGCAGCCCCATCACATTCGGATCGTCCTGCTTTCTGCTTTCCGGTTGTTTTTTCTTTGGCATAGTGATTCGTTCCTTATTGTCTGGCGATCAGAGACCGCCGGAAATTTTGGGTCATACCGCTCCGCATCCCCCGCGAAGCGGCTTTTGCGGGCAGAACCTCTCCGCCTCGCTCCGCTCGGCACCTCCCCTTGACAAGGGGAGGCTTTTTTGTGCCCGCACCCTTGGCTCCCCTTCATAAGGGGAGCTGGCGCGAAGCGCCTGAGAGGTCGTCCCCGCCGCAGCGGGATCCAGCCTGCAGCCTTACGACACGTCCAGCTGGTCGAGGTATTTGTAGCCGTTTTCGGCGATGTGGTCTTTGCGGCCCTGGAGGTTGTCGCCGAGGAGGAGGTCGAAGACCTGCATCGTGCGTTCCATGTCCTCGGGCATGACCTTGATGAGGCGGCGGGTGGCGGGGTTCATGGTGGTCATCCACATCATCTCGGGGTCGTTTTCGCCGAGGCCCTTGGAGCGGTTGATGGAGAGCTTCCTGCCCTCGAGCTTCTTGACGATCTCGGTCTTCTCCGCGTCGGTGTAGGCGAACCACGTCTTGTCCTTGCAGGTGATCTCATAAAGGGGTGACTCCGCGATATAGACGTAGCCCTCCTGGATGAGCGTGGGGCAGAGCCGGTAGATCATGGTCAAAATCAGCGTGCGGATCTGGTAGCCGTCGACGTCGGCGTCGGTGCAGATGATGACCTTGTTCCAGCGGAGGTTCTCAAGGTCGAACGCGGACAGGTCCTTCGTCTTCTTCGTCTGCACCTCTACGCCGCAGCCGAGCACGCGGATGAGGTCGGTGATGATGTCGGATTTGAAGATGCGCTCGTAATCGGCCTTCAGGCAGTTGAGGATCTTGCCGCGGACGGGCATGATGCCCTGAAACTCCGCGTCGCGCGAGAGCTTGACGGAGCCAAGGGCGGAATCGCCCTCGACGATATAGATCTCGCGCTTTGACACATCCTTCGTGCGGCAGTCGACGAACTTCTGCACACGGTTGGCGATGTCAAGGCTGCCGGTCAGCTTCTTTTTGATGTTCAGGCGGGCCTTTTCGGCCGACTCGCGGCTCCGCTTGTTGACGAGGACCTGATCGGCGATGCGGTCGGCCTCCTGCTTGTTTTCGATGAAGTAGACGTGCAGGCGGTCGCGGAAGAACTCGGTCATGGCGTCCTGCACGAATTTATTCGTGATGGCCTTTTTGGTCTGGTTCTCGTAGGAGGTCTGCGTGGAGAAGCAGTTCGTCACGAGGACGAGGCAGTCGGCCACGTCCTGGAACGTGAGCTTCGACTCGCCCTTGGTATATTTGCCCGCCTGCTTGCAGTAGGCATCGATGGCGTAGACGAAGGCGTTTTTGACGGCCTTTTCCGGCGCGCCGCCGTGCTCGAGCCAAGAGGAGTTGTGGTAATACTCCAGACGGCTGACGCGGTTGGAGAAGCACAGGGCGGCGGAGATGCGGACCTTGTACTCCGGCTTGTCCTCGCGGTCGCGGCCCTTGCGCTCGGCCTGCCAGAACTGCGGCATGGTGAGCGTCTGCTCGCCCGCGATCTCGTTGACATAATCCAGGATCCCGTTGGGATAGCAGTAGTCGGTCTTCGTGAATTTCCCGTCTTCCTCGTTGCGGAAGGTAAAGGTCACGCCCGCGTTGACGACGGCCTGGCGCTTGAGGATGTCCTCAAAGTACTCCTTGGGGATATCGATGTCGGTGAAGACCTCGAGATCGGGCTTCCAGCGGAAGACGGAGCCGGTGGCCTTGCGGTCGGTCGGTTCCTTTTTCATTTTGCCGACGAGCTCGCCCTTTTCAAAGTGGAGGGAGTATTTATAGCCGTCGCGGCGGATAGTGGCGTCGAAGTATTCGGACGAATACTGCGTGGCGCAGGAGCCGAGGCCGTTGAGGCCGAGGGAGAATTCGTAGTCGCCGCCGGTATTGTTCTGATATTTGCCGCCCGCGTAGAGCTCGCAGAAGACGAGCTCCCAGTTGTACCGGCCCTCTTTTTCGTTCCAGTCGACGGGACAGCCGCGGCCGAAGTCCTCGACCTCAATGGAATGGTCGGCAAAGCGGGTGACCAGGATCTGTTTGCCGTAGCCCTCGCGCGCCTCGTCGATGGCGTTGGAGAGGATCTCAAAGACGGCGTGCTCGCAGCCCTCGAGGCCGTCGGAGCCGAAGATGACCGCCGGCCGCAGCCGGACGCGGTCCGCGCCCTTCAAAGACGAGATGGACTCGTTTCCGTAGGCTTTTTGTTGTTTCATGCGGATTCCTCACAATATTTCGTGCTGTAAGTTGGGCGAATAGCCCACTATATTGATTATACTATACTTTCTTTCCCAGCCAAAGTCAAGGTTTCCACTTCCGGCGGGGAGTTGTCGAAACCTCTCAAAAAGGAGATGGAAAGTTTGGTCTATTTTTTCCCCGGCAGACGGTTGCAGTCCGGCGCGATTCGCGGTATCATTTATGGTGAACAAATATGATTCTGTGCAACTACGAAGAAAAGGAAAAGAACATCATTATGGCAAAAATCGGATTTGATCTTGAAAAGTATCTGCGTCTGCAGTCTGAGCGGATCCTCGAGCGCGTGCACACCTTCGGCGGCAAGCTCTATCTGGAATTCGGCGGCAAGCTGTTTGACGATTATCACGCCTCGCGCGTGCTGCCGGGCTTCCTGCCGGACAGCAAGATGAAGGTGCTGCTGCAGCTCAAGGACCAGGCGGAGATCGTCATCGCCATCAACGCGGCCCACATCGAGATGAACAAGCGCCGGGGCGATCTCGGCATCACCTACGATCTGGACGTGATGCGGCTGATCGATACCTTCCGCTCCATCGGGCTGTACGTCGGCAGCGTCGTCATCACGCAGTACGCCGGGCAGCACGCGGCCGACCTGTTCCAGCGCAAGCTGGAGGCGCTGGGCGTGAAGGTCTACCGCCACTACCCCATCGCGGACTATCCCTCGAACATCAATCTCATCGTCTCCGACGACGGCTACGGCAAAAACGAGTACATCGAGACCAGCCGCCCCATCGTTATCGTGACCGCGCCGGGCCCCGGCTCGGGCAAGATGGCCACCTGCCTCAGCCAGCTGTATCAGGAGCACAAGCGCGGCGTGAACGCGGGCTACGCCAAGTATGAGACGTTCCCGATCTGGAATCTCCCGCTCAAGCACCCGGTCAACCTCGCCTATGAGGCGGCGACGGCGGATCTGGCCGACGTCAACATGATCGACCCCTTCCACCTCGAGGCCTACGGCGAGACGACGGTCAACTACAACCGCGATATTGAAATTTATCCGGTCCTTGAGACGATCTTCCGCTCCATCTTCGGCGAGTGCCCGTACAAGAGCCCGACGGACATGGGCGTCAACATGGCGGGCTTCGCCATCTGCGACGACGAGGTCTGCCGCGAGGCGTCGTATCAGGAGATCATCCGCCGCTACTTTGCCTCTGCCTGCGCCGTCAAGAAGGGCATCGCCATGCCCGAGGAGCTGCGCAAGCAGGAGATGCTCATGAACTCCCTGCATCTGGACGTCAGCATGCGCAAGACCGTCCCCGCCGCCCGGGCCAAGGCTGCCGAGACCGGCGCGCCCGCCGCCGCCATCGAGCTGCCGGACGGCCGGATCGTCACCGGCAAGACCTCCGGGCTCATGGGTGCGTCCTGTGCCGCCCTGCTCAACGCCATCAAGCTCTCCGCCGGGATCGACGACCGCGTGAACCTCATCTCCCCCATGGTCCTCGCACCCATCCAGCATCTGAAGATCGAGCATCTCGGCAACTCCAACCCCCGCCTGCACACCGACGAGGTGCTGATCGCGCTGTCCATCAGCGCCGTCACGAATCCGACGGCAGAGCTGGCCATGGAGGCGCTGGCCTCGCTTCGCGGCAGCCAGGTGCATTCGTCCGTCATTTTGTCCTCCGTCGACGAGGGCATGTTCAAGCGTCTGGGCATGAACGTCACGTTTGAGCCTGTCTATCAGTCGCACACGCTCTATCATAAGTGAGGTACCGCATTCTATGGATCACCCGCGCAGCAAATTACCCGCCGTTCTCGCCATCCTGTTCTGCATCGCGCTGCTCGGCGGTGTAGGCGTGCTTCTTTGGAAGACGCTCCCGGAAAAGCAGCAGCCGCAGCAGGCCGAGACCATCCAGACCGACTCTGTCTTCTCCTCCGAGCAGACCGCCGTGGAGCCGGAGCGCGAAGCGCCGTATGAGGGCGAGCTGCCCGAGCAGGCCGAGGCCGCGCAGCCGGAGCAGCCGGACAGCGAGCAGCCGTCCGAGTCCGCCGCGGATCCCGCCGCGCCGGACGACACCCCCGTCACCGACGCGCAGAAGACCGCACAGGCCACCCTCGCCTCCATGACGGAGGATGAGAAGCTCTGGCAGCTGTTCTTCGTCACGCCGGAGGCCATCACGAACGTCAATACCGCCACCGTCGCGGGCGAGGCGACAAAAAATGCGCTCGCGCAGTACCCGGTCGGCGGCATCGTCTATTTTGCCAAGAACCTTGAAGACCGGGCGCAGGCCGCCGCGCTGCTCGCCAACACGCAGTCGTATGCGAAGATTCCGCTGTTTCTGGGCGTGGATGAGGAGGGCGGCACGGTCAGCCGCATCGGCGCAAACGAGGCGCTGGGCGGCACGAAGGTCGCCGACATGCGCTCCTTCGGCCAGAGCGCCGATCCCGCGCAGGTCTATGCCGCCGGGCAGACGCTCGCGGCCAATCTGACCGGCCTCGGCTTCAATCTGGATTTCGCGCCGGACTGCGACGTCGTCTCCGGCGTTGACAGCGTGATTGGCAGCCGCTCGTTCGGCTCGGATCCGGAGCTGTGCGCGTCGCTCGCGGGCGTCATCGTCAAGAGTCTGCGGGCAGAGGGCGTCGTCTCCTGCCTCAAGCACTTCCCCGGCTACGGCAGCGCCACGGTCGACGATCACAACGGCACGTCCATCGTGGAAAAAACGCTGGATGAGCTGGAAAGCTGCGACCTGGTCCCCTTCCAGTCGATCATCGCGCAGGAAGGGAGCGTCCCGTTCGTCATGGTCACGCACCTGTCCTACCCGAACGTGACCGGCAGCGACACGCCCGCCGATCTTTCTTCCGCCATCGTGACCGACATCCTGCGGGACAAGCTCGGCTACCAGAACGTCATCATCACCGACTCGCAGTCCATGTCCTCCATCACCGACCACTATTCCGCAGGCGAGGCCGCCGTACAGGCGCTTGCCGCCGGGTGCGACATGATCCTCATGCCGTCTGACCTGCAGGGCGCGTTCGACGCGGTCAAATCCGCCGTGGCAGACGGCATGCTGACGCAATCGCGCATCGACGAGAGCGTGCTGCGCATCCTGACCGTCAAGGCGGAATACGGGATCTTACAGTAAAGCAAGCCGGCGCAGCCATACAGAAAGGAAGTGCATCCGATGTCCGTGAAGCCGAACAAAAAGCCCTCCTTTGCCCTGGGTCTGATCCTGATCCTGCTTTTGCTGGCTGCCGTCATTCTCGGCGGCAGCTGGGTGGTGCGGCAGGCCTTTCTGCCGCGGCAGTCCGATGCACGACCGGCGGCGGCAGCCGTCTCCGGCCAGTCGGCCGCTGCGGCGCAGCTGCCGGTACAGACCGCGGAAGAGACCGTCTCCGGCGCGCAGCCCGAGGCCGTCCCGGAACCTGCGGCCGAGCCGGAGCCGGAGCCCGCGCGCGGCACGCTGATGGCGGTGGGCGCCGATCAGATCCACAACTGCGTCTACTGGTCCGCCGAGACGCCCGAGGGCGGCTACGACTTCACCCCGTTTTTTGACGACATCCGCCCCATCGTGCAGCAGTACGACCTCGCCTGCATCAATCAGGAGACCATTCTGGTCCAGGATCGATCGCTGATCGCGAGCTATCCGATCTTCGGCTCGCCCATCGAGGTCGCCGATGCGCTGGCGGACGCGGGCTTCAATGTGGTGACCTTCGCCGGGAACCACTGCTTCGACAAAAAGGAGACCGGCGTCACCGACACGCTCCGCTACTTCCATGAAACTTACCCCGACATCACGACGCTCGGCATCCACGACTCGGAGGCCGATGCTGCGGTCATCCCCATCGTGGAGAAAAACGGCATCCGCATCGCCATGCTGAATTTCACCTACGGACTCAACAACTCCATGCCCGAAAAGCGCTGGATGGTGGATATGCTCTCGAGCACCGACACGGTCTGCGGCCGCATCGCGCAGGCCAAGCAGGAGGCCGACTTCGTCATCGTCTTCCCGCACTGGGGGACGGAGGACGAGCTTTCGCCGGATGAGAGTCAGCTGCGCTGGGCGCAGGAGATGGCGGACGCAGGCGCGGATCTCATCATCGGCGGCCATCCGCACACGCTGCAGCCGACCGGGCTGCTCACAGCCGCGGACGGCCGGGACGTTCCGGTCTACTACAGCCTCGGCAATTTCCTGTCGCACCAGAAGGAGACGATCAACCTGCTCGGCGGCATGGCGAGCGTCACGATCGTCAAGGACAAGGACGGCGCACGCGTGGAGGAATACGAGCTGAAGCCCACCATCAACGTCATCCTCCGGGACCCGGCGTCCGGCTGGTATGACTACCGCCCCATGCTCCTGGAGGACTACACACCCGAGCTCGCCGCCCAGAACCGCTTCACCGACTGCACCGTCGAAGCCATGCAGACTCTGTATGAGGATATCGTCGGATAACCAAAGGCTGGACAGCGCCGCGCAGATGCAAGTGCCTCCACCTCATTCGTCACGGCTTCGCCGTGCCACCTTCCCCTCGTAGGGGAAGGCTTTGGGATGCTCTGCCGTCAATTTTCACGCGCATTTTCCTCTGGATGCTCATATACTAAGCAGGATCGCAAAAAGGAGGAAGCGTATGGACAGAAGATTTTGTGGGTTTACGGATCACGGGGATCTGGATGATCTGATCTTCCGGGATGAGGAATACGAAGTCAGCCGCCGCTGAGGCGGAAAAGCGTCTTCTCCGCGTGGGAAGGCGCTTTGCCTCTTTACATCCCATTTGTTTTCCTGTATAATATTCTTTGATATTTTTGAAAAGTGTGGGGAAACCATGATCGAATTTGATGAATATAAAGTAAAACTCAACAATATCCGGCCGAAGCTGGACGCGCTGTCCGACTCGCTCGGCATTGAGGCGGCGAAGGAGGAGATCGAACGTCTGCACGCGCAGATCGACTCCGACGGCTTCTGGGACAATCAGGAGGTCTCACAGAAGGTCATGAAGCAGAGCCGCCTGCTCGAGTCCAAGGTCGAGCTGTATGAGAGAATGTGCAGCCAGTGGGACGATCTTTACACGCTGTGTGAGATGGCCATCGAGGAAGGCGACGACTCCATGCTCCCCGAGCTGACCGAGGGCTATGCCCAGCTCGAGCAGGAGATGGAAAAGGCCCGGCTCGAGACGCTTCTGTCCGGCGAGTACGACAACAACAACGCCATCGTCTCCTTCCAGGCGGGCGCGGGCGGCACCGAGGCGCAGGACTGGGCCTCCATGCTCTACCGCATGTACACCCACTGGACTGAGCAGCACGGCCTGAGCTACAAGATCCTCGACTACCTCGACGGCGACGAGGCGGGCATCAAATCCGCCAGCATCCTCATTGAGGGCGAGAATGCCTACGGCCTGCTCAAGAGCGAAAACGGCGTTCACCGCCTCGTGCGCGTGTCTCCGTTCGACGCCAACGCCCGGCGGCAGACCTCGTTTGCCGCGGTCGAGGTCATCCCCGAGATCACCGATGACTCCAAGGACGTCGAGATCCGGCCCGAGGACATTGAGATGCAGGTCTACCGCTCCTCCGGCGCGGGCGGCCAGCACATCAACAAGACAAGCTCCGCCGTGCGCCTGATCCACAAGCCGACCGGCATCGTCGTCTCCTGCCAGACGCAGCGTGACCAGTTCCAGAACCGCGAGACCTGCATGCGCATGCTCCGCTCGAAGCTCATTGAGATCAAAGAGCGCGAGCATCTCGACAAGATCTCCGATATCAAGGGCGCGCAGCTCAAGATCGAGTGGGGCAGCCAGATCCGCAACTACGTCTTCATGCCCTACACGCTCGTCAAGGACACGCGCACGGGCTATGAGACCTCGAACGTGAACGCCGTGATGGACGGCGGGCTCGACGGCTTCATCAACGCCTATCTCACCTGCCTTGCCACGAATACCTGGGTCACAAAGAGCTGATTTTTGCGGAAAACAGCAAATATCCCCTTGCATTCGGGTTTAAATTATGATATGATTTTCTAGCTGTTTAATAGCAGCCTGATTGGATACGATCTCGGCGAGCCGTCTGCCGGCGAAGGGCGGCATATGGTTTGGAGGAATTATCATGAACGCTCTGCATACGATTTTAACGATCATTCAGGTCATCCTGGCTGTCGGCCTTGTTGTTATCGTGACCATCCAGTCCGGTAAATCCGCAGGCCTGTCTGGCGCCATTGCCGGCGGCAGCGGTGATACCTATCTCGGCAAGAACAAGAACAAGGGTCTCGACGCCAAGCTCGCCCTCGCTACCAAGTGGGTCGGCGGCGTGTTCATCGTCCTGACGCTGGTCCTGAACCTGTTCTGATCTGTGATCCAAAGCTGCAGCGATACCCGGCCTGGCTGGGTATCGTTTTTTATCTGCCGCCCCGGGCCCTCCCGGGCGGTTTTTTGGAGGAAGTCATGCCGAAACAAACCTGGAAGACGCTCGCGCCGCAGCTCCGGCTGGTCTGGCAGCTGAGTCTGCCCGCCATTCTGACGCAGATCACGACGATCGCCATGCAGTATATCGACTCGGCCATGGTCGGCGCGCTGGGCGCGGACGCCTCGGCGGCCATCGGCCTCGTGGCCTCGAGCACGTGGCTGTTCGGCGGCGTGACGACCGCGGTGTCCGCGGGCTTTTCCGTGCAGGTCGCGCACCGCATCGGCGCGGGCGAGGACACCGAGGCCCGGACCGTCGTCCGGCACGGGCTGGCGGCGGCCCTGACGCTGGCGGCGCTGCTGGCGCTGCTGGGGCTCGGCATCTGCCGGAAGCTCCCCTGCTGGCTCGGCGGCGGCGCGGAGATCTGCGCGGACGCGAGCGCGTATTTTCTGACGTTTTCGCTGATGCTGCCGTTTTCGCAGCTCAATTCGCTGACCGCGGGCTTTTTGCAGTGCGCGGGCGACATGGTCACGCCGAGCGTGCTCAACGCGGTGATGTGCGGGCTGGACATGGTCTGCAACGCGCTGCTGATCCCGCATTTCGGCGTGCTCGGCGCGGGGATGGGCACGGCGCTGGCCTGCGCGCTGGTGAGTCTGGCGATGGGTTGGTGCTGCTGCGTGCGCAATGCGCAGCTGCGGCTGCGGCGCGGCGAGGCGCATGCGTTCCGGCCGGAGATCTTAAAGAAAGCATTCCGCATCGGCGCGCCGGTGGCGGTGCAGGAGATCGCCATGAACGGGGCGATGGTCGCCTCGACCATGATCCTGGCACCGCTGGGCGCGGCGGCCATCGCGGCCAACTCCTTCGCGGTGACGGCGGAGAGCCTGTGCTACATGCCGGGCTACGGCGTCGGCTCAGCCGCGACCACGCTTGTCGGCCGCAGCGTCGGCGCTGGTGACGCCGTACAGGCCCGGCGGTACGGGAACATCTGTACGGCCCTTGGCGGCGCGCTGATGGGCTGCACGGGGCTTCTGATGATGATCTTCTGCCCGTTCGTGTTCCGGCTGCTGACGCCGGTCGCAGAGGTCCGGACGCTTGCGGCGCAGGCGCTGCGGATCGGGCTGCTGGCGGAGCCGCTGTTCGGCGTGTCCATCGCGGCGGCGGGCGCGCTGCGCGGCGCGGGCGACACGCTCGTGCCGAGTCTTCTGAATCTCGGCAGCATCTGGATCGTCCGGCTGGGGCTGTCGCTGCTGCTCGTGGGGAAGCTTGGGCTGCGCGGCATGTGGATCGCGATGGCGATCGAGCTGTGCGTCCGCGGCGCGCTGATGCTCTGGCGGCAGAAGACCTCGAAGTTCTACGAAACACAGAGCAAGCTGCACGGAGGCTGAAGCGTCCCAAAGGCTCCCCTCCCAGGGGCCGATTCCCCCTATCAGGGGGAAATGTCCCGAAG